>Ga0105047_10002157_pt1 | contig 35148 bp, 32 predicted proteins | sample MAT04_FD_78384 | JGI IMG/M metagenome (GOLD analysis project Ga0105047, IMG submission 78384) | Freshwater microbial communities from Lake Fryxell liftoff mats and glacier meltwater in Antarctica - MAT-04 (megahit assembly) | ecosystem: Environmental > Aquatic > Freshwater > Ice > Liftoff... | reverse complement strand
GGCCATTCCCCGTCAGCCGCAGGCAGTTGGAGAATACGGCTGCGTGCAAGGCCCGAACCGGTGCTCTCTGTCGAAGTCGGCATGCAGGTTCCTGCCGTCGAAGTAGAGGATGACTTGCTTGTCGCCGTTCTTGACGATCACACAGTTGCCGTCACCGCAGTACACATCCAAGTTCTCGATCTGCCCGATATGCGTCACAGTCCAACCATTGGTGGGCTGCAGGTTTGTGTAGAAGGCGAGAAACTCCGCTTCGTTCTTCCACGTCGACGTGAACTGGTAGTAGTACACGCCGATCCCGCCCGAGTTGTAGTTGATCATGCTGTCCAACTGGCCGTCGGCGGGCATCGGGACTCCCAGTGCAACGCCGAGGTCGAGTGCGTCCTTAAGCGGCAGCATGTCGTCGGGCAAGGCGATCGTTGTGACGCCGTTCACCGACGACAACGTGTCGGTGAACTCGTCGATGAGCTCGTACCCTGGCCCGGCAGAAACCTGGCGGGAGTGTGCGTACAGCACGTAGTTCCCGTCCTTGGCGACGTAGAAGTCGCCCTCTGCCTCCGGACCGGGATGCTCCGGGGTGTACGACGAGTAGCCCTGCAGATTGGTTTCGTCGAATGTGAAGTGATAGGCGGCCACCCCGGCGTAGTCCTCTTCGCCAATGAAGACCGCGGTGCCAACACTGAGGTACGAGAGAGCTTGCGGATACTCGACGTCGTACAGGATGTCGGGCGCCGCCAAGCTCCCGTTCTCGTAGAGGTACCAGTAGTTCTGGTGGTTCTTTTGATATGTGCGCCCGTCGACCAGATAGTCCTTCGAAAAATCGCCGCTGGAATACTGAACCTCGACGTAGGCGCTCGCTGGCGCATTGGTGTACCCGATGGTGGTGGTGCGCCCGTCAAGGGTGCCGTTGTTCGAATGCGACTCAATCCTCGTCAGCACAAAGCTCGATAGCTCAAGAATGCGGCCAAGGTCGCTTGGGTTGAAGACGGTGGGATCCGGCAGCGTGGTTGTTGGAGCGGTGATCGCAGGGGCTGTCGTCGTTGCGATCTCGTCGCTCGACGGAACGGTTGCACCAGTCGAGTCACTGGGCGAGGCGTTCGTCGACGACGATTCGCTCGAGCCGCCGCACCCCGCTAGCAACAGTCCAACCGCCGCCAGCACCGTTGCGGTTGAGCGTGTCACCCTGTTGCCGTCCGTACTGTGACTGGTGCTTCGCCGCCAAAAAGCGGGTGATGGCATGCCACGAAGTGATCTTCGGCAACCTTGCGCAGTTGCGGTTCCTCGCTACGGCAACGGTCGTCGGCCGCGAGACACCGCGGATTGAAGCGGCAACCCGACGGCGGGAGTACCGGTGACGGCGGCTCGCCTTGCACGGTCATCTTTCGGACGGCGACATCGGGATTTGGCACCGGAATCGAATCGAGCAACAACTTGGTGTAGTGATGCGCGGGCGACGTGTACATCGAGTTCGACGGGGCGACCTCGCAGATCTTGCCGAGGTACATCACCTGCACGCGGTCGCTGATGTTCTTCACGACAGCAAGGTCGTGAGCGATGAACACAAGCGTCAGGCCGTGCTTAGCCTTCAAGTCTTCCAACAGGTTGAGTACCTGCGCTTGCACGCTGACGTCCAGCGCGCTCACCGGCTCGTCACAAATGATCAGTGTCGGGTCGAGCACCAGCGAGCGTGCAATAGAGATCCGTTGACACTGGCCACCGGAGAACTGATGCGCTTGGCTCTCCGCCGCGCGCTGTGGGTCGATGCCGACTTCCTCGAGCAACTGATCGACCTTGGCGAGTTGTTCCTTTTCGGCGCCCCGCTTCCAGATGACCAATGGCTCGCGCACGATGTCGCGCACCTTGCGGCGCGGGTTCAGCGACGAGATCGGGTCCTGAAAGATCATCTGCATGCGGGTGCGGGCCGCTCTCATCTCGTTGGCGGGGAGGCTGGTGAGTTCGGTGCCCTCGAAAGTCACGGATCCACTGTTCGGACGCGGCAGCATCATCATCGCCTTGCCCGTCGTGCTTTTACCACACCCGCTTTCGCCGACGACACCCAGCGTCTCGCCGCGCAGCACGTCGAAGCTGATGCCGCTGACCGCGTGCACCTTCAAGCCAGTGCGACCAACGGGGAACTCGACGACGAGATCTTCGACACGTAGCAACACGTCGCCCTTGTCGCGCAGGTGGGCCTTTCCGCTACCGGCCATCAGCCAGCACCAACCTGCGCCGCGCTGGACCGCTTGTTTGCTTTGTCGAGTTGCGCCCGCTTCTCGCGATACACCGGCGAACCGACCGGATACCAACAGGCGTAAACGTGATCGGCGTGCTCGGCAGTCAGCAGCGGGGGCTCCTCGGTGATGCACTTGGGCTGCACGTACTCGCAGCGTGGTGAGAAGCGACAGCCCTTCGGCGGGTTGACCAGATCCGGTGGGCGCCCGGCAATGACGTTGAGGCGCGTGTGGCTTGGATCCTCGATGTTCGGAATGCTGCGCAGCAGGGCTTCGGTGTACGGCATCTTCATGTTAGCGAACAGCGTGCGCGTGGGCGCCTTCTCGACAAGCTTGCCGCCGTACATCACGGCGATTTCGTCGGTGTGCCCGGCCACGACACCAAGGTCGTGAGTCACCAGAATCACCGACATGTAGCGATCGCGGCGTTGCTCGCCAATCAGCTCGAGGATCTGCGCTTGCACCGTCACGTCGAGTGCGGTGGTGGGTTCGTCGGCGAACAGCACCGTCGGACCGCATGCCAACGCGATAGCGATCATCACTCGTTGGCGCATACCGCCACTGAGTTCGAACGCGTACTGATCGAGGCGCTTCTCGGGTTCGGGGATGCGCACATCCTGCAGCAGCTTCAGCGCGGTCTGGCGTGCCGTGTCGTTGTCCATGCCGAGGTGGATCTTCAGCCCTTCGCTGATCTGCTTGCCGACCTTCATGACGGGATTCAGCGACGTCATCGGATCTTGAAAGATCATCGACATCTCGCGGCCCCAGATCTTGCGCCGTTCTTTGAGGCTGAGGCCGACTAACTCTTGGCCCTCAAAGATGACCGAGCCCGATCGTTCGGTATTGCGACCGGGCAAGAGGCCCATGATTGAGCGTGACAGGACCGTCTTGCCTGAGCCAGATTCGCCGACGATGCCGAGGGCCTTGCCCCGCTCGAGCGTGAAGGAAACGCCGTCCACCGAGCGAACCAAGCCGCGCTCGGTACGGAAGTGTGTGTGTAGATCGGTCACCTTCAGCAGTGGCCCATCAACTTGGCGCGCAGCAGCTTGCAGACGTGTGTTCACGAGATGGCCTCGCGAGTGTTGAACCGCTGCGCAAACACATCGCCGAGAAGGTTGATCGACAACACAGTGAAGAACAACATGAACGCGGGCATTAGCGAAATCCACCACGAACCATCGCGAAGGGCAGTGGTACCAAACGAAATCATCGCGCCCCACGTGGGGGTCGGAGCCTCGACGGAGAGACCGAGAAACGCGAGTGCCCCCTCAGCGACGATGAGCAGCGCCAGACCAGTGAGCGCGATCGAGAGCAGCGTGGGGACAATGTTGGGCAGGATCTCCTTGAACATGATCCGGCTGCCCTTCGCACCGAGACTACGCGCGGCCAACACGAAGTCGCGCTGGGCATAGGCAATCGTGTTCGCGCGCACGAGTCTGGTGAGTGGGGGAATCGAGAGAATCACGAGCGCGACGATGACCGGCCAGATAGGTCGCGTGGCCGCAGACGAGGTGTTGGGATCGTTGAAGAAGGTCACGAAGAAAATGGCAAGCAGCAACGCGGGGAATGACAGGAGCACATTGGTCAGGTTTTCTATGACTACGTCGGCCCAGCCGCGGAAATACCCGGCAATCATGCCTAGCAATGTGCCAATCGCGAGGCCGAACGTGATCGCGAGGCCGGCGATGGTCAGCGAGGTGCGAGCGCCGAGCATCGAGCGCGCGAACAGATCGAACCCGTTCTTGTCGGTGCCCATCAAGCCAAAACGTGCTGGCTCGCCACTTTGAGGTGAGTCGCTGAAGCCAGCCCAGGCTGGCGGGCGCTCGCTGTATCGAATGTTTGCCCTCGTGCCGGTGACGCACTCCTGTGTGTTCGCGAACTGATCGCACGAGTGATTGATGTATGGCAGCGACTCAGCGCCAATGGCGCTGACGGTGATGAAGACCAGCCAAGCGATTGCCAACCACTTTGTGACACGCCCACGCCTACGCACGCGAACCTGCGTCGGCACTGCTTCGTCGATGAGTGGCACGACGGGGGAGTCGTCGAGAGCTACTAGGTCGATCTCAGTCATTTCAGCCGAGTGCCCTTCCGGCCCGTACGCGAGGATCTATCCACGCGTAGGCCATGTCGGCCACGAAGTTCACCGCTACATAGATGAGGGCGAGTATCACAACGGCATATTGCACGCTTGGATACTCTCGCCGAAAGATGCTCTCAACTGTGAACCGGCCCATGCCGTTGAGTAGGAAGAATTGTTCGACAATGACCACGCCGCCCATCAGTGCACCGACGTTCACCGCGCTGGCAGTTACGAGCGAGAACATCGATGGGCGCAGTGCATGACGGAACAGGATGTTCGGGGTGCTGACACCCTTGGCTCGAGCGGTGGTGATGAACTCGCTCTGCAGGGTGCCAATCATGTCGGCGCGCAGTAAGCGCATGTAGCCAGCGAACAATGGGATGGCTATCGTCACCGTCGGCAGCACGAACGCCTTGAAATGCGCCACCGGATCATCAAAAAGCGACGTGTAAGTCGAAGGAAATGGTATCCACTTCTGCTGCACACTGAGGAAGTACATCATCACTGGCGCAACGATGTAATTTGGCAGCGACAGCATTGCGAACGCCGACGTAGTGGCCAAGCGATCGAATCGTGAGTTCTGGCGGTACGCAGACCACACGGCCACCGGGATCGCCGTTGAGAGTGCCAGCAATTGCCCGTAAACCATTAGGTAGGCGGAAATCGGCAGCGCCCGCTTGACGGCGGCGGCGATCGACTGATTGGACTGGAAGGTAGTACCCCAATCGCCAGCGATGAAGTCGCGCATCCAACTGAAGTACTGCGTGTACCACGGCTTATCAAGGCCCAGGTCTTTGACGACTTGGGCAGCTTGTTCCCGGGTGGCACCGGGGCCGGTCTTTAACGCGACCAGCACATCGGTGCCACCCGGGAGAAACCTCAATGCGACTGACGTGAGAAGGGTGACCGCCACCACGACGAAAACGGTTTGCGCAAATCGGCGAAGCACATATCGCATCGTGGTGCTGGTCCCTTTCCCTCATCAACCTGACGTGATGGCTATTGCTCGACCCAGAACGTCATCGGGTAGACAACACCGGCGATTCCGGCACCGAAGACGGCGGTCTTGCCATCGGGCAGTTCGAAACCGGTCGGGCCGTGGACGGCCAGCTGAGTAGCGATTCCCCATGTGGTGTAACTGCCCCAGATGTTGTAGCACTCGGTTCCGAACAACCTATTCACCTCCTCGGCGATCTCCTTCTTACGAACGGGATCGTTGCTAGCCCGGTTCTCGTCCAGCAATGCGTCAAGCGTCGCGTCCTTGATACGGCCAAAGTTAAGCGTCACCGCACCGACGTCAGCCGCGTTCTCAGAGTGCCAGAACTGATATTGCTGGTCGAGTTCGAAACCACCGTGGAGACGCCACTGGAACACCTGGAAGTTGCCAAGTGCAGCAGTTATCGTGTAGGCGGCCTGATCGATCTGGTCGATGGTGACCTCGTCGATGCCAGCTTCAACGAACCACTGCTGCTGGAATTGAGCAGTCGTCAGGTTGGTCTCGTCGACGGTGGTCGCGAGCGCCAGTGTGATCGGGCCCGGAAACTCAGCCTTGTACTCGGCGATCAGCTCCTGTGCCTTCGCCATGTCCTGGGCCTCCGGGAATCCGCTGTCGTCCAGGTAGCCAATTTGCGTGGGCGAGAAAGGGCCGTTCGCGAGTTGGTTGACGCCAGCGCCGACCACGTCGATCAGAGACTGTGTGTCCGTCGCGTATGCAAGCGCGCAGCGAACGCGCCGGTCGTTGAGCGGCGAACCCTCCTGCGAGACGTGCAGCAGCGTGTACCCGGTTTCGCCCTGATTGGTGACCTCAGTGAGGTTGAACTCGGTGCTCTCGCGGAACTCGGAAAGCGTCACGCCGTTGGTGGTGTGCATGGCATCGATGGTGCCGCTCTTCAACGCATCGCGCCGGCTGAGGGCATCCCCAATCCAACTAAACTCGATGGCATCGAGGAACGGGTACGGAGCGTTCCAGTAGCTGTCGTTACGCGTCATTGTGAACACTTCGCCCGCCACGTAGTTCTCGTAGACGAACGGGCCGGTGCCTACCGGAATCGACTTCAGCGTCTCGTCGGTGTCGGACGCGGTCAGCCACGTCGGAGAGGCGATGTATCCGGGCTGAGTGGTCAGAATGGCCGGGAATGCCGCCCAAGGTGTGTTCATCGTGACGACGGCAACCATCGGATCGGCGGGGTCGACTGCGATGGCTTCGATGGCTCGCAGCGAGAAGCCCCAGACGAGGCCGGTCTTGGCACGAGTCAGGTTGTCTACGATCGCGGCACCGTCGAACGCCGTCCCATCGTGGAAGGTCACGCCTTCGCGAGCGGTGATGCGCCACTCGGTGAAATCGTCGTTCGGCTCGAGTGACTCGGCAAGGTACGGGCTCCACGAGCCGTCCGAGTTGGGAAGGGTGAGCGTGTCGAAGATGTTGCGAAGGATCTGGTGACAGCTTGCTGCACATATAACCTCTGAGGGTCGCCACGGATTACCGGTGTCGTTTTCGACTGCGAACTTCATCGTGCCGCCCGGTACTGGGACCTCTTCGGCAGCCGTCGTCGGCGGCGGAACCGTCGTCGCGGCAGCGGTGTCGGCCACGGTTGTGTCGGCGCCGGCAGTTTCGGTTGTATCTGTCTTGGCATCGTCGCCACCGCAGGCGGCACCGATGAGGCCAGCGCTCAGTACTAACGCAGCCAACACCCGTCCCGGCTTGTGTCGACCCAACGTCCTTGAACGACTCAGTTGTGTGGAATGACCCATCTGTTCCCCCATTTGTGATCGCGAATGTGGCTGACCAAGGTGTGTCGCTGGTGGCAACAATGTGACCCCCATCACACCTTGTTGGTGCACCCTAGCCACATTTGGCGAGCTGTGGGCAACACGGACTTACCATCCGAGGATCGGTTGTAACGACCGCCGTGTAAGTAGCGTTCGGGGCTATGTCAACCAAGGCTACGTCTCACGTATCGCTCATCGAGTCGCTGCGCGTGCATCCCGGCAAGCCGCTCACGCTCAGCCATCACGATCCGGCGGCAACGCTCGGCTGGGAAAAGGAAGCTGCGAAGGTGGAACTCGTCGACGTCAAGGCGCGCATCGATGTCTTGCAGCGACGTTTGTACGCCGAGGAGCAGCGCAGTTTGCTACTGGTACTGCAAGCGATGGACGCTGCGGGCAAGGACGGAACGATTCGCAACATTCTCGCCGGTCTCAACCCCGCAGGAATTGAAGTGAGCAGCTTTCGCGTGCCCGGTGGGCCCGAGGCCCAGCACGACTATCTATGGCGTGTGCACGCTGAGACGCCGGCCAAGGGAATGATTGGCATCTTCAATCGCAGTCATTACGAGGACGTTCTCGTCGTGCGGGTGAAGGGATTCGTTCCCAAGTCCGTGTGGTCGAAGCGCTACGGCCACATCAAGGCGTTTGAGGAGCTACTCACCGACGAAGGCACGACCGTGGTGAAGTGCTACTTGAACCTGTCGGAGGACGAACAACGAAAGCGCCTGCAAGAACGCGTCGATGATCCCGAGAAGCGCTGGAAGTTTCGGATGGGCGACCTTGAGGATCGCAAGTTGTGGCCCGAGTATCAGAAGGCCTACAAGGACGCGCTCGTGCATACCAGTACTGATCACGCGCCGTGGTACGTCGTGCCGGCCGATCGCAACTGGGTGCGAAACTTGGCAGTCGCGAAGATCCTGTTGCATCACCTTGAGGAGATGAAGCCGAAGCTGCCGCCGGACGAAGAAGGCGTCGAAGGTTTGATCGTCACCTGAGTCGCGCCGTCAACAACTGTAAAGTTGCAGCACTATGTCGACGACTTCGGTGACTGTGCCTCGCACGCTGGCCGATGCGCTGCGCGTACTGGCCGACGCTCCAGAGGCAACCGTCCTTGCGGGGGGCACCGACCTGATGGTTGAACTCAATGGCGGGCATCGCCAAGCGAGCAACGTCGTAGTGGTCAACCGCATCGGTGAGTTGTGTAGTTGGCAGCACGATCCTGATCTCGGAACGTTGCACCTCGGCGCGGGCATCACCTATACCGAGATTGAGCAGTCGCCGATTGCTGCCTGGGTGCCCGCGCTGGCACAAGCGGCGCGCACAGTTGGTTCGCCGCAGATCCGCCATGCCGCAACGATCGGCGGCAACCTAGGAACCTGCTCGCCGGCAGGCGACGGGTTGCCGGTACTCAGCGCACTAGAGGCTGTGGTGCATCTCGCGTCGGCCGTCGGCGAGCGAACGCTGCCCTTCGCCGAGTTCATGGTCGGGCCTAAGCGCACCGCCCGCCAACCGGGTGAGCTGATCACGGGCGTCACGGTGCCGATCTTCACCGGCTGGCAGGGTTACAGCAAGGTCGGAGTGCGTAACGCGATGGTGATTGCCGTGGCCAGTTCCTCGTTGGTGGTTGATGACCGTCAACGCCAGGTGCGTTTGGCGCTCGGCTCGGTCGGGCCCGTGATCATTCGTTGTCCGGAAGCTGAGGCGCTCGTCGCAGCGGAGGGCGACTTTGCAACGGGCCGCATTCGTGCAACCGTCGTTGCGCAGTTCGCCGAGCTTGCTCGCCGCGCGGCGCGCCCAATCGACGATCACCGATCAACGGCGGAGTATCGGCGCCATGCGGTCGGCGTTCTGGCTGCGCGACAACTTCGGCGGGCGTTCCCCAATGATTGACGGCTATGAGTAACGAGATGTACAGCCTGCACGTCAACGGCGAGACACGCGAGGTGCGCGATGCGTGGGTGGGCGAAAGCTTGCTCTTCGTGCTCCGCGAACGGCTCGGTCTGATGGGCAGCAAGGGCGCGTGCGAGCAAGGCGAGTGCGGTTCGTGCAGCGTGCTCGTCGACAATGAGTTGTTGTGTAGCTGCCTCGTATTCGCCGCCGGTGCGGTTGGCCAGGCGATCGTGACCATCGAAGGTATTGCCCCGATTGGTGCGCCCAACGATGTGCAGCAAGCCTTTGTCGATTGCGGCGCAGTGCAGTGTGGTTTCTGCACTCCCGGGTTGATCATGGCCACGCACGCGCTGCTCGAGCGTTCGGCATCGCCGAGCGAAATGGAAATTCGCGAAGAGTTGTCGGGCAACATCTGTCGCTGCACCGGCTACGGCCGCATCATCGAAGCGGTGCAGAGTGTTGCGGTCGCCCGACGGAGTTTGCCGTGAGCGTGACGAATCTTTCAACAATCACGCGCGGCCGCCTTGGTGACAGCGTTGTTCGACCCGATGGCGTCGCCAAGGTGCAGGGCTCGTTCGCATTCGCTGGCGATCTCTCGGCCGACGGGTTTCTGTGGGGTGCGACGTTGCGGTCGCCGCATCCGTATGCGCGCATCGTGCGCATCGACGCGTCCGGGGCGTGGGCGATCGAGGGCGTCGAGTGTGTGATCACCGCCGCCGATGTTCCTGGTCGGCTGACGTACGGGCTGATCAGTCAGGATCAACCCGTCTTCGCCGACGAGTTTGTGCGCTTCGAAGGTGAGCCGATAGCCGCCGTCGCCGCGGATCATCCCGAGACGTGCCGGCGCGCCTTGGGGGCGATCGTTGTTGAGTACGAGGTTCTTGCCGCGTTGACTGAACCGGAGCACGCGATCGATGGCTCGCACCCGCCGATACACCCCGACGGCAACGTATTGCGCCATCAGCGCATCGTGCGCGGCGACCAGTCGATCGTCGGACCGGTCACCGTCGAGGGTACCTATGAGCTCGGCATGCAAGACCAAGCCTTCCTCGGGCTGGAGGCGGCGTTGGCGTTACCCGACGCGGGCGGCGAGGGCGTCGAGTTGTTCATCGCCACGCAGTGGTTGCACGAAGATCGCAAGCAAATCGCGGCATGTCTCGATCTGCCGGAAGACAAGGTGCGCCTCACGCTCGGTGGCGTTGGCGGTGCGTTCGGGGCACGCGAAGACATCAGCCTGCAGGTGCACTGCTGTCTGCTCGCATTGCGCAGCGGACGGCCAGTCCGCATGGCGTACAGCCGCCAGGAGAGCTTTCTCGGTCACGTCCATCGACATCCGGGCAAGGTCTGGATGCGTCATCATGCCGATGCCACCGGACGTATTCGACGCATCGAGGCGCGGTTCGTGCTCGACGGTGGCGCGTATGCATCAACGTCGTCGGCTGTGCTGGTGAACGCAGTCACGCATACGCAAGGCCCGTACAAATGCGACAACGCGACAGTCGATGGTTGGGTGGTGCGCAGCAACAATCTGCCGTGCGGCGCGATGCGCGGCTTCGGGGTCGTGCAGGCGTGCTTCGCGCACGAGGCACAGATGGATAGGTTGGCCGCAGCAGTCGGTGTTGACGCAGTCGAGATTCGTTTGCTCAACGCGATGGAGACCGGCGATCACTTGATCACTGGTCAGGTGATCGAGAGCGTTGCACCGGTCGCACGCGCGATTCGTGAGACTGCCGCATTGCCGCTGCCAGACGAACCGGTGGGCGGACACGATGGCGATCCGATGCGTTTGCCAGGCGGTGCTGGCCTGACCGCCGACCGTGGGCACATTCGCCGGGGGATCGGCTGGGGTGTATCGATCAAGAACCTCATGTACAGCGAAGGCTTCGACGACTATTCGACCGCGCGGGTTCGACTTGCCGACGGTGTTGCGTCAGTGAAGTTCGCCACCTCGGAGGTCGGCCAAGGCTTCGTCACGATCGCCGGTCAGATTGCACGCAGCGTGCTTGGCGTCGACGAGGTAGTGCTGGAACCGATCGACACAACGATCGGCTCCGCCGGCTCCACCTCCGCCTCGCGCCAAACATGGATGAGCGGCGGTGCGGTCGATGGTGCCTGCCGTCTCGTACGCGAGCGGTTGTTCGAACGCGTGGCGGCGACGCACAACCTCGACGCGCTGCAGTTGGCGATTGATGGCACCGACGTCGTCGACACAGTGGGGACATTGCGAGTCTCGGTTGCCGAGGCGAGTGCAGGCGTTGTGCTGGACGAGACGTTCGAACATCACCATCGCCAGACGGAGGATCTCGACGAGAACGGGCAGGGCAATTGCCACACCGCGTTCGCGTTCGTCGCGCAGCGCGCCGTCGTCGATGTCGACCCAGAGTTGGGGTTGGTGAAGGTGGTGCAGATCGCCACCGCACAAGATGTTGGACGTGCATTGAACCCGATGAGCGTCGTCGGCCAAATCGAAGGTGGCATCGCGCAGGGTCTCGGGCTCGCCGTCATGGAAGAGATCGTGCAGATCGATGGCCACGTTCGCAATGCCAGCTTCACCGACTACCTATTGCCGACGTTTCTTGACATGCCCGACGTGGTGATCTCGCTGATTGAAGAGCCCGATCCGATGGCGCCGTTGGGAGCGAAGGGTGTTGGCGAGCCGCCCTGTATCGCCGCGACACCGGCGATCGTCGCTGCCATTCGCGATGCGCTCGGAAAAGACCTTTGGCGCGTTCCGGTGCGTCCGGGGGACATCTGTCTCGGTTGAGTCGGATAAGTTGTCGGACGTGACGAGCGATCGCGAGATTCTGACGTGGGAAGTATTCGGTAGGGCTTCGCGCGAGCTCGCGCAGATGGTTGCCGATGATTACGAACCCGACATGATCTTGTCGATCGCCCGCGGTGGGCTGCTGATCGGCGGCGCGCTTGGGTACGCGCTCAGCGTGAAGAACGTCTACACCATGAACGTCGAGTTCTATACCGGTGTCGACGAGCGTCTGGAAGTGCCGCGCATCTTGCCGCCAGCGCCCGATTTTGTCGACGTCAGCCACGCCAAGATTCTCATCGCCGACGATGTCGCCGACACCGGCCATACGTTGCGCAGCGTCCAAGACTTCTGCGCCGGCAAGGTCGCCGAGGTGCGCACCGCAGTTCTGTACGAGAAGAGTCATTCCGTGGTGAAGTGCGAATACATCTGGAAACGCACCGACCAGTGGATCAATTTCCCGTGGAGCGACCAGGAACCAGTCGCCCAACGCGACTGGTCCGTGCAAGACGCCTGAGCCGCGTCGCCCGCTACTGCTGGCTGAGGATCTTTATGGCGGCGTTGCGCCCGCTGGCACCCCACACTCCGGCTCCGGGGAACGTCGCCGCGCCGGTGATGTAAAGCCCCTCGACGGGCGTCTCGTAACGCGTCAACTCGGGGTTCTTGTTTCGTAGCGCTGCCAGTGGCCCGCCGGCGAACGATGTCGCATGGCCGTGCGGTAGGTAGAACTCGCGCTCGTAGCGATCCGGTGTCATGGCTCGCCAATCGATGAGCGAGTCCTTAAACCCTGGGTCGGCCAGGCCGGCGAACAGATCCAGCCATCGCTCGGGCTCGGGACTTCCGTTCCAGCCACCCGGCAGTCCGTAGGGCGTGAACACCGTCTCGAGACTGAGCACATGACGCCCGTTTGGGGCCACCGAGGGATCGCCGACCGAGGGCACGTTCGCGATGAGTCCCGGTCGATCGAGCACACGCCCTGACGCCATCAACTCGAAGCCGCGGTGGATGTCGGCGAGCGTGGGGGCGATCGCATAGGTCGCGGTCAGATCTCCCTCAAGACCCGCGTCGCGCGCCGCACGTAGATGGGGAACCGTCGACATCACCGCATCAAGCTTGGACTCGTAGCCCTCGTCGTGCGGAATCGCCTTCCATCGCCGAACGAGGTTGCTTGCTTGCGGCGGAGGATTGCGCAGCCACGACAGAAACGTGTCGTGCGGGTTGCACGCCGACACCACGATGCGCGCCGTAAGTTCCGTGCCATCGCTCAACTCGACACCGCGTACCCTTTCGCCCTCACACGTAATGGCCCCCACGGCAGTGCTAACGCGCACGACACCACCGGCTTGTTCGAAGGCAGCGCGCAACGTGCGCGGCACTTCACCGCTGCCACCGACCGGGCGACCAACCGTGCCGACGTGGCGCAGCGCGTACGACAGCGCGCCGAGTCCAGTGCGCGGCAACTCGGGCGAGATGCCCCAGACCATCGGACCGACCAGCATCCCTGGTCCCTGCAGTGCGTCGGCCGTGAAGAACTCGCGCATCACGTCGGCGGCGCTGCGTCGATTCCAGCGCAGCAGCGTGCTGACGCCACGACCGCCGCGGGCGACCACTTTGCGCGTCAGACCAGTAAACGACGGCGGGTCGTTCGCTGCCTCGAACACCAAACGCACAGCTGGCATCGCTGCCTTCACGTAGCGGCGATAACCGTCGACTTCGCCGGGATAGTTGCGAGCGATCGAATCGAGCGTCTGCTCGACGGAGTGATAGCTCGCCCACGCGGCACTACCGTTGCCTTCGGCACCCCACGACATGTTGACCTGTGCCGGATCGAGATCGAGATAGTGCAATCCATAGTCGGCGAGACGAAGTTCCTCGATGACGGGCGTGGTGCGAAACGTGATGTGATCGCAGTTACAGATGTTGACGGTCGCACCAGCGAACGACTCGCTCGCCGCGGTGCCGCCGACCTCGGAGCGTGCCTCCAAGAGCAACGTTCGTAATCCACCACGCGCCAGATAGGCAGCACAGACCAAACCGTTGTGGCCGCCACCGACCACGATCGCATCAAAGTCGTTAAAGGTCATCGTCGGAGCTGCTCACGGCCGTCATTCTGCCTGGCCGGAACTACTACGGCCGGTAACGTGCTGGCGTGACGAGTGCTCGCTACTTCCCCGACCTCACCGGCCCGGAGGTCGCACAGCGTTTGACGGCGCACAGCATCCTGGTGCAGCCGCTCGGCGCGATCGAGCAGCACGGCCCACACCTGCCGCTGAGCACCGACTCGGTGATCGCGACAGCGGTCGCCGAAGCTGCCGTTGCCCAGGTCGGTGAGGAACTCGACGTGTGGTTGCTGCCGACGTTGGAGTACACCAAGAGCAACGAGCACGCGTGGTCGCCAGGCACAGTCTGGCTCTCGGCCACCACATTGCTAGCGGTGCTCGACGACATTGGTCGTTGCGTTGCGACGACTGCGGCCAAGCGGCTGGTGTTCTTCAACGGCCACGGCGGCAACAGTGCGCTGCTGAACGTGGCCAACCGCGAGCTGCGACTGGCACACGGACTGATGACGTTTCTGACGCATCCCGGCGTGCCACCTGATCAAGGGGGCACCTCGCCGGCCGACGAGTTGGGCATGGGTGTGCATGGCGGCACCGACGAAACGGCGCTGATGTTGCACGTCGCCCCGCACCTCGTGCAGATGGATAAGGCTGCACGCCGCGTGCCGGAAGCCATCGCCGACAACCAATACGTACGTTTCGGTGGGCGAGTGAGTTTCGGCTGGATGTCGAACGACTTCTTCCCCGAGGGTTACATCGGTGATCCGACAGCAGCGACCGCTGAGCTGGGCAAGCAACTCTTCGAAGGGGCAGTACGGGGCTTCTGTGAAGCGTTGCGCGAGATCGCCGTCTTCAACTTTGGTCGGGTGCAGTGAGCGATCGAGGCCTGGAGTTGAACGACGGTCCCTCGAACGACGCGCGTATCGATGGTGATCGCTTATGGCGGCGGCTAGAAGCACTCGGCGAAATCGCAGCAGTGCTTGGGCCCAACGGCGAGCGTGGATGTGCGCGCCTCGCGCTTACGGACTCCGATCGAGATGGTCGCGATCTTGTTGTTCGGTGGATGCGGGATCTCGGGCTAGCCATCACGATCGACGCGGTCGGCAACGTCGTCGCCACTCGTGCGGGCACCGACCCGAATGCTGCGGCGGTGATGATCGGGTCGCACATCGACACCGTTCGCACCGGTGGACGTTTCGATGGCAACCTCGGCGTCCTCGCTGGGTTGGAAGTAATCGAGACCCTCGAGCAGCAAGGCATCGCTACGAGACACCCGATCAGCGTCGGTTTCTTCACCAACGAAGAAGGCGCCCGCTTCCAGCCCGACATGCTCGGCAGCCTGGTGTATGTCGGCGGGATGGGGCTTGAAGGTGCGCTCGACGTGCGGGCTGCCGACGATGGGGCACGGCTCGGTGACGAACTGTCACGCATCGGTTATGCGGGCCCGACACCGTGCCCCGCGGCCGCGGCACCTCATGCCTTCGTCGAGTTGCACATCGAGCAGGGTCCGGTGCTCGAGGACGAGGGCATTACCATTGGCGCAGTCACCGGCGTGCAGGGAATCTCGTGGACCGAAGTGACCATCACCGGTCAGTCGGCGCACGCGGGCACCACACCCATGCGTTTACGTCACGACGCCGGGTATGTCGCTGCGGCGATCACGGCTGGCGTACGCGCGATTGCGAACGAGATGGGCGGCACGCAGGTGGCCACCGTCGGTCGCTGCGAGTTCCACCCGAACCTGGTCAACGTCATTGCGGCGACGGCGACGATGACGGTCGACTTGCGCAACACCGACGAAGCCCGGCTGCAAGGGGCTGAGGCGGCGTTCAATGCGATGTGCGATCGGCTTGCGATGGAGGAAGGCGTCACCATCGAGCGTCGGGCGCTCGCTCGCTTCGAGCCAGTCGAGTTCGACACGACGATGATCGATCTGGTGGAGACGACTGCCCTACGACTCGGTCATTCGACAAGACGCATGCCGAGTGGGGCCGGGCATGATGCACAGATGTTGGCGCGTGTGTGTCCGACGTCAATGATTTTCGTGCAGAGCGTCAACGGTTTGTCACACAACATCGCCGAGCACACGAAGCCCGCCGACATTACCGCTGGAGCAAACGTTCTGCTGCAAGTGGTACTCGCGAAAGCGATGTAGATCGCTGGCAGAACGCGCAAGGGGCGCCGGCCGTAGCCGACGCCCCTCTGCGGAATTCATTTCTGCGCACTCAGTCTCGGCCGGGTGCACCCTCGCAGTATTCGTTGGTGAAGATTCCATCGACGCCGTCGGCGATCTCAACGCCTTGCTCGTCATAGACCGGCTTCAGCACGTCGTACAAGCCCTGAACTCGATCAGCATCGAAGCTGCAGTAAGTGCCGTCGGGGCTGTTGGTTGCGTACCCATCGGACTCAACCAGCGCGAAACCGGCCTCGTTCTGTGCCTCGGACAAGCCCCAGAAGCCTTCATGGACCTGGTTGATCTCGATCATCTTGTCCATGATGGGCTTGGGATCATTCAAGAAGTCGATCCACGCCTGCTGCATCACCGGCACCAGCAACTTCAGGCAAGCATCGAGTTCCGTGACACGATCGCGCATCATGGTGATGACTGCTGGATAGTTGTCGAAGCCCATGTCCGAGACTGTGAAGAACGACACGTCGGCCGGAGCGCCGTCTTTCCAGTTGATCTCGTTCTCATACTTGTAGACCTCGTTGGTCGCGAAGCCCTGCTGGATGACACCACCATTTGCTTTGACGAACTGTGAATCCGAGCCGCCGTAGGTGGGGCTGTCCTGGCTGGCGTCCATGAAGCCGGCTGCAATCATGTAATCGATGTAGCTGGTAGCCGGGAAGTGCAACACGGTCGCGCCGGTCGCCTTGATGTCCGCTGGCGTCTGAATGTCGTACGTCGCCGGATCCCACATCACCATTTGCGGGTCCTTGTCGAGCGTCTTCGCAATTGCGACCATATCGACCGCAGCGGAGTCCTTGATCACGTCGCTCATGTTGATGTAGGCCATGTCGGCGTCGCCGGCGAGCAGGATCGAGCTGCCGGACCTGTCGAAATTGACCGTGTTGATCGCAAGCTCTTGCAGGCCGCCGACCGCGTACTTCTCCTGCACGGCACCTGAGTAGTTGACCGAATCCTTGCTGATTGTGCCTTCGGTACCGATGAGCTGGTAGGTGCCACCGTGTTCGAGTTCCGGGAACCAATCGGTCTGGATCACAAGTTTCGTCGGGCACACATCGCCTGCCGGCGCAGCCGCTTTGTCGTCGCTACACGCGACAAGCGAGCCGACAGACAGCACGATGAGTGCTGCAATCGATTTCTGAATCTTCATGTTGTTCTCCCCTTGTTGTTGGTATTGAGCTGGCGTCGTTGAGGTCAGGTGCGTGTGGATGCGGACTCGTGCCAATTTCGGATTGCCCGCGTGGAGAGGAAGCCCACGATTAAGAACATCACGATTCCGAAGAGTGAAGCCATGATCGTGCCCGCAAACATCTCAGGACGTTCCGAGGCCTTTTGCTGTTTGACACGGATGTAGAAGCCGATTCCCTTTTCGCCGCGCACGAAGAAGAAGTCGGCAACAACGGCACCGATGACGGCGCCGCCCGACGCAATTCGGATACCTGTCATCAAGGCTGGGAGTGCACTGGGGAATTCGAGCTTGCGCAATCGGGTCAAGCGACTGGTGCCATTGAGTGTGAACAGATCGTGATGGAGACGATCCGCTGACTGCAGACCAAACAGAGTGTTCGTGATCACCGGGAAGATCGCTATCAGCACGACGACGACGAGGCGCACTCCGAACCGCTCGCCGAACAACTCGGTGAGTAGCGGCAAGATCGCGAGAATCGGAACGGTCTGCAACACGACGGCATACGGAAAGATGGCGCGCTCAGCACTCTTCGACAGGTTCATCAGAACGGCGATCAGCACACCGAGCGAGATCGCAACAACGAGACCAACAATCGTCACCCTCAAGGTCACGTACATGTAGTCAAGAATCGGCCGTAGCCCGTTCCGGCTGTCCCACAGCGGGAGGAACCCGTCGCTCACTACCTCATGCGGAAACGGCAGAACGTTGATTCGGCGGGCAGCGATGTCGTATTTGAACCCACTGTAGGCGTACCAGATTCCGAGAAAGCCCCCGAACGTCAGCGCCGGTGGCCACACCCTGTTGAACCACGACGTTGAGTGTGGCTGAGCGCTCACGCGTGGCCGCCCTTCAGATCAGCGCTGATGTGTCCGCACAACTCGGCGAACGCAGGCTCGAAGCGCAGTTCATCGACCCGCGGAAACGGAAACGAGACCGCGTAGTCGCCGACAATTCGACCCGGCCGCGCCGACATGACGAGCACCCGCGTCGACAAGAACACGGCCTCGCTAATGCTGTGCGTGATGAAGACGCCAGCGAACTGCTCGCTCTGAAACAGGCGGAGAAGTTCGGCGTTGAGGTAGCCGCGCGTAATCTCGTCGACCGCACCGAAGGGCTCGTCAAACAGAAACACCTTGGGTCGCAGTACAAGCGAACGCGCCACACTGCAGCGCATCTTCATTCCGCCAGAGAGTTGCTTCGGGTACTTGTCCTCATGACCAACGAGATTGACGAGCTGAATCACCTCTGCCGTCTTCGCTGCGCGTTCGGCCTTCGGCATGCCATGTAGTTCGGCGTTGAGTTCTATGTTCCGTCGTACTGTCCGCCACGGAAGCAGGGTTGGATCCTGGAAGACGTAGCCGATCGAGTCGCGATCGACTGTGCACGTACCGCTGGTGTTACGCGTCAGTCCCGATGCGATGCGAAGCAGCGTGGACTTGCCGCAGCCCGATGGGCCGACAACCGTGACGAATTCGCCAGGTGAGACATTGAACGACACATCGTCGAGTGCGTGGGTGCCTTCCGGAAACGTCATGGAGACGTGGTCGAACGACAGACGTGGGGTCGCGGAAGAATCAGATTTGTTGGCAGTCGTTGGCACAGTCGACATCCTGCTGCCGATGGTAGGACATTGAGGTATCCCTGAAAGGGATCAGTTATCCGTTTTGTAAATCTTGCACTACGCCAGCACGAATCACGGTTCGGTCGCCGGGAGCGAAGGCGATCGCTTCCCGGGTCGTTCGGGCCGGCAGCAACACCAGGTCAGCGACCATTCCAACTTCGACCCCGGCGACCGCAAGGCCCATCGCCATCCGTGCCGCGCTACTCACGGTGGCGTATGCGTCGCGGGGGAGCAGGTGACCCGCCATCACCATCAGGCTGGCGGTTTCCAAACAGTCGCCACGGCCGACCGGATTGAACGGGTCTTGCAGGTTGTCGGCACCGGCGGCGACGTTGACACCGGCCGCTCGCAGCGCGGCGACTGCAGTCAGCGCTCGCGGCGTTGCGACGCCGTGCTCGCGACCCTGTAGGTACAGGTTGCTGCTGGGCAACGCGATCACGCTGATGCCTGCCTCGGCGAGGCGCTCGCTGATCTGTGCCTGCACCTGAGCGGACTGCATCACGAGGCTGACGCAGTGACTCGCTGCAACACGATGTGGAAAGCCGGAAGCGATGACGCGCTCGGCGAGGTCGGCGAGCGCAAAGCGACTGGGATCCAACGTCTCATCGACGTGCAAGTCGAGTGGTAACCCTGCCTCTGCTGCGAGGGTGAGGAACGACTCGTTGGCCGCATGCGGATCTGGCTCGAGGTGCGGGCAGCCGCCGATGCCATCGATCCCCATACTGATCGCCTCGCGAAGCAATGCGCGTTGGCGCGCGCCCTCAAGGCCGAGGCTCGGAAAGCCAGTCAGCGCGAAGACCTGAATGTCGACTACGTCGCGCAGGCGATCGCGCACGGCGAGCAGCGCGCTCACCGACGAGAGTTCGTTGTCCTTTGTCACGTCGGCGTGCGTGCGAATCACGGTTGCACCGTTGCGCGCAATTAGACGCGCGGCCCGTTCGGCGCGCGCTGCGGTGTCGCGCTCGGTAATGGTGCCGTGCGCGACCTCCATCGCAAGGATCGCTCCCATGAGGTCGCCAGTCCGGTTCATCACCGTCTCGGCAAGGAACGCCTTGTCCAAGTGCGCATGCGCCTCTGCCATCGCCGGCAACACCAAGGCACCGTGCGCGTTAAGGCGTTCATCGTTAATCTCGGCGCTGCCGCCGACTGATGCGACCAACCCAGCGCAGATGCGTAACGAAGTGGTGGTGCCGTCGGCGAGCAACGCGTCCTGGATGAAAAGGTCAACCACCGGCGACCGTGCCGACAACCGCACGCGGGTCGCTGGCGCCCGCCCAGAACCCATTCGAGTCGCGCATGATGATTTGTGCGTGACCAAACTCGCTGCTGTAAGCGGCGCGGCCGACGGTGGTATGGCCGCGGGCGGTAAGACCCGACGCCCAGGTAGGCGATGCGTGGCCCTCAATCTCGACGATCGGTCCCGCTGGCGCCGTCCATGTGTCGAAACCCGTCTCCGGTCCGGCCAGACCCCAGCGCGCGGCATTCATAGCCGTTGCCGGCGACTGGCGATGACGAAACAGTCGCGTCGCCAACTGCAAAAGGATCTGCGGCTGCGCATCGCCACCCATGGTGCCGAAGACGGCTGCCAGTTCGCCACCGTGAGTTGCCAGCGCTGGCGACAGCGTGTGCGGCGGTCGCTTGCGCGGCGCGAGTTCGGTGGGACTGCCGGAATCCAAACTGAAGCCGAGCCCGCGATTGTGGAGGTTGATCTGCGTATTGGGCTCGACCAGCCACGAACCAAACCCGGCGGCGTTGGACTGAATCAGCGATACTCCCATGCCGCTTGCATCAGTCGTGCACAAGTAGGTGGTGTCACCGGCTCGCGAAGTCATTGGCCATGGCCCGGCCCGATTCGTATTCAGCAGCGATGCACGAGCGGCGATCGCGGCGAGCAATGCCTTGCCATCGGCGCCCTCGTGGAGGGCCGCTTGTCGGTCGTGGCCGGCGACCTTCGCCGCTTCGATCAGGAGATGCGCCCAACGCTCGTCGTCGGGATTGTCTGGGAGATCGAACTGTGCCGCCAGCGCCGCCGACCCCAACGTGAGATAGCCCTGCGAGTTCGGTGGCACGGTCCACAGTTCGACGCCCCAAGCCTCGGCGCGCAATGCGTCCACCCACTCAGCTTGCGGCTTCTTCATGTCGGCCGCTGTATACCAATCGCCCCCTGCTGGCTGTCGACCCAACCGCAGCAGTCCGTCGCCAAACTCACCGAGGTAGTGGGCGTCGCGCCCACCTTCGGCGACCGCGCGCAACGCGCGCGCAACGCCGGGGCGCTTCACTCTGGCGCCGCTGCGTTGCGCTTGGCTCAGCAATTCGTGCAGTGCCGCGCGTGCTTGATCGTCGACCTTGGCCGCCGAGTCGACGAGCAATGGGCTCGCGGGAAAGCCCTGGCTAGCGAGGGCAATCGCTGGCTCGAGCAGCTTCGCCAGCGGCATGCTGGCAAACCGGTCGTGGAGCGCGACCCAACCATCAACGCAACCGGGAATTGTCACGGTGCGAATGTCGTGCCGAAAGGGCATCGTGCTATGTCCGGACTTGCGGATCGACTCGGAGTTCGCTCCACTTCCCGCGCGTCCACTGGAGTTCAAGCAGTGCACATGCCCGTGGGAGTGAACGAGCGCGAACAGATCGCCGCCCATGCCGCACAGGTGCGGACCTGTGACCGCAATCGCGGCATTCGTCGCGATCGCTGCGTCAACAGCGTTGCCGCCCTGCGCAAGAATCGCCAGTCCCGCCTGCGTTGCCAACCCATCCGCGCTCGCGACCATGTAGTGCGGCGCACGTGCGCTGGGTGTTTGTGCCCTCATCGGCATGTCAGCTCCAGATCTCGCGTTCCTCGAACACTTGCCGCAGCACCGTCGGGCGGTCGGTCATGATGCCATCGACACCGAGATCGAGCAAGCGGTGCATCTCGTGGGGTTCGTCGATGGTCCACACATGCACCTTGATGCCCAAGTGACGTGCACGCGTGAGCAAGCCCTTGGTCAAGACCGTGAGTGGACCCTGACGCACAGGAATTTGCGCTGTATTGCCGGCCGCACGGCTCGGTCTGGCAAACCTCAGAGCCGCGGTCTCGACGGGGCCGAGCGCGGAACACAGCTGTACGCCCAGTAGACCGCGCAATCGCTGAATGCGGCGATCGCTAAACGCACCGACGCTGACCCGATCAAGCGCGGCACAGCGCTGCAACGTCGCGACCAAAGCGTCGACGGCCGCATCGGTTTTGCAGTCGATGTTGACGCGCAGTTCTGGCCACGAACCGAGCATGTCCTCAAGCAACGGTATCGACGCCTTGCCATCGACGAGCGCAGTGCGCACCTGGCTCCACGGCAGCTCGCTGATCCGTGCATCGCGGCCACAGGTGCGGCTCAGGTCGTTGTCATGAAACGCGACCAGTACTCCGTCGTTGGTGACCTGCACATCCGTCTCGACATAGCGATAGCCGTGATCGACTGCGTATTGGAACGCGGGCATCGTATTTTCCGGCATGTCGCTGGCACCGCCGCGGTGCGCGAATGGAATTGGGCCGTCCCACTCGAGATAGGGATGCAGTGGCTGCGTCAGGCCCAGATCTCTTCATCCGTCGGGACGACTTTGTCCTTGATCACTTTCCCGATGCGCGACACGTTCATCAGGTGCTTGAAGTCGAGGTTCTCTGAAATCGAGTTGCCACCCCACGAACCGCAGCCCAGCGTTGTCGTTGGGGCGAAGCCGTTGGTCAGCGAGCCGCCCGCTGAAGTCGAGCTCGCCTGGTTCACCACCAATCGACTGATAGGCAGGTCGAGTCCGGCGGCGCGGATGTTGTCTTCGTTCTCGGAATGGAGTGCAGCTGAATGTCCTGCGCCCTCCATGAGAAGGTTTGCCTTCGCGAAACTCAACGCGTCCTCGAACGTCGAGTACGGCAAGATTGCGATTACCGGACAGAGTTTCTCTTTCGCAAGCACATCGTCGATCCCTGGGCCGTCTGCCGGGAGCAAGATGAGCCGCGCGCTTTCAGGTACGTCGATGCCGGCCATCGCGCCAATCGTCGTCGCCGACCGGCCGACGACGTCCTTGTTCAGGCGACCACCGGGGAACACAACGTCGCGCAACTTCTGCACCAACGCCGGGTCGGAAGTGAACCACACCTTGCCGGTCTTCTCGAATAGTTCGATGGCTTCGAGGTAGTCCTCCTCTGGTGCCAGCACAAATTGCTCGTGCGAGCAGATAATGCCGTTGTCGAACGAGGCGCCAGCGACGATCTTGTCGATGGCATCCTTCAGGTCGACATCGCGGTCGATAATCACGGGCACGTTTCCAGCACCCACGCCGTAGGACGGTTTGCCCGACGAGTACGCCGACTTGACCATCGCCGCGCCACCGGTAGCGACCACAACGTCGACGGCCCTCATCAGTTCCTGTGTCTTCTCTACGGACCCGTCAATGATCGTTTGGATCAAGTTGTCGGGTCCGCCGTGGGCCTTGACAATCTTCATGAACTCGTCGGTGAGGAGTTCGGTGCACCCTTGGGCCTGCGGGTGCGGTGCAAAAATCACTGCGTTGCCCGTCTTCAGCGCAAACATCGCGTTGCACATCGGAGTGACGATCGGGTTGGTCACAGGCGTGACGGCGCCAACGACGCCCATCGGCTTGGCGACGAAAATGAGGGCGGCAGCTTCATCCTCGCCGATGATGCCGCGTGACTTCTCGCCCTTGAGGCTGTTCCAGATCACGCGCGCCTTGCCCTTGTTCTTCAGCACCTTGTCGGCCACGACACCAATACCGGTTTCATCGACGGCCATTTGGGCCAAAATCTCCGCATTGTCGTAGACGTACTTCGCGATCGCACGCACGATGGCGTCGACTTCCTCTTGCGTAAACGACTCAAACGCCGCCTGTGCCACTTGCGCCCTATGAACGAGGTGGTGGACTTCGCTGGTGGATTCCGCCCTTGCTGCAGGATCCGAAATTAGTGCTGTACTCATAGGGGAAATCTACCAGTCCGTCGGGCGGTAGTCCTTGAGGAACTGACCCCAGACGTGTACGCCAGAGTTGATGCCACTAATGATCGGGTCGACAATTCTTGCAGCCCCATCGACGATGTCGAGCGGCGGGTGGAACCGATGCTCGACCCTCTTGCGCTGAGCAATGTCGAACGGGTCTTCATCGCTGACCCAGCCGGTGTCGACGCTGTTCATGTGGATTCCACTGGCGTGATAGTCGGCGGCCGACGTGCGAGTCATCATGTTCAGCGCAGCCTTGGCCATGTTGGTGTGGGGGTGGCGGGTGGTCTTCTGGTTCCGATAGAACTGGCCCTCGACCGCCGAGACGTTGACGATGTGTTTGTCGCGAGTGGCTGTGCGCAGCATGAGTTGCTTGAGACGAGCGTTGATCACAAATGGCGCCACGGCATTGACCAGCTGTGTCTCCAGCAACTCGACCGAGGAGACCTCGGCCAGCGTCAATCGCCACGAGTTCCGACCGCGCAGGTCGACTTGCTGTAAGTCTTGATCGAGCTGGCCAAGCGGAAACAGATGATCCGACGGGTTGAACTCATCGGCTAGCAGTCGCAACTGTGACAACTGCGCCGAGTGGGTAAGGCCCGCAAGTGTGTCCTGCACCGCCGACGGCAACGCTTTGAGCGCGCCCGCCTCGCCCTGCATCATGTGGCGATAGAACTCCGGCGGCCGGCGCACGGTCTGGCACGCGTTGTTGATGATGAAGTCGAGTTGCGTTCGCGTGGTCAGCAAGTGTTCACAAAATGCCTCAACACTCGGAGTGTGACGCAGGTCAAGTCCGAAAATCTCTAGCCGGTCGTGCCACTCGGCGAAGTCGGGCTCGCCCGCGTAGCGAGCGGCCGAGTCGCGCGGAAAGCGAGTTGTCACGATCAACTGCGAACCGGCGCGCAGCAACTTCAGCCCTGCCTGATATCCGATCTTCACCCGTCCGCCGGTGAGGAGCGCGACCCGGCCACGCAGATCGGCGGTCTCGGTGCGCTTGAACTGGTTGAAGTCGCCACATGTGTGGCACATCTGGTCGTAGAACGAGTGCACTGTGGTGTACTTCCGCTTGCAGACGTAGCAGTGCAAGGGTTGCTCTACCGTGCGATCGAGATCGTCGGTTACGTCAATGGGCGGATACACGTTGGGGGAGACGTAGACGTCTTTCGCACGCAGAGAACGAATCGCCGTTTGGCTTCGAACCGCTTCGTCACGATTGACCCTCGTCGAACGATCGTGCTTCAACTTCTGCTTTGCCCGCTGTCGGCGCACTTCGATGTCGGGCTGAAACACGTCGCCTGCGGCTTTCAGCAACGCTGTGCGTTCGTCGAGCGGCAACTTCTGCAACAAGTCGCGATTGACAACGATCGCCTCGAGCACCTCGCGCGCGTTGCGCAGGCGAGCGGCGATGTCGTCGCTCTCTGCGTTGTCGTTCGCTCGAGCGTCCATCCCGGTGAATGTACCGGTACCTTCCACGTCATGGACCCGGCCGAGCGCTTCGTGGAACTGGTCGATCGGCCGGAACCTGACACGCATCTCGACCTGATGGCGACGCTCATTGGTGCTGCCTTTGAGCCAGGGGCTGATGTGGATGGCGCGCTCGTTGGCCTCGATCGGCTGGCAGACCTTTGTGAGCCGTCGTTCGACTCCATTCTCGCGACGCTGTTCGAGTCGGGTCGGTTACGTGGCAACAGTGCCGACTACGGAGATCCGCGTAACTCGTACCTGCACCGCGTCCTCGAACGCGGCGCCGGCATTCCGATCACACTCAGCGTGTGTGCCATTGAGGTCGGTCGTCGACTCGGCGTCCAGATCGCCGGCGTCGGACTGCCTGGTCACTTCTTGGTTGTCTGCGATGGCGAGTACGCCGACCCGTTCCATGGTGGCGGGCGCTACACACCCGACGAGCTCGAGCCCGCGTGGCGCAGAATCACAGGGATGACCGTTGCGTTGGATCGCCGTCTCGTGCAACCCACGCATACACGCTCGATCCTGTTGCGGATGCTGAACAACCTGAAGAACACGATGGTCGCAATCGACGAGCCGGTGCAACTGCAGGTACTCGCCAAACTGCGTTGCGCGTTTCCCGAACTGGCTGGCGAGCACGCCGAATACGCGCGTTGGCTGCGACACTGGAACTGATGACAGAGTTCAGCGCCGGCCACACGATCGAAACACCGCACTATCCGGTGGGCCGTCGCACCATCGCGCTCACGGATCACACTCGCGCCGACCGCTTGCTTGGCATCGACCTGTGGTATCCGGCTGAGTCCAGTACTGCCGAGCGCAGTACCTACGAGCTGCTGCCCGGCATTGCGTATCGCGCGGCTCATGCGCAACACGAGCCGCCAGCACGATCTGGCCAGTTTCCGCTCATCGTGTTCTCGCATGGTCGTACGGGCATGCGGATCTCGTATGCGTTCTTGTGCAAGGCCCTTGCCGCACGCGGCGCAGTGGTGGTCTCCGCCGATCACCCGGGCGACGTCCTGACCGATTGGCTACTTGGTAACAACGACGACGATCGCACCAACGAGATCAACCGCGTGGCCGACGCGCATTTTGTGCTGCACGCGATGTTGAGCGGCGATCATTCGCTGCCCGTCGATGTCATTAATGCGATCGATCACGAGCGCATCGCACTCGCAGGCCATTCATACGGCGCCTACACGGCGTTCGCAACGGCCGCCGGCAGCAGGGGAGTCGCCGCGCACGACCGCGTGCGCGCGATTGTGGGCTTGCAGTCGTACACACGCTCAATGAGTGACGGCCTGCTCGGTCGCATCACTCAGCCGACGTTGATGGTGGTCTCGACCGACGATCGCACCACTCCGCCCGAGATCGATGCCGAGCGGCCGTGGGCACTGCTGCGCAGTCAGCCGACGTGGCGGCTCGATCTTGAAGGTGCCGGGCACCACGCGAGCAGCGACATTGCGTTGTACGCAGAACTCGTTGCGCACGTGCCAAACGTCCCTGCGATGGTGCGTGAGTATCTCGAGTTCACAGCCAGCAGTTCCGAGCCCACGGACGGACGGTCGTGGCGCGAACTGCTAGCGGTGCAGATCGCGACCATCTGGGCTTTCCTGCAGGTTGCGCTGGATATGGATCCAGAGGAAGGCCTCGCGCAAGTGCAGCGCTTGGAAGCTCTCCCAGGCATCTCGTTACGCCGCCGCGAATAGACCCTTAACGACTAGAACCCAACGGCTAGGGCGCTACCTGAGCTCCGTCGAAATAGCCGTTGACGTCAGCGATGATGTCCGTAGTAGCGGAGGTGAACAAACAGACCTTGCCACCGGTTCCGATCTTGGAGATGACCAGGTTTGGAATCGTTTGTCCGGCACTGAAGTTGAGGTTCGACGCGTTCGGTAACGGCGACCCACATGGATAGACGGTGACATAGCCGCCGTCTTGTGCGCCGGTGACAGTGACATTGAGCGCGACTGACGTCGCGTATGTTGGCACCCCACCGCGACCCGTGATCTGCAGTTGAGTCGTGGTGCCCGCTGCACGAAGCCCAAGCGCTTGGAACTGGGCGTCGACCGTCTGACCGGTCGGCCGCGAATCGATCAGGCGCTGTGGCGCTAGGGAATGAAAAGTGGAGCTCGCCGGGAAATACCCGCTGACATCAACGATCAGGTGCGTGGCAGCAGAAGTGAAGACGCACACTCCACCGCCGTCGCTCTTGACGACCACGAGGTTCGGAATCGACTGACCTGCAACAAAGTTGACGTTGGATGTATTGGGGGGCGCCGTTCCACACGGATACACCGTGAGGTGTCCGTCAGCCTGCGGAGCGACGGCGGTCACGTTGAAAACCGTGGCCACCCCTTGGCCCCCGATAGGCGTGATTGACCCTGCGGGGCGAATGCCAATGGACGCTGGCACCCGGGTATCGAGCGTGCGATTCGGAGGGCTCAGGGCAACGAATGTTGAGGTAGCTGGATAGAAGCCTTGGACATCGACGATCAAGTTCGCGTTGACAGACGTGAAGAAGCAGACCGTGCCAACAGGTCCTAATTTCACGATCACCGAGTTGGGAATCGACTCATCTTCCCTGAAGTTCAAGTTCGAAACCATAGGCACCGAAGACCCACACGGAAACACAGTCACATATCCCGCAGCGGCCGGAGATGTGACCGTGACATTTAACGTCACGGCATCAGCGTCGAGTGGAACACCAGCGCGTCCGCTGACCAAGAGTGCAGTGGTCGAGCTTTCGGTGCGCACACCAATTCCTTGGAATAGACCATCAACGGTCGCAGAACCCGGTGACCTCGTGTCCATCAGTCGGCCCGGATCTAGCGAGCTATACGACGACGGCTGCAGCACTTGCGCGAGGACCTGATCTGGTGTGCCATCTGAGGCGGCGCTGCTCGAACCATCTCCCTGTTGCCCATAGTCGTTGAGACCGCTGGCCCACAGTGTCCCATCGTTCTTCAAGAAAACGGTATGAGCGTTGCCGGTGGCAACTTCGGTGACATCTCTTTGTACTTCCGCCGGTGTGGGGAACCCCTGGACGATGTCAATACCAGTAGTTGTCGTCAGTTGCCCGAAGAAGTTGTATCCCCAAGCAACCAACTTGCCGTCAGCCTTCACGGCCAGAACATGGTCTTGTCGCGCAGCGATAGCCGTGACACCCACGACCGCGGCTTGAACTGGTGTCGAGTGGGGCAGAAAATCGGTGGCGGCAGAGTCGCCCAATTGGCCGTAGAAGCCTAAGCCGAATGTGAACACCGTTCCGTCAGCCCGCAACGCAACGCTGTTGAAGTTTCCACCGGCCGCAGCGACGAAGTCAGTGAGGCCGGGGACCTGCGTCGGGGTTGGGTTCGGTACCGCGTTGGCGGTGTAGCCCAGTTGCCCGAAATTATTGCGCCCAAACGACCACACAGTGCCATCGCTCTTGACCACCAGACCGTGGTAGAGGCCAGCGCCCACCGCGGCGACACCCGTCATCACCTGCGTCGGTATCGGATTCGGGGTCAGGTTGTTCGTCCTACCGAGCTGCCCGAATTCGTTCCTGCCAAAGGTCCAGAGCGACCCATCGTCTTTGATCACCAGACTGAAGTCGCCGTTGGCGCCGATCGCGGCGACACCAGTCATCACCTGTGTCGGAGTCGGGTTCAGCGACAACGGCAAGATGGCGCTGTCGCCTAGTTGCCCGTATTGGTTATCGCCGAACGCCCACAGGGTGCCGTCCTCCTTCAATGCGAGACTGTGCGTTGCGCCAGCCGCAACTGCGGTGACCCCACTCAGCACCTGTGTCGGAGCGGTGGGGGTGTCGCCCCCGGCGTTGGTGAGCGTGCCCAGTTGCCCGTTGTTGTTGCGGCCGAACGTCCACAGCGTGCCGTCGTCTTTGAGTACGAGCGTGTGCCATACGCCGGTCGCGATGGTCGCCTTCGTTTGCACCGGCGCGACTGCTCCAGCAGTTTCCGCGTGTGCGACGACCACTGTACCGGCCAACAAACACACGGCGACGAGCGCACGCACTTGACGCACTCCTGGCAATTTGGTCCGCAACACACTGTTCTGCGACATCTGGAGTGGTCCCTTCTTGCCCGGCGGTCGGACGAATCTCGTCAGCGAACCTATCAGCGGCTACGAGGCGACGAGGGTAGCAAGCACATCGCTCGCCGCCAGCCGGCGATCGTCGAACACTGTTGAGTTACTGACCGGTCCGCCGCTCATCGCCGCCGCGGCGACGCCGATCGCCGCCTGCAGATCGCGAATGTTGCGTGGCGGCGGGAAGTATTCGTCCTCATCGGTGACCCGTTCGTGGAACACACCCTGCGCCGGCGCCATGCGCGCAATGATCGCCTCGACCAGTTCCTCCGGGGCCGACGCGCCAGCAGTTACGCCGACCGTGCCGGACAGATCGTCGGGAAGTTCCTCGGCACCGTTCACGCGATACACCCGCGGGCAGCCCGCCTCTACCGCCAACTTCTCGAGCGCACGTGTATTGGACGAATTGGCCGAACCGATGACCACGATCGCATCGCAACGCGGTGCCATTGCCATCAGTGCTGATTGGCGGTTGGTGGTGGCGAAGCACAAATCACTGCGCCCTGGTGACCACACATTGGGGTAACGCTCGCGCACGGCGACGGCGACACCCTCCCAATCGCGATGCGACAGCGTGGTCTGCGCCAGCAGCGCGACCGGTTCCTCGAAGGCAGGCAGCGCCATTACCTCGGCGACACTCTCCACCCGACTCATCGCGTCGGGGGCGACCGCGATTGTGCCGACGGCTTCCTCGTGACCTTCGTGGCCGACGTAAACGATGCGATAGCCCTTGCTGGCGCGCACCTTCACCTCGTGGTGCACCTTGGTGACCAGCGGGCACACCGAGTCGACGACGTAACTGCCTCTGGCACGGGCGGCGACTACGACATCTGGCGCCGAGCCGTGCGCAGACAGCATGATCGGACAGCCAGGTGGAACGTCGGCGATGTCGTCGACGAAGACGACCCCTTGCGCCTCGAAGCGCTGTACGACGATCTTGTTGTGCACGATCTCGTGGTAGCAGTACACCGGCGGCTCGAAGCTGCGCACCATCCAGGCCAACGCCTTGATCGCCATTTCGACTCCGGCGCAGAACCCTCTTGGCTCAGCGAGTAACACACGGTCGACGTTCACGCCAACGAACGCTAGCGGCGCACTCCGAAGGACTCATGTCCACCCAGCGGTAGCCTGGGAGGCCATGTCATTACCGGTCGTTGTCGCTGTCGCGCCCGGGTCCGCCGCCGAACGGGCCGGGGTGGCCATTGGCGACGCCGTGGCCACGATCAACGGGAAGGCGCCGCGCGATGTCATCGAGTGGCGCTTCGCCGCCGACGACGCCGACCTCTCGCTGGAAGTGCTGCGCGGCGGGCTGGAACTCACCATCGAAGTGGCCAAACGTGCGGGGGAGCCTCTCGGCGCGGAAGTCTCAAGCGCAGTGTTCGACAGGGTGCGCACGTGCGACAACCACTGCGAGTTCTGCTTCATATATCAACTGCCCAAGGGGCTGCGCAAGAGCCTGTACCTCAAGGACGACGACTACCGACTGAGTTTCCTCTACGGGAACTTCACGACGCTCACCAGGTTCACGGAAGCCGATCTGGAACGGGTGATCACCGAACGACTGTCGCCGTTACACGTCAGCATTCACGCCACCGACCCGGATGTACGCAGTCGCATGTTGAAGAACCCGCGTGGGGCGATGAGCCTGCGCTGGTTGCGCGCGCTTCTTGATAACGGCATCACCGTTCGCGGACAGGTTGTCCTGTGCCCGGGTGTCAACGATGGCGAAGTATTCGCACGGACGATGGCGGGGGTGCTCGACGAGTATCCGGAACTCGAGTCGGTTGCGGTTGTGCCGCTCGGGTTGAGCCGTTTCAACACCGAGTCTTCGATGCGCGAGCACACTGTCGCCGAAGCACAACAGATTGTCGACACCATCGAAGCGTGGCAGCAGGTGTTCTCGCGCGCGATCGGGCGCCGCATGGTGTTCGCGGCCGACGAGTACTACCTGATGGCCGGTCGGCCGTTTCCTGAAGCGGACGCGTACGAAGGCTTCTCAATGCACGAAGACGGCATCGGGATGGCGCGCACGTTCGAACTTGAGTTCAACGGTGCGGTCGCCTCCGCCACCGGTGTGCAGAGCGGATTCTTCGCCGCTGTCGATGGCGCACCGGCGACCGGATATCGCGCGCCCCGCAATCCCGCTGGCGACACCGGACTGCGTGCCGACGGTGGCGACAGCACGCCGGTGCGGCTCGGTGCGCGCCCCGATGCGCCGATCGGAATTCTCACCGGCGTGTTCGGTGCACGAATCATTGAGCCACTCGTGCGGACACTCGGTCGCGACGATGTGCGCGTCGTGCCAGTGGCCAACGAATTCTTCGGTGGCAACACGGGTGTGACGGGACTGATGGTCGGCGCCGATGTCGCGCGCGCGCTCAGCACGCAACCGGCGGGTCATCGCTATTTGCTACCCGACGTGTGCTTGAGCGAAGGTCGCTTTCTCGACGGCACCACGGTTGCGGATCTGCCTCATGTCGTTGAAGTCGTTCCAACTGACGGCATCTCGTTGCGCCGCGCGCTAGACGCTCGCGTACTAGAGACCGTGTCATGACACTGCCCACCGTCGTCATTGTCGGCCGGCCCAACGTTGGCAAGAGCACGCTGTTCAATCGCATTGTCGGCGAGCAGGTGGCCATCGTTGAAGACCGCCCGGGTGTTACGCGCGACCGGAATGAAACCGAAGCCGAGTGGCTTGGGCATCACTTCCTGTTAGTCGACACCGGCGGTTGGTTGCCCGATGGCGGTTCAGTGCTTGACGAGAAGGTCAGTCGTCAGGTGGAAGCGGCAGTCAAGACCGCCGACGTCGTGCTGTTCCTCGTCGATGCCGCCGTTGGTCTCACCGACGACGATCAGTCGCTAGCCAACTGGTTGCGACGCATCACCGCGCCGTTGCTCATCGTGGCGAATAAGGCCGACAACGAACGTCGCGAGAACGACCGCTGGGAATTCATGTCGCTGGGTATCGGCGAACCAATTCCGGTGAGCGCGCTGCACGGTCGCCGCGCCGGCGATCTGCTCGACGAAGTTGTGGCGCTGCTCCCCGACACAGCACGGACCGACGCCGACGTGGCACTACTGGCTGACGGCGTCGAACCGCTATGGAACCCGAGCGATGTACCGCCACCGCGCGTTGCGATTGTCGGACGACCGAACGTTGGCAAGAGCACGCTCTTCAACAGACTTGTCGGCGAAGATCGTTCGGTCGTTCACGACATGGCGGGCACCACTCGCGACGCGATCGACACGCTGGTTGATACCCCCGATGGCCCGATCGTGTTCGTCGACACCGCAGGCATGCGTCGGCGCAGCCGCATCGACGACTCCGCCGAGTACTACTCGATGGTGCGCGCCCTGCGCGCCATCGATGGCAGCGACATCGCCTTGTTGGTGATCGACGCGACTGAGGGCGTTACCAACCAGGATCAACGGCTCGCCGAACGCGTCGACGCTGCGGGCTGTCCTATCGTGGTGATGTTGAACAAGTGGGAGCTCGTCACCGATGCCGAGCAACGATTGAAGATTTCGGCCGAGGTGCAGCGTCAGCTCTACTTCGTCGGCGACGCGCCGATCCTGAAGATTTCAGCTCTCACGGGCAAGGGCGTCAACAAGCTGCGCCCAGTGTTGCAGAACGCGATCGAGCAATATCACAGGCGCGTGCCCACGCGCGATGTCAATCGTGTGATCTCCGACGCGCAGCAACGCCAGCCAGCTGGTCACGGCCTGAAGGTGATGTACGCGCTCCAAGGAGCGACCGATCCGCCGACATTTACCTTGTTCGTCAACCGCGAGTTGCCGCCTACGTATCTGCGCTACCTGGAGCGCAGCATCCGCGAGGCCTTCGAATTTGGTTCAACGCCGATCAAGCTGCGCGTGCGCAAGCGCAGCGAGTAGTCGTTCGTGCGGTCCTTCTGATGCCGTGGTGCGAAGAGTGCGCCAAGTACTGGACGCCGTCGACAATGAACGACGACGGCACCTGTCCGAAGTGCGGTCGCCCGATGGCGGCGCAACAACCAATCACTGCCAAGAATTTGAACCTTCGTCGTCTGGCGGCAGGCCCGGCCGGCGACGAAGCGGACATGAAGGCGCCATGGCACTTCAAGTTGCTGATGGTCATGCTCGCCGCCTATCTCGCATACAGGGTCGTCTACCTGTTCGTGTAAAGGCGGCGTAGACAACAGACCGGTACCAGGTTACTGATACGTCGCTAATCTGACCGTATGCCGAATAAGCCAGTTTGTGCCGCGATCTATGCCCGTATCTCGTCGGATCAGGACGGCACCGCCCTGGGGGTGACCCGCCAGTTGGAGGACTGCCGAGCGTTGGCCAAGAAGCTGGACTGGACGGTTGCCGAGGAGTATGTGGACAACGACATCTCCGCGTACACGGGCAAGAAGCGACCCGCGTATCAGCGAATGTTGGATGACCTCGCCGGTGGGGAGCGGGACGCGGTGATCGCGTATCACCTTGATCGGTTGACTCGTCGCCCGATCGAGCTGGAACACTTCGTCGAGGTCGCGACGACCGCGCGGGTGACGCATGTGCGTTTCGTGTCGGGTGGTGATTTCGATTTAGTCAGTGGGGATGGTCTGATGGTGATGCGCATGCTGGCCGCGGTCGCTGCTGGCGAGTCCGCGACCAAGAGCCGACGCATGAAACGAAAGAACGACGAAACAGCCGCCAATGGTGTGCCACACAAGGGTGGCAATCGGCCGTTCGGGTTCGAGGACGATTGGATCACCCACCGCCCCGAAGAGTCTGCGTTCGATCGCCATCTGGCTCGAAACCGAAGGCGTCAAGACTGTGCGAGGTCGCCCGTGGCTGTCAACGTCAGTACGGACCACGTTGCGTAACCCGCGTATCGCTGGGTTGCGGGCGCATCGTGGCGACATTGTTGGTTCTGCGACGTGGAAGCCGATCATCACCGTTGGTCGGCGTGACAAGGTGATGGCGTTGATGGACCGACGCGCGTCGACGCGTGAACGCACCCCGCGCTCGTACTTGTTGACCGGGTTGTTGCGCTGCGGCAAATGCGACAACCGGCTGTTCTCGTCACGTCGTGAGAACTCGCGCCGCTACGTGTGCATGGGCGGTCCCGATCACGGCGGATGTTGCGGACGCCTCACCGTCGTCGCCGGACCTTTAGAGCAGTTGGTAGCCGATGCCGTGCTGTACCGGCTGGACACACCCGAACTCGCTGCCGCGCTGTCGGGTCAGGTTGCACGCGACACCCAAACCGCGGCACTGTCCGACGCGCTCGGCAACGACCGCGCGCAGTTGGATGAACTCGCGCAACTTTATGGTGACCGCAAAATCAGTTCCCGTGAATGGATGACCGCAAGAGGCCCGATCGAAACACGGGTCAAAGACGTGGAACGCCGTTTGGCACGCGCGACTGGCAATGGTGCGCTGGCGGCGATGATCGGCAACGGCGAATCGTTACGCGCCCAATGGGCTGACCTCCCACTCGGGCGACAAGCGGCAATCGTCAAGACGCTTCTCGACCGGGCAATCATTGGCCCCGGCAAACCCTCCGCCCGCAGCCTGGACCCTAGCCGGGTTGACCTCGTCTGGCGCATCTGATCCGCCCGGCAACGCCCGGCGCTGCCCGGGCGGACCACACATCCGACCATTCCACCGTTCGCTCTCCACTCCGACCAACTACCCCAAAACCCTCTACGAGTTTCGTTGCTAGTTCTAGTTCTAGTTCAAGTAAAGAGGCGGCCTGCGGACGCCTCACGGCAAACGTCCCGACGACGAGTAAACGCATCGCGAATCAACTCCATCTAAACCGCGCCGAAGCACGGTCCCTCGATGTGAGTGAAGGAAG
>Ga0105047_10002156_pt1 | contig 35179 bp, 26 predicted proteins | sample MAT04_FD_78384 | JGI IMG/M metagenome (GOLD analysis project Ga0105047, IMG submission 78384) | Freshwater microbial communities from Lake Fryxell liftoff mats and glacier meltwater in Antarctica - MAT-04 (megahit assembly) | ecosystem: Environmental > Aquatic > Freshwater > Ice > Liftoff... | reverse complement strand
CGCTGCCAGCGATGGCCGCGCACCGCAAAGCTGCTGTAGTGAATGATCACAGCCGCGGCCACCAGCGTCCAGTTGGCATGCGCCAGCGCCGCCAGCGCCGCCTGGCCACCAGCGAGCGCCACGAGCAGTGCACAGGTCAGAATGCCCAGGGCCAGCATGATGCCCACCCGCCGGCGATCCAGGCGCAGGAAAGCCGCCGGCGCGGCGGGCGAAGTTCGATCAGACGTACTCATTTTTCCCATTTTGCGGGTGAAGGGAGGATTCGCCAAATTGGGCTAAGGAGTGTGTGAAGGATTTACAGGCGTGAGCGAGCAAGGCGGGGGCTCAGCGTTGGCGGCGATAAACACACATCCTGCGTCCATAGAGGCGCATCTGGTGCACCTCGCCAAAGCCGTGGCGCGCATAGAAGCGGCGTGCGGCAATATTTTCTGCATCGACTGTTACGGTTATCGTTTCAATGTGCCGACTCTCGCAGGTGGCAAGCAGCGCCTGCAACAAAAGGGCGCCGATGCCCTGGCTGCGCGCTGAAGGCTCGACCATGATCGAGAGCAGTTCGGCGCTGGAGCCTCCAGCAGCCTCTTCGTGGGCCAGCAATGGATAGAGGACGGTCTGCACACTGCGTAGGGCCAGGTCGGGGCGCCGGAGGTAGCGTGCCAGCAAGGGTGGCAGGAATTGACCCAGGCGCCGTGTACCCATCTCGACAAACAGGCTCCCCACACCGGTGGTGGCGCTGATGAAGCCGACCAGCGCGGGTGCGATGGGTTCCAGCTTGCGCGCACCTGGTTCTGTCATCGCTGCAAAGCCGAAACCCGTTGGCGACTGTGGCAACGTGCGGTAGAACACGGTCAACACGTCGGGTCCCAGGCTCGTCAAAAACGTGCCGGGTTGGCCGGCGATGTGCAGCCGAGCGGCGCCGGCGGCATGGGTAGCGGTGAGAGGTGTAAGGTAGAGCATAGGGAATGTGGGATGTGGGATGTGCGGTGCACATCCCACATCCCATATGCTTTTCTTAAGGGTGCACGATATCTTCGTGGGCGATTGGCCAGCGTTTGAAACGCTCCCAGGCTTTTTCTTCCAGGTCGGCGCGATGATTGGGGTGGGCGATCTCGATGAGGGCGCGTGCGCGTTGGCGCAGGTTCTTGCCATAGAGGTAGGCGATGCCATACTCCGTGACGACGTAATGCACGTGGGCGCGCGTGGTGACGACGCCGGTACCCAGACGCAGGTACGGGGCAATGCGCGAGAAGCCCTTGCTCGAAATCGAGGGCAGGGCGATGATCGGTTTGCCGCCTTCCGAAAGGGCGGCGCCGCGCACGAAGTCCATCTGGCCGCCAACACCGGAATATTGGCGGGTGCCCATCGAGTCGGCGCCGACCTGGCCGGTCAGATCCACTTCGATGGCGCTGTTGATGGCTGTGACCTTGGGGTTGCGCCGGATGACCGCCGTATCATTGACATAGGCGACGTCGAGCAGCACAACTTGCGGGTTGTCGTCGATAAAGTCGTAGAGGCGGCGCGTGCCCATGGCAAAGGAACTCACCATTTTGCCGGGGTGGACGCGCTTCTTGTCATTCGTGATCACGCCTTTTTCGATCAGGTCGATGGCGCCGTCGGAGAACATTTCTGTGTGCACGCCCAGGTCGCGATGGTTGTTCAAGGCGGCGAGCACGGCGTTGGGAATGGCGCCGATGCCCATCTGCAGGGTGGCGCCATCTTCGATCAGTTCGGCGCAATAGCGCCCGATGGCTTGTTCCGCCTCGCTCGGTTCGCCGGGCGGGAACTCCGGCAGCGGATCATCCACGACCACGGCACTGTCGATGTGGCTGATGTGGATCAGGCCGTCGCCGTGGGTGCGTGGCATGTTCGGGTTGAGTTGGGCGATCACATGTTTGGCCATTTGCACGGCGGCGCGTGCCACGTCGACCGAGACCCCCAGCGAGCAGAAGCCGTGCCGATCCGGGGGCGACACTTGCACCAAGGCCACGTCCAACGGCAGAATGCCGCGTCGGAAAAGGGCTGGCACCTCGCTTAGAAAGACGGGGATGTAGTCTGCTACCCCTTCGGCCACGGCATCGCGCACGTTGGCGCCGACAAAGAGCGCGTTGGTGCGGAAATTGTCGGCGTACTCGCGCGATGCGTAGGGCGCTGGACCTTCGGTGTGCAGATGCACCACTTCCACGTCGCGCAGTTCGCTGGCGCGCCCTGTCATCGCCACGACAAGTTGACGCGGGGTGGCGGCGGCGCCGTGGACGAACACGCGGTCGCCTGATTTGATAATTTTGACTGCCTCTTCAGCACTGGTAATTCGCATAAGCTTGCTCTCGTTACACCCTGATCTAGGTTCGAACCACAAAAAGAAAGAATAGCGTTACACACCTGCGGCCCGGAAGGCGCCGGCAACGATCGCCTGTGCTTCTTCCTGGATGATCTTCAGATGATCCACCCCTTTGAAACTTTCGGCATAGATCTTGTATACATCTTCGGTGCCGGACGGGCGCGCCGCAAACCACCCGTTGGCCGTCACGATCTTGAGGCCACCAATCGGCGCGTTGTTCTCGGGCGCGTGGGTCAGGCGTGCTTCAATCGGCTCGCCGGCCAGTGACGTTGCCGACACCATTTCCGGCGACAAGTTGGCGAGCACGGCTTTTTGTGCGCGGTTGGCGGCAGCATCCATGCGTTCATAAAGGGGGCTGCCAAACTTGGCCTCCAGCGCGCGGTAGTGTTCGCCGGGATCCTTGCCGGTGATGGCGGTGATTTCGGCGGCCAGCAGGTCCATGATGATGCCGTCTTTGTCTGTCGTCCACACGGCGCCCTCGCGACGCAGGAAAGAGGCGCCGGCACTCTCTTCGCCGCCGAAGCCATAGGAACCGTCGACCAATCCTTCCACAAAGTATTTGAAGCCAACCGGCACCTCGGCCAGCCGCCGGCCAAGATCGGCGGCGACGCGGTCGATCATCGAACTGGAGACCAATGTTTTGCCGACGGCGGCGTCGGCGCGCCAGCCCGGCCGGTGTTGGAAGAGGTACGCAATGGCCACGGCCAGGTAGTGGTTGGGGTTCATCAGCCCGGCGCTGCGCGTCACGATGCCGTGGCGGTCGGCGTCGGTGTCGTTGCCAAACGCAACGTCGAAGCGATCTTTGAGGGCGATCAGGCTGGCCATGGCATAGGGAGACGAGCAGTCCATGCGAATCTTGCCGTCGCGATCCAGCGTCATAAAACGGAACGTCGGGTCGACGGCGGGGTTGACGACCTCCAGGTTGAGCCCGTACATCTCGGCGATGGGTTCCCAGTAGGCCAGGCTGGCCCCGCCCATGGGGTCGACGCCGATTTTGAGCCCGGCGGCGGCGATCGATTCCATGTCGAGGATGTTTTTGAGATCGGCCACGTAGGGCATCACAAAGTCCCATTCGTACGTCGTGACCGCCGTCTTGGCCAGGCCCCACGCTGTGCACTTGACTTCCTTCAAACCGGTGCGCAGCAACGCGTTGGCGCGGGTCTCGATGACCTTGGTGATGCTGGTGTCGGCCGGGCCGCCGTTGGGCGGATTGTACTTGAAGCCGCCGTCGTCTGGCGGGTTATGCGAGGGCGTGATGACCACACCGTCGGACAGATGGGTGTGACGGCCGCGGTTGTGGGTCAAAATTGCGTGCGAGATGGCCGGTGTCGGGGTGTACCCCATGCCGGCTTGCATGACCACGTCCACTTCGTTGCCGGCAAAGACTTCGATGGCCGTGATTTGCGCCGGCTCGGAGAGGGCATGCGTGTCCATCCCAATATAAAGCGGCCCGTCGATGCCCTGGGCGCGCCGGTAGTCGCAGATAGCCTGGCTGATGGCCAGAATGTGCTGCTCGTTGAAGGAGTTCTTGAGCGACGAGCCGCGGTGGCCGGAAGTGCCAAAGGCAACCTGATGCGCGGGATTGTCCGGGTCTGGCGTGTGAGTATAGTAGGCCGAAACCAGGCGGGGGATGTTCTGTAACACTTCACGCGGGGCCGGTTTGCCGGCCAATGGATTCAGGGCCATGGACAACGCTCCTTTGCTGTTTGGATGACATGCTAATACTGAGGAATAACGCGTGCATTGTCATGTGACACGTGTCATGTTTTCGGGGCAGTGTGTCACATGTTTTGCAGGTTCGCAATCATTAACCATATTGCTTCAACTCAAATTGGCTGGCGGCATGCTGGGCCAGATAGCGGCCGATGCTGAGTGAGGCAGTGGCCGCCGGCGACGGTGCGTTCAACACGTGGATCATACGGTAGGCGTCGACCACGTGAAAATCATCGACCAGTTGTCCGTTCGGCGCCAACGCCTGGGCGCGCACACCGGCGCCGGCGGGAATCAGGTCGTCGATCTCAATATCGGGCGTCAGGCGACGTAAGGCGCGCCAGAATGCGTACTTGCTAAACGAACGGTAGAATTCGCCGCCGCCCATCCGCCAGTACCGCTGCGCCAGCTTCCAAAACCCACCGTATGTGCCCATGTCCCAGACGTCGCGGCTTGAAAAGCTGGCCTTGCCGTAGCCCTCGCGTCGAAGGGCCAGCACAGCGTTAGGCCCGGCCTCGACGCCGCCCTGGATTTTGCGTGTGAAATGCACGCCCAGGAAGGGGAATTGCGGGTCGGGCACCGGGTAGATCAAGTTCTTGACCAACCCGCGACCCTCGGGCGCCAGTTCATAGTATTCACCGCGGAAGGGGACGATACGTACCCCCGGTTCCACACCGCACAGCCGTGCGATGCGATCGGCCTGCAGCCCGGCACAGGCAATCAGGGCGCGGCATTCGACTTCCCCTTGGGCGGATTCGAGCACGAGGGTTGCCGGTGTACGCTGGCAAGCGGTCAGCTTCCAGGCGGTGCGCACCACGCCACCGGCGCTTTGCACGTCGCGCGCGTACGCCTGTGTTATCTGTGTGTAGTCAACAATGCCGGTCTCCGGCGCCCACAGACCGGCGATGCCGGTCACGTGCGGTTCATAGGCTTGGAGCTCCTCGCCGCGCAACTCGATGACGGCGAGCCCATTGGCGCGACCGCGTTCTGCCAGCGCTTGCAGCCGGGGAAGTTCACCGTCATCGGTGGCGACCACCAGTTTGCCGCAACGGTCGTGCGCAATGCCGTGCTGTGTGCAGAAGGTATAGAGTTGCTCGCGGCCAGTTGCGCAGAGCGTGGCCTTGAGCGAACCCGGTTTGTAGTAAAGACCCGAGTGGATTACGCCGCTATTATGGCCGGTTTGATGGGCGGCGACCTGGCTCTCGGCCTCCAGCACGATGAGAGACTGGACACCCGCTTCACTCAGCGCCAGCGCCGTGGCCAGCCCGATAATGCCGCCGCCGATGATCGCAATATCGTAAATCAATTTTGCTCCTGGCCCGATAATGCTTTATCGCAACATGATCGCGTTCGCCACAAGTATACTTGATACCACCAACAAGGTGGAAAAGCGCTGGTTTGAACAGGTTGGTGCTATACTGAAAGATGCCTTGGCCGTCGTCAGTCTTATGGAGCAAGGTTCCATCAAGATCGAACTAGCAACGTACTTACTAGCTGTCCTCATGAGGAGACCATTCATGCCGGAAGCGGTTCTTGATCACGCCACTGTGATCGAAAATGACAAAAAACAACTGCACCCCCTGTATCATCCGAATGCCCATAAGAACCCACTAGTGGTGGATCACGCACAGGGCGTATGGCTCTATACCACCGACGGCCAAAAGATCCTTGACGGCATGGCCGGACTGTGGAACGTCAACATCGGGTACGGCAATCAGGAACTGCCCGAAGTTGCCTATACGCAGATGAAGAAGCTGGCCTATACCTCCAATTTTGTGGGGATGACCAACCCGCCCTCGGCCGAACTGGCGGCACGCCTGGCCGGCCTTGCGCACCCAAGCCTGCAGACCACCTTCTTCACCTCGGGTGGATCGGAGTCCAACGATTCCGCCTTCAAGACGGCGCGCTATTATTGGTACCGGCTGGGCCGCAAGGATAAGATCAAGTTCATCTCGCGCCAGTATGGCTATCATGGCATCACGGTCGCCGCCACCGCGGCCACGGGGCTCCCGCGCTATCACGCGATGTTTGGCCCGCTGGCGCCCGGCTTTATTCACATCCCGAACCCGTACCTCTATCGATACGCCGGCGATATCTTGCCCGGCGAGACGATTGGCCAGGCCGCTGCACGCGCCCTGGAAGAGGCCATCGTGCGCGAAGGGCCGGAGACCGTGGCGGCCTTTATCGCCGAACCAGTGCAGGGCGCCGGTGGCCTGATGGTGCCACCGGATGATTACTTCCCGCTGGTGCGCGCCATTTGCGATAAGTATGACGTGCTGATGATTATCGACGAGGTGATCACCGGGTTTGGCCGCACCGGCCAGATGTTTGGCCAGCACCGCTGGGGTCTGCGCCCGGATATCATGTCCTTTGCCAAGGGCGTCACGAGCGGCTATATGCAACTCGGCGGCATCCAGATTTCCGAGGCCATTCGCGAGGTCATCGACAGTGCATCGCCGGCCGATGCCTGGATGCATGGCTTCACCTATTCCGGCCACGCTGCGGCATGTGCGGTGGGTATCAAGAATCTGGAGATCATCGAACGCGACCATATGGTGGAAAACGCCGCCGCCATGGGTGACCGCCTCCTGAACGGGCTGGAAAAGCTGCTTGAGTTCGCCTGCGTCGGCGATGTGCGCGGCCGTGGCTTGCTGGCGGGCGTGGAGATCGTCAAGGACAAGGCGTCGAAGGTGCAGGACCCTGCCAAGGCGATGGCAATCGCCAACGCCTGTCTGGCACGCGGGTTGCGCACGCGACCGTTGGGCAACATTTTGGCATTCTCGCCCGCACTGAACATCAGCGCCGATGAGGTAGATATCATCGTCGATGTCATGGGCAGCGTCATTGATTCCATTGGGTAGTTGAATCTACAATCTGACTATGAACGAACCAACCGTCCAACCCATGTATCAGTTGCCCGCCGCCGCGGTCATTGCTCAGTTCGGCAGCGACCCGGTGGCTGGGCTGACCAGCGCTGAGGCAACGCAGCGGGGCCAGCAGTACGGCCCCAATCAGCTCAAGTCCAAGCCACCGGAGCCGCGGTGGCGCAAATTTTTGGCGCAGTTCACCGACCCGCTTGTGCTCTTGTTGCTGGCGGCCACGGTCATCTCCGTGCTTGCCTGGCTGCTCGAAGGCGCTGACGGACTCCCCTACGAAGCCTTGGCCATCATTTTGATTGTTCTGGTCAACGCCATCATTGGCTATTTCCAGGAAGCACGCGCCGAAGCCGCCGTGGCTGCGTTGCAGAAGATGACGACGGCCATGGCCACCATCGTGCGCGATGGCAAGCAGCAGCAGGTTGCCTCCATCGATCTGGTGCCGGGAGACTTGCTGTTGGTGGAAGAGGGCAATGCGATCACCGCCGACGCGCGTGTCTTCGACGTGACTTCTTTGCAGATGGCGGAGGCATCGCTGACGGGCGAAAGCCAGTCGGTGACCAAGGATATTGCCCCCATCGGGGAAGAGGTAGGCATCGGCGACCGTGTCAACATGGTGTTTAGCGGCACGGTGGCCACCTTTGGGCGTGGCAAGGCGATTGTCACGGCGACCGGCATGGGCACCGAGATGGGCAAGATCGCCGGCTTGATGCAGGAGACGCCTGAGGAGAAAACGCCGCTGCAGGTTGAAATTGACCGGGTCGGCAAGTTGTTGGGCATCGCCGTCGTCGCGATCGCCGTGTTGATCGTAGCGACGATCGTGTTGGTCGATCGTATCAGTTCGTTTGATGTGTTGGTCCAGGCGTTGCTGCTAGGCGTTTCGCTGGCTGTGGCGGCTGTGCCGGAAGGACTGCCGACCATCCTCACCGTTGTGCTGGCACTCGGTGTGCAGCGTATGACCAAGCGCAACGCCATCGTGCGCAAGCTGTCGGCGGTGGAAACGTTGGGGTCGGCTTCGGTCATCTGTTCTGACAAGACCGGCACACTGACCAAGAATGAGATGACCGTGCGCACCGTGGTTACGTCCAGCGGCCGCGTCGACATCACCGGCATCGGCTACGAACCAAAAGGCGAGTTGCGCCTCTATGGTAGCGATCAGCCGGTGACCGACGTGAGTCTGTTGAGCACTGTGCGCCGGACACTGCGCGCCGGTGCGCTGGCCAACAATGCCGTGTTGCAAGAAAGCGGCGGAGTATGGATGATTCAGGGCGACCCGACCGAGGCCGCGCTCGTCGTTGCCGCGCGCAAGGTAGGCATTGGGCCGGACGAATTGGACCAGCGTTTCACGCGCATCGGTGAAATGCCGTTTTCGTCTGACCGCAAGCTGATGAGCACGGTGCAGACTGACACCGAGCACGCCGACATGGTCGCCGTGGTATCCAAAGGTGCGCCGGATGTGCTGCTTGCACGTTGTGTGCATGAACAGGTGGGGGAAGAAACCCGACCATTGACGCCGGAGCGCCGCAAGACCATCCTCTCGTCGGTCGAGCAACTGGCTGGCGAGGCGCTGCGCACCTTGGGGGTTGCCTACCGGCGTATCGAGCATGAGGGCTATGACGCGCCCAACGAGGCATTGGAGAGCGAACTGGTTTTTATCGGGATCGTCGGGATCATCGACCCGCCGCGGCCGGAGGCGAAGCTAGCCGTTGCCACTGCGCAGGGCGCCGGTATCCGGGTGATTATGATTACGGGCGACCATCCTGTGACGGCGACGACGATTGCCGGCGAGTTGGGCATCGTCAAGCCGGGATCCAAGGCTGTGACCGGCGCCGAACTAGAGAAAATGGACGACCAGCAACTGTTGGAGACGGTGCGCAAGATTTCGATCTACGCGCGTGTCAGCCCCGAACACAAGCTGCGCATCGTGAAGGCGCTCAAGGCTGATGGCCAGGTCGTCTCGATGACGGGAGATGGCGTCAACGACGCGCCGGCGCTCAAGATGGCCGACATTGGGGTGGCCATGGGCATCACCGGCACCGACGTTTCCAAGGAAGCGGCCGACATGATCCTGACCGACGACAACTTCGCCACGATTGTGGCCGCCGTCGAAGAAGGCCGTTCGATCTTTTCCAACATTCGCAAGTTCCTCCGCTATCTGCTTTCGTCCAACATCGGTGAGGTGCTGACGATGTTTCTGGGCGTCGTCTTTGCCGGCGCCATCGGGCTGGTGTCGGAGGCCGGGGAGGCCTTTATCGTGCCCTTGGTGGCAACGCAGATTCTGTGGATCAATCTATTGACCGATGCCGCACCGGCGCTGGCCGTGGGTGTCGATCCGGTGGACTCCGGCGTGATGAAGCGCCCGCCACGCCGCCGTAGTGACCGCGTGATTGACCTGGAGATGTGGCTGGGTTTTCTGCTCACGGGCATTGTGATGGCGGTGGTGACATTGGCGACGCTGGACCTGTCGCTGCCCAATGGCTTTATCCCTGGCAGCCACGACATTACCTATGCACGAACGCTGGCCTTTACGACGTTGGTCTTCTGCCAGCTTTTCAACGTCTTCTGTGCTCGGTATACCTACGAAAGCGCATTCCGGCGCTTATTCAACAACCCACTGCTGTGGGGCGCCGTGGCGCTCTCTTTGGTGCTGCAAGTGGTGGTCGTCTACGTCCCCTTCCTGAACAAGGCGTTTCAAACGGTGCCGATCGCGCTCACCGATTGGGGTATTTGCGTGGCGATGGCGAGCCTTGTGTTGTGGACGGATGAGATCAAGAAGCTGATCCTGCGTGCGACCGGCTATGCTGCCCGCAAGACCCATGTGGACGTGGTGCAGGGCGCATAGGCGCGTTGTACCGCCAATGTCGGTTGATACGATGAACGGTAACCAATCGGAGAGTTGAAAAATGATGCTTGACGCGTTGCGCGAAGAACTATGGCGGTTGCACCTCGAGCTGCCCAAAAACAATCTGGTGGCGTGGACCAGCGGCAACATCAGCGGCCGCGATCCCCAGTCGGGGCTGGTCGTGATCAAGCCGTCGGGTATCAAATATGCGGATCTGCGGCCGGAACACATGGTGGTTGTGGACTTGGAAGGCGACGTGGTGGAGGGGAGCCTCAGCCCTTCGTCGGACACGGCCAGCCATCTCTATATCTATCGCCACCGGCCGGATGTCAACGGCATCGTGCACACCCATTCGCGCTACGCCACGGCTTTTGCGGCGATTGGCAAGCCGATCCCGGTCTATCTGACGGCGCAGGGCGACGAATTTGGTGGGCCGATTCCGTGTGGCGGCTTTGCGTTGATCGGCGGCGAAGAAATTGGCCAGGTCGTGGTGGAGTCGATTGGCACGTCGCCGGCAGTGCTGCTCAAGAACCACGGCGTCTTCACGGTGGGCAAGAACGCCGAGGCTGCGCTCAAGGCGGCGATCATGGTCGAAGATGTGGCGGCCACGGTCTGGGTGGCACTCCAAATTGGCCAGCCGGACGAAATCGATGCGGAGAATGTGGCCAAGCTGCACTATCGCTACACGCACGTATACGGCCAACGCTGATGATTGGCCAAAAAACGGGTGAGGCGCAGCTCGCCGGGCCTCGAGCCAACCTGCGCGGGCTGCTCAAGACGATGCGGCCGCGCCAATGGGTCAAGAGTATCATCGTCTATGCCGCTCTGGTGTTTGACGGCAAGCTGCTCGACCCAACGCTATTCCTCAAGACGACGGCCGTCTTTATTTGCTTCTGCTTGATTTCCTCCAGCGTCTACATCATGAACGATCTGGTCGACATCGAGAAGGATCGCCAGCACCCGCGCAAACGGCGGCGCCCGCTGGCCAGCGGGCAACTCGACCCGCGATTGGCGGTTGGTGCGACCCTCGTGCTGGCGATTGTCAGCCTGGGGGGGGCGTTCTGGCTGAATCTGTGGGCAGGGGTCGTCCTGGTGATTTATCTGCTCCAGAATGTAGCGTATAGCTTCTGGCTCAAGAATGTCGTGATTATCGACGTCATGGTGCTGTCGTTGGGCTTTTTGCTGCGTGTGGTGGCCGGTGTCGTGGTGGTGCAGGTGACCAACTTTAGCCCGTGGCTCTACATTTGCGTCACCTTGCTTGCGCTGTTTTTGGGCTTTGGCAAACGCCGGCAGGAGATTGTGCTGTTGGAGAGCGGCGCCAGCCACCATCGCGCCAGCCTGGCCGAGTACAATCTACCCCTGCTTGACCAGATTATCACCATCGTCACCACCAGCACGCTGGTGGCCTACGCCTTCTACAGCTTCGATGCGACCACGGCGTTGGCGCACAACAAGATGTTGGTGACCGTCCCCTTTGTCTTCTACTTTATTGCGCGCTATCTCTACCTGGTGCATGTCAAGCATCTGGGGGGGGCGCCGGATGAACTTTTGTTGGAGGACAGACCGCTACTCATCAACAGCGTGCTGTGGGCGGTGACGGTCGTGTTCGTGATCTATTTGTGGAGATGGAACTGAACAGACCGCGCATCCCAACGTTGCAGTTGTTGGCAGTGGACGATGGGAGGACAGGAATCCCGCCCAGCATGACATCGCCCCGACAGGCTGACAACCGTTGCGCCGCCACAAAGAAAAACGTCCCCGGCATTTGGCCAGGGACGTCGGGTGGTGTGGAGGATGTCGGCGCGTAGGCTAGACCGTGACGCCCATAACCTGCTTCACCAAGGCGTCGCTTACTTCCCAGAGGCGCTTTTGCGTAGCCTGGTCATAGGCGGCGTCGGTTGCCTTGACCGCCTGCTTCTTGCTAAAGTATTTACCTGTTACGCCAGCTACCTCTGGCGACGACGCCAGATAGATGCTGGTTTCAGCACCCTTTTCTGGGCTGATCGCAAAGAGCTGGATGATCGGCATCACCATGTTCCAGATGCCGCCGTTGTTCTTGCCAAAGCCGCTGGCTACAAACCCGGGATGCAGTGAGTTGGCGGTCACGCCGGTATCCTCCAGGCGACGCGCCAGTTCGTTGGTAAAGAGCACATTGGCCAGCTTCGACATGGAGTAGACGCCAAACGAACTGTACTTCTTCTCGCTCATCAGATCGTCGAAATTGATCGATCCGGTGCGATGCGCGTCTGATGAGACGTTGACCACGCGCGCCGGGGCGCTCTTGAGCAGGTGGCTCTGCAGCAGTTGCGTCAGGTAGAAGTAGTTCAAGTGGTTCAGTGCCATCGTCATCTCGTAGCCATCGGCTGAAAGCTGCCGCGATGAGAAGACGGCGCCGGCATTGTTGACCAGTACATCCAACCGGTCGTACCGCTGCATGAACTGATCAGCCACCTGTTTGACCTGGCTCATCACCGACAGATCGCCGGTGATGTAATCGATGTTCGCATTGGCGGTTGTGAGTTTCAGTTGGCTCACGGTGTCCGCACATTTCTGTGCGCTGCGGCTGACCACCACCACCGTACCGCCCATCGACGCCAGCGCCTGCGCCGTCAGCAAGCCAATCCCGCCCGTGGCGCCGGTCACCAGACAAACTTTGTTCTTGAGGTCACTCTGTTGAACTGCCATCAATCACTTTCCATTCGCTTCCATCGTGGTTAGACCAGCGCGGCGTTTAGCTTGATCTCGACACTGCTCAACGCCTTCGACACCGGGCAGCCAGCCTTGGCGTCCGCCGCAAACTGCTGGAAAGCGGCATCGTCCACGCCAGGGACAACCGCTTGCGTGTTCAGCTCGATCAAGGTGATTGCCGGGCCGGCGCCCAGGTGCACGGTCGCCGTCGTCTCAATGCTCGTCGGCTTAAACCCAGCTTTGCTCATCAGGGCCGACAAAAACATCGAAAAGCACCCTGCGTGCGCTGCGCCGATCAACTCTTCTGGGTTGGTTCCCGGACCCTCTTCGAAACGCGAGGCGTAGGTGAACGGCCCTTCATAGGCGCCACTCCCCAACTTCATTGCACCCGCTCCCTCTTTTAGTGTTCCCTTCCAAACGGCTGACGCCTTGCGCACGGCCATGAGTCTCTCCTTGATCATTGGTCTTTGGTTGTTCATCGCCTCGTGAAACTTCTTATACTTAGACTACACGCACCTTCCCGCGCAATCTGTGATCTCACTCTCAGAGCGCAACAAGCGGAGTGATCGAGCCAACCCGCCGTGGAAGAGTGGTGGTCTTTGACAACTTTTCCGAGTAATGCGACACTAGTTTCTTGGATCGTAACAGCGACACAGAGAGGATGTTCATTTGATCGCGTATTGCCCGACCAGCAATTTCCGCTGTCCGGCGGAATTCAGCCCACTCCGCTGCCCCACGACGGGCGCGCCCCTGGAGTATGATGACATTCCGGATTTTGACCCTGGGGCGATCGACGGACGTGAAATGGGGATCTGGCGCTATGCGGCCATGTTGCCGGTGTTGGCCGCCGGCGAGCCGCGCGTGACGCTGGGCGAAGGCTGGACGCCGCTGATTCGCGATGAATGGGCCGGCCAACCGGTCTACTGGAAGATCGACGCGCTCATGCCAACCGGCAGCTACAAAGATCGCGGCGTCTGTGTCATGGTCAACTGGCTCAAAGGCATGGGCTATGAGGTGCTGGTGGATGATTCCAGCGGCAACGCCGGCGCCAGCCTGGCGTGTTATGCCGGCCGTGCCGGTCTGCGTTCCGTCATCTTTGTGCCGCGCCACGCACCTGAGCCCAAGAAAGCCCAAGTGTCCGTCTATGGCGGCGAGCTCGTCGAGGTATCCGGCGCGCGCTCCGAGGCCACCAAGGCTGCGGAGGCCATGACCTACAACAGCCGCCAGATGGCTTATGCCTCGCACGCCTGGCACCCGGCTTTCTTGCTCGGCCAGATGACCGTCGCCTGGGAGATTTGGGAACAGTTGGGGGGGGTGGTGCCGGACTGGATCGTGGCGCCCACGGGCCACGGCGGCACCCTGCTTGGCGCCTGGCGCGGCTTTCAGCATCTGCGCCGTTCCGGCATTACGACCAAGTTGCCCCGCTTGATTGCGGTGCAGGCCCATCCATACACGCCGCTCTACGATGCCTTCCATCATGGGTGGAGCGAAATCCGCCCTGACCCTCACATGGAAGCCATCTCGGCCGACGGCATCGCCATCAGCTACCCCGTGCGTTGGTCGGCGCTATTGGAGGCTATTCAGTATTCCAAAGGCACCGTAGTGGCGGTCAGCGAAGAAGAGGTCGTGAGTGCGCATGCGGCGCTTGCGGCACGCGGCCTCTTTGTCGAGCCGACCAGCGCCACGATTGCCGCTGCGCTCGAGCAACTGCCGCCCGACATGATCAAACCACGCGACCTGGTGGTGGGTATCCTGACCGGACACGGCCTCAAAAATCCGCCCAAGGTTGCATCCATGTAGGGGATCCGCATGTCAGCACCATCATTGGCCCCGGTCGAACAGGCCATTGGCTTCAGCTTTGGCGACAAGAGTCTCCTACAGCGCGCCTTTGTGCATCGTAGTTTTCTAAACGAACTGCTGGACGAGCAAGAAGGACTCCTGGACAACGAGCGCCTTGAATTTCTGGGCGACACAGTCCTGAGCTATATCGTCAGTGAACGTCTCTATCACCTCTTTCCGCAACAGAACGAAGGTGATCTGACCAACTTGCGTTCGGACCTTGTGCGGCGGGAAACCCTGGCGCGCCTGGCCGTCGAACTCAATCTGGGAAGCTATCTGCTGCTTGGTCACGGTGAAGAAGAGAGCGGGGGGCGCACTCGGCCCGCCACCCTTTGTGCGACGTTCGAGGCTTTGATCGGCGCCGTCTATCTGGATCTGGGAATCGAGGCGGTCAAAAAGGTCGTGTTCGGCTTGCTAGCGGAAGACATCGAGCAGATGCAGGCCAGGACGCACACCAAGGATCCCAAAAGCCGTCTACAAGAATATGGCCAGGCGACCTTTGGCTTCACGCCGCGCTACAAAGTGGCGGAAGCGATCGGCCCGGACCACGCCAAACGCTTCGTGATGCTTGTCCACATCAATGGCCGTCCGCTTGGCGTCGGCGATGGCCGCAGCAAACAGGAAGCAGACCAATTGGCGGCGGCAATGGCCCTCCATCGCGCCGGCCAGCCGGCGCCGGAATACATTCCCAATCCTCTTCTGGAACGGCGCCATGGCTTCGACCTATTGCCGGGAACGCCAAGCGAACCACTGTCGGTGCCCATGTCTGCCGCGTAAGCGTCCCGCTACAGTGTCACGACTTCTTCTGCGGGTGGCGGCGGTTGGTCATCGTCTGGCGTGCTGGCGCTGGGACCACTCAGGATCTTGTCGCCTTCCAGGCGCAGGCTCATGACCCGGCTGACGCCATCGTTGCCCATCGTCACCCCGTAGATCGTGTTCGACCCTTCCAGCGTGCGCCGGTTGTGGGTCACGATGATGAACTGCGTTTCCTTGCTCATCTCTTCGAGCAGCAGCCGGAAGCGGTCGATATTGGCTTCGTCGAGGGCGGCGTCGACTTCGTCAAGGACACAAAAGGGCGTCGGGCTGACGCGCAGAATGGCAAAAATCAGCGCACAAGCCGCCAACGACCGCTCCCCCCCGGAGAGGAGGGCCAGGCTCTGCGGCCGCTTGCCCGGCGGGCGCGCCGTGATTTCAATCCCACTGCTGCCGATATGGTCGGGGTCGGTGAGTTCCAAGACCGCCGTGCCGCCATTGAACAACTGCTGGAAGAGGCGCGTAAACTCCTTGGCCACGGCGTCAAAGGTGCGGCGCAACTCGACATCCATGCGCTCATCCAGTTCTTTGATAATCTTTTGCAGGTCGTTGGCGGCGGCCTCCAGATCTTCAGATTGGGTCAGCAAGAACTCGTGGCGGGTAGCGGCTTCCTCATACTCGCGCGGGGCGTCAGGGTTGACATTGCCCAGCCGGCCGAGCCTCGCGCGCAGGTCGCGTACTTCCTCTTCCATCGTATCCGGCACACGCTCGATCACCGGCAGTTGCTCGACAAACGCGTCCCACGGGAGAGGGGGTTGATAGGCCACGTCCTCGCTCTGCTCGAGTGCCACCAGGCCAAAGTCCTGTTCGATCTCACTGCGTAACTGTTGGAGTAAGTCCTCGCTGCGCTGGAGATGGAGTTGCGCCGTGTTCCACGCGCTCTCCTCTTTGCGCAGGGCACTTTGCAGCGACCGTTCCTGGCTTTGCTCGCCGCCGAGGACGTTCTCCATCTCTCCCTGATCGCGTTCGAGCGGCTCGATCCGGGCTTGCAGCGCGGCGATCTGCGTGCTCAGGTCGCTTTCCTGTGCCACCATGCCGGCCATTTGTGCCACCAACGCCTGTTCGTCGCGTGCGAGGGTGTCGATCTGGGCTTCCTTGGCGGTGATCTGGTCCGTCACTGCCTGCCGGCTGTGCGCCGTATTGTCGAGCAGGGCTTCTTGGCTGCGCAGGTGACCTTGGGCCTCGGCGGCGGCGGCGCGCCGGTTGGCCAACTCCTGGAGCAGGTCATCCGCACCGGCCGCCGCCACCCCCGCCTCGCCTTGGGCCACGGCGTCCGTGGTAGCCGTGGCGGCCTGTTGCCATTCGCCAAGGGCTGTGCGCAACGTCTGCTCGCGCGCGACCAGCGCTGCCAATTCCCCGGCAGTTTGGGCGAGGCGTTCTTCCTGCCAGCGCTGGTTCTGGCCCGCGCGATCGCCACGACGCCGCGCCTCTTCGAGGCGCTGGCGCTGTTGCTTTTCCTGGCGTGCCAAATCGGCCAACAGACGTTGCTGCTGGTCAAGCTGCAGCCGCCCAGCCTCGATCTGCCCATTTATGTCAGCGCAGCGTCCCGCCGCCTGGCGTGCCGTCGCGGTCGCCTGTGCGATGGCCTGCGGCAGTTCGCGTAGCTCGCGCTCCCGCGCCAGCAGCGAGTCATCGCCACGCGTGTTGTCGCTGCCCCCGGTGACCGCGCCACCCGGCCGCACAATCTCACCGTCCAGCGTGACCACCGTCGGGCGGGGACCGCCGCGCAGCGCATCCAGCGCGGCGCGCGCCGCCGGCAGGCTCTCGGCCACCCACACCCGGTTGAGCAACTGCGCCATCGCCGGTTCGACGCCTGCGTCAAATTCCACCAGGTCTACCGCATTGCCCAGAATGCCCGGCGCGCGCGGCGCTTGAATCGCCGGCAGCCCCTGCAGGCGGTCCAACGGCAAGAAAGTGGCGCGGCCGGCGCGCTGGAGTTTCAAATAATCGATGGCCGCCGAAGCGTCGCTCCACCGCTCGGTGATCACATTTTGCAGCGCGCCGCCCACCGCTGTTTCGATGGCCTTTTCCAACTGCGGCGGCACGCGCAACAGCGTGGCCACCGTGCCCAGGATGCCGCGCAGCGCGCCGCCGGCGCGCCCGCTCTGTAGCACACTGCGCACGCCGCTGCCATAGCCGGCGCCTTCTTCGCGCAGCCGGCTCAGCAATTCCTGGCGTGTCTGCAGGCGATCCAAGGCGCGGTCGGCGGCCTGACGCGCCGCTTCGGCTGTGCGCAACGTGCCGCGCAGCAGAACAACAGCGGCTTCGGCGGCTGCAATTGCCTGCTGCAGGGCGCCCGCCTGGGCATCGGCGTGATTGGCTTGGGCATCCGCCGTGTGGAGATCTTCCGCGGCGGCGGCCACTTCGCGCTCCGCCACGGCCAGGGCGGTGTGCTGCTGCTCCTGTTGGGCGGTAAGCGTGCCGCGCCGTTCGTCGATCTGCGCCAACCGGCTGCTGGTGTCAGTCTGCTGCTCCTGCACCCGCTTCAACTCGCGGCGGCTGAGGTCGAGCGCCCCCACCAGCCGGGCGCGTGCCTGTTGGCGCTGGCCAACTTCCACTTGTAACGCGTCGGCCGCGGCCTGGCGTGCGGCCCACGTGGTCTGCGCGCCGGCCACCGCCGCCAGCAAGGCCGTCCGCCGTGCCGCCAGGCTCTCTTGCTGAACCTGCAGCGGCGCCAGTTCGCGGTGGGCATCCTCCTGGCGCGCCTGCATCTGGCGCAGCCGCTCTTGCGAGACCGCCAGATCGCGGCCCACGCTTTCCGCCTGCCGGTGCACCCCGCTGCTGGCTGCGTGCAGGTCGGCCAGGTGGGCGCGCAGGTCGCGTTGCTGGCTGCGGATGCCGTCGATGCGCGCCGAGACGGTGGCCAAGGCAGCCTGGCGCGCGCTTACGGCTGTTCTGGCGGCCAACTCGGCCGCATGATGCGCCTCGAGTTGGCGCAGTGTTGTGTGCCAGCGAAAACCGTACCAATCGCGCAGCAGCACCTGCAGGTCGCCGGCAAGCTGCTCGCGCTCGCGTGCCCGTTCGGCCTGCCGGCGCAGATAGGGCAGGCGCGGGCTGAGTTCGGCGACGATGTCCTGGATACGCGTCAGGTTCTGCTGCGTGGCGTCCAGCCGGCGCATCGTCGTGGCGCGCTTGACCTGATAGCCCGTGATGCCCGCCGCCTCTTCGAAGAGCGAGCGCCGTTCGTCGGGCGCCATGCTCAGGGCGCGGTCGATCAGCCCCTGGCCCACCACCGAGTAGGTGCGCTTGCCCAGCCCCGTGTGTGACAGCAGCTCGACCACATCCTGCAGCCGCACGCGCTGGCCGTTGACCAGGTATTCGTTGTCGCCGTCCCGGTAGGCGCGGCGGCTGATTTCCACCTCTTCATACTCGATGGGGATTTCGCCGCCGCTGTTGTCGAGGGCAATCGTCACCGTCGCCATGCCCAGGCGCGGCCGCTTGTCGCTGCCGGCAAAGATCACATCGCTGGTCTTCTTGGAACGCAGCAGGCCAAAGCTCTGCTCGCCCAGGCACCAGCGCATCGCATCCACGATGTTGCTCTTCCCGCTGCCGTTTGGCCCGACCACGGCGGTGATGCCCGGGTCAAAGATAAACTCGGTGTTGCGGGCAAAGGTCTTGAAGCCGTGAATGGCCACGCGTTTGATGCGCACGTCTATCCCGTGAAATGCCAGAAGCTTGGAAGCAGCAGTTCGAGCAGCAGACCCAGCCCATACACAGCGCTGAAAATCAGCAGCGGCCGGCGGCGTGCGCCAGCCAGATTGGCGATGCCGGCGCCAAAGTGCCCACAGACCAGGGGTTCGGCCAGCAGCACGAGCAACCCGCCGCCGCCCACTACTTGCAGCACACTCCACACCGGCAGGGCAATCGGCAGCAGCAACGGGCTGCCCAGCGTCAAGAGCAGCGCACCGGCGCTGAAGGCCGCCAGGTTCGCCACCTTGAGCAGGAACCAGGCGCCTACCACTCCGCCGGTCAGCAAGCTGCCCAGGGTCACCCCCACGATTTCGATGAGGCTGGGCAGCAGTTGCGTGCCGAAACTGGCCGGCAGCGGGTAATTGGCGTAGTACCATTCGGAAACTGCCGCGCGGTGCAGGAACCCGTCGTCAAAGGCGCGCTCCATTTGCAGTGGGAGCAGCCAGGTGAGCACCAGCAGCGTAAGCATGGCCAGCCCCAGCCACCCAAAGACGACGCCGAACGCGCCACGCCGATCGCTCTGGCGCAGCGGGACCGCCAGGAAGAGGGTCAGCGCCACCGCCTGCGCGATGGGCAAGAAGCGTGGCTGCCCCAGTACCGCCGGCAGCGCCGTGGTCAGCACGGCGAAAATGGCAGCCATCGTAAAGAAAATCGGGTCCCGGCTCAATTGATAGGGTTTTGCTGTCATATGTTTCCAGACAAAAAGGCGGGGTGGCTGTGTACACAGCCACCCCGCCTCTGGCTCATGGCGCCCCAGCCGTCCTAGCGCTGGCGATTCGGGTCAAGAATCCAATCGACCAGGCTGTTGATCTCTTCTTCCGACATCTTCGTGGCAAAGTCGGCGGGCATCACCGGGTTGTATCCCGCCACCACCAACGCCGTCGGGTTGATGATGCTGGTATGGATGTAGGTCTTGCCATCCTGCCCCGCCACGCGCGTGCCGGCCGTCTCGTACAGATTGGCCATATTGGGACCAATCGGCCCCTTGTTGCTGTCCGTCTGTGGCTGGTCGATATTGTGGCAGCCCACACAGGCCATGGCCACAAAGAGCTCCTGTGGCGGTCGTGGGCCAGTTGCCACCGGCGTCGGTGCAGCTTCCACAGCGCCGCCCCCGGCAAAGATGTCGACAGTCGGTGCGTTCTGGAAGGGCTGCCACGGGTCGGTTTCCGCCGTCTGCACCAGGGCGTCTTCTTCCCAGTTCAGCACAAACTGCGTGACATCTTCGACCTGGTCGTCACGAAACGGCCCCCCATAGCGCTGGCCCCAGGTTGGCATCATCTGCGCCCACTGGCTTTTCTTCATGCTCGGCCGGCCGGCGGCCACGGTCAGCTTGACGTAATCGTGCAGCGACCCGGTGTATTCCAGGTCCTTCAAGCGCTGCGTAAAGAAGTACTTGCTGTGCAACGCCGGCGCCACACCGGTCAGCCCCTTGCCGTCGACGCCGTGGCACGACGCACAGTTGTTGGCAAAGGCTGCCGCGCCATTCTGGATCGAGCGCCCTTCGAAATTCAGGGTCTGGGCCTCCATGCGCGGCGTCTCCAGAATGCCCATGACCAGCAGCAGCGCGATCGAGCCGAGTAGGGCCAGCATGGCCAGCCCAATCTTGGCCAGCGGCGAGCGAACGTACAGGAAGCGGTACCAGGGTCGTTTCATGGTAGATTACTTTCCTTCCGCCGGCTGGGGGGGACGCACATAGCTAAAGTCCTTTAGCCCATACTGTTCCCAATACAGGGCGTTTTCGTGCACGAAGAAGATGCGCTTGTAGGTTTCCTCTTTGCCGTCCGGGCTCAGCCAGAAGATATCCCAGGTAATGCGCTTGAGCTGCGGCTGTTCCTGGCTGACGGTCACGATGCCATAGGGCTCGTTGAAGGACTTGTCGGTTTTCCCAAATTCCTCGATGGCCACGCTGAACTCATGCAGCACTTCGTCAAATTCGGCGTCGCCGCTTTCCAGGTTCGTGCGCGTGTCATAGACGCCGATCGGCAGATGGGCGTAGCCCATTTCGCGTACCGGACCCATGCCCTCTTCGGGCATCAGCTCCTGCACAATCTCGACCGCCGGCGCACCCTGCACGGCGTAGTAGGGGGTGCCCATCCAACTCAGAATGATGATGACGATGCCGGCCACCACCCCGCTGATGATGGCGACGCGCCGGTCGCGCCCGCGCCGGCTAGGGTTGCGATCCAGATAGGGAATCCCCATCAGCAGCACCAGCAAGATGCCCGGGATGTAGACGCCGGCGATGCTCTTGTCGGCAATTTTCAACAGGCCCTGCAGCCAGTAGAAGTACCACGGCGCCACCGTGTGCAGGGGCGTGGACTGCGGGTTGGCAATCGATTCCAGTGGCGCCGTAAAGAAGAGCGCCGTGGCCGCCACTATCAACGCCGTAATGAAGATCAGCAGCGCACTCTCGTCGATAAAGACATCGGGCAAGAAATAGACACGTCGATCGGCCGGTACTTTGTTGGCGGTGTCCTGCCCGACCTCTTCCTCGTCCGACGGCAAGCTGATGCCGAAGTGCACGACTTTGTAGTAGTGCACAAAGAAGAACAGGAAGAGCACCAGCGGCAGGAAGAGCACGTGCAGCAGATAGAAGCGCATCAGCCCGTTGGCGCCAATGTCGGGCGCGCCGCGTGCCAGCAGGTTGATGGTCTCACCCACCACCTTGGGCGGCACCGCTTCGGCCATCGACGTGCCAATTGTCACCGCCCAATAGGCGAGCTGGTCCCACGGCAGTAGATACCCGGAAAAACTCAAGAAGAGCGTCAGCACCAGCAGAATCACGCCGGTGAACCACGTAAACTGGCGCGGCGCCTTGTAGCTGCCGGTTAGATACGTTCTCACCATGTGCAGCGTCACCGCCACCACCATCAGCTCGGCGCCCAGCCGGTGCAGATCGCGCATGAGCTGGCCAAACGGCACGTTGCTCAGCAGGCGAATCATGTCCGTATAGGCGCGTTCCGGCGTTGGGGCATACCAGATCATCAAGATGAGGCCGGTAATCGTCTCCAGGAAAAAAAGATAGGTCGAGATCAGGCCCAGGCGAAAGGTGTGCGTGAATTTCGTCACACTCTCGTGGTAATAGGTGGGCTTGATGTGCAGCAGAAACGCTTCGGAGTGCGGTTTCAGCCGCGGGTTCGGGCGACCCGGCGCTTCGCCGCGCAGCATGCGGCGCACTTCAGCGGCCGGAATGCCCGCTGTAATCCGTGTGAAAACATCGTCGGCCGCGTCTGTGACGGCGCGGAGGATGCTTTTCTTTTCGACTTCTGGTTGTACGGCCATGAGAACCCTTCTCCGTTCTACCTGACTCAGACTGGAACTGCCCGTGCGGGCGAATCGACCGCTGGCTCGCCCAAGGTCTTTTTGCCGGTGTCGACCGTCACCATGCCGGCGTCCACGGTCACCAGGAAGGTGTCCAACGAGCGCGGGGCAGGGCCTTCGATGTAGTAGCCCTCGCGATCAAACTTGGAGCCATGACACGGGCATTCAAAGCGGTTGTTCGACTGCGCCCATTTGTACAGGCACCCGAGGTGCGTACACACCATGTAGAGCGCCTTGGGGCCTTCTTCGGCGACATTGACCAGCCAGAACTTGCCGGCAACAAACGGCGACGGCGCGGCGTCCGTGGGCGGCAGCGAAGCCTCCGGGCCGACCACAAACGAGCCGCCAAACTCGCCCGCCTTGAAGCGCGGATACATAAAGAAGAAGGTGCCCACGCCGGCCTCCACGGCCAACAACGCCAGCGCCCCGCCCCACGCATAGGTAAGAAACTCGCGCCGGTTCATCGCCTTCTTGGCCTGTTGCTCGGGCGTCTCCACCACAATGACCGGCTCGCCGTTGCCCACACTGGGCGCCAAGGCGACCGCCGCAGCCGCCCCATTGGTGGCCGCCCCGTTGCTGGTGGGCGCCCCCGCCGCCTTTGCTTCCGGCGGCGTAGCGGCAACCACCACTGCCGCGGTGGCCGTGGTGGCAGCCGAGGCGGCCACGACAGGCTCTGCCTTGGCTGCGCTGGCCGGCGGCGCAGCGGCGCCGGGCACGGCTTTCGTCTTCTGGGCGGAAGCCTGCATTTTCGCCTTCATATCGGCGATGCGCTTTTCTTTTTCTTCCGGGCTCAGATCGGCTAGTTTATCCGCCATGTGGATTCCGGTCTCCTTCTGCTGAACCTTGGCCGGCGCGGCATCCAGAGCAATACTCCGGCGGCCGTAGGACGACAAGCTCACCTGTCGATTAGTGCAAATATGAGGAATGACGCCGCCTTGTGAAGCGGCAACTAAGGGTCGACTATAGCATACGCCTGCGCGCTTGTCAAAATTATCACAAATTTCGGGACAGCTTTGTCGGCCCAAACCGCAGCATTTGTGGATTTTATCACAAGTACAAAGCCTATGCAAATTCTATGCACATTGCCGGAATGCGTGTTCCGCCGGCCAAAATCGCCAGAAAGAGACCAATTTCAATATTCCTGAAAATTGATGTATCAAAATCGTGCGCCAGCAACACTATTGAATATAGCTGCCCCAACACAATTTAGAGCGCTTGATGGCGCAATGGATCTTCAGAGCACCTACACCATGCCAAAAGCTACCACGCAAGGATTGTCGGCAGAAAACGTTAGCGTGCAGGCGTCGTCGACCGAACGCAGTTCGCCGCAGATTGCTTGGCTCCAGCACACGGGCGAGCAGCGAGGGTTGGTTGGCCGTCTGGCACGGCGGTTTGATGAGAGTGGCCTCGCTCCCGGTATTACATCCTATGACCTGAGTCGTGGCGGTGAATTCCCCGAGTTTGATCTGCTTTTGGTCGAGTACACGCGCAGCAACTTGCGCGATCTGGCGCACATGGTGCGCGAGATTCGTTGCCGCAGTTCAGCGCCGGTTATCGTGCTGGTGCGTTCGGAACTGGCCGATTTGACGGTTGCAGCATTGGGCGCCGGCGCCGATCTCGTGCTACCCCTCAACACGGCGGAAGTGGTGATTGCGGCACGCTGCCGGGCATTGCTGCGTCGTTGGTGCTCGAATCTGAATTAGCATTGACGGAGCCGGCGTGCGCCGGCCCCGTCGCTGTTTCCTGCGCACGGCTGAATGTCTTCGATCAGCCGGCCATTTCCCCAAACCGCTCCGCTAGTTGGTTGCGCCGTGCCTGTAATTCGGCCATCTTGGCGCGTTCACGATCGATGACCTCGGCTGGCGCCTTGGCCGTAAACCCTTCATTGCTCAGCAGCCCTACGATCCGTTGCAGTTGGCGATCCACGTTGTCGATTTCGCCTTGAATGCGTTTGCGTTCGGCGGCAAGATCCACCAGCCCCGCCAGCGGCAGATAGACCGTCACGCCGCCCTCGGCCAGCACGGCGGCCTTGTCCGGCGCCGGCAATTCGGCCGCCACCTGCACGGCGGCGGCGTCCAGACGCGCCAGCGCACTGACCACCGCCAGGTTCTCCTGAATCAGGCCCACCTGGTCACCGGCGCTGATGGCGGCCGGGATGCGCTTGGGCGCCGGCACGTCGTATTCGCTACGCACGTTGCGGATCGCGCGCACGATCGCTTGGATGCGGTCAAAGCTGGCTTCGGCCGCGCCGTTGGCGCGCCCGCTGTTGTGCGGCCAGCGCGTCACCATCAGGGCGAGGGGCGCGTCGCCGGCCGCCTTGGGTGAGCCGGTCGCTGCCTCACCGCGCTGGTCGCCCGCCAGACCGGGCAGATTCTGCCAGAGCGTCTCGGTCAAAAAGGGCATGTACGGGTGGAGCAGGCGCAGGCTCTGCTCCAGGACAAAGGCCAGCACCTGGCGCGTGGTTTGCGCTTCGACCGGCGAACCCCCGACCAGCCGCACCTTGGCGGCTTCGATATACCAGTCACAGAATTCATTCCACAAGAATTCGTAGAGCTGGCGACCGGCCTCACCCAATTGCCAGGTCTCGATCAGCCGCGTCGTTTCGTGGCGCACGCTTTCCAGCCGGCTCAGGATCCAGCGGTCCGGCAGGCTGAGCGTGGCGTCCAACGGCAGGACGTAGACCGGGCTGTTCGGGTCGGCGCGGTCGACCGCCGGCTCATCATCCTGCAATTTTGAAATCACAAAGCGCGCCGCATTCCAAATTTTATTGGCAAAATTGCGGTTTGCCTCGACGCGACTCGTGGCCAATTTGAGGTCGTTGCCGGGGGTGCTGCCCGTGAGCAAGGTGAAGCGCAGTGCATCGGTGCCGTACTCGGCAATCAAATCGAGCGGGTCGAGGGCGTTGCCCAGGCTTTTGCTCATCTTACGCCCCTGCTCGTCGCGCACCAGGCCGTGCAGATAGACATAGCGAAAGGGAACTTCGCCGGTGAACTTGAGCCCCATCATGATCATGCGCGCCACCCAGAAAAACAGGATGTCGTAGCCCGTTTCCAACACGGCGGTCGGGTAGTAGGCCGCCAGATCCTTGCTCTGCGCCGGCCAACCCAGGGTGCTGAAGGGCCACAGACCGCTGCTGAACCAGGTGTCCAGCACATCGGGGTCTTGCACCAGGTCGACCGCTGTGCCATAGTGGGCCAAGGCTTTCGTCTGCGCCTCTGCCGCATCGCGTGCGGCAAAGGCCTGCTTGTCCGGCCCATACCAGACGGGGATGCGGTGGCCCCACCACAGTTGGCGGCTGATGCACCAATCGCGAATATTCTCCAGCCAGTGGTTGTAGACGCGCTCGAAGCGTTGGGGCACAATTTGGATGGCGCCGGTGCGCACGGCTTCGAGGGCGGGTTCGGCCAACGGCTGCATCTTCACCCACCATTGCTCGCTCAACAGCGGCTCCACCACCGAAAAACAGCGCGAACAGTGGCCCACCTGATGCGCGTGTTCCTTTTCGCCCACCACAAGGCCGGCCAGCTTCATGTCTGCCCATAGCTCTTTGCGGGCATCGTAGCGGTCCAGCCCGTTATATTTTCCGGCGCTCTCGTTCAGCGTGCCGTCGGTGTTCAGGATGTTGATCATGGGCAACCCGTGGCGCTTGGCAATCTCATAGTCATTGGGGTCGTGACCGGGCGTCACCTTGAGCGCACCGGTGCCAAACTCGGGGTCGACATAGGCGTCGGCGATCACCGGGATTGCGCGGTTGAGGATTGGCACCAGCGCCGTCTTGCCGACCACGCCTTGGTGGCGCGGGTCGTCCGGGTGCACAGCCACAGCGGTGTCACCCAGGATGGTCTCCGGACGGGTCGTGCTCACTTCGAGGAAGCTGCCATCGGCGAGCGGATAGCGGAAGGTGTAGAATCTGCCCACCACTTCCTCGTATTCCACCTCCAGATCGCTGATGGCGCTCATGCAGCGCGGGCACCAGTTCACCAGGTAGTTGCCTTTGTAGATTAGCCCTTCTTCATAAAGCTGGATAAACGCTTCGAGCACGGCCTCGCTTAGCCCATCATCTAGCGTAAAGCGCTCGCGCGACCAGTCGCAGGAGATGCCCATGCGCTTCTGTTGCGCGGTGATGCGGCCGTGGTACTCATGCTTCCAGTCCCACACTTCCTGCACAAAGCGCTCGCGGCCGAGCGTGTGGCGCGTAATCCCCTGGCGTTCCAGTTGGCGTTCCACCACATTCTGCGTGGCAATGCCGGCATGGTCGGTGCCGGGAACCCACAGGGTCGGTTCGCCCTGCATGCGGTGATAGCGGATCAGGAGATCCTCGACGCTGCTGGTAATGGCGTGGCCCAGATGCAGGGCGCCGGTGACATTGGGCGGCGGCATCGCCACGACAAAGGAGGGTTGGTTGGGGTCCGCCAGTCCACTGGCAATCTGCTGTTCCGGCCGGAAGAAGCCCTGTTGCTCCCACCATTCGTAGAGCGACTCTTCCACTTCGCGCGGGTTGTAGGCCTTGGGCATCGTCGGTTCAGACATGGTTGGTTCCTCATCCTGCCTAAAGAATAAGCCGCTCCATCACAAGGACGAAGCGGCTTCGCGGTACCACCCTGTTTCGACGGCAAGCCACATCGGCACTGCCATCGCACTTGGCGCTGTAACGGGCGTTCCCGGAATCGACTAGGCGCCGACGGTGCCGCCGGCAATTTCATCGATCCAACTTCCCGGCGACTTTCCCTGCGGCCTGGACGAACGGGGCTTACAGCCGATGGCCCCGTCTCTCTGGCGCCGGCCTGCAGGTACTCCTCCGGTGCATGGTTGTTGGCTATGCCTGAATTATAGAGCAAAGCGGGCCGTTGTCAAGACGGCCGGTGCCGATTTAGCTTGCGCTGCAACTCACCGTAGTTGGCGCCGGGTGTGATCTGGCCAAGAATGACGGGCGTGCGCGCGCCGGTGCAGGCGGGGACGTTGCCCGGCCAGCCGTGTACGCACAGGTAGGCGAGTAGCGCAAAGAGCAGCCCCTCCTTGGCGCCGGCGTCGATGCCGAGGGGGGTGTGGTCGATCACCTCGATCGCGCGGCCCAATCGTTGGGTCAACTGGCGGCGCAAGGCCCCCATCAGGATCGGGTTGGCTGCACCGCCGCCGGCGACCACGACCTGCGCCACCGGCCCCGGCGCAAAGCGTACATAGGAATCGGCAATCGAGGCCGCGGTCAACTCCGTCAAGGTGGCGACCCCGTCGACGGCTGTGCCGCCGGCCGCCAGCACCTCACGCTGCCATTGGCGCGCCAGGTCGACGCCGAAGAGCTCGCGCCCAGTGGTCTTGGGCGGCGACGCCGCGAAGTAGGGATGCGCCAGCCAGGCGTCCACAAGCGGTGGCAAGATGGTGCCCCGCGCGGCCAACGCGCCGTCGCGGTCGTAAGTCCACGCGCCGTCCGTGGCCTCACCGGCGGCCCAGTCGATCAGCGCATTGCCCGGCCCGGTGTCGAAGGCCAGCGGCGGCGCCGCGCTGCCTTGGGGCGGCAGGAAGGTGACATTGCCGATGCCGCCGATGTTCTGCACGGCGCGCCAGCCGCCCGTCACGCCATTGAGATTGGCGGCAGGGCGGAGGAAGTGCCAGTCGAAGGTGCTGGCCAGCGGCGCGCCGTGCCCGCCCACCGCCACATCGGCCACACGCAGGTTGCCGACTGTGGTGATCCCCGTGCGCGCCGCGATCACAGCCGGCTCGCCAAGTTGCAGCGTACTCGTCACGCGGCCGTCGACCACGTCGTGCCAGATCGTCTGGCCGTGGCAGCCGATAAGGTCAATCGCTTGCGGCGGCAGACCGGCGCCGGCAAGCACCGCTTGCACGGCCACCGCAAAGCGTTCGCCCAGGAGAAAGTTGGCGCGACACACAACCGACGGCGCGGCCCGGTCGGCGAACAGGTCGAAGATGAGTTCGCGTTCCGCTGCGGGCCAGGGCACGGTCTCAAAGGCGATCTGGTGAATGCTCAGGTTCCCTGGGCGACCGGGCGCCTCCGGTGCGCCGCGGATGTCGGCGATGGCGACGTCGATCCCATCGACCGATGTGCCACTCATCGCGCCCGCGACACGCAAGGTGGGTTCGTTCATGGGTTATGCACTCCATCGCTTGACCATCGCCAGGTTGGCCACGCAGTCGTCGTTGGGGCTGTGCAGTTCCGGTTCATGCTCGATGCTGATGCCGCCGGTGTAGCCAAGTTCCTTGAGGGTGCGCACACAGGCTTCGATCGGGACACAGCCTTGCCCATAACGGCACGTCTCATGGGCGCCGGGCGCCAGCACATCCTTCAGATGCACGTGGAAGAGCCGGGGCGCCACCTCACGCAGCGCCTGCGGGGCATCGTAGCTGTGGGTGCCAAACCAGCCCGTGTCGACGCAAAAGCCGATGACATCTTGATGGTCTTCGCCAATTTTGGCCAGCATTTCGGCGGTGTTGTGTTCGGGGTGGTTTTCGTAGCCGAAGCGCACGCCATAGTTGCGGGCAATCGCCGCCAGGGTGGGACGGTCGTCGGCCAAAAGGCCCGTGTTGCCGCCGAGGATCTTGACCCCCAGTTTGTTGGCCAGCCGGCAGGCAGCCTCAAACTCCGCGCGCGTGCCGCCAAAGCCACCGGCCAGGCTCACGACGGGCAGATCGGCCGCCTGCAGCGCACGGCTGGCGATGGCAATGTGTGCGTCGGTCGCCCAGCGCCAGTTGAGATGGCCGAGCCACAGGTCGATGGCCGTAAAACCCAGCGACTTGATCTCGGCCAGCAGCGCGGTGAAGCGTTCTTCGTAGGTTTCCAGCGGCGCAAAATAGGCGTTGGTGGCGTCGTCGCCCTCCATCCAGCCTTTGGTCATATGGTAGTCGAGCTGGCGTGCCACATAGTTGGCGGTCATAAAGGAAATAGGTGTCATGGATCGATCCTTTCGTTGCTGATTGCTTGTTCGTTGGATGAGTCGTTTGCGGAAACCAAGGTCGTGGGTTGCGAATTCTGGAGTGCTTTGCGCACGTGGCCGCGCACCGCCGCCAGGCGCCGGCGTGCTTCGCCGGCATCCACGTTGGCGAGGGCCATGACGACGGCGGTCTTGACGTCCCAATCGGTTGTAACCAGCAGTTGCGCGGCGGCCGCCGGCTCCAGCCCGGTGATTTCGCCCACGATGCGCGTGGCGCGGCCGCGCAACTTGCTGTTGGTCGGGCGCACGTCGACCATCAGGTTGCTGTAGACCTTGCCCAGGCGCACCATCACGCTCGTGCTGATCATGTTGAGCACCAGTTTCTGCGCCGTGCCAGCTTTGAGGCGCGTGCTGCCGGTCAGCACCTCAGGCCCGGTGATCACCGCGATGGCATGGTGGGCGGTGGCGGCCATGGGCGAAGCCGGATTGCAGGCCAAGGCGATGGTAGCCGCGCCCATATTGCGGGCATAGGCCAGACCGCCCAGTACATACGGCGTGCGCCCCGAGGCTGCCACGCCGAGGAGGATGTCGGCCGGGCCAAACCCATGGGTGCGCAGGTCGTGGGCGCCTTGATCGGCGTCGTCTTCGGCATCTTCGACCGAACCGGTCATGGCGGTCTCGCCGCCGGCGAGCAGGGGAATGACGATGCCGGAGGGTAGATTGAAGGTCGGTCGCAACTCGACGGCGTCGAGCACGGCCAGACGGCCGCTGGTGCCGGCGCCCATCAGAAACCAGCGACCCTCCCCTTCCAGGGCTGTGCTGATCAGCTCGATGGCGTGCGCAATGGCCGGCAGCACCGCGGCGACCGCCTGCACCACGCGCGCGTCTTCGCGGTTGAAGATCGTCACCATTTCGAGCGGCGTCAGGTGGTCGATCTCCAGGCTGGCGGGGTTGCGTTGTTCGGTGGGTGGCAGGTGAGACATGGCTTAGGTTCCTCGAGCGGTATTTCTGGCCAGGAGGGCGGCCCCAACGGCGGCCTCAACCTGGGGCGCGACGATCCGGGCGGCGGGGGCGATGGCGGATAGACGGGGCACCAGCAAAGTCGCCAGCGGTCCCGGCTGCAGGTTGCCGCCGGTCAGCACAAAGGGAAAGGGTTGCGCGGCCAGCTCCAGGCCGTGCACGACGGCGGCGGCGGCGCGTGCCAGGGCATCGGCGGCATCGACCAGGATCTGGGCGGCGCTGGCATCGCCTTGTTCGGCGCAGCGCACCACGAGCGGCGCCAACGCCGCAAAGCGCGCCCAGGTCACCTCGCGATAGGCCCAGGCGATCAGCCCCTCCGGCGTCGACACCTGCAGGTGGTCAAGCAGGGCGGCCGTCAACGCCGTGGGCGGGCTGATGGCGTCGGCGGCTTCCGCCACGGCTTTGAGGCCGGCCGCGCCGATGGCGAAGCCGCCGCCCGGCTCGCCGATCAGGGGACCCCAGCCGCCGGCGCGGCGGCGTCGACCGGAACGGTCGATGCCGACCACGATCATGCCGGTGCCACTGACGATCACCACGCCGTACAGTGTACCGCCGGTGGCGGCCGCCAACGCGATCACGGCATCGTTGTCGACAAAACAGGGCACGCCGGGCAGGATGGTCTCCATCCATGCGGCGACGCGCGCGCGGTCATCGGCGCGGCCGACGCCGGACATGCCCAGGCCGGCGCCGTGCACCGCCATGGGCGTCAAATTGGCGCTTGCCAGCAGGGCGGCGATGAGTTCGGCCAGGTGTTGGCGCGCCCGATCCGGGCCGACGGCGTTGAAATTGGTCGAACCCGCCTGCTGGCGCGCCAAGGTGCGTCCTTCGCCGTCGACGATCACGCCGGCGGTCTTGGTGCCGCCGCCATCGATGCCGATAAAGGTCATGGCCGCACCCGATAGTGATAGCGGTAGGCCGTGGTGAAGCCAAGCGGCGCATAGAGGGCCAGGGCCGCCGTGTTCTTGGCCATCACTTGCAGATAGCTTTGGCGGGCGCCAGCTAGTTCGGACCAGATTGCCAGCGTGCGCAGGATGGCGCGCGCGGCGCCCTGGCGGCGAAAGGGCGGCCGCGTGGCCATACAGAAGATACCGAGCCAGCCGTTCCCGACCACGCCCAGGCCGACCGCCGCCGGTTCGCCCTGCACGCGTGCCAGCGCAAAGCCGTGCGCCGGCGCAATGCGTTGCAGGATGGCGCGTCGCATGGCAGCGCCGTAGGCGTCGACCTGCTCGGTGGCACAATACAAGTCAAACCATTCTTCATCGAACTCCTCGGCGACCTCGATCGCCAAGGTTGGGTTGGCGCGCAAGGGCGGCAATGCGGCCAGAAGATCGGCGATGGGCGCGGTCTGCACGTGGCTGTGGGAGACGGCCGCATAGCTGCGTGCGGCGAGCAGGTCGTCGAGACCAGCCGGCTGCATGGCGTCGCAGATCTGGTAAGTGGCGGGTGCGTTGCGCCGCGTGTAGAAGTCTTCCACGGAAGCTAGCTTAGCGTCCAAGGGGTGGGCGCCGCTATGGACATTGGGCCACACGGAGTTGGCGCGGCGGGTGACACCGCCGGTATAGCGCAGACGCCAGCCGTCGAGATGGACGATCTCGGCCGCGGGCCAGGCGTTGGCGGAGAGGGTTTCGAGTAAGGGAATCATCTCGGTTGTACGCCAGCGTCGTGCGTCTGTGGCCAAGGCAACGTCACGACAAAGCGGCTGCCGGCGGTGACGGCGCTCACGACGTTGATGGCGCCGCCCAGCAATTCTACCAGCGAGCGTACGATGGCAAGCCCCAAGCCGGCGCCCACAAAACGGCGCGCCAGGCTGCTGTCGAGTTGCTGAAATGGCTGGAAGAGCCGGGCCTGGTCTTCAGGACTCATGCCGATCCCGGTGTCCCAAACCGCGATGACAAGGGACGACTGTCCGGCGTCCCCTACCACGTCCAAGCCGATTGTGCCGCCTTCCGGCGTGAACTTGACGGCGTTGCTGAGTAAATTGGCAAGAATGCGTGATAGGCTCTCGTGATCAATGGTGAGCAACAACGGTCGCGGCTGCAGCGTATGGCGCACCGTCAGCCCTTTTTCCTTGGCGCTGGCGTTGATCTTGGCCAGACTCACCGCGCACACTTCGACGAGGTCACAAAGCTCCGACGTAAGCGACAAGTTGCCGGACTGTAGATTGGCGTAGAGCAGCATGCTGTTGACCAGGTCGAGCAGACGATGGCCGGCCGTGTGGATGGCATGCACATATTGGATGTGTTTCTCTGTGAGCGACGCACTGAACTGGATTTCCAGTGCGTCGGCCATCCCGATGATGCCAGTCAAGGGCGTGCGCAATTCGTGGCTCATCGTCGCCATCAACTGATCCTTGAGATGAGATGCGCGTGCGATCTCTACATTGGCAGCCGTGAGCTGTGCCGTGCGTTCGGCGACGTGCTGTTCGAGCTCCTCATTCATCCGGCGCACAGCAGCCTGGGCCGCGGCCAGTTTTGCTTCGGTTTCCAATTCGCGCAGGACGCGGCCGACCGCATTGGCAAGATTGTCCAGAAACTGCGCGTCTTTGATGACGTAGTCGCGCGCCCCGCGCCGCAGCATTTCGGCGGCCACCCGTTCGTCGCCGGCGCCGGTGGTGACAATGAAAGGCGGCACCGTCATGCCCAGTTCGTCCAGACGAATGAGCAAGTTCAGGGCGTTGGTATCCGCCAGTGAGTAGTCAAGCAACATCAGTTTGGATCGCTGTAGGGTCAGCCACTCCAGCGCGGCTTGACCGCTGGCAACGTGCGCTACGACCTGATTGCGCGCGCGCAACCGGAATTCTACGAGATGGACGATCCCGGAATCATCTTCTACCAACAGAATCGGCTCTACGTCGGCCATCGGCTGCATTGTACTACCCCCGCTATTCGCCATCGACTACGGGCACTTTGACGATTGTGAGCAGAAAGCCGAGCCGGCGCAGCGCATCAGCAAAGTGCGTGAAATCGACCGGCTTGGTAATATAGACATTGCAGCCAAGGTCATAGCATGCCTCGATCTCTCGCGGATCGTCGGTGGTCGTCAGCATGATCACCGGCATCTTCTTGAGTTCGGGGTCGGCTTTGACCCGGCGCAGCACTTCGACGCCGTCCATCTGCGGCATGCGGATGTCCAACAACATCAGGTAGGCTTGATCCAAGGTGCGTTGTGGCCCCGGCCCAATCCGTGACAGAAAGTCCCACGCTTCCTGGCCGTCGCGAAAGCGCAGCATCGGATTGCTGACCCCTGCCTCACGCAGGTGCCATTGTACCAGCGCGGCATGGCCGTCGTCGTCTTCCGTAATCAAAATCGTGATTGGTTCGCCGATCATTTTATTCGTCACCCGCTTTCCTTTCCTTGGCTTGACAGGCCGGATTGAGCGCCGAAACCCGGCCGGTCAGGCCGGCGCTGCCGGAAGCTCCACATAAAAACGACTGCCGGCACCCTGTGTTGAATCCAGCTTGATGTGGCCCTTGTTGCGCTCGACAATGCGCCGGCAAAGGGCAAGGCCAAGCCCTTCGCCGGCGACCGACCCGCGTGGGTCAAGGCGGTAAAATAGTTCCCAGATTTTTTCCTGCTGGCTTTGCCCAATGCCGATGCCGTTGTCGGCCACGGTGTAGACAACCTGGTTGGCGTTCCGTTGCCCGCTCACTGTGATGACAAGCGGGCGCGCCGGGTCGCGATATTTGATGGCGTTGTCCAACAGGTTGGAAAAGAGCTGGTTGATCTGGTTGTTGTCCGCATAACAGGCCGGCAGCGTCTCCACCGTCACCGTCGCCTTGATCTCTTCGATTTGGTAGGAGAGCGTGGACAGCACCGTGGCGAGCAGTCGATCCATCTCGATCCGGGTGGGGTTCAGTTCGGCGCGTCCAAGGCGCGAGAGACGCAGGATGCCGGCAATCAGCGTGTCCATCTTGGCGCTGCTACTCTGGATAAAATGCAGCGCCGTTGGCATGCGATCGTCCAGAATCGGCGCAATGCTCGCACGCACAGCTTCGGGCAAGTCAGCGCCGGCGAGGATTGCGGTCAACTCCGTAATGGCCGCCTGCAACCACTGACCAAACCCCTGAATATTGACCAGGGGCGAACGCAGATCGTGGGAGGCGACGTAGACGAGGCTCTCCAATTCCTCGTTCTTGGTGCGCAGTTCTCCAAACAGGCGCGCCTGCTCGTCTTCGGCGTGTTTGCGCTCACTGATGTCCGCAATCGTGACCACAAGTTGCTGCAGCGCGCCGCGCTCATACTCGGGAAGGACGTCGACCAGCACCCACGCCGTGTCTGCCACACCGCGCTGGATGCCCATCAGGTAATCGTGAACACCGCCAGGCTCGTGTAATGCGCGGACCACGGGAAACTCGGCACGCGGCATGGTGTCGCCGTTCTGGCGCACAAATTGCCAACTCGGATCCACCACCGTCTTGCCGCCGAGTTCCTCTGGTCGCAAGCCAAGCAGGCGCGCGGCCGTCGCATTGGCAAAGAGAATCGCGGTGTCAGGCGCATGGACAACGATGCCGATCGGGAGGTTGGTCAGTAGCAGGCGCAGCCGTTCTTCACTGCGCTGCAGCGCCACTTCGGCCGCCTGGCGCTGCGTGATATCGCGCACGATGGCCTGGGTATATGGCGCTTCATCGAGTTGTAAGGTTGTGACCGTGATTTCGACCGGCAACGGCGCACCGTCCTGCCGTCGATGGGTACTTTCATAGGAGGAGGCCGAAGACGATGGCGCGCTGCGATCGCCGGTGGCCTGTTCGGCAATCGGTTCGGCGCAGAGATCGGCCCACTGCAGACCAAGCAATTCGCTGAGCGTATAGCCGTACATGGTGGACGCTTTTGGATTCGCCTCGCGGATGCGCCCCGTAGCATCCATTAGCAGAATGGCGTCGCCGGCCGATTGGATTAAGGCTTCGAAGCGCTGCAGGGCAGCCGTGCGTTGTTGCTCCACGGCGTAGAGCTGGCGATAGACGTTCTGACGCTGCGCCAGGAAGAGGGTGCTCAGGAGCAATACCGCCAGCACAGTGAAAGCAACCACACCACCCACGAAGATGCCAATGCCATCCGTAACCGGCGCGTAGACCTCAGCCAGGTCCATCTTGGATACGACGCGCCACAGCGAGTTGGGGACGGTGCCGACATCGGCGAGGACTTGTATGCCACGGTAGTCATT
>Ga0105047_10002154_pt1 | contig 35183 bp, 35 predicted proteins | sample MAT04_FD_78384 | JGI IMG/M metagenome (GOLD analysis project Ga0105047, IMG submission 78384) | Freshwater microbial communities from Lake Fryxell liftoff mats and glacier meltwater in Antarctica - MAT-04 (megahit assembly) | ecosystem: Environmental > Aquatic > Freshwater > Ice > Liftoff... | reverse complement strand
CGGCGTGATGATGGTCGTCACGGATATGGAAGGCAGTCCGGTCACCGACATCGCCAACCCGAGTCCGTGGTTCACCGAGCACTCCCACGAGCCGGACATCATGGCGGCCTGCACCGCCGAGTGGGCTGAGCTCGCTGAGGAGCACGACTTTGTGCCCCAATTCCACCTCGGGAAGCTGGGCTTCGAATGCGCGCGCGCCTTCATCCGATCTCGCCGCGAACTCGTCGGGATGGTGCTCGCCGGCGGGGTCTGCCCAGCTGATCAAGCTGATTCCCAAATGCACAACTTGACGACCGAGGAACGAGATCGGGTTCTGCACGCATTACCCAAGATCGCCAATGAGATCTCACGACGAGCGCCGGTTCGCGCCGACCTACAGACGGAGGAATCACCATGAAGAGGCTTCTAGTACTTGGCGCTGGCACGGCCGGAACGATGGCCGTCAACAAGCTGCGCCCCAAGCTGGCCGCAGACGAGTGGAACATCACCGTCGTTGAGCAAAGCGACACCCACTACTACCAACCGGGCTACCTTTTCATCCCCTTCGGGACTTACACCCCCGATGAGGTCGTCAAGCCAACGAAGCACTTCATCCCCAAGGGCGTGGACCTAGTGACTGGAGTCATCGACAAGGTGCTCCCTGACGAGAACAAAGTCCTGCTCGAAGACGGGACGGTGCTGCCGTATGACTACCTAGTCATCGCGTCGGGTACTACGCCTCGGCCGAGTGAAACCCCAGGTATGGCCGAGGACGAATGGCACAAGAGCATCTTCGACTTCTACACCTACGACGGCACGACAGCATTGGCGCAGAAGCTCAAGACCTGGGAGGGCGGCAAGCTCGTCATCCAGATATGCGAGATGCCGATCAAGTGTCCCGTGGCTCCGTTGGAGTTCACGTTCCTGGCTGACTCCTACTTCAAGGACAAGGGGATGCGCGACAAAGTTGACATCACCTACGTCACGCCGCTAGAGGGCGCGTTCACCAAGCCCGTTGCCTCCAAGCACCTCGGTGACATGCTCGAAAATCGCAACGTCCACCTCGAGCCCGACTTCATGATCGAATCGATTGATCCGGAGGCGAAGAAACTGGTCTCGTTCGATGAGCGGGAGGTTCCGTTCGACTTACTGGTCACAATTCCGGTCAACATGGGTGCTGACTTCATTGAGCGCTCTGGGCTGGGCAACGAGCTCAACTTCGTTCCCGTCGATCAATACACGCTGCTGAGCAAGGCGCACGACAATATCTTCGCCGTCGGCGATGCCTCTGATATCCCTGCCTCAAAGGCTGGGTCGGTCGCCCACTTCGCGATGGATCTGTTCCCAGCCAATTTCCTGGCACACATAGAGGGCCTGGCGATGACTCATCCCTTTGACGGTCACGCGAACTGCTTCATCGAGTCCGGAAACGGCAAGGGATTGCTGATCGACTTCAACTACACGACCGAGCCGCTCACCGGCAAGTACCCGCTTCCAGGTGTCGGACCGTTCTCGCTACTGAAGGAGACCGAGATGAACCACTGGGGCAAGATGATGTTCCGTTGGATGTACTGGAACCTGCTGTTGCCCGGTAAAGAACTTCCACTCCCGGCCCTTATGTCAATGGCTGGCAAGCAGACGGCGGACTCGTCATGAGCGTCCAAGTCAACGACGACATGTCGGCCCGCCTCGATCACCTCAACTCCCAGGTCGATCTGATTGCCGACGAGTTGCGGGCACAGCGTGAGTCCCGCGAGAAGTGGTCGAGTCTTGTCGAAACCCTGCAGCCGGTTACTCGCGGTGCGATGGACATGGCGACTGCTGAGCTGGACGAGCTCAGTGAAAACGTCACCTTCGACGATGCGACCGAGTTTCTGCGGACGCTGGCTCGCAGTCTCCCGCAGCTCAACGCGCTGATGAGCCAGCTTGACGGCCTCTCGCAGTTGGCAGCGATGCTGAGTTCACTCAGTGGTCCGGCAATGGCCAAGGCGACTGATGCTTTGCAGGTCGCCGACGACAAGGGCTACTTCGCCTTCGCCCGCCAGGGTGGGGCGATAGCCGACCGAGTCGTCACCGAATTCAGCGAAGAGGACGTCGCAGCACTTGGCAACAACATCGTCACGATTCTCAACGCCGTCAAGGAGATGACTCAGCCTGAGGTGATGGGGATGGTCAAGCGCACAGCGATCACCATGCAAGAAGGCGAGGACGAGCACCTCGACCCGCCATCAATGTTCAAGCTGGTCAAGTCGATGCGCCAGCCGCAGACCCGGCGCGGTCTCGCGCGCGTGCTCGCGATGCTCGACACCGTCGGCGAAGAGCACCTCCCCGAACCCCTAGGTAACCACCAACCCACACCCACCACTGCACAGCCGAAGTAAGAAGGAAGGGATTACCAATGCCTACTGCAACCATCGCAGGCCACGAGGTACAGATCAACGATGAAGGCTTCCTCACTGAGTACGACGAATGGAACGAGGAGATCGGCGCTGAGCTCGCGACCAACATCGGCATCGAAATGACCGACGAGAGCTGGGCGCTGATCAAGTTCCTTCGCTCGGACTACAAAGAGACCGGCGAGACCGCAACCACCCGACGAGTCGACAAGATCGGCGGCTTCCCGACCAAGCTGCAATTCCAGCTGTTCCCAAAGAAGCCCGGCCGCAAGATGTCCTACGTCGCCGGCCTACCCAAGCCCCACGGCTGCGTCTAGAGAAGGAGTAAGACGATGACAATCATTCCTGACTTCGGTGACGACGCCGAAACCGATCGCAAGATCGTATTCATTTGCTCCAAGGGCAACTTGGACATGGCCTACCCGGCTCTAGTGCTGGCCAATGCCGCGCTCGGCGAGGGCGTTGAAGTCCATATCTTCTTCACCTTCTGGGGCTTCGACATGATCACAAAGTCGCGCATGAACGACCTGAAGTTCTCGCCAGTCGGCAATACGGCAATGCATCTGCCGGTTGGCGACACCCGCATTCCACAGGCGCTAGCACCGCTGCCAGGTATGCAGGCGATGGCGACCAAGATGATGAAGCAACAGCTCGAGGATCTCGGTATTCCTGAGGTGCCGGACTTCCTTGATCAGATCGTCGCAGCTGGCGGACACCTGTGGGCCTGCCGAATGTCGGCGGACATGAACAAGCTGGGGATTGACGATCTGCGCGAGGACGTCGAGGGCATCATCAACGCCACCGACTTCATCGAGATGAGCGACGGCGCCCAGATGCTGTTCATCTAGCCCCTGCCAGCTGACCCCAGGCCCGTTGACTGTTGAGTTGCTGATGGATTCGATCACGAAAACACCTCAACAACTCAACAGTCAACGAGCGGGTTGCCCGGGGGGTTAACGGGTGGGTTGAAGGGTTCTGGCTGAGAGCGGGGCGCTTATCCAGGTGGACCAGCCACCGTCTAGGTTCTTGGCCTTGATGCCGTGCTCTTGCAGAAGCCGCGCTGCCACGTGGGCACGCTGGCCGACCATGCAGTAGACGATCCAGCGCTGGTCGCGCAATTCTTCCAAGTGAGCTCGCATCTCATCAACGGGGACGTTGGTTGCCCCCGGAATCGACCCCTCGGCAAACTCCTCCATTGTTCGAACGTCCAGGACTTGCCATCCCTGTTCGGTCAACTCGTGAACCTCTGACCAGTCGGCAGAGTCCGACAAACCCGACAGCCGGTTCTCGGCGATGTAACCGAGTTGGTTGATCGGATCCTTCGCCGAGCCGAACGGAGGCGCGTAGGCCAACTCCAAGTCGATCAAGTCCGGAGCATTCAGCCCGGCCCGCATTGCTGTCGCGATCACATCGATCCTCTTGTCGACACCATCCGCGCCAACTGCCTGTGCGCCTAAAATCGAACCGTCAACGGGATCGATCAGCATCTTGATCGCCAGCGTCGTCGCACCAGGATAGTAGGCCGCGTGATCGTTGGGGTGCGTGTGAATCGCGAGGAACTCCCGACCAGCCGCGCGCAGCCGCTTCTCGTTCCAACCCGTGGTGGCAGCGTTGAGTCCAAAGACTTTGACGATCGCTGTGCCTTGCGAAGCCAGCACCTTGCTCGCCCTGCCCGCGATGTCATCGGCCGCTCGCCGCCCTTGACGGTTAGCGATATTGGCCAGCGGAGTCAGGGTGGGGCTCCCATCGGGCATGTCGACCTTTTCGACTGCATCCCCGACTGCCCACACATGCGGATCACTCGTACGCTGCCGGGCGTCGACGACGATCCCTGCGCGAGGGCCGATCGCCAGCCCAGCATCGGCGGCCAGTCGCCCATCGGGACGCACCCCGATCGCGAAAACGACAACGTCGGCAGCAACAACTCGACCGTCGTCAAGGCGGGCCGAGCCCTGGTCGATGGCTGTGACGGAATGTCCCAACTCGACATTGACACCGTGGCGGCGCAGTTCGCGCTCAAGTGGCTTGGCCATCTCCGGATCCAGCGGGGCAAGTAGCTGATCACCGAGCTCGACAAGCGTTACGTCAAGACCAGCTTCCTTGAGATTCTCGGCAGCCTCCAGTCCGATGAAACCGCCGCCAACAACCACGACGCTGCGAGCTGTCAGCAACTCGCTCACCATGCGGTCGAGGTCTTCAATGTCACGCAACACAAGGCCACGCTGCGCACCGTCGATCGGAGGAACAATGGGCGCTGCACCTGGGGACAGGATCAGTGCGTCGTAGCGCTGGGTGTATTCGTGACCAGTATTGAGGTTCTTGACGAACAGCGTCTGTTCCTCGAGGTTGATCGACTTGACCTCGTTACGAACTCGCACGTCAAGGCGAAAGCGCTCGCGCAAGCTCTCAGGGGTCTGCAGCAATAGATCACCGCGGTCGGCGATCGTGGAAGACAGGTGGTAAGGCAGCCCACAGTTGGCGAATGACACATAGCCACTGCGCTCGAGGATGATGATGTCCATCGAGTCGCTAAGCCGACGCAGGCGCGCGGCCGCCGATGCCCCACCGGCGACCCCACCAACGATGACCACTGTTCTTCTGTCTTCCACGTCTCTCCTTTGCGATGCGTGAAGGCGACTGAACGAGTCGCCGCAGGCTAGCTATCAGACCTGGGCGACGGGTTCCTTGTCGACCTTCGCTGATGGGACTGGGCAAGTGCTGATGCCGAACAGGCGGTACAGGGGACAGAAGCCGACGGCCGCTGTCACGATCAGCACTGCAGCGACGACGAATAGCACAATGCCGAGCACGCTTGCCGGTCCGACTACAAATGCCACGACAACAGCAGCTACTCCAGCTACAACGCGCACGAGCCGGTCGATTGGTCCTTCGTTCTTACCCATGGGGTGCTCCTAGGTCTGGGCGCGCAACCCTCGTCGCACGCGCTGTCGTCGGAAGGATCGAGTTTTCCGACTCTGGTTCAACTATACCCCCAGGGGTATAGTTGTGTACACTGCTAGCAGGCCGAATCAGTCAAACATCACCATGGGAGGTAACTCAGAATGTGTAGTCCAGCCACTTGTCATCAATGCGGCAAAGCGACGTACTCGGGCTGCGGCTCGCACGTGGACCAAGTTCTACGCGGCATTCCAGCCGAACAGCGCTGCGCCTGCGCCCAGGCCGCCGCCAGCCCGCGGCCGTCATTTCTGAACTGGGGACGAGGCAAGTAGTCCCGCTATCGCACTTGTACGAATTCGCCCCTTTACGTAGTTAGATCGACCGTTAACTAGCAGTCGCTCTAACCAACAGTAACTTTCGAATTTGCGCTGAGCATCGGGAAAGACTAAGTGCTCCGACGGGCTCCGGGCGTTCGGTCGCGAGCTCGAATGGAGTGCACACGCGTTTGCCCCCTACGATTCGCGCGTGATCGCCAACGCACAGGCCAGCTCATGAGTCAGCCGATCGGCGACGAATTCATCGCAGACGCGGCCCGCGTTCTGGACCGCGACCCAGCCGACGGGGTCCCGGTGTGGTCCCCCGGCAGGATCAATCTGATCGGTGATCATATCGACTACTCCGGCGGATTCGTGATGCCGATGGCGATCGACCGTGGCACCCGTGGGGTCGTCTTTGCGCGGACCGACGGTGAGCTGCGCGGCTACTCCGCCAACTTCTCCTCCGACGGCGTGGTTACCGCCTCGATGGACGACTTAGCATTTGCGCAATCACGCGGCTGGTTCAACTACATCGTCTCGATCGTATGGGCGCTGGAGTCAGGCAATCTTGATGCGGGTCGCGGGTTCGACATCTATCTCGACGGCGACATCCCGAACGGGGCTGGGCTCTCGTCCTCAGCATCAGTTGAGATGGCAATCGCAGTGGCACTCAACGACTTAGGCCAACTCGGGTTGGAGCCGCGTGATCTGGCGCTACTGGGTCAGCGGGCCGAGAACGAGTACATCGGCGTCGCCTCAGGCATCATGGACCAGCTAGCGATCGCCGCTGGCGTCGAAGGCCACGCGCTACTCATGGACTGCGAGCACGTCACCACGGAGCCAGTACCCATGAATCGGGAGCTCGCCACAGTCGTGGTGACCAACACCAACCAGCGGCGATCGCTGGCGGGGTCGGAGTACAACGACCGACGGGCTGCGGTGGAGCAGGGTGCAGCCATCATCGGCGAGGTCCGCGGCACCCCACTCGCGCAGCCTGTCGATGCGACGCTCGCGGATTTGGCAGCGGCCGAGCCACAGCTGCGCGCCGCTGGGGTCTATCCCTTCATCAAGCACACCATCACCGAGCAGGCCCGGGTGATAGCTGCGGCCCAGGCATTGCGCTCCGACGACATCGTTGCGTTTGGCGAGCTCATGCGAGGGTCACACGAGTCGTTAGCCCAAGACTTCAAAGTGACTAGCCCACAGCTAGACGCCCTGGTGGAGTCTGCCTGGGCGACTCCCGGAGTGATCGGCGCTCGCATGACAGGCGCAGGTTTCGGGGGATGCTCGATCAACCTGATCGAGCCTGGCGCTGTCGAGACAGCAGTCCCGCAGATCCTCGAAAGCTACCGCTGCGCCACCGGCATCACCGCCACGGCTTTTGCTGTCACCGCGGGTGCCGGGGCTCGAGTGCTATCGCCATGAGCTCGGCGATACAGGGGGAAATCGCGGCCTTGATCGAGTACGCCCTTGAGAACGGGCTCATCGGTCCGGGCGATACGGCTTGGGCCCGCAACCGGATCTTGGAGATCCTCGACCTTGATGGCGACGATCAGCCTGACGCTTCACCAACCACTGCACCTGGCGCGACGATTGATGACCTGCTGCGCCCGTTGCTCGATGACGCTGCCGAGCGGGAGATTTTCAGCCCGGACACCACAGCCCGGCGTGATCTTCTCGACACCGCCATCATGGGGTCTTTTCTGTCACCGCCTTCGGTGATCAACACTAGGTTCTGGCGCGACTATGAAGAGCAAGATCCCGAGGCTGCCACGACGAACTTCTACGAGTGGAACGTGGCAAGCAACTACATCCGCATGCCAAGGATCCAAAAGAACAAGAAGTGGCTTCACCCCACCCGCTACGGCGCCCTGGTAATGACCATCAACCTGGCCAAGCCCGAAAACGACCCGCGCGACATCGCAGCCTCGCTGGGAAATCGTGACACTGCCTACCCGCTGTGCATGTTGTGCCGCGAGAACGAGGGGTACGCCGGGCGCCTCGACCATCCGGCGCGGCAGAATCTGCGCTTGATCGGAATGGACCTGGCCGGTGACGAGTGGTTGCTGCAGTACTCGCCCTACCTGTACTACAACGAGCACTGCATCTTCTTGAGCGCGCAGCATCGCCCAATGCGGATCGACCGGGCGGCCATCGCCCGGCTACTGAACCTCAATGAGATGTTCCCGCACTACTTCGTCGGCTCGAATGCCGACCTTCCCATCGTGGGCGGCTCCATCCTGACGCACGACCACTTCCAAGGCGGGCGATTCTCGTTCCCGATGGACTCGGCGGGCATCCTCGATGGCTTCACCTATCGTGAGACTCAGGTCGAAATCTTGGACTGGCCGTTGTCGACGGTGCGCCTGACCGGTCGATCCTGCCCCGAACTTTTGGCTCTTGCCGATGACTTGATCGAGTCATGGCGCGGCTACACCGACGAGGCGGCGGAGGTATTCGCGTTTACCGGGAAGACCCCTCACAACACGGTCACCCCCATTTGCCGGACTGGACCGAACGAGACCGTCCAGCTGGATCTGGTGCTGCGCAACAACCGCACGTCGACCGAGCACCCCGACGGAATCTTCCATCCCCACGTTGAAGTCCACCCGGTGAAGAAGGAGAACATCGGGCTAATCGAGGCGATGGGGCTAGCAGTGCTTCCGCCGCGCCTCAACGCCGATATCGAGACGATGGCCAGATGTATCGCCGATGGAACGGACCTGCCCGCCGAACAGGCCCATCATCAGCCCATGTTCGATCAAATCCGGGGCGATGTGACCCTCGGTGATCTCGACGGTGCCCTGCTGAAAGTTCGGCGGGCCGTTGGCGATCTGTTCACGCTAGGACTCGAGCATTGCGGAGTGTTCGGCCCCGACCCAGCACCAGGTGCGAACCGGTTCTTGGAGCACCTAGGGTGGCGGTAGGCGAGCCGAGCGGTCGACCGTTGCCTCGTGCCTGTCACGCGTTCGCCAAGTGTAAATTCGGCCGGCCGACCTTAGATTTGACGGCAATCTAAGGATCGAATTTACAAACTCCGATCGATTTGGACTGGGTCCGCTAGGCCAGCGACATGAAGAGGCGCTCGAGGTCTTCTTGCGTGCTCATGTGTTCTGGATCGGCAAGGCATTGGCGCAGTCCGCTGGCAATGATCTGGAACCCGGCCTTGTCCAAAGCGCGGGAAGCAGCAGCTAACTGGGTGACGATGTCTTGGCATTCCCGGCCAGATTCCAGCATGCGAATCACGCCAGCGACTTGACCCTCGGCGCGACGTAGGCGACGGATCGCTGTGGCAGTCGCTTCCTCTTCAAGCTGCATGGAATCCTCCGTTGTGAGATCTTGCGGGTCTTGCTTGCGGTGTGATGAGACTACCCCTAGGGGTATCTCACGAGGTAACGCTTCCTTCCCCACAATTACCCCCGCCCCCGTCGCGCGACCATCAGAGCATCGATCGCCAGCAGTGGTTGCATCTCGTCCGAGCCTGGCTCCAATGGAACGGCGCGATGCTTCACCTCGCTGCTTTCAACAACTAGGCCAAGGCCGTCTATGTCTGTTGCCACATCATCGGCTGTGTAGAGAACCATTGGATCCTGAGGACCGCCGAAACCGTGTTCGAGATTGGTCGAGTCATGAGCAATGACTAGCAGGTAGCCACCATCTGCCACTGCGCTCGCCGCCTGACGCAGGGCGATTCGACGAAGGTCGGTGGGCACTTGTAGATATGCGGCGATCACTAGGTCGAATGCTTGCTGCTCGGGACTATAGGTCCGAAGGTCGACGCATTCGGTGGTAAGTCGGGAGGCCTGCTGCGGGTCGAAGCGCTGCTGGGCGAGGGTCTGTGCCCGCTGAAGGGCTACCGCCGAGAAGTCAACGACGCTTGCCTGCCAGCCTCGCTCGATTAACCAGAGGGCGTTGCGCCCCTCGCCGCCAGCGATATCCAGCGCTCGTCCGGGCGGCAGATCGCTGGCGAATTCCTCCACCCATTGGTTGGGCGTGGAAGACCACACCAAGTCGCGACCGGAATAGCGTTGGTCCCAGGTCGTGCTGTCCATAGCGCCTACTTGGTCGGGGTGGGTTTGCCGAACATCTTGCGTCGAGCCGGCTTACCGCTCTCGCACTTGCAACGGTCTTTGGACGGCACGCCGCGCATGATGCCCTCGACATGTTGGCCGCAGCCAGCGTAGGCGGCTTTACCGCAGGTCTTGCAATTTGCTGGTCGACACATTCTGGGCGACTCCTCGCGCTCGATTCAACATTGAACTACCTAGTACAGGAATATACCCCTAGGGGTATCTTGTTTCAAGCAAAGACCAAGTCAAGCGGACTAGCGACTACCCCACTAGCATTCTGTTCACCACCACAACGAGGAGTTCAGCGCATGCCAACCGTCACCCTGACAGCAGACATCTTCGACGAGACAGTCTCGAAGAATGACATCGTTTTGGTCGACTTCTGGGCGCAATGGTGCGGGCCTTGTCGCTCGTTCGCCCCGGTCTATGAGGCTGCTTCAACCGAGAACGCCGACATCGTATTCGGCAAGATCGACACCGAGGCAGAGGTCGGCTTGGCTCAAGCTGCCAACATCACCTCGATCCCCACGTTGATGGCGTTCCGCGAAGGAGTACTCGTCTTCTCCCAGCCCGGTGCGTTGCCCGCACCATCGCTGGCATCGCTAATCGCTTCCGTGCGCGAGCTCGACATGGACGACGTGCATCGCCAAATCGCCGAACAAACTGCTGTCGCGGGCACTGCGGGGGAACAGTCATGACGTTCCTCACCGCAGTCACAGTCGACCTGCCCTTCGCGCCGACTCTGGCGCGGGTTCGAGAATCGCTGACAGAACAAGGCTTCGGGGTCATCACCGAGATCGATATGCAGGCGACGATGAAGGCCAAGCTCAATGTCGAGATGGCCCCCTACGTCATCCTCGGTGCCTGCAACCCCAAGTTCGCCCATGAGGCGCTAGAACTCGAGCCCTCCCTTGGGGTGCTGCTCCCGTGCAACGTCGTGGTTCGACAGGCATCGCAGGACTCCACGATCGTTGAGGCGATTGATCCAGCAACGATGGTGGAGTTGACGGGCAACCAAGAGATGGCAGGCGTGTCGACCCAAGTCGGAGCGCGCCTCAGCGCGGCGCTGGCCGCCTTGTCCAGCTAGCTCGACCCGCAACTGATGGCCGCGCTTGACGAGCTAGGAGCGTGGGTCAGTAATGCCGTTGCGCTGCGCGGCGGTCACGCAGCCCGCTCCGAACCCATTACGGACCCACGCTCCTAGCGCGTTCGGCACCCGCCTAGCTCCTCGAGGGTCTCGACCGACGGCACTCAGTCGGACTGATCGCCGTCGAAGTGTAGGTCCCCACCGAACTGCAGGAGCAGCGCAACTGTGGCAGTCCAACCCGTCTGATGGCTCGCGCCCACACCGTGACCGTCGTCGCCGTCGAAGTACTCGTAGAACGGCACGAGATCCCGCCAGTGCGGGTCGTTCTGGAAGTACTCGTTGTCACCGAATACGGCGCGAACCCCGGAGTCATCACGAACGAACAAACCAGCGAGACGCTTGGCCAAATCATCGGCAACAGCGCCAAGGTTCACCGAATGGCCAGAGCCAGTCGGGTCGCTGACTGTGAATGTGTCGCCAAGGAACCGTGCGTAGGTATTCAACGACTGGACGAGCATCAGGTTCATCGGGAACCACACCGGCCCGCGCCAGTTGGAATTGCCGCCGAACATGCGGTTCTGCGATTCGGCCGGTGCGTATTGCACGTTGTAAGTCGTGCCGTCGACAGTGTATTCAAACGGGTTTTCTAAGTGAAATTTGGACAACGACCGAATCCCGTGCGGGGACAAGAACTGCTCGGGATCAAGGACGCGCTTGAGTATCCGTTCGAGGCGCTTGCGGTGAACGATGCCCACCATCATGCTCTGGCCATCCCCGCCAGAGACTCGCAAGGTCACGTCCTTTTCGGAATGGTCGTAGATCTCGCGGAGCGCGCTCATATTGGTCTCGATCTTGCGAAGCTGGCGCGTGTGGGTCAGTGGGATACAGATGCTGGCAAACAGCGGCACGAGTGACTGCATCGAGAAGACCTCAAGTGATTGCGCCGACCCATCGGGCATCTGAATGACGTCGTGATAGAAGCCTGTGTCGTGATTCCAGAAGCTGACATCTGAGCTGCCCTTCTCCAGCGCATTGGCTACTAACCAGCTGTCCCACACCCAGCGACCGAACATCTCGTCGTAGTTAGGCTCAATCGCAGCGAGCTCGACTGTCATCTCCAACATGTTGAGCAACATGGCAGCGACCCACGACGTGCCGTCCACCTCGGCGAGTGTGCCGCCAGTTGGCAAGGGCTGGTCACGGTCGAAGACCCCGATGTTGTCCATGCCCAGGAAGCCCCCGCCGAACACGCCCTTGTCCTGCTCATCCTTCTGGTTGAGCCACCACATCACGTCCATCGTCACGGCCCGGTAGGCCTCGCCAAGGAACGCGGCGTCACCAACCCCCTTGACTTGGCGATCAAGTTGGTAGACCTGCCAGGCAGCCCACGCGTGGACCGGCGGATTGGTGTCCCCGAAGCTCCACTCATACGCAGGTATTTGCCCGTGTGGGTGTTGGGTGACCGACTTGAGCAGCAGCAGCACCTGCTCCTTAGCGAAGTCTGGATCGATCATCGCCATCGTGACGCAGTGGAAGGCCAGGTCCCACGCTGCGTACCAGGGATATTCCCAGGCATCAGGCATCAAGATCACGTTGCGGTTGACGAGGTGCTGCCAGTCGCTGTTGCGCCCCGTCCAGCGCTGTTCCGGTGGCTTTGGTTGTCCGGGGTCGCCTTGCAGCCAACGGCGAACCTCATAGTGGTAGTACTGCTTGCACCACAACAGGCCAGCCAGTGCCTGGCGTTGAACCAGCTTTTCGTCTTGCGTGAGTTCGGGGTTGGCGAGGTCCTCGTAGAATTCGTCGGCTTCCTGCTTGCGTGCGGCGAGCACGTACTGTGCGTCGTCAAATGGCAGTTGCAGGTCCGCGGGTGCGAACCTGACCGTGATGGTGACCGAGGCGCCGGCCGCTAGCGTCGTGCTGACGTTGGCCGCGACCTTGCTGCCCGAGGCTTGATCGACGGCATCGGCGACTCCGTGAATGACGTAGTCGTCGAAGCCGTCCTTGACTCGCGGTGTCTCGTTAGTCCCGTTGAACAGTCGCTCGTTGTTGGTGACGTTCTCGCAAAAGATCAGCTCGGGCTGTGACTCACCTGAAGATTCCGAAGTTGTCACACTGAACCACCGATCCCCGATGGCCGGGTGCGACGTGTGTGCCACGCCCGCACGAACTTTGGTGATCTCGGGTGCTTGTTGGTCCTTCTCAAAGGACCAGGTATTGCGATACCAGAGCTGAGGCAGCACATGGATCGGCGCGGGATCTGGTCCGCGGTTGATCACTGTGATTCGCCACAGCACGTCCTCCGGTGATGCCTTCGCGTACTCGACATTGACGTCGAAGTAGCGGTTGGCCAGCCAGTCATCCTTTAGGGCATCGAAGAGTTCGTACTCCGGTTGATCCTGCCCGCGACCCTCGTTGGTCTTCAACAAGTCGTCGTAAGGAAATGCTGCATGCGGGTACTTGTAGGTCATCGATGCGTAGGCGTGGGTCGGGAGGTTGTCTGTGTAGAACCAATAGTCCTTGGCATCCTCACCGTGATTGCCTTGCATGTTCGCTAGACCGTAGGGGCGCTCCTTGAGGATTGCGTCGTTGCCGTTCCACAACGCGAGGCCGAGGCAGACAGTCTGGTCGCGATCACACCAACCGGCCAGGCCGTCCTCATTCCACCGATAGGCCCGGCTGCGCGCGTGCTCAAAGGGCAAGTAGTTCCAAGCATCGCCATCGGCGCTGTAGTCCTCGCGGACTGTTCCCCAAGCCCGTTCACTCAAAAATGTGCCCCACCGCCGCCAATCGGCAGCTCCGGCACGAGCTTCGGCCAAGCGATCATCTTCTGCGGTTGCCATCGTTCATCCGATCCTTGTCGGCTCCCCTGTCCCGGGAGAGGCTACCGCCTCGTTGACTGTGAAGTGGTTGCTAAATTTGATCAAGAAATCACGTCAACAAGTCAACGGTTGAGTCCGCAACCGACCATGGCTGCCCAGAATCCAATCCATCGACCACCCGGGCAAGACTTGGACGCCTTGGCGCTGGGACGCCGTACTCGGTTGTCAGCTGTCGCGTACAAGAGGCAGGCCAAGACCTGCTCAGAGCACCAGACCAGGGGTTAACCATCGGAGTTCCCATCGGAGAGACACGTCCGACCTAGCCGAGGAGACGCTCACTTTGACGATGCTCTGACTCGGCCATAGCCTGGCTTCATGGATGCCACACAGAACGCCGACCTGCGAAAGGCCGCCGAGGCGAGCCTCGCGAGAAAGCGCAATTTCCTTCGGTACCTAGGCACTTGGATGATCGTGTCGATCATTTGCGTCGTCATATGGTTCCTGTCGGGCCGTGGAAGTTTTTGGCCAGTCTGGGTGATCTTCGGTATGGGCATCGCAGCCCTCTGGATGGGCTGGGCTGCCTATGGCCCGCGCACCGGTCCGCCAAGCGAGACCAAGGTTCAGGAAGAAATGCGCCGCCTCGAGGACTGAGTCCCTCCCGTAGATCTGCCCCCACTTAGCCACCCCACGGGCGGTAAATTTCGCCGATTGCGACCATTTTCGCCGCCCTTACGGTGGCTAAGTGCAGGCGACTTCAAGCGGAGGGCCAGGGATTCGAACCCTGGGTACGGGGTTACCGCACAACGGTTTTCAAGACCGTCTCCTTAGGCCACTCGGACAGCCCTCCAGCGTGCGAACACAGCGAGGAATGCACTCAAGGATTCGCAACGACCTCACCTTACAGGCCCGATACGTCAGACCCTTCAGCCGCCGGATCAAGCCAAGCAGTCCTGTGAACTAGCCGCATCGATCGCGGCGATAGTCAACTCAGGCCGCAGCTACGCTTGATCAGTCGCCGATTTCTAGATCCCATGCGCGCACACCACCGATGATCCCAGCGACATTTGGAACGATCGTGACATCGTCGCCAAGGTAGGTGGTCAGGCGACGAGCATTGCCGCCGCCGACGTAGAGGTTGTCCCAACAGAAGACCGGACGTAGTCCGTCGACCACTTCCAGCATTCGCTCGCTCCACTTGCGCGGACCAAGTTCGCGAAGGCGATGGATACCGATCCACGTGTCGTAGGTCGCGTCCTTGCGCACTGGCGCGTGCGACATCTCCAAGTGCGGTGCCAGGCGACCGTCGTTGTAGACAGCGCAACCCAAGCCGGTTCCCAGGGTGAACATCACCTCTAGGCCCTTGCGTTGGATTACTGCGGCGCCCTGAACTTCGGCATCGTTGAGCACCCGAGTCGGGCGCCCAAACTCAGCCTGCAGAATCGTCTGGGCATCCCAGTTCTTCCAAGCCTCGACTAAGCCCGGATCCTTCTCGGTATAAGGCCCAGCGACAGTCGGGTAGTGCGGCGTCCGGACGACCCGGCCGTTGCGGATCATCCCCGGCATACCCACAGTGACGCGGTCGAACTCCGGCATCTTCGCGGCGATCCGCTTGAGAACCTTGACGAACCGTTCAGGTGGTAGGGGGTACGGCGTCGGAATCCGAACGCGGTCAGCGATCATCTCGCCTTCTTCATCAAGGACCGAGCCCTTGATTCCAGAGCCACCACAGTCGATCCCCAGGGTTGTGACCCCACCGGGTCGACCTACAACCGAAGCCATGGTGGCAAGCGTGCCCGATTTGCCCCACTGCGCGCGCGTCGAGGGCCCCTGATGCGCGCCTCACCAATGCGCCACACCTGCGACACTGGAGTCCCAGCGACGAGTACGGTCATAGGTGCGGGCCTGAGCCCTCCCCGGCGTTGCGCTCCAACAGCTACGTTGGACGCCACTGCTAATACACAGCGAGGATGGACCCATGACAGGCAGAGTCGCGTTAGTCACTGGCGCTAGTTCAGGTATCGGCGAGGCGACGGCCTTGGAACTGCTCAAGAAGGGTTTCACCGTTTACGGCTCGGCCCGACGTATCGAGCGCATGAGTGCGATCGAAGCCCGGGGCGTCCGTGTCCTGGCGATGGACGTGACCGATGACCAGTCGATGATCGACGGCATTGGCGCAATCCTCGATGAGCAAGGTCGAATCGACATCTTGGTCAACAACGCCGGTTACGGCTCTTACGGGTCCCTCGAAGAAGTTCCGATGAGCGAGGCTAAGTACCAATTCGAGGTCAACATCTTCGGCCTGGCCCGACTAACGCAACTCGTATTGCCATCCATGCGAGCGCAGGGCAGCGGACGAATCATCAATATCTCCTCGATCGGTGGTCGGATCTGGGAGCCCTTCGGTAGCTGGTACCACGCAACGAAGTTCGCAGTCGAGGGCCTAAGTGATTCGCTGCGCGTTGAGCTCGAACCATTCGGGATTGACGTCGTGGTGATTCAGCCCGGCGCGATCAAGACCGAGTGGAATCGCATTGCCCAGGAGAACTTGCTCAAGGTCTCCGGTGATGGTCCATACGGCGCACCAGCCAGGGCATACGCGCAGTTCCTGAAGTCTGCCGACGAAGGTAAGCAGTCAAGCCCGCCGGAAGTTGTGGCGCAGGCAATCGGTAAAGCAGCCACAGCCGTGCGACCAAAGACCCGTTACGCAGTCGGCGGCGGCGCCAAACCGATCCTGGCATTCAAGAAGTTCGCCCCCGACCGGGTTTTCGACCGCGTCATTAGGCGTGGAATGACCCCTTAGGCCATCTGTTTGGGCGAGATTGGATTAGCTGGCGTGTTTGGTGTCGCTAGGTTGCCGCAAATAGACCAGATAATCGAAACTCAGCTAGCGCTTCTGCTTGAAGGATTCGGTGATCGTCGCACTTGCGCCGGCTTTGTTGACCGCCCTGACCTGGACTCGATACCTCGACCCCTTCCGAAGCTTGGAGTAGGTGATCTTCGAGGTGCTGACTGCGCGCCACTTCCCGAACTTCGCCGAATTTCGCTTACTCAGCCGACTTTGGAAGCTGACCGTGGCATTGCCTGAATTTGTTGGCTTGACCCAGGAGATCTTCGCGGACCTCTTCTTGAATGACACTGTGACGAAGCGAGGTGGCGTTGGTTTGACCACCACGATGGGGGTTCTTGGTTTGGCGATTCCAGACGAATCCCCCAACAGCCTGACTGCACGATTGGCCTGCGAGCCGTTGAACTTGGTGAATTGACCCGCGACGAAGATCTTCCCATCGGACATGAGCGAGATTGCCCAGCCCGCTTGATCGATGCTTCCACCAGTGGCGAAGGACTTGTCAAAGGTGCCGTCTGTGTTGAACCGCCCGACCCAACCAGTGGGGAACTGCTGACCAGTCGCCAGGATCTTGCCGTCTTGCTGAATAGCGATTGCGCCGAGGGTCTGGTTCGCCAGTGTCGCTGTGAATGCGGGGTCGACCGAGCCGTCTGGCTGGTAGCGGGTAAGGAGTCCTTGACCTGCAGCGATCACATGACCTGACCCGTCAACTGCCATTGACCGGACAAGGCCGGGCGCGTTCGAGGGCGCCGCATCGAGTTCACCGGCGCCAGTCAAACGAGCAACATACGAACGTGAAACGCCCCGATAGTGGCTGAATTGCCCGCCCACCCAGACATCCCCGGCTGCACCCCTGGCGACTCCAAGAACTGTTTGGTCAAAGCCAGCCAGAGAATCGAAGGTGGGATCGAGCTGTCCGTCAACTTGCAAGAGCGCGATCCGACTTCGCGACGTATCGCCGTACTTGGAAAAGCCCCCGCCGACCCAGAGCTTGCCGCCTGGCGCAGCGTCGATCGCGTACACGCCGTCGTTGAATCCTGTACCTGTTAGGAATTGCGTGTCGAGTGAACCGTTGGAATTGAGTCGCAAAATGCCCCGCCGGGAAGTCCCGTTGTAGTTAGTGAAAGTGCCACCGAGGACGACCTTGTCACCAACCACTTCGATAGCACGAATTGCGCCCCCGCTGACCCCGGTACCTATCGTCTTAAATGTCGGGTCGAGGCTGCCATTGGGATTGAGGCGAACGATCTGATCGCTAGGAGTTCCGTCCACTTCGTTGAAACCGCCACCTACAATCAGCTTGCCGTCAGAGGTGAGTGCCGAGGCGAACACCACATTATTGAAGGACGCGCTGAAGCTTGAATCCAAGCTGCCCGCAGCTGGTGCTTGGGTCGCCAAAGTCACCAGCGGAACACCCGCAAGCAGTCCGACGGCAGCAATGCCGATGACGGTTCGGCGCATACTTCAACGTTAGATCACTTTGCCCACGAAGCGCTGCTGTCCGAAGATGGGCCGTAACCCTAAGTAACTGGTTTCCCTTCAATGCCGTACCGCCCTAACAACACGACACGTGCGTCTGACCATCAGTCATAGTCACGTCCAGACTGACAGTCTCCCCTAGCGAGCCTTCTGTTTCACCGCGCTGTCCGAGCCCAACTGACAGGCGCGTGGAATGGGTCGTGACCCATACCTGAGTGCGCCGTGCAGCTCGGCGGATCAGCACCGCGAGGGGATCGAGCAGTTCTGAATGCAGGCTTGTCTCCGGCTCATTGATCGCCATGAGCTCCGGGGGTCGAGGGCTCAAAAGCGCGGCCGCGAGTGCAAGGTAGCGAAGCGTTCCGTCGGACAGTTCTGCTGGGCTCAGCGCCCGTTGCAGGCCCGGGCGCTCCAACATGACGAGGAACTGTCCGCGAGAGTCCCGGTCAATGATGAGTCGCGAGCCCCCGAACGCCCGATCAATCGTCTCGGCTAAGGCATCGCGATCACCGATTTCAACAATCGTTGCCAACGCTGCGGCTAGGTCCGAGCCGTCGGCGGACATCACAGGCGTAAAACAACCGGTCTTTGCCATCCGTAGCGGGGAATCTGCGTCAGTGCGTACTTGGTGATAGGTCCGCCAGTCGAGTAGCCGACCGCGAATATCTGTCAAGATCGGCAGCCTGCGGGGGTCCAGGATCTGCGTCAGCATCGACTCGCTTGGCCACAGGTCGAACGGGTAGACCACCCGATCGCCGTTCTCGTCTCGCACGAAAGCCGAACCGTTGCCGCGCTCGGCGAGTACTGCCTTGACTTCGGGCACCGAGATCGTTTCAACCTTGATTACTGGGTCGAGCGGGAACGGATTCGGTGGTTGCGGCAGACCTAGTTCTAGGCGATAGGCAAGGTCATCCCAGGTGGCTTCAAAGATCATCCGAACCGGACCCTTGCGTCGCCGGCCTGCCCACAAGGCCGAAGCAAAACCACCCTCATCGGCCAATGTCGCGGGCAGGCGACCGGTGGCAGCCGCCTGTAACAGCACCAAGCCACGGTAGAGGTTAGTTTTGCCGACCCCGTTCTCCCCGACCGCGACAGTGATCTGCCCGAGTGGCACATTCACCCGCTGAATACTCCGATAGCCAGTGACTGTGAGCGCCTTCAAGGTCATGCGCTCATCATCGCAAACAGATCCGACACATCCCCAGAACCCTCTGCCGAGTGCGGGATTGTGGTCGAAAAACGACGATTCTTAGGCGAAAAAGTAGCCACAATCCCGCACTCGGCGGTGTATTCGAGGGGGACCGGCTAGGAAGGGTGGGGGGCCCAGGGGGCGGGCTCGCGTTTGAAGAACGCACCCATACCGGCTTGCGCTTCTTCGGAGGCGAACAGGGTTGCCGAGAGTTCCGCTGTCCACTCGAAGGCCTCGGTGCGCTCCATCGTCGGGACGCGACGCAGGAGAGCTTTGGTTGCGGCCAACGCCTTGGGCCCACCACGGCGAAGCTGGTCTATGTAGACCGCGACCGCAGCATCGAGCGCTTCATCTTCCACAACCTTGTTAACCAGTCCCGAGCTCACAGCGCGCTCGGCCGACACTCGCTCACCTGTCAGCAGCAGGTCGTAGCCATCGGCCACGTGCATGCGTCGCAGACAGACCACCGAAATCACTGCCGGAGCAACCCCGAGGCGAACCTCGGAGAACGCGAATTTGGCCGACTCCACGGCTACCGACAGATCGCACGCCGCCACCAGCCCATTGCCTCCACCAGCGACGTGGCCTTGAACCCGAGCGATGACCGGCTTGGGGTGATCGAGGATCGACTCCAACACGTTGACGATGGCACGCGGGCCGCTCCACAACTTGTCCTCCGATGCAGCGCTTGAGGCACCCGAGAGATCAGCTCCGGCACAGAATGTGTTTCCGGTTCCGGTCAGGACCACGACCCGCGCCTCGTCGTCCTGCGCGGCCTGCGCCAGGGCGGCATGCAACGCTCGCAGCGCCTCGATCGACAGCCGATTGCGTAGGTCTGGGCGGTTGAGGGTGATCGTCGCAACCCCGTCAGTGAGGTCGTAGAGAACCTCCTGCGGAGCCTGGTCGTTCGCGGTTGCAGCCGCCTTACTCGCCGCACCCGCCTCGCTCGCAGCGCCCTCGCCAGCTTTGCTGGATTCGGTCACAGCTTCGCCTGCCTTGTTCACCGCGACAGAGTCGCTCGTAGCGCCAGATTCGCTCACTTGCGACCCATACCTTCCATCATCGCGATAACGCGCAGCATGACCTCATCTGCGCCGCCACCGATCGAGGTGAGGCGACTGTCACGGAAGAACCGCGCAGGCCACAACTCTTCGGCGTAGCCCATACCGCCGTGGAACTGCACGCACAGATCGGCGACCTCGCGATGTAGGCGACCCGCTCGCAGCTTGCCGATCGTGGCCATACGCGAGACATCCTCGCCGTTGGCGTAGCGCTCGGCAGCGGTGTAGGCGTACTCGGTCAGGATATCGACGTCGGCGTAGGCCTCAGCGAGCCTGTATTGCAAGTACTGGTTGGCCAGCAATGGCTTGCCGAAGGCCTCGCGCTGCTGCAGGTACTCCTGCGTCAACTCCAGCGCCTTGCGGCACGAACCCACAACCATGTAGATCGCGATCAGTCGTTCGTCCTGGAATTGGGCCATCTGCTGTTGGAACCCGCGCCCGATCTCGCCGACCGTGTTGCTCACCGGAACCCGCACGTCGTCGAAGACCAACTCGCCGGTATCGGATGAGTGGTTACCCATCTTCTTGATCGCTCGGCCAACCGAGAAACCCTCAGTCGCTGTCGGGACGATGATCTGTGACATCCCCTGGAAGCCACCCTCGTCCGAGGTGCGAGCGAGCAGGCAAATCCAGTCGGCCTGAGTACCGCTAGTGATCCACATCTTGCGGCCATTGATGACCCAGTCGTCGCCGTCGCGCACCGCCTTTGTGGTGATGCCAGCGACGTCGGATCCAGCTCCGGGCTCGGAAACTGCAACTGAACACACCATCTCGCCCTTCATCGCCGGCTCGAGGTAGGTCTTCTTCAACTCGTGGGTGCCGAAGTTGTGAAGGGCCGGGGTAGCCATCGCCGCTTGGACAGTGATCGCCATCGGGACGCCGGCGCAGGTCGTAGTGCGACCGAGCTCCTCACCCAGAACCAGTGTGAATGTGTGATCAGCTCCCTGACCGCCGTACTCGGTGTCGTATTCCAGACCGAACGCGCCCATCTTGCCGATCTTCGGGAAGAGCTCGTGCGCTGGGAAAATTCCGGCTTCTTCCCAATCGTCGACATACGGGTTGATGTCGTTTTCGATCAAGGAACGAAGCGACTTGCGGAACTGCTCGTGTTCTTCGGTGAAATGCATGACGTTCCCTCTCCTTGGGCTTTCGCGTAGTTGCGACTGTTGGTTGACCAGCCAGGAAGCTGCACATTCTCGGGTGTACGTCACTTCCCAGCTAGTTGGTTTGTGGGTTGAAGACCGAGGGCTTGCGCCCACAGCCGGGTCAATGTGTCGGAGACGACTTGGGAGTCGTGCTCTTCGGCGCGACCATGCCACTGGCGGCCGAAGCCTTCGACCATTGCGCACAGTGCCGATCCCGCGAGATAGGCATCGAGGTCTTTGGCAACGAGCCCCTCACGCTGCAACTTGCGGATGCCGGCCACCGCTCGCTCGACATAGCGCTGACGGAAGTCGCTGAACAATGCCGCGTACTCCGGCTCGTTGACACCGACCTGTTCGATGACTTGCCAGAGCATGCCGTGAGCGATGAAACTGTCGAAGAAGCGGCGGTTAGCATCGGCGATCCGCACGACCGGATCGGGATCCTCGGGGCGAACCTTCCACTCGGTCTCTAGGCGCGCAGACAGGTCGTGGGCGACAGCACGGAAGACGGCAGCCTTGTCGGGGAAGTAGGTGTAGACAGTTCCGTGTGCGACCCCGGCAGCGTCGGCGATATCGCCCATTCGCGTGCCCGGATAGCCCTTCGCTTCGAACGTCTCACGCGCAGCGACCAACAGACTCTCGCGGGTACGCCGACCACGTTCAGTAAGCGGATCCCTCTCACCGACAGCTTCAGCATTTCCCCCGTCCCCCCGCTTCTCCACTTTGCCACCGTCCGGGCGGTGATTTCGGCCGATTTCGGCCGAATCTGCCGCCCGGACGGTGGCAAAGTCGGTAGTTGGGGGGGTGGCGGGGGGGGTCACGCCGATGCCTCGGGAGCGAGGTTCGCTGGTACTTCGACAAGGCGGGCGCGGAACTGCTCGCCTAATCCCTTGGCCTGTGGATCAAGCCTCGTCGACTCAGCCACGCCGCGGCCGAGGAGGCCGTTGATCACGACGTTGACAGCAAGCAAGTTCGGCAGCGGGTAGACCTTGACCTCGAGCTCTTTCGCTTCGGGCAAGAGTTCGCGAACGCGGCCAACTGTCAGCCAGCCAGCGAACCAGTCGTAGCGCCGCTGAGCGAGGTCGTCGTCGGTCTCGGGGATCCAGAAACCGACGTTGGCCCCGCCGCCCTTGTCTCCTGAACGCGCACCGACGAGCCGCCCCAACGGGACTGTCCTCGACTGTGCCGATGCCTGGATGCCGGTACCTTGCCCCGCGGTGGTCGTGGCGGGCGAAGCAGGCGACTTCTGCTCGGAGGTTGCCAACTGCGCATCGACTTTACTCCCACCCGGGCTCACCTCGAACGGCTCCGCTTCATCGAGATGCACTGTCACGGTGACAGCCTCGGGCGCCACAGTGCTCGGCCAATAGACCCCGAATGGTGCCCCTTCACCGGGAGGCGCCGTAGCGAACATCCCCGGGTAGGACGACAACGCCGCCTCGATCATCGGCGAGGTGAAAGCACGCCCGACCTTCTTGGGATCAGAGTCCTTGACAGTGATCTTCAAGAACGATTGCGCTTCAAAGAGTGTCGCCGGGTCAGTGGTATCGAACGTCAGCAACTGGACATCAAGCTCGCGGACATCAAGGGTTGAAAGCTCAGCGAGTTGGATGGGTTTGTTGCCGGTGGCACGCAGCTGATCAAGGGTCAGTCCGGTCAGGGTCCGCAACACTAGATCCGCTTTGGCATCGATGTCTATACCTGTCAGCACCAGCGTCGCATTGTTGCGGAACCCACCGACAGTGTTGATCGCGACCTTGAGCCGATCGGGCGGCACCTCACCAACAACACCGGAGATCAGAACGCGGTCGGGGCCTTCTTGCGTGAGCGAGATCGAGTCGAATCGGGCGGTGACGTCGGGGTTCAGGTACTGCGGTCCGCCGACCTCGTACAACAACTGTGCGGTAACCGTACCGACGCTGACAAGTCCGCCCGTGCCCTCATGCTTGGTGATGATCGAGCTACCGTCGGCGGCGATCTGAGCCAACGGGAAACCCGGGTGCGATAGATCGGGTACGTCCTGGAAGAACGAGTAATTTCCGCCCGTCGCCTGTGCCCCACACTCGATCACATGCCCGGCGACCAGCGCACCAGCCAAAGCGTCCAGCGACGCCTGGTCTCCAACCAACGCCTCGTCGTAAGACCAGTCGTGCCACCACGCTGCGGGCCCGATCGCCAACGCAGCGTCGGTCACGCGACCGGTGATCACGACATCAGCACCAGCGGCCAAGGCCTCGGTGATTCCGCGGGCGCCGAGGTAAGCGTTGGCAGTTAACGGATGGAAGCCGACGTCGGCCAGCTTCTCGCCAGTATCGAGGTTGATCAGCTCTTCGCCGGATTCGCGCAGTGTTTCGATGCTGGGCATCAAGTCATCGCCAACGACGTAAGCGATCTTCACATGGCCGAGCCCGGCCGCATCTGCCTTCTCGCGCAAGGCGGCCGCCGCACCGGCAGGGTCGAGCCCGCCAGCATTGCTTACGACCTTGATGCCCTTGTCCAGACACGTGCCCAAGACCTGTTCCATCTGCATCACAAACGTGCGAGCCCAACCAGTACCGGGCCCGTTCTTCATTCGCTGCCTGGCCAGAATCAGCATCGTGAGTTCGGCCAGCCAGTCCCCTGTCAGGACATCGATCGGCCCACCGTCGACCATCTCTTTCGCCGCGCAAAGACGGTCACCGAAGAAGCCACTGCAGTTGGCGATCCGAACGGGACGCCGCTCGCCGCCCCCAGCCGTGTGTGCGCCGATCGTGCTACTACTCATTGCCCGCCTCATTTCCCTGTTGACTGTTGAGTTGTTGAGGTGTTTTCACGATCAAATGCCTCAACAACTCAACACTCAACGAGGCAGGCAGCGGTACGGCAGGCGACGGTACGGCAGGCGACGGGGGGTTCGCGGTCATGGGGAGGGTTGCGGGCGGAGCGCTACTCATTGCTGGCCTTTTCCTCGGACTTCTTGCGTGCCTTTTCCCCGGCCCCGTTGCTTGCCTCTTCCTCAGACTTCAGGTCCTCGGACTTCAGCGTGACCAGAACCTGGTGCGCGTCAACGGAACTACCGACTTCAACTAGCACCTCATCGACAACGCCGTCCACCGCCGCTGTGATCTTGTGTTCCATCTTCATCGCTTCGAGGACGACCAGGGTCTGTCCTTCGGTGACGACATCACCTGCTGCAACTTCGACAGACACCACAGTTCCTGGCACCGGGGCCGATGGGCCGCCGCCGCCAGCATGCGCCGACGGGTCATCGAACCGCGGTGGGATCTTGAACGTAATCGAGTCGACGCTATCGCTGACCCAGATCCACCCCTGGTCACAACCGACGTGAACCGATCGAGTCACACCGTCAAACTGGACTTCCAAGGGAAAATCGAAGCCGTCGTAGCTATCCCGCGCTAATCCACCAGGCACGCGAAACTCAACGGCTGGCTCGCTGATGCCGCCGAGCGGATCGACCAGAGTGACAGTGACCAATCCTTCATCAGGCGATCGCCATTCGATGTCAACGTTGAGCGTCTCAGCCTGTCCCGCAGTCTCAAATTCCAGCACCTGTCGCTGGGGGACAGCAGCGACGTTGCGCCAGCCGATCGGAATTGTCTGCCGCCAGGGCGAATCTGAGGCTGCCGTCATCGCGAGGCAGATCGCCGCGTTCATCGCAGCTTTTCGGCGACCGGATGCGGGTACCGGATCGGCAGCGGCAAGGCTCGGGTTGTCCTCAAGAAAACTCGTAGGCGTCGTGCCAGCCAGAAACTCCTCAGACTCCAAGATTGCCACGAGCAGCGCGCGGTTGGTGGTCACGCCAGCGATCTCGCGATTGCGCAAATCGTCGGCGAGAACCTTCGCGGCGAGTTCACGCGTCCCCTCCCAAGAGATGATCTTAGAAATCATAGGGTCGTAGTAGGGGGTGATCTCGTCTCCGGTCTCGACGCTGGAGTCCTCGCGGGTCGAGGCCGAATCGGCCCCACTCCTGGGTGACTTGAACGCTGCTAAGAGCCCGGTGCTTGGCAGGTATCCGTTGGCAGGGTCCTCCGCGTAGAGCCTCGCCTCGATCGCATGCCCGCTACGAGAGATCCGATCCTGCGACAACGGCAAGTCGTGCCCGGCCGCCACCTCGAATTGCCAGTCGACCAAGTCCAGTCCGGTCACCGACTCGGTCACAGGGTGCTCAACCTGCAGGCGGGTGTTCATCTCTAGGAAAAAGAACTCCTGTCCCTTGCCTTCACCAGCAACCAAAAACTCAACAGTGCCCGCCCCGACGTAACCGATCTCCTTGGTCAAAGACACAGCAGCGGCGTACATCTTCTTGAGCGTCTTGTCCGTGGTTCCCGGCGACGGTGATTCTTCGATGATCTTCTGGTGGCGCCGTTGAATCGAGCACTCGCGCTCGAACAAATGAACCACATTGCCTTGGGCATCCCCGAACACCTGAACCTCAACGTGGCGAGCGCCAGTCAAGTAGCGCTCGAAGAACACTGTCGGATCGCCGAACGAGGACTCGGCCTCGCGACGAGCCGCAGTCACGGCTTCCAGAACTTCAGTCGCATCTGCCACGATGCGCATCCCCTTGCCCCCACCACCAGCAGACGCCTTGACCAACAACGGGAAGCCAACCTTCGAAGCCGTCGAAATCAGTTTCGGCTCAGGTGCGTCGGCATCGATTTCGGCGCCCGGTACCAGCGGAACGCCCGCGGCCTCAGCGAGTCGCTTGGCCTCGATCTTCAGCGCCATCGCCCGGATCGAGTCCGGGGTCGGACCAATCCACGTCAAGCCTGCGTCGACCACGGCCTGGGCAAATTTGGGGTTCTCCGACAGGAAGCCGTAGCCGGGGTGGATCGCATCGGCACCGGACTTGCGAGCAGCGTCGAGGATCTTGTCGACTACCAGGTAGGACTCGGCGCTGGTGTTTCCTCCGAGCGCGACGGCGATATCGGCGTCTCGCACATGTGCAGCACCCCGGTCTGGCTCGGAGAACACAGCGACGCTCTGCAGTCCGCGAGTTGTAGCTGTGCGGAAGATTCGGCGCGCTATCTCACCGCGGTTAGCCACGAGGACGCGCTTGAACGGCAGCGGCTCGGGAGCTGCCAAGTTGCCGATGATGATGCCGCCGGCAAGCCCATCAGACCCACTCATGACGGCTCCCATTCTCGAGTTTGCGGGAGGAATCGGCAAACCCGCCACATCTGGGCGACTTACCGCATTCTTCGCTGCCCGCTCGACCGCCCAAAAGACCGGTCCTTGACTTAAGCAGACGCATGATCATCACATCCTCCAGGTTCCAAATGAGCCAGTTGGACCAGCATGGGACAGGCTCGCGGCTCCAGCGGACAGCGCCTCAGCACTGCTGGCACCGACCCCATGAACCGGAGCGCAGTGGCATGCCGACAACGCCATCGTCAGCGCAGTTCTGGTGTTGCGTGGGTCGATGATGCCGTCGTCCCACAGCCGGCTCGTTGCGTAGAGGGCCGTCGACTGCGACTCCACCATTTGCTCAAACGCGTCTCGCATCGGGGCGAAAGCTTCCTCGTCAAAGACCTGCCCTGCGGCTTCGGTCTTCTGCCGAGCCACGATCGTGAGCACCCCAGCCAGCTGCTTAGGCCCCATGACGGCGATGCGGTGATTGGGCCAGGTGAATACAAACCGCGGGTCGTAGGCCCGGCCACTCATGCCGTAGTTTCCAGCGCCGTAGGACGCTCCCATCATCAGCGTGAGATGAGGCACTGTCGAGTTAGAGACCGCGTTGATCAACTTCGCGCCGTCCTTGATGATGCCGCCTTGCTCGTAGCGCGTACCAACCATGAATCCGGTGATGTTCTGCATGAACAGGATCGGGGTCTGCGACCTGTTGCACAACTGGATGAACTGCGCGGCCTTCTCCGCTTCTTCACTGAAGAGGATGCCGTTGTTGGCCAGGATGCCGATCGGGTAACCGTTGAGGTGTGCCCAGCCGGTGACCAGAGTCGTGCCGTACAACGACTTGAATTCCTCGAACTCGGAGTCGTCGACGATGCGGGCGATCACCTCACGGGCTTCGAACGGATAGCGGATATCGGCACTAGCAATGCCGAGCAATTCCTCGGGGTCCAAGCGGGGTGGCTTGGGGGCACGATTGGGTCCCGGCCCAGCCTTCGACCAGTTGAGGTGACTGATGATGTCGCGCCCGATGCGCATCGCGTCCGGCTCATCAATGGCCAGATAGTCGGCGAGCCCGGAGATGCGCGCGTGCATGTCTGCGCCGCCGAGTGACTCCTCGTCGGCGTCTTCGTCAATGGCCATTTTGACCAACGGAGGTCCGCCGAGGAATACCTTGGCTGCATCCTTTTGCATGACGACGTAGTCGCTCATGCCTGGCACATATGCACCACCAGCGGTGCTTGATCCAAAGACCAGCGTGATGGTTGGGATCCCAGCGGCCGATAGCTGCGTGAGGTTCTTGAAGCTCGCGCCACCGGGAACGAAGATCTCAGCCTGCTTGGGAAGATCGGCCCCACCGGATTCGGTGAAGTTGACCAACGGCAGGCGGTTGATCCGAGCGATCTCCATCGCTCGCAAACCCTTCTGCACTGACGTGGGGCTCTGACTTCCGCCTTTAACCGTCGGGTCGTTGGCGACGATCATGCATTCGACGTCATGAACGTAGCCGATTCCGGTGACCATACCGCCGCCGAGCGCATCGTCGGTTCCCCAACCAGCGAGCGTGCTCAGCTCGAGAAACGGTGATTGTGGATCAAGAAGCAGCTGAATCCGCTCGCGCGGTAAGAGCTTGCCGCGCTTGCGATGTCGAGCGACCGTTGCAGCGGCTTTCGCGGGATCGGCGTTGCTGCCACCTGCGGTCACTGTGTCGATAAGCGCGTCGATCTCCGCTAAAGACTCAAGCATTGCCTCGCGGTTCGCGGTGAAGCTCGGATCGTTCGTGTTGACCTGGGTACGCAGGATGGGCGCCACGAAATTGACACTAGCGTCAAGTTGATACGAGCGTCAAGTACTTCGCCGCAACGGTCCGCCCAAACCCAGACACGCCAAAGACGCTAACGGCTCAACTGCGGGCCAAGATTGGGTCTGCACAGCTAGATCCCGACCATCGGTTGATACCCCAGTTCCGTCATGGCATCGTGGTGCGCTTCTTCGATCCGCATGACGTTGGCTTCTGACAAGTCATCGCGCCAACCGCCCGCCTGTCCGCGACGAAAGAAACCACTCGGTGCCCGTATCGAGGCCTCGTGGAAGCCAACTTCTGCCTCGCGTCGCTGCAGTTTGTCAAACTGCGTGGCGGCAATCGCCTGCTCAATGCGCGCCATCGACACGTCCAGTCCAATCCCCGCAAACACCCGAGATAGCACAGCGATCGGTTCGGCAAGCAAGTCTTCGTACCGGATCAACTGCACTACCACCCCAGACTGGTCCTTCCAACTGCGAAAATGCTCACTCCAAGACCCAACGGTCTGTTGCCCTAGTCCACTCATCGGGTTCGATTTCCAGGTGAGGTCGGGAGTGCAAATGTCGACGACGGCCCGGTCGAGAGTTTGCCCAAAGTGATGCGCCCACGAGCACGCGACATCTCTTGGATCACGGACGATCAGAATCGTGGCAAGCGTGGCCTCGGCTGGAAACAATGGGTGCCCTTGGGCGTCGCAGTGATAGCTCTCATGGGTCTTGCGCAGGATCGGCAATGAAGGCTCCGACACTTGCCTCAGCTCAAACTGTGCCCGAAATGAATCGATTTCCCCGCTGCGAAATCGCCGCGGATCCAAAGCGAGTTCATCGACCATGCTCAACGTCTGAGCTGGTTGCGGACTGCGAGCCGGCGAGATGAAACTCGCTCCTGCCGGCCGCTCATCTACCTCGAAAAGATATCCCCAAATCAGGCGAAACCACGTGTTTCCTGACTTGGGATAGGACGCCAACCACACATTGTTGCGGTAGTGCAGCGGTTCATTCATCTCCAGCCTCGCCTCGCCGCCAGCCGACGATCCGCTCGGCCAAGGCATCGGCATCAAGGCCCTCCGTCGCGCTGCCGAAGCGCAGCATCGGTCGCTGCGCTAGCGCTGCAGTGATCGCGAACACGGTCCGTTCCCCAAGGATCCGATGATTGATTCCGGGCAGCAGCGATTGGATAAAACGCACCCGATCTAGGCCTGCGGGAAGGTCCGATTCAATCGTCGACCAAGGCTCACGCAACAAATCGCTCAATAAAACGGTGCTAGAAATTTCGATCTCCCGCCGACAGCGGGGCACGTCGATCACGACTCCGGTGGTCTCATCGCGCGGACCCGATGTCACGGCAAAGCCTGAGCGCAGAGCCAACTTCTGTCCAACGATGACTCCCGCCGACCGAGGTGCCGCGAGCGCTATCGAACCCTGCAGTCCAACCGGGGCCAGATAGTCAGCCAACGTCTCCCAGGAGCGCTGGGCAAGCGCTACAACAATCGCTGCCAGTTCCTTTCCACTCCCGCCGATAAGGACGGCATCGCCGGTCAACGGATCACGCAAGGTCGCACCTGCCACCAAGACCCTCCCGCGCCGCAAACAACTCAGTGGCTCTCCCCAGTTCTCAACCAGAACCGACTCCGCTGCCGCATGGGCCTGCGCATCCAGGTCGACAGCCAGCGATCCATCTGGATCAATCAAGACCGTTCCCAAGCCTGGGGCGTGCGCCCGCCAGACATCAGACCCGAGCTCCAAGACATCGGTCACGAGTATCTCCTTTCGACGCACACGAGAGTCACGGTCGAGTCGAATTGAGCAGTTTGAGCCGCGAATCAGCATCCTTGCAGAAGGCTACCGACGTCAAGGTCCGGTTCACGAATTCAATTCACGCTCTGCTGGCAGGGTCGCCGTTGGATCGCCCCATGGCCGGCGGCTCACAACCGAACCGAAGTCGAGGTCGAGGTCAATGAGGCCGAGTCGCAGGATTCGATCACGTAGTGGCGTTGGCCGGGCATTGACTCCGCAGTCGGACTTTGCGGCCGAAGAGTCGCGGTTGGGTTTCGCGATCTGGACACGCGCACGCAATCAGACCCCGACCTTCCTCGCATAGATCGCAACCGGCACGCTAAGCGCGATGGAAATCTGCAGCTGGGATCAGGCTCGCGAGCGGGCCGCCGCATTCACGCGCCGCCTTGAACCGTTGCTGGCCACCCCTGATGAGGCCGTCGGTGGAGTGCTGGGCGAGCCATTGCGTGCATTGGCTGACATGCCGCCCTACGACACAGCGACAGTGGACGGTTGGGCCGTTTCTGGCCCGGGCCCATGGCGGGTCCGAGCGGCGACCCGGCGCGACATGTTTGCTGGAATGGATTATCACGAGGCGAGCAACCACACTTTGCTGCGCGACGGTCAGGCAGCGCCGGTCACGGCAGGTGAACCCCTCGGCGCAGGTGTCACTGGAGTGGTCCACCAGAACCGATCACGGGTAGATGGAACCCTGCTCAAGCTGCTCCAGACCAACCGCTACCGGTCATCTGAGCCCGCGCAGTTCGCTGGCTCCAACTACATCGAGCCAGGTGCTGGGGTTCGAGCTCGCGGCAGCGACGCGGGAGCTGGATCGATGCTGCTGCCCGAGGGTGAGCCCGTGACACCCGCTGTCGCAGCGCTCGCTGCCCTTGCCGGTCACGATGCCCTGTCGATCTTGCCCATGCCAATCATCGGATTGATCAGGGTCGGTGACGACGTACTCGATCGCGGGATCGCGCGAGCAGGCCTGACTCGCGACGGGGTGACGCCAGCGCTGCCTGGCTGGATTGCTGGTATCCGTGGTCGCTGCCAGCCAACCCGCATCGTGACCGAGGGCGACGGCGAACTCATCGACGTTATCGACGACGTGATCAGCGACGTGGTGATCACCTCTGGACCGAGTGCGGATGCGGCAGTGCGCCGCGTACTCAGCGGGATGCGGGCAGACATCTTGGTCGACGGGGTTGACTGCCAGCCGGGGTCGCACATGTTGCTGGCTCAGCTGCAAGACGGTCGGCCGCTGATCCACTGCGGCGGGATGCCTGCCGATGCGTTGGCGACATTGCTGACCCTGGCAGCGCCGATTATCTGCGCGTTGACCGGATTGCCCGACCCGGCCCAAGTCGGCCGGATGGATGAGCCAGTGATTGGCGATCGCCGACGAACGCTGTTGATGCCGGTGGTCTCAACGTCACCACGCAACAACGGCGTCTCGCTGGCCCGCCCCGGCGGACCGAGTGGGTTGTTCGCCCTTGCTCGAGCGAGCGGGTTAGTCGTGATTCCGCCGGAGGGCCGCCGGACCAACGAGTCAGTCACCGTCCTACCGATGCCCTAACCGGCCCGCGCCGACCCCCTTCCCGTCCCGTCCCTGTTGACCGTTGAGTTGTTGAGGTATTGGATCAAGAAAACATCTCAACAACTCAACACTCAACGGGTCTTGGCTCATCGGCAGGCTTTAGGGGTAGCTCAGGCCGTACCTTTGGCCCGTGGCGCAGGTACAGGACCAGGAGACTGAGTCCAACGCGAAGGGTCTGCAGGCTCCGCGCCAGCGTGCCCTGCAATCCGTGTTCTTTCCAGCGCACAAGTCCGGACCGCTGCGGGCTTTCGCGCTGCGCGGCGGAATCGCCCTGTTCTGCCTTGTCTTCACAACGGCGCTCGTCTACTTCGGTCGTGGTGGCTACTACGACAGTCAATCGATCACCGGCAAACCGACCACACCTCTGGACGCCCTCTACTTCGCAACAGTGACGTTGTCGACCACTGGTTACGGCGACATCGTCCCCTCGTCGGACTGGGCACGGTTTCTTAGCGCAGTTGTGATCACGCCGCTGCGCATCATCTTCTTGATCGTCTTGGTTGGCAGCACGTTGGAAGTTCTGACCGAGCGCACTCGCGCGGAGTTCCGCGAACAGCGTTGGAGGAAAAAGGTGCACGACCACACAGTCGTAATTGGGTATGGAGTGAAGGGTCGCTCGGCGGTCAAGGCACTGATCGACAACGGTGGCGATCCCCGCCAGATCGTCGTCGTAAGTCCAGATGCCACAGCTGTCGAGGATGCATCCGCGCGCGGATGTGTTGGCTTGGTCGGAAGCGGTCGGCGCGACGAAATCCTGTTGCGGGCTGGCATCGATCGAGCAGCCCGAGTCGTCGTCGCGACCGACTCAGACGACACTGCCGTTCTCATCACGCTGAACTCCCGCCGCTTGGCTCCAAGCGCAACGATCGTGGCTGCCGCGCGCGAACAACAACATGTCGAAGTGCTGCGGCAATCCGGCGCCAACGCCGTGATCACCACCGCCGAAGCCGCCGGGCGTCTCATGGGTATCTCGCTCTTGTCTCCAGTGGCCGGCGCCCTCATGGAGGACTTGCTCGAACCCGGCCGCGGGCTCGAAGTCGCCGAGCGCGCTGTCGATCCGACCGAGGTCGGCAAGTTGGTCGGCGAGTTCGCCGATCACGGTGAGATCGTCCTCGCTGTCATCCGAGACGGCAATGTCAACCGCTTCGATGTCTGCACCGATCTCATTCTTGTGGCGACGGACCGGGTAGTGATCATTCGCCACAAGTAGCCAACTGTCAACGTTGGCGCCATCAGGCCGGTGTCGCAGCGCCGTTGACTCACTCACGGGAATCTTCACGCTCGCAGGGCTGGGCATCGCTGACTCTCGGAGTAAACGCTTGACCGCTTACACGGCTGGCTATCGACGACGACAAAGCTGTTACGGGGTTTCGGACCTGCCGCGCATTCACGTTCATCAGTCGGGAGACAATGACACATGGACTCCGACGAAAGGCCCGAACCCGGCCGCATCGTGCTCGACAACGACATTCCCCCGAGCCGAGAGTTGGTCGCAGGTGATGCCGATCAGCAGGCGGACGCGGCTGAGGATCTAAGCCGCCCGATCACCGACCTGGTCGAGCAGCCCGCCAAAGTCATGCGGATTGGCAGCATGATCAAGCAGCTCCTCGAAGAAGTGCACAACGCACCACTGGACGAGGCGAGCCGAGCACGACTCAAGGAAATCCATGCACGATCGGTCAAGGAGCTCGAGGATGGCCTCGCTCCTGAACTCGTCGAAGAACTTGAGCGCCTGAGCCTGCCTTTCACCGAGGACGTCACCCCGAGTGAAGGTGAGCTTCGCATTGCGCAGGCCCAACTTGTCGGTTGGCTAGAGGGCTTGTTCCACGGAATCCAGACAGCAATGTTCGCCTCCCAAATGGCAGCACGTGCGCAATTCGAGGAGCTGCGACGCGTCGCGGCCCTCGGCTCAGGTAGCGATGCGGACGGCAGCCACCCAAACAGCCCGAGCGGGCCGTATCTGTAAGTCCCGCCTCGGCGTAGGGTTGGCCCGTGATTGACCTGAAGCTGCTGCGAGATGATCCCGAACTGATTCGTTCCTCCCAGGTGGCGCGAGGTGAAGACCCGCTACTAGTGGATGTTGCTCTAGACGCCGATTCCGCCCGTCGCGCCGCTGGTCTGGCTTTCGATGAGGCGCGGTCGACACAAAAGGCGCTGGGCAAGCGGATCGGACCCTTGCAGGGCGCCCTTAAGCGGGCAACTGACGAGGACGAACGCAAGCGCATCGATGCCGAGCTCGAATCTTTGCTCAGCGAGGCGAGTTCCCTCAGCGAATCGGTCAAAGAGGCCGAGGCCAGGCAGCGTGAGGCCGATGAGAAGGCCACTGCCGCAGTCGCAGCGTTGTCCAACGTCGTGGATCCCCGCGCACCGGTCGGCGGGGAGGACGACTTCGTCGTCATCGAAGAAGTTGGAAAGGTTCGCGATTTCGCTGCCGAGGGATTTGAGCCCAAGGATCACCTCGAACTTGGCGAACTGCTCGGAGCCATAGACGTCGAGCGAGGTGCCAAGGTCAGTGGCTCGCGGTTCTACTACCTCACCGGCGTCGGTGCGCAACTGGAGTTCGCGCTACTTGGCCTGGCTATGGACTTCGCCGCCCGCAACGGTTTCATCCCCATGATTCCGCCAGCGTTGGTCAAGCCGGCTGCGATGGAAGGGACCGGCTTCCTCGGCCAGGCTGCTGAGAACGTGTACCGACTCGAAGCCGACGACATGTACCTGGTCGGCACAGCTGAAGTTCCGTTGGCCGCCTACCACATGGACGAGGTACTCGACAGCGAGTCATTGCCCCGCCGCTACGCCGGCTACTCCCCATGTTTCCGCCGCGAGGCGGGCTCGCACGGCAAGGACACCCGCGGCATTTTTCGAGTGCACTGGTTCGACAAGGTCGAGATGTTCTCGTTCTGCAAACCCGAAGAGGCCGAGGCTGAACATCAGCGGCTACTTGGTTGGGAGCGGGAGTTCCTCGACGCACTTGAGGTTCCCTACCGCGTGATCGATGTGGCCGCCGGGGACCTCGGTGCCAGCGCAGCCCGCAAGTTCGACTGCGAGGCATGGATTCCGACCCAGCATCGCTACCGCGAGGTGACCTCGACCTCCAACTGCGGGCAGTTCCAATCGCGCCGCTTGAAGATCCGGTCCCGTACCGACGGGGTCATCGCACCGCTAGCAACTCTCAACGGCACCCTGTGCGCGATGACGCGCATCATCATCGCGATCCTAGAGAACCACCAGCAGGCTGACGGCTCAGTCAAGGTTCCTGCGGTCCTGCAGCCATTCCTCGGCGGGCGTGAGGTACTGACTCCGCTGCCGTAGAGGCTTTGGTAGCTCTCGGGCCCTGTCTGATCCGCGGCAACGCTCGAATCGTCCTGCCCAGAGGCCGGCCTTCGGGCCATTGCCAGCGGCCCCTGCGGCGAATCGACCGAGGCCTGCTGAATCGACCGATATCTTTCGGTCGATTCAGCAGGTTTCGGTCGATTCAGGGACGCGACGGATCGAGCCTGTCTGGTCCGCTATGGCATGGACGGTAGCCCGGGCGCGTGGGAGCAGAGAGTCCGCTTGGCGTCAGCCTGAGCCCAGGCGCGTGGGAGGCTAGGTG
>Ga0105047_10002151_pt1 | contig 35257 bp, 36 predicted proteins | sample MAT04_FD_78384 | JGI IMG/M metagenome (GOLD analysis project Ga0105047, IMG submission 78384) | Freshwater microbial communities from Lake Fryxell liftoff mats and glacier meltwater in Antarctica - MAT-04 (megahit assembly) | ecosystem: Environmental > Aquatic > Freshwater > Ice > Liftoff... | reverse complement strand
TCGCGACCGCGTGACAGCAGGGGCCAAGAGCCCCGCTTGCCCTGCCCAGCAGTCGAACTGGGCGCCCGGGGCACCTGGAGGGGCCCATGGACTTCGTCCGGTCAACTCGCCGCGTCCTCGCCAGAGGCCGGCTGCGGGGCCGTGGCCCCGTCCCAGCGGCACCCGCGCCCCACCAACAGCCGTTGGACACCAGCCACCTAGAGCGGCGAGGCCTCGGTGTCGTCGACGTCGAGCCAGTCCGGGCGCGCCTTCTCCTTGCGCTTGTCCAGGATGCGGCAGACGAACCACGCGCCGAAGTACAGGGCCGTGAGCGGGGCCGCGAAGACGAACATGGTGAACGGGTCGGCCGTGGGGGTCGCGACCGCGGCGAAGACGAAGATGAGGACCACCGCGACCCGCCAGCCCTGGAGCAGCCGTGCCGCCGACATCACACCGATGGCGTTCAGCCCGACGAGGACCACGGGGAAGAGGAAGCCCAGGCCGAAGACGAGGATGAACCGGGTGACGAAGGAGAAGTACATCGACACCTGCTGGATGTTCGAGGTCCCCTCCGGGCTGAAGCCGTAGAGGATCGCGAGCGACTTCGGCAGGATCGCGTAGGCCAGCGCGCACCCGACGAGGAAGAGCGGGATGGTCGCGCCCAGGAAGCCCAGGGAGATCCGCTTCTCCTTGCGGGTCAGCCCGGGAACGACGAAGGCCCACAGCTGGTAGAGCCAGATCGGGCTGGAGGCGACGACGCCGACGAAGATCGACAGGCTGATCAAGTTGGACAGCGCGGACGTCGCCTCGCCGAAGTTCAGGGAGATCAGGTTGTCGGGATTGGCCGCTTGGTACTGGGCGAAGGGTCTTTTGAGGAACGCGAAGACCTGGTCGTAGAAGAGGCCCGCCACGATCGACGCCACGAACACCGAGGCCGCAGCGATGAACAGACGCCGCCGGAACTCACGGAAGTGCTCACCGAGGGTCATCCGTCCCTCGGGGTCACGAGGGCGTCGGCGGAGTCGGGCCATGGAGTCTGGGATCGGGAGAGGTGCTGGCGAGGTCAGGCCACGGGGCCGGACTGGTTGTCCGTGCGCGGGGCGTTCTCGTGCACGGCGTTGCCGTCGCTGGGAGGCACGATGCGATCGACGGGAGCGGCGGGCTCGATCGGCTCACTGCGCACAGTGCTCGTCGACGCCTCGGACTTGGAGGAGTCGTTCTCCTTCTTCATCTCGTCGACCTCTGACTTGAAGACCCGGGCAGACCGCCCGAGGCTGCGGGCGGCGTCGGGGAGCTTCTTCCAGCCGAAGATCAAGATGATCAGGACCGCGATGATGATGATCTCGGTGGGTCCAGGACGCATGAGGTTCTTCTCCTTGGTGAAGTACTGAGGTCGCAGTCAGTCTACGCGTGCCCATGGCGGCAGCCGGTCGGTGCGACGGGCGTGCCGGGCGGCCTTCGCGGCGGTGCGTTGCTCCCGATACTCCGCCCTCAACCTGTGCGGTGGCTGGGTGACCGCCGTCGGCGACGGCTCGAGGTCGCGCAGCTCGTCGGCGCGGCTCTCGAGCTCGGCCACCAGCGCCCCGGCTCGCTCCACCTCGCGCCCGAGCCCCTTGGTCCTCCCCCAGACCAGCCACGCCCGCCGCCCCAGGAACGCCCCGGACCCCACGAGCAGGACGATCCACAGCGCCACCCAACCCCACCACGGCAGCACGGCTCAGACCTCGCCCACGGATGCCGGGTACCCCGCGAGGGCGGCCGCCGCGCCGTTGCGCACCTCGGCGACCACCTCGGGCGGGTCGAGCACGGTGCCGCTGCCCCCGAGCCGCCACACCAGCCGGCGCAGCCACGCGGTGTCGGCCGTGCGCATCCGCACCAGCAGCCCTCCCCCGTCCGATGCCGGCACGTCCTGCGCCGACTCCACCGGGTAGTAGTCGGCCACCCAGGTGGCCCCCGGAAGCAGGCGCAGGGTGACGACGAGGTCGTCCGGCGCCGGGCGGAAGGTGCCTTCGGACAGGTCCCGCTCGCGTGCCCCCGCGGGCGGGGTGCCGTCGACATCGAGGATGGTGAGCTCCTCGACGCGGTCCATGCGGAACATCCGGGTGTCCTCGGCGCGGTGGCACCAGCCCTCGAGGTACCAGCTGCCGTCCATGCCGACGACCCGCATCGGGTCGACGTCTCGCTCGGTGGCCTCGTCGCGGGCCGGCACGAGGTAGCGAAGGTGCACCCTGCGGTGGTCGGCGATCGCGCGCTGGGCCCTCGCGAGCACCTCGGGCGAGCCGCCCTCGGCGACCTCCGCGCGCACCCGGCGCGCGGGCGCGGCGGCCGCCCCCGCGGCATCCTCGAGCTTGGCCAGCGCCCGCTCGACCGCGTCACGCTCCCCCAGCCCCGGAACCTCGCGCAGCGCCCGCAGCCCCACGACGAGGGTGACCGCCTCGTCGACGCCGAGACGCAGCGGGCGGGCGATCGTCTCCGCGTTGCCCACGAACACCCGGCCCTCCTCCCAGTCGGCCTCGATCAGCTCGTCGGGCAGCTGGCCGTAGCCGCAGAGGAAGAGCAGGTTGAGGTCGGCCTCCAGCTGCTCGGCACTCACGCCGAGGTCGTCGGCGGCCTGCTGCAGGTCGATGCCCTGGCGGTTGACGAGCCACGGCACCATCGTCAGGAGCCGGGTGAGCCGGGCCGTGGCCGTCTCCTGCGAGAAGCCGGCCATCAGCGCGCTCCCCCGTGTGCCATCAGGGCGCCGCGCAGCCGCCGCACCACGGAGTCGACGAGCTCGGGCGGTGCCTCGACGACGACGTCGCCGCCATAGCCCGCGAGCTCGTCGGCGAAGTCCTCGAGGTCGGTGTGGTCGAGGTCGACGAGGTCCCAGGTCGCGTCGACCTCGCCGACGGTGCGGGCGCGCCGGCGCAGGCTGTGCCCGGTGCCCCGGCGCACCCGCAGCACCGCCGGGCTCGGCTGGCTGGTCGGGGGGGCGACCCGTTGCACCATGAGCTCGGGCTCGTGGTCGTCGGGCACCTCGAACGACCCGGCCCGCCCGGCCGTGGCCACCTGGCCGACGACGCGCGACAGGCGGAAGACCCGAGCCGCGCCCCGGTCGAGGTCGAAGGCGTTGAGGTACCAGCGGCCGTGCCACGAGACGAGCGACCAGGGCTGCACGTGCCGCTCGCTCGCCTCGGGCGCCTGCGGCCTGCGATAGGAGAAGCGCAGCGGCACCCGGCGCAGCACGCCGTCCTTGACCGCGTCGAAGGCCGGCTCCGTGGTGCGCAGCCGCGGCTCGATGCCGATGAGGGCGTCGACGTCGCGCTCGACCCCGGCGGCGCGCAGCTTGCGCAGCGCCTGCGCGGCCGGGCCGGCCAGGCTGGCCTGCGCCCAGGTGCGGCTGGCCAGCCCGAGCACGGCCAGCTCGTCGGCCTCGAAGGAGATGTCGGGCAGGGCGTACTCCCGCTGGTGGATGCGGTAGCCGGGCTCGTCCTCGTGCAGCGGGTCGATGTCCTCGGTGACGAGCGGGATGCCGAGCTCGCGCAGCTCGTCCTTGTCGCGCTCGAACATACGCTCGAAGGCCTCGGTCGACGCCGACTGGCCGTACTGCGGCACGAGCTGGCGGATCTGGGCCTTGGCCAGGGGCCGCCGCGTGTAGAGCAGCACGAGCACCAGGTTGAGGAGTCGCTCGGTCTTGACCTGCGCCGCCGACGGGGCACCCGTACCGGGCTCGCTGCTCACCCGCCGAACGCTACCCGACGGATACGCTGCCCAGCGTGATGCAGTGGCGAGCAGGAACCGTGGTCGACCAGGTGCGCCGCTGGCCGGGGGCGACCGAGTGCACGGTGGCCGTCGACGGGGCCCCCGACACCCCGGTGCGCGCGCTCGCCTACACCGCGATGGTCGGGGACCCCCGGCCCGGCGAGCGGGTGCTGCTCAACGCCTCCGCCCTGTTGAGGGGCCTGGGCACCGGTGGGCTGGCGTTCGTCGTCGCGCGCCCCGACGACCTGCCGGCCGACCCGCCCGCGGGCCTCGGCCACATCGTCAAGGCCCGCTACACCCCGATGCAGCAGATGCTGCTGGCCGTCGACGAGCAGGACAGCCCGCACCACGCCGCGCTCGCCGAGGCCGACGACCTGCACGGGATGCCGGTGGTCGTCGCCGACCTGCACTCGGCGCTGCCGGCGGTGCTGGCCGGCATCCGGTCGGTCGACCCCGACGTGCGCGTCGCCTACGTGATGACCGACGGAGGCGCGCTCCCCGCGGCCTTCTCGCGGGCGGTCGCCGGCCTGGCGGATGCCGGGTGGCTGGCCGCCACCGTGACCGTCGGGCAGGCGTTCGGGGGCGACCACGAGGCCGTCACCACGCACACCGGCCTGCTCGCGGCCCGGCACGTCGTGGGAGCCGACGTCACGGTGGTCACCCAGGGCCCGGGCAACGTCGGCACCGGAACGCGGTGGGGCTTCTCCGGTGTCGCCTGCGCTGACGCACTGCACGCGGCCGACGTGCTCGGCGGGCGCGGGGTGGCGTCGCTGCGCGTCTCGGGGGCGGACCGGCGCGAACGGCACCGCGGCATCAGCCACCACAGCCGCACGGCCTACGGCCGGGCCCTGCTGACCCCGGCGGACGTGCCCGTGACGGCGTTGCCCGACCCCGCCCTCGACGCCCTGGTGCGCGCCCAGGTCGACGAGCTGGTCAGCGCGGCGCGGGCGGCCCTGACGGTCGTGGAGGTGGCCGGCGAGGGGCTGCTCGACGCCCTGGGCGCCTCACCGGTGGCCCTGACGACGATGGGGCGGGGCCTTGGGAAAGACCCCGCCCCGTTCGTCGCGGCGGCCGCCGCGGGTGCTCATGCCGCTGCGTTGACCAACCCTGCGTTGACCAACCCTGCGTTGACCAGACCCGTGCGTTGACCAGACCCGTGGGTTGACCAGACCCGTGCGTTGACCGACCCTGCGATCAGCGCACGTCCATGAGGTCGACGACGAAGATGAGCGTCTCGCCGGGCTTGATCGCGGCACCGGCACCGCGGTCACCGTAGCCGAGGTGCGGCGGGATGGTGAGCCGGCGGCGGCCGCCGACCTTCATGCCCTCGATGCCCCGGTCCCAGCCGGCGATGACCATGCCGACGCCGAGCGTGAACTCCAGCGGGTCGCCGCGGTTCCACGAGGCGTCGAACTCCTCGCCGGTCGAGTGCGCGACGCCGACGTAGTGCGCTCGCACGGTGTGGCCGGCGGTTGCCACGGGGCCGTCACCGACGGTGATGTCCTGAAGCACCAGCTCGGTCAGCGGCTGGTCGCCGGGGAAGTCGATCTCGGGGCGGCTGGGCTGCGTGCTCATGGGTGAGGAACCTCGTGGTGGACGATCGGGTGGGCTCAGTACGCGGCGAGGATGTCGACGACGAAGACGAGCGTGTCGGTGCCGGAGATCTTCGGCGGGCTGCCCTCGGCGCCGTAGCCTTCGGCCGGCGGGATGACGAGCAGCACGCGGCTGCCGACCTTCTGGCCGAGCAGACCGGTGTCCCAGCCCTTGATGACCTTGCCGCCGCCGATCGGGAAGTCGAAGTACGGCTGCTCGGGGCGGCTGGCACTGGAGTCGAACACGCTGCCGTCCTTCCAGAGCGCACCGGTGTAGGCGACCCGCACGCTCCGGCCCTTCGTGACCTCGGCCCCGGTGCCCTGGATGAGCGGCTGCACGGTGGTCTTGGTGGGGGCCTTGGCACCCTTCGGCACCACGATCGTGGCCGGCTTGCCCTCGTTCATCGTGACCTTCGGCAGACCCGCCTTCGGCGCCACGGCCTTGCCCTCGGCCCCCTTGAGCGGCTTGGTGGCCGCCACGACGTCGACGACGAAGACGACGGCGTCGTCCTTCTTGACGCCGATGGCCTCGTTGCCGGTCGCACCGAACGCGTCGGTGGGCGTGGAGGTGATGACCACGCGCGACCCGATCTTCTTGCCCGGCAGCTGGCTGCGGAACGCGGGGAAGAGGTCCGCCGCGCCGAGGTCCAGGCCGACGGCGCCGGTCTCCCAGGTCGAGTGGGCGACCTTGCCGTCGCGGCCGTTGAGGATGACCGCCTGGATCGTCATCAGGTCGTCCTTGGCCAGGGCAGCGCCCGTGCCGTCGGTGACGACCTCGGACTCGGTTGTGGCGACGGTGAGGGGGGACTTGACCGTCACGGTGGGGGCCTTCGCGGGGTCACTGCCGTCGACGGTGACCGAGCTGATCGATGGGGAGGGCTTTGCGGGCGCCTCCTCACCGCAGGCGGAGAGGACGAGAGCCGAGGCGAGCGCGGCAGCGGACAGGGCGGTGGGAAGGCGACGTGACACGGGGAGGAACCTTTTGTCGGAGGGCTGCCGTGCAGCGGACATCAGCCACCCACGATAACGGCGGCCCTGGTGAACCGTGGCATCTCGGGCTGGGAGAACGCTGTGTGCCCGATGTCACGCGCGAGGCGATGGCCCCGCACTGGGCACCGCCGTCAGGCCGACATGCCCTCGATCAGCCGCTCGACACGGGGGTCCTGGGCGAGGAAGGGGTCCTTGCACAGCACGGTGCGCTGGGCCTGGTCGTTGAGCTTGAGGTGCACCCAGTCGACGGTGAAGTCGCGCCGGTGCTCCTGGGCGGCCCGGATGAAGTCGCCGCGCAGCTTGGCCCGCGTGGTCTCGGGCGGACGCACCTTGGCCGAGAAGATCTCGGGGTCGGTGACGACCCGGGCCACTCGGCCGCGCCGCTGGAGCAGGTAGAACAGCCCCCGGCCGCGGTCGATGTCGTGGTAGGCGAGGTCGATCTGCGCCAGGCGCGGGGAGTCGAGGTCGAGCCCGTGCTTGGCGGCGTAGTCCTCGATCAGGCGGTACTTGATCACCCAGTCGATCTCGGTGCCGACCAGGCCGAGGTTCTCGGTCTCGACGGCGGTCAGGGTGCGGTCCCAGAGGTCGAGCACGCGCGCGTGCAGCAGATCGGTCGTGCCCTCCCGGGCGACGAACTCGACGGCCTTGGCGTGGTACTCGCGCTGCAGGTCCAGGGCGCTCAACGCTCGCCCGTTGGCCAGTCGCACCGTGCGCCGCCCGGTGCGGTCGTGCGAGATCTCGCGGATGGCGCGGATCGGGTTCTCGAGGGTCAGGTCGCGCATGACGACGCCCGACTCGATCATCCGCAGCACGAGGTCGCACGAGCCGACCTTGAGCATCGTGGTGGACTCGCTCATGTTCGAGTCACCCACGATGACGTGCAGCCGGCGGTAGTGCTCGGCGTCGGCGTGGGGCTCGTCGCGGGTGTTGATGATCGGGCGGCTTCGGGTCGTGGCCGACGACACGCCCTCCCAGATGTGGTCGGCTCGCTGGCTCACGGCGTACGTGGCACCCTTCGAGGTGGCCACCATCTTGCCCGCGCCACAGGTGATCTGGCGACTGATGAGGAACGGGAGGAGAGTGTCGGAGATGGTGGCGAACTCCCCGGCGCGGGTGACGAGGTAGTTCTCGTGGCACCCGTAGGAGTTGCCGGCCGAGTCGGTGTTGTTCTTGAAGACGTAGATGTCGCCGGCGACGCCGTCCTCTCGCAGGCGCTGCTGCGCGTCGACGACCAGGCCCTCGATGATCCGCTCCCCCGCCTTGTCGTGCGCCACGACCTGGCGCAGCGAGTCGCACTCGGCGGTGGCGTACTCCGGGTGCGAGCCGACGTCGAGGTAGAGCCGGGAGCCGTTGGTGAGGAACACGTTGCTCGACCGGCCCCACGCGACGACCTTGCGGAAGAGGTAGCGGGCCACCTCGTCGGGCGTCAGGGTGCGCTGGCCACCGGTCGAGCAGGTGATGCCGTACTCGTTCTCGATGCCGAAGATCCGCCGACCACCAGGGGTGTTCACTCGGGCTGGCCGTCCTGGTCGGGGCGCTGGGTCTGGGGGTTGGTCGTGGCGTCGCGCGCCGAGTGGTCGTCGGCACCGTCGTCGGCCGGTGGCGCGTCACGGGTCGGGTCGTCACTGCTGAGCAGCCGCTCCAGGAGCGGGCCGGTGATGCGACGGAAGGTGCGCCGCGGCCGGTCGCGGTCGAGCACGGCGACCTCGAGCTGGGCCGGGGTGAGCTCGCGGTTCGGGCCTCCGGCGGGGTCGGCGCCCACCAGGTCGACGGCCAGGGCCAGCGCCTCCGACAGGTGCAGGCCCTCGCGCCACTGCTCCTTGAGGCCGGTCTCGATCTGCTCCGCCCCCCCGCCCATCGCGACGAAGCCGTGCTCGTCGGCCACGGAGCCGTCGTAGGTGAGCCGGTACACCTGGTCGGTGTCAGGGGTGGTGCCGACCTCGGCGACGACGATCTCGACCTCGTACGGCTTGGACTCCTGTGTGAAGACGGCGCCGAGCGTCTGCGCGTAGGCGTTGGCGAGGCCGCGCGCGGTGACGTCGGAACGGTCGTAGGAGTAGCCGCGAAGGTCGGCGTAGCGCACCCCGGCCACCCGCAGGTTCTCGAACTCGTTGTACTTGCCCACGGCGGCGAACGCGATGCGGTCGTAGATCTCGGAGACCTTGTGCAGCGCCCGGCTGGGGTTCTCGGCGACGAACGCGATGCCGTTGTCGTAGGCGAGCACGACCACCGAGCGACCGCGGGCGATGCCCTTGCGCGCGAAGTCGGCCCGGTCCTTCATCAGCTGCTCGGGCGAGACGTAGAACGGCATCCCGGCGGTCATCGGGCACCTCCCGGGTTGTCGACGCGCGCGGCGAGAATGGCGTCGACCACCGGCGCGATCTCGTCGTCGGGCACGAACCGGGCGCCGTCGTCGTCGACGATGCCGATGGTCGGCCAGATCCGCCGGCCGACGTCGGGGCCGCCCGTGGCGGAGTCGTCGTCGGCGGCGTCGTAGAGCGCCTCGACGGCGGTGCGGACGGCGTCGTCGAGGGTGCCGCCGCGGCGGTGGAGCTTCTTGAGCGAGCCGCGGGCGAACAGCGAGCCGGACCCCACGCTGTGGTGGTCGTGCTCCTCGTAGCACCCGCCGGTGACGTCGTAGGAGAAGATCCGGCCGATGCCCGTGCCGGCGTCGAAACCGGCGAACACCGGCACGACCGACAGCCCCTGCATCGCCATGCCGAGGTTGCCCCGGATCATCGAGGCCAGCCGGTTGGCCTTGCCCTCGAGCGACATCAGGGTGCCCTCGATCTTCTCGTAGTGCTCGAGCTCGACCTGGAACAGCCGCACCAGCTCGATCGCCAGCCCCGCCGTGCCGGCGATGCCGACCAGGCTGTACTCGTCGGTGGCGAAGACCTTCTCCATGTCGCGGTTGGCGATGAGGTTGCCCATCGTGGCGCGGCGGTCACCGGCCATGACGACGCCTCCGGGATAGGTCAGCGTGACGATCGTCGTGCCGTGCGGCGCGTCGACCGCCGCACCCGGGGGCAGCGCGCGCCCGGACGGCAGCAGTGCGGGAGCCTGGGCGGAGAGGAACTCGGTGAACGACGACGACCCGGGCACGAGGTAGGCGGTGGGCAGCCGTCCGTTGGCTCCGGTGGTCACTGGCCACCCTTCTGGACGAACCCGCGCACGAACTCCTCGGCGTTGGACTCCAGCACCTCGTCGATCTCGTCGAGGATGTCGTCGATCTCGCTCGTCTGCACCTGTGCTGCTGCGGTTGCGGCTTCGGGGGCGTCGTCGCCGCCGTCGCGACGCTGCGGGCGGACCTGTTCCTGACCGGCCATGGAAGACCCCTCCTTCAGGTGGACTGTGCCCGAGCCTAGTGTCCCGGGTCGCCGTTGGCCGCGAGCGCGCGGAGCAGGGACGCGGCATCCGGCGCGTTGCGCACGATCTCGCCCACCCCGGCCTCGGTTCCCTTGAGCGGCTCGAGCATCGGCACCCGCTGCAGCGTGCGCTGGCCGGCGACGTCGAAGATGACCGAGTCCCAGGACGCCGCCACGACGTCGTCGGGGAAGCGCCGCAGGCAGGTGCCCCGGAACCACGCCCGGGTGTCGTTCGGGGGCTCGTCGACGGCACGCTGCACGTCGGCCTCGTCGACCAGCACCTCGAGCCGGCCGGTGGCGACCAGCCGGTGGGCCAGGCCCCGGTCGGCCCGCACGTCGGACCACTGCAGGTCGACGGCCTTGAGCCGCGGGTCGCCCCACCCGAGCGAGTCGCGCTCGCGGTAGCCCTCGAGCACGGCCAGCTTGGCGACCCAGTCGACCTCGCGACGAGCCTCCATGGGGTCGCGGCCGAGCTTGTCGAGCACGGTGGCCCACCAGTGCATGACCTCGACGGTGTCACCGTCGGGCTCGCCGCCCGACTGCTGCTCGACGAAGGCGGCGGCCCGGTCGTGGTACTCCCAGAGCAGCTCCAGGGCGGTCATCCGGCGACCGTCGACCAGCTCGACCTTGGCCTGCAGCGTGGTGTCGTGCGACACCTCGTGGAGGGTCGCCACCGGGCGGCGCACCGACAGGTCGTCGCGGATGGCCTCGGCCTCGATCATCGCGAGCACCACCGAGGTGGTGCCCATCTTGAGCAGGTTCGCGACGTCGCAGTGGTTGGCGTCACCGAGGATGACGTGCAGGCGGCGGTAGCGGTCGGCGACGGCGTGCGGCTCGTCGCGGGTGTTGATGAGGGGCCGCTTCAGGGTGGTCTCCAAGCCCACCTCGACCTCGAAGAAGTCGCTGCGCTGGGCGATCTGGTAGCCCGCGGTGCGGGAGTCGACCCCGATGCCGACCCGGCCCGACCCGCACATGACCTGGCGCACGACGAAGAACGGGGTCAGGTGGCGCACGATGTTCGCGAACGGGGTGGAGCGCGCCATGAGGTAGTTCTCGTGGGTGCCGTAGGAGACGCCCTTGCCGTCGGTGTTGTTCTTGTAGAGGTTCACGCCCGGGGGCACGGTGGCGAGCCGCGCGACCGCCTCGCGCATGACCAGCTCACCGGCGCGGTCCCAGGTGACGGCGGCTCGTGGGGTGGTGACCTCGGGCGAGCTGTACTCCGGGTGGGCGTGGTCGACGTAGAGCCGGGCGCCGTTGGTGAGGACGACGTTGGCCAGGGTGGGGTCCTCGACGTCGGTGAGCTGGCTCGGGTGCGCCGTGCCGCGGCCCATGTCGAAGCCGCGCGCGTCGCGCAGCGGCGCCTCGTCGGCGTAGTCCCAGACGGCCCGGGCCGGGCGGATGCCGCGCGCGGCGGCGTAGGCCGTGACGACGTCGCCGGAGGCGACCATCGGGTTCGCCGCAGGGTTGCCGGGCACGACGATGCCGTACTCGGTCTCGATCCCCATCACGCGGCGCACGGTCATGTCTCGACCATACTGACCGCGTGCGCAGCTACCGCGGGTTGTCCCCGCTCATCGCGATGGTGTCCTTCGTCGGCGACCGGCTCGGGCCGCCGGTCGAGGACCTCGACCTCGACGGCATCCTGCGGGCCCGGGGCACCACCCTCCCCCGCAACCGGGTCACCGACCGAATCACGGGCGGGGTCGACCGTGCGGTCGGCATCACCTACGGCACCGCCCCGGCCCGCGACGACCACGAGATCCCGTTGCGGATCTACCGCCCGAGGGCCCTGCGCGACGCCCGCACCGACGTGCCGGTCGTCATGTGGTTCCACGGCGGTGGCTGGGTCCTCGGCAACGTGCTCGACTACGACCCGACGTGCACCTTCGTCGCCGGCGCCGTCGGGTGCGTCGTGGTGTCGGTCGACTACCGGATGGCGCCCGAGCACCGGGCCCCGGTCGCGGTGGAGGACTGCGTCGACGCCACCACCTGGGTCGGCGTCAACGGGGACGTGCTGCGCGCCGACACCACCCGGATGGCGGTGGCGGGCGACTCGGCCGGCGGCAACCTGGCCGCCGTCGTCGCCCAGGTGCTGCGCGACCACGGCGACACCCGCCTGCGGCACCAGGCCCTGATCTACCCCGCGACGGACCTGACCATGGCGTCGCCGTCGATCCGCGAGCACGCGAACGCCGCCGTGCTCACCAAGCGGTCGATCGACGCCTTCCGCGACCACTACGTGCCGGCCGGGCGCGACCTGCGCGACCCGCTGCTCTCCCCGCTCTTCGGGCGGCTCGACGGCCTGCCGCCGGCGCTGGTGCAGACGGCCGACCTCGACCCGATCCGCGACGACGGCATCCGCTATGCCGCCGCGCTGAACGAGGCCGGGGTGCCCGCGCGGCTGACGAACTACCTCAAGGTGCCCCACGGCTTCGCCTTCATGCCGGGTGCCGCACCGGCCGTGGGGCGCCAGCAGCGGTGGGAGCTCGCCACCGAGCTGCGGTCGGCACTGGCCGCCACCGGCTGACGGCTAGGCTGCGGTCATGCGCGCGGTCGTCGTGTTCTCGGGGTCGGCCCACCCGGCCTTCGCCCACCGGATCTGCGACGAGCTGGGGGTGCCCCTCTCCGAGACCCGCATCAGCCGCTTCAGCAACGACTGCCTCCAGGCCCAGCTGCTCGCCAACTGCCGCCAGCGCGACGTCTACCTCGTGCAGCCGCTGGTGCCCCCGACGCAGGACTCGCTCATGGAGCTGCTCCTGATGATCGATGCCGCGCGCGGTGCGTCGGCCTCGATGATCACGGCGGTCATCCCCCACTACGCCTACGCCCGCAGCGACAAGAAGGACGCCTCCCGCATCTCGCTCGGGGGGCGTCTGGTCGCCGACCTGATCTCGACGGCCGGAGCCGACCGCGTGCTCACCATGAACCTGCACGCCCCGCAGGTGCACGGCTTCTTCTCCGTGCCGGTCGACCACCTCACGGCCCTGGGGGTGCTGGCCGACCACTTCCGCCAGCAGGACCTCGACGACTGCGTGGTGGTCTCGCCCGACCTCGGCAACGCCAAGGACGCCACCCAGTTCTCGCGCCTGCTCGGCCTGCCCGTCGCGGCGGGGTCGAAGCGGCGGCTCGGTGACGACCGGGTCGTCATCGACTCGATCGTCGGCGACGTCGAGGGGAAGCGGGCGATCGTGCTCGACGACGAGATCGCCACCGGTGGCTCCATCGTCGAGCTGCTCGACCGACTCGCCGACCAAGGCGTCACCGAGGCCGCGGTCGCCTGCACGCACGGGTTGTTCGCCGGGCGCGCGGTCGAGCGGCTGCGCACCCATCCGATGATCAGTGAGGTCGTCACCACCGACACGGTGCCGGCGCCCGCCGACTGGCCCGAGCTGAAGGTGCGTTCCGTCGCAGGGCTGTTCGCCGAGGCCATCACGCGCATCCATGAGGGCGAGTCGGTCTCGAGCCTGTTCGACGGGGTCGACCCGACCCATGCACCCCCACGCCAGCGGTCGCTCTTCGACCGGGTGCGGTCGTGAGCCGGGCCCTGCCCGCGGTGCTCGACGTCGCCCTGGTCGTCCTCTTCGCCGCGGTCGGTCGCCGGTCGCACGCGGAAGGCGTCGACGTCACCGGCATCCTGCGCACCGCTGCGCCGTTCCTGGTCGGCACCGCCGCGGGCTGGCTGTTGGCGAGCATCACCCTGGACACCACCGCGCGCACCCTCGCGTTCGGCGCGGTCGTCGTCGTGTGCACCGTGGTGCTCGGGATGATCCTGCGACGTCTGGCCGGCGAGGGCACCGCGTGGTCGTTCGTGCTCGTCGCCACGACGGTGCTGGCGGTGCTGCTCCTGGGCTGGCGCCTCATCGCCCGCCTCGTCGCCTGACCGACACGCAACAACTTTCCCGCCCGATGCGGGGACCTTCACCTTCGCACCACAACGATTCCCCTGCGAAGGTGAACCTTTCCGCATCGGGCGAGAAAGCTGGGACTACCGCGCCGAGGCCACTGTGGACACGGTCCCGGCATCCGGGTCCCACCGGCGCAGCTCCACGAGGCAGAGCACGGTGTCCGCCCACCCGAGCGCGTCGACCGCCTCCTGCACGCGCTCACGGGGCACCCGTCGCGCCAGCGTGACGTGGGCCAGCCAACCCGCGTGCTGCTGCTCGGGGACGTGGCTGCGCACCTCGAGCACCGCGACCAGGGCGGCGTCGTCGACGTCGACCGCGTGCGCGAGGGTGACCCGCCCCCCGCCGAGCAGGAGCAGGCCCGACACCCGGACCCGCAACGGCAGCAGGGGCCCGAGCAGCCGCCGGGACGCCTCGACCGCCGCGTCAGGGAGGGCGGGCGCCGAGACCACCGTGAGGTGCGCCGCATTCGTCGCGCCGCGGTGGTCGAGCTGCGAGGGCAGACCCGCCTCACGCAGGGCTGTCCAGGACCTTCGTACCGCCCGCGCCCCGTCGGCGTCCGGGAGCAGCTCGAGGCAGTGCAGCCGGGAGGTCAGAGGTACTGCCCGGTGTTGGCGACGGTGTTGATCGACTTGCCCGGCCCGGTGCCCTCCTTGGTCTTGATGAGGGTGCGGATGTAGACGATCCGCTCCCCCTTCTTCCCCGAGATGCGCGCCCAGTCGTCGGGGTTGGTCGTGTTGGGGAGGTCCTCGTTCTCGCGGAACTCGTCGGTGCACGACTGCAGCAGGTGCTCCACGCGCAGGCCGCGCTGGCCGGTGTCGAGAAAGTCCTTGATCGCCATCTTCTTGGACCGGTCGACGATGTTCTGGATCATCGCGCCGGAGTTGAAGTCCTTGAAGTAGAGGATCTCCTTGTCGCCACCGGCGTAGGTGACCTCGAGGAAGCGGTTCTCCTCCTCCTCGGTGTACATCCGCAGCACGACGGCGTCGACCATCGCCTGGAGGGTGGCGTCCTCGGACCCGCCGTTCTGCTCGACGTCGTCGGGGTGCAGCGGCAGGCCGCGGATCAAGTACTTGCCGAAGATGTCGCGGGCGGCCTCGGCGTCGGGCCGCTCGATCTTGATCTTCACGTCGAGCCGGCCGGGCCGCAGGATCGCGGGGTCGATCATGTCCTCGCGGTTCGACGCCCCGATGACGATGACGTTCTCGAGGCCCTCGACGCCGTCGATCTCGGAGAGCAGCTGAGGCACGATCGTGGTCTCGACGTCGGACGAGACGCCCGACCCACGGGTGCGGAACAGCGACTCCATCTCGTCGAAGAACACGACGACCGGGTAGCCCTCGTTCGACTTCTCGCGGGCCCGCTGGAAGATGAGCCGGATGTGCCGCTCGGTCTCACCGACGTACTTGTTGAGCAGCTCGGGGCCCTTGATGTTCAGGAAGTACGACTTCCCGGGTTCGCGGCCCTCCTTCTCGGCGACCTTGCGCGCCAGGGATGCCGCGACCGCCTTGGCGATCATCGTCTTGCCGCACCCCGGCGGGCCGTAGAGCAGCACGCCCTTGGGCGGCTTGAGCTGGTGCTCGATGTAGAGGTCGGGGTGCAGGTACGGCAGCTCGACGGCATCGCGGATCGCCTCGATCTGGCCGCTCAGCCCCCCGATGTCGGTGTAGTCGATGTCGGGCACCTCCTCGAGCACGAGGTCGGCGACCTCGCCCTTGGGGATGCGCTCGAAGACGAAGCCGGAGCGCGACTCCAGGAGCAGGGCGTCGCCGGCCCGGATGGTCTGGCCCTCGAGAGAGGCCGCTACGCGGCAGACCCGCTCCTCGTCGGCCTGGGCCACCACGAGCACCCGGCCGTCGTCGAGGACCTCCTTGCAGAGCACCACCTCACCGGTGGTCTCGTAGCCGTGGGCGGCCACGATGTTCATCGCCTCGTTGAGCATGACCTCGCGGCCGGGCACGAGCTGACCCTCCTCGAGCGACGGGCTGACGGCGACGTGCATCTTGCGCCCGCTGGTGAGGATGTCGGCGGTGCCGTCGTCGAACGCCTCGATCACGATGCCGTAGGCGGCCGGCGGCTGCGCCAGCCGGTCGACCTCGGACTTCAGGGTGACGATCTGCTCGCGGGCGTCGCGCAGGGTGCGCACCAGGCGCTCGTTCTGGGCCGACACGGTGCTCAACTGGGAGCGCAGGCCGGCGAGGTCGCGCTCGAGGCTGCGCAGCTGCGCCGGGGTGCCCTGTCCGCGGGCCCGCAGCGCGGCGATCTCGCCCTCGAGCGACGTCCGCTCGGCTTCGAGGCGCTCACGGGTGCCGGGTTGCTCGGCCCTGGGCTCGTCGGTGCTCATGCTCGACGATAACCCCCCGGAGTCAGGTCGAAGGGGTGGTCTCGGTCACCGAACGGACGACCCGGCGCACCCGCTTCTCCGACGGCACGCGCTCGCCGATGGCCTCGGGGGTCCAGTCCTGCTCCGCGGTGTCCTCCTCGGTGACGTAGCCGCGGCCCGGGCGGCGCTTGCGCAGCGGGGGCGTGACCCCGGGCGCGAGCCGCCGCGTGGTGATGAGGAACCCCGTGTGGCCGTGCATCCGGTGCTGGGGTCGCACCGCCAGCCCCTCGAGGTGCCAGCCCCGCACGAGCGACTCCCAGGCCTGGGGCTCGGTGAAGGTGTCGCAGTCGCGCATCGCCTCGGCGACCTTCGACAGCTGGGTGGCCGTGGCGACGTAGCAGATCAGCACGCCACCCGGCGCAAGGGCGTCGGCGACGACGTCGAGGCACTCCCACGGGGCGAGCATGTCGAGCACGACGCGGTCGACGGTGCCGTTGTCGACGGTGACCGGCAGCGCCTCGACGAGGTCGCCGACGGTGACCGTCCACGCAGGGTGGTCGGTGCCGAAGTAGTCGCGGGCGTTGGCCCTGGCGATCTCGGCGAAGTCCGCACGGCGCTCGAAGGAGTGCACCCGACCGGACTCCCCCACCGCCCGCAGCAGCGACATCGACAGGGCTCCGGAGCCGACCCCGGCCTCGACGACGACGGCGCCGGGAAACATGTCGGCCATCATCACGATCTGACCGGCGTCCTTGGGGTAGACGACCGCGGCCCCGCGCGGCATCGACATGACGTAGTCGGACAGCAGCGGGCGCAGGGCCAGGTACTGGACACCGGCGGTGTTCGTGACGGTCGAGCCGTCCCGCATCCCGATGAGGTCGTCGTGGTCGAGGTGGCCGCGATGGGTGTGGAACTGCTTGCCGGGGGTGAGCGCGATGGTGTGCAGTCGCCCCTTGGGGTCGGTCAGCTGCACGCGTTCGCCCACGGAGAAGGGGCCGCGCCGGAGCTCGGCGCCCGTGGGGGGTGTCATGGCGCAGGAGTCTAGTTGCGGGCCGCGGGCCGCCCCGCCGCCGCCTCGAGACCGGCTCCCGTGACCATGCCCCACGCGCGGCCCTCGTGGGTGAGCACGACCAGGGCGAACCGGCTCGCCGCCATGGCGCCGATGACGGGCTCGATGGTGTCGCCCGCTGCGGCCTCGACGACGTTGCCGTCGGGGATCCGGACGACGACGGAGGCGATCGGCGCCGTGGGCGCCGCCGCGGCGGCCGCCTCACCCAGCAGGGCCAGGGTGGGCCGGCCGTGCTCGTCCTCGCACACGACGTGGTACGGGTGGGCGCGGGCCTGCGCCAGCGGGGTCATCGGCGGCAGGACGACGACCCGCTCCGCGACGTCCCCGATCCGGGCCGAGCCGAGCAGCCGCTCGAGCGGCGCCCGCTTGAGCGCTGCGGTGGCCCCCGACCAGAGGATCCACCCCATGACCAGCACCAGGGCGACGCTTACGAGGTCGGGGTCGCCCTGCGCCACGGGCCGCACGGCGAGTGCCAGCACGATGACGACGGCGAGCACCCGCCCGCACCAGCCGGCCACGACCAGACCGACGTCACGCCGGCCGGTGACTGCCCACACCAGCGACTGCACGAGCTGGCCGCCGTCGAGTGGGAGCCCGGGCAGCAGGTTGAACCCGGCCAGCAGCAGGTTCAGGACCATGAAGGAGAACGCGAACTCCGACCCCGGCCACGGCAGCGCGCCCGTTGCGACGCTGCCCACCGCGGCGAGTGCCAGGTTGGCCAGCGGCCCGGCTCCCGCGACGACCGCGGCGCGACCTGCCGTCGTGCCCGTTCCGTCGTAGGCGGTGTGCCCGCCCCACAGCGTCGCGACGATGCGGTGCACGCGGAAGCCGAGGAGCCGGGCGGCCACGGCGTGCGCGACCTCGTGGCCGAGCACGGCGACGAAGATCCCGACCACCATCCACGCGGCGTAGGCCACCGCGGTGGTCGTGCCGTCGCCGAGGCCCTGCCCGGTGCGCCAGCCGGTCCAGGCCACGAACGCGCCGAGCAGCAACCAGGTGCGGTCGAGGTAGACCGGCACACCCGCCACCCGGGCGAGGCGTAGCGCCCCGGCGGGGGGCTGCTCGTCGGACATGGCACGGACCCTACGTGAGGAACCCGGCATACTGATCCCTCGACCTGCTGCCGACCCGAGGCGACACCACGTGACCCAGCAGCACCGCCCAGACGCCACCGCCGCCCTCACCGCCACCCTGCAGGAGCGGGTCCTCGTTCTCGACGGCGCGATGGGGACCATGATCCAGGGGTACGGCCTGTCCGAGGCCGACTACCGGGGGCAGCGCTTCGTCGAGCACGGCAGCGACCAGCAGGGCAACAACGACCTGTTGTCGCTGACCCGACCCGACCTCGTCCGCGAGGTGCACCGCGCCTACCTCCAGGCGGGTGCCGACCTGCTCGAGACCAACACCTTCAACGCCCAGCGCATCTCGCTGGCCGACTACGGGATGGAGGACGTCGCCTACGAGATGAACCTCGCCGCGGCGTCGCTGGCCCGCGCCGAGGCCGACGCGATGACGCAGCGCACGCCCGACCGGCCGCGCTGGGTGCTGGGCACGCTCGGGCCGACGAACCGCACGGCATCCATCTCGCCCGACGTCAACGACCCGGGCGCCCGCAACGTCACCTACGACGAGCTCGTGGGCGCCTATCTCGAGCAGGCCCGCGGCCTCGTCGACGGCGGCGCCGACGTGCTGCTGGTCGAGACCATCTTCGACACGCTCAACGCCAAGGCCGCGATCTTCGCCCTCGAGACCCTCTTCGAGGAGCACGAGCGGCGGTGGCCGGTGATGATCTCGGGCACGATCACCGACGCCTCCGGACGCACCCTGTCCGGCCAGGTCACCGAGGCCTTCTGGTACTCCGTGCGGCACGCACGCCCGCTGGCGATCGGGCTGAACTGCGCGCTGGGCGCCGGGGAGCTGCGCCCGTACGTCGCCGAGCTCTCGCGGATCGCCGACTGCTTCGTCTCGGCCCACCCCAACGCCGGGCTGCCCAACGCGTTCGGGGAGTACGACGAGACCCCCGAGGCGATGGCCCGCGTCGTCGGCGAGTTCGCGACGTCCGGCCTGGTCAACATCGTCGGGGGATGCTGCGGCACCACGCCGTCGCACATCGCCGCGATCGGGCAGGCCGCCACGCAGGGGACGCCCCGACGACCGACCGACCTGCCGCCGGCACTGCGCCTGTCCGGGCTCGAGCCCTGCGTCATCGACGGGGACAGCTTGTTCGTCAACGTCGGTGAGCGCACCAACATCACCGGGTCGGCCCGGTTCCGCCGGCTGATCAAGGAGGACGACTACGGCACGGCGCTCGGCGTGGCCCGCCAGCAGGTCGAGGCCGGCGCCCAGGTCATCGACGTCAACATGGACGAAGGCATGATCGACGGCGTCGCCGCGATGGACCGCTTCCTGAAGCTGGTCGCCTCCGAGCCCGACATCTGCCGGGTGCCGCTGATGATCGACTCCAGCAAGTGGGAGGTCATCGAGGCGGGGCTGAAGGTCACCCAGGGCAAGCCGATCATCAACTCGATCTCGATGAAGGAGGGCGAGGAGCAGTTCCTCGACCACGCCCGGCTGGCCCGCAAGTACGGTGCGGCCGTGGTCGTCATGGCCTTCGACGAGCAGGGGCAGGCCGACGACCTGCAGCGCCGTCGGGAGATCTGCGGGCGCGCCTACCGGCTGCTGGTCGACCAGGTCGGCTTCCCTGCCGAGGACGTCATCATCGACCCCAACGTGTTCGCGGTCGCCACCGGCATCGAGGAGCACGCGGCCTACGGCACCGACTTCATCGAGGCCACCGCGTGGATCAAGGAGAACCTGCCGCACGCGCTGGTCTCCGGCGGCGTCTCGAACGTGTCGTTCAGCTTCCGCGGCAACAACGCCGTGCGCGAGGCCATCCACGCCGTGTTCCTCTACCACGCCATCAAGGCCGGCCTGGACATGGGCATCGTCAACGCCGGGGCGCTGCAGGTCTACGACACCGTCGACGTCAAGCTCCGGGACGCCATCGAGGACGTCGTGCTGAACCGCCGAGCGGATGCCGCCGACCGGCTGCTCACCATCGCCGAGGAGTACCGCGGCACCGGTGAGGTCGCCGACGTCGCGGCCGAGGAGTGGCGCTCGTTGCCGGTCGGCGAGCGCATCACGCACGCCCTCGTCAAGGGCATCGACGCGTTCGTCGTCGCGGACACCGAGGAGCTGCGCCTCGAGATCGCCGCGTCCGGCGGGCGCCCGCTCGAGGTCATCGAGGGTCCACTGATGGACGGTATGAACGTCGTCGGCGACCTGTTCGGTGACGGCAGGATGTTCCTTCCCCAGGTGGTGAAGTCGGCCCGGGTCATGAAGCGTGCCGTCGCACACCTCATCCCGTACATCGAGGCCGGGAAGGACGAGGCGGCCAGGAAGCGCAGCAAGGGGCTCGTCGTCATGGCCACGGTCAAGGGCGACGTGCACGACATCGGCAAGAACATCGTCGGCGTCGTGCTCCAGTGCAACAACTACGACGTGGTCGACCTCGGGGTCATGGTGCCGACCCAGAAGATCCTCGACACCGCCACAGAGGTCGGCGCCGACCTCATCGGGCTGTCCGGCCTGATCACCCCGAGCCTGGACGAGATGGTGCGGGTGGCCGCCGAGATGGAGCGCCAGGGCTTCGCGATCCCGCTGCTGCTCGGCGGTGCCACCACGTCGCGCGCGCACACCGCGGTCAAGGTCGACCGGCAGTACTCCGGGCCGGTCGTGTGGGTGAAGGACGCCTCGCGGTCGGTGCCGGTCGTCAGCCAGCTGCTCTCGGACGAGCAGCGCGGGCCCTTCCTCGACGGCATCAGCACGGACTACGACACCATCCGCGTCCGGCACGCGGCGAAGACCGGCGAGCGGCCGCTGGCCGGCCTCGAGCAGGCCCGGGCCAACCGCCCGGTGCTCGACTGGGCCTCCTACCGGCCCAAGCGCCCGCACCTGCTCGAGCAGCAGAGCCGCGACCGGTGGTCCGGGCCCCCGGACGCGCACTGGCACCGGGCCGCGACGCAGTTCACCCGGGTCTGGGCGGACTTCCCGGTGGCCGAGCTGCGGCGCTACATCGACTGGACCCCGTTCTTCCTCGCCTGGGAGATCAAGGGGCGCTACCCCGACGTGCTCAACAACCCGGCGACCTCGCAGGAGGCGCGCACGCTGCTCGCCGACGGCGAGGCGATGCTCGACCGGATCGAGCGCGAGCACTGGCTCACCGCTCGCGGCGTGGTCGGCATCTTCCCGGCGAACGGCGTCGGCGACGACATCGAGGTCTACGCCGACGAGGCCCGCACGACGGTGCTCACCCACCTGCACGGGCTGCGCCAGCAGGGGCGGCACCGCGACGGCGTCGCCAACAAGTGCCTCTCGGACTTCGTGGCGCCCAAGGAGAGCGGCATCGCCGACCACATCGGTGCCTTCTCGGTCACCGCGGGGCTGGGCATCGAGGAGCGGATCCTCGCGTTCAAGGCCGATCACGACGACTACTCGGCGATCCTGCTCGAGTCGCTGGCCGACCGGCTCGCCGAGGCGTTCGCCGAGCGCCTGCACGAGAAGGTGCGTCGCGAGCTGTGGGGCTACGCGCCCGACGAGCACCTCGAGATGGACGAGCTGATCCGCGAGACGTACCGAGGCATCCGCCCGGCGCCCGGCTACCCGGCCTGCCCCGAGCACACCGAGAAGGAGACCCTCATGGCGCTCCTCGGCGGCGCGGAGCGCACCGGGGTCAACCTCACCGAGTCGATGGCGATGTGGCCGGGGGCGTCGGTGTCCGGGTGGCACTTCGCGCACCCCGACAGCCAGTACTTCGTCGTGGGGCGGCTCGGTCGCGACCAGGTGGAGTCGTATGCCGAGCGCAAGGGCTGGGACCTGCGCACCGCCGAACGCTGGCTGGGCCCGAACCTCGGCTACCAGCCCGAGGACTGACCCGGGAGCGCGGGGTGGCGGAGGAGGGCTGTCGGTGACCCGGCATACCGTGGCCTCATGACCCCCGCCCTGTCCCCGAGCCGTGCCGCGGACTTCAAGCAGTGCCCGCTGCTGTTCCGGTTCAGGACGATCGACAAGCTGGAGGGCCCCCCGTCCCCGGCCGCAGCGCGCGGCACCCTGGTCCACGCAGTGCTGGAGCACCTCTTCGACCTCCCGGCGGTCGACCGCACCCCCGAGGCCGCGGTCGCGCTGCTCGAGCCACGGTGGGCGGCGCTGGTCGACGAGCGACCCGAGCTCGAGGCGATGATCGACGACGACGAGCTGCTCACCCCGCAGAGCTGGTTCGCCGCGGCGCGGGTCCTCGTCGAGCAGTGGTTCGAGCTCGAGGACCCCACCCGGCTGGAGCCTGCGGCGCGCGAGCTCTACGTCGAGACCGAGGTCGAGGGGCTCACCCTGCGCGGCTACGTCGACCGGCTCGACGTCGCACCCGACGGCGCGATGCGGGTCGTCGACTACAAGACCGGGCGGTCCCCGAGCGAGCTGTTCGAGGCCAAGGCTCTGTTCCAGATGAAGTTCTACGCGTTGGTCCTGTGGCGCATGCACGGCGAGATCCCCCGCCAGCTCCAGCTGGTCTACCTCGGCAACGGCGAGGTGGTGCGCTACTCCCCCGACGAGCGTGACCTGCTCGCCATCGAGCGGAACATCCGCGCCATCTGGGTTGCCGTGGTGCGCGCCGCCCAGACCGGCGACTGGCGGCCGCGCACCTCGCGGCTGTGCGACTGGTGCGACTTCCGCGACCTGTGCCCCGCCTGGGGTGGCACGCCTCCGCCGCTGCCCGAGGGCGCCGGCGCCATCGCGCTCGACCCGGCCAGCTCAGGCGAGGCCGTGCCCGCTGACGACTGAGACCGACCTGGCCAGCTCGGCCAGGCGGGCGGGGGTCATCCCCGCGAGCCCGTCGACGTGCACGGCGCCGGCCAGCTCGGGCACCGGCACGACGTGCGGCACCGCGAGGGTCGGCACCCCGGCGGCCACCGCGGAGCGCACCCCGGCGGGTGAGTCCTCGATGGCCACGCAGTCCTCCGGCGACACCCCGAGCAGCCGTGCAGCAGCACGGTAGGGCTCCGGGTGCGGCTTGCCGTGGGACACCTCGTCACCGGTGACCACGGCGGCAAAGGCCCCCTCGGGCAGCGCCTCGACCACCGCGTCGGCCAGCGACCGCCAGGACATCGTCACCAGCGCGCTGGGCACCCCCTGCGCCCGCAGGGCTTCGAGCAGCTCTCGGGCGCCGGGCCGCCACGGCAGGTGCTCGCGCACCTGGGCGACCACCCGCACCAGCAGCTCGTCGACGATCCGCTCCGGTGACCAGTCGATGGGCGAGTGCGTCCGGATGAAGGCCGCCGAGACCATCAGGTCGTTGCCGACCAGCTGGTGGGCGAACTCGTCGCTCCAGGTGCCACCGTGCTCGGCGACGATCGCGTGCTCGGCGCGAATCCAGTAGGGCTCGGTGTCGACGAGGGTGCCGTCCATGTCCCAGAGGACCGCTGCGGGGAGGCTCATGGGTCGGCAGTCTATTGAGCCGTAGGGTGGTGCCCTGACGACAGGAGGACGCCGGTGATCGAGCTCGACAACCTGCCCGAGCTGAAGGACGCGGTCATGATCGCCGCCTTCGAGGGGTGGAACGACGCCGGTGAGGCCGCCAGTGCGGTCATCGAGCACCTTGCCGAGACCTGGGACGCCGAGGTGGTCGCGGCCCTGGACCCCGAGGACTACTACGACTTCCAGGTCAACCGACCCCGGGTGCTGCTCGAGAACGGGCGGCGGCGGATCAGCTGGCACACGACCAGGGTGCTCGTGGCCACGAACACCTCGCTCGGTCGCGACGTCGTGCTGGTGCAGGGCGTCGAGCCGTCGTTCCGGTGGCGCGCCTTCGCCATCGAGCTGATGGAGCTGGCGCAGGCCGCGGACGTGTCGATGGTCGTCACCCTGGGCGCCCTGATGGCCGACGTCGCCCATTCGCGCCCGATCCCGGTGTCCGCGACCTCCGACAGCGAGGACACCCGGCACCGCCACGACCTCGAGATGAGCACCTACGAGGGTCCCACCGGGATCGTGGGAGTGCTCGCCGACGCCGCCACCCAGGTCGGTGTTCCCTCGGTGTCGTGCTGGGCCGCGGTGCCGCACTACGCCGGACACAGCCCCTCGCCCAAGGCCACCCTCGCACTCCTGAGTCGGCTCGAGGACCTCCTCGACGGGCCGATCGAGCACGGTGAGCTCGACGAGGACTCGCACGCCTGGGAGCGCGGCATCGACGAGCTCGCGGCCTCCGACACCGAGGTCGCGGAGTACGTCGAGAGCCTCGAGGAGGCGCAGGACACCGCGGAGCTGCCCGAGGCGAGCGGTGACGCCATCGCCAAGGAGTTCGAGCGCTACCTGCGGCGGCGCGGCACGGACGAGCCGTAGACCCGCCCCCGCCTGAGCCATGGCGCAGGCTCACGCGCAACGGAATCCACGGGCGTGCCCGCAGCCCCGTGGCGACCGGGCGCCGGCGCTCCCGCCGACGCGCGCATCACTCCGGTGCTGCCCGAGCCGGCCCTTCACCGGGGTCGGACGGCGGTCGGGCTGACAACACGAGGTCCACCAACTCCGGTGTGCCCGGCTGTTGGTGGACCTTGGTGTACTCGAGTTGAGCTTCCGCTGCAGGGGGGTACGGGAGTTCTTCCTCAAGCACCTTCACCGTAGCGCGAGAACGCGCCCGCTGTCTCGCATCGCCGGATCGACCCTCTCAGCCTGGTCTCAGGATTCCGCGGTGCTGCAGAGACCTCGCGCACCTGACGGGGGTGCCAGCTGGCTCTGGGGGCACCGAGTGGGCCTGCGCCCGGGGCGGGTTCGCCCCTCCTTGGTGGTCACCGGGCGCGCCGAGCATTCCGCAGCAGGTCGGCCCGGCGACGGCGCGCGGCCACCGTCGGCCCTGGTCCCTCCCCGACAGCACGAAGTCCACGACACCCGGTGGAAACCGGCCTTCGTGGACCCTCGCGTGCTCGAGCAAAGCTTCCGCTGCAGGGGGGTACGGAAGTTCGTGTTCGAGCAAGATCATCGTAGCGCGGGGCACGGCGCCTCTGCACCCATCGCCGACCACGGCTCCTCAGCAGGCTCACAGGCCGCGCGTGGAACGCAGTGATCCAGCTGTGGCGCAGCCGAGTTCGTCGCACCCTGCCGTTACGTCAGAGACGCACACCGAGCACGGCATCTATCGTGCGGGCCACCAGCCCGGGTGCGGCCGAGTCATCCCACTCGCCGCTCAGGGTGCGCTCGCTCCAGGAGTCGACCGCTGACAGCGCGGCTCGGGTGTCGAGGTCGTCGGCGATCGCGGTGCGCACGCACGAGATCGTCGACGTCGCGTCCGCACCCTGGTTGACCGACAGGGCCAGGCGCCAGCGTCCAAGCCGAGCCTGCGCCGCCTCGAGCAGGTCGGGGGTGTACTCCCAGTCGGTGCGGTAGTGCTGGTCGAGCAACACGAGGCGGATCGCCATCGGGTCGACCCCGTCGGCACGCAGCTTCGAGACGAGCACGAGGTTGCCCCGCGACTTGCTCATCTTGGTGCCCTCGAAACCGACCATGGCCTGGTGCACGTAGTGCCGGGCGAAGGTGGCGTCGTGGGTGAGGGCGGCCGACTGCACGGCGCTCATCTCGTGGTGCGGGAAGACCAGGTCGCTGCCACCTCCCTGGATGTCGAGGGGGTGGCCGAGCCGGTCGCGTGAGATCGCGGTGCACTCGATGTGCCAGCCGGGCCGGCCTGCGCCGAGCGCCTCGTCGTCCCAGGAGGGCTCCCCGTCGCGGACGGCCCGCCAGAGCAGGGGGTCGAACGGGTCGCGCTTGCCGGGCCGGTCGGGGTCTCCGCCTCGCTCGACGAACACCGACGCCATCTGCTCGCGCGTCCACCCCGACACCGACCCGAAGCTCGGCGTCCGGGCGAGGTCGAGGTAGACGTCGGCGCCGTCGCCCTCCCCCGTCGGCACAGGCAGGCGGTAGGCCGTGCCGTCGTCGAGCAGCGTGCGCACCTCGCGGATGATCTCGGGCATCGACTCGACGACTCCCACGAGCGCGTCGGGGGGCACGACGGCCAGTGCGGTCATGTCCTCGCGGAACAGGTCGATCTCGGCGGTCGCCAGCTCGCGCCAGTCGCGCCCGTCGCGAGCGGCGCGCTCGAACAGCGGATCGTCGACGTCGGTGACGTTCTGCACGTACGAGACCCGGTGACCCGCATCGCGCAGCGCTCGACCGACGAGGTCGAAGGTGACGTAGGTGGCCGCGTGGCCCAGGTGGGTCGCGTCGTAGGGCGTGATGCCGCAGACGTAGAGCCGGGCCACCGGGCCGGGGTCGACCGGGCGCACGGAGCGGCTCTGGGTGTCGAACAGCGCGAGCGGGTCACCGTGGCCGGGCACGGCGGGAACGAAAGGGGCGGGCCACGACTTCACCGGGCAAGACTACGGTGCAACGACTACAGGGCCGGCCACGGTATGGCCGGCCACCCGGGCCGCGGCACCGGGTGCCGGCGGGACCGCAGCAGCGACTCTGTGCGCAGCCGCAGCGCACGCACCTCGGCGCGGGTCAGCAGGGTCGCCAGCTCGTCGGCCAGCCCGCGTCCCAGCTCGTCCGCCAACGACTCCAGCCGGGACAGGTCGGCCTCGGGTACGGGCTCCCCCGCCCATCCCCAGAGCACGGTGCGCAGCTTCGGCTCCACACTCAGGCTGACCCCGTGGTCGCAGCCACGCACGACCTCGCCGTCGCGCAGCAGGTGGCTGCCCTTGCGGTCGGAGTTGTTGAGCACGGCGTCGAAGACCGCCACCGTGCGCAGCGCGGGCTCGGGGCTGTGCGACACGACGACCGGCCGTCCGCCGGGCGACTCGCCCTCGAGCACGATGACCCAGCCGTCGGGTACCTCGCCGGCCGGGGTGACGTCGACCAGCGGGTCGTCCACCCCATCGACGGGCCCCACCCACAGCTGCACCGACCCCGGGCCGAGCGGGCCGTTTCGCAGCACGGTGGGGGGCACGACCCCGAAGCCGCCGGCCGCGCTGACCAGGTAGGCCGCCCGCTCGCGCGCGACGAGGGTGCCGTCGGGGTAGTCCCACAGCGGCCGCTCGCTGGCCTCCGGCTTGTGGATGACGAGCAGCGGCTCGCCACCGACCTCCTGGCCATTACCCTCGACCGAGCAGAGCAGGGCGCCGTTCGAGGAGTCGACGATCCGGCCGACCGGGGTGAGGACCCCGCTCGTCAGGAGGTCGACGACGTCAGCGTCGGTACCCGTTGGCACGAGGGCAGATGTGGCCGGTCGGGTCCAGCGGCTGGCCGCAGAACGGGCAGGAGGGGCGGCCGGCGGACACGACCGCGCCGCACCGTCGGGCGAAGGCCCGGGCGGCCACCGGGCTGAGCACGACGCGCAGGGTCTGCACGGCCTCCTCCTCGGCCTCTTCGGTTTCCTCCGGGTCCTGGTCATGGCACTCGATGACCAGGACGTTGCGCGCGGGGTCCCAGGCCAGGGCGAGGGTGTCGACGCGGAACTCGTCCTCGATCGGGGTCGCGAGGGGCTCGGTGTCGCCGCCACCGAGCGGCTCGGTGGCCGTGCCCTCGGCGTGCGCGTCCAGCAGCTCGTTGACCCGGTCGGCGAGCACGCTGACCTGCACCTTCTCGAGCGAGACCGACACGAGCCGCCCCTCACCGCTCGCCTGGAGGAAGAAGGTGCGGCCGCCGGGCGGCCCGACGGTGCCGGCGACGAATCGCTCGGGCGGGTCGAACACGGTTGCCGGCATGGCTCCACCCTAGATCGAGAATCCGACCGGCAGCTCCAGGCGGTGGCGCGCCATCAGCGCCGCGTCGCCGAGCACCTCGCGAGTTGCACCGTCCGCGACCACCGACCCCTGCGACAGCACCACCGCCCGCTCGCACAGCTCGACGGCGTACGGCAGGTCGTGGGTGACCATGAGCACCGTGACGTCGAGCGCGCGCAGGATGCCGGCGAGCTCGCGACGCGACGCCGGGTCGAGGTTGGAGGAGGGCTCGTCCAGGACGAGGATCTCCGGGCGCATGGCCAGCACCGTCGCGATGGCCACCCGTCGGCGCTGGCCGAACGAGAGGTGGTGCGGGGCCCGGTCGGCGAGGTCGGCGACCCCGACGAGATCGAGCGCCTCGACGACCCGTGCGTCGAGCTCGTCGCCGCGCAGCCCGAGGTTGGCGGGGCCGAACGCGACGTCGTCGCGCACGGTGGGCATGAAGAGCTGGTCGTCGGGGTCCTGGAAGACGATGCCGACCCGGCGGCGGACCTCGAGGAGGTTGGTGTCGGTGACGGGCAGCCCCGAGACGGAGACGCTGCCGGCCCCGGGAGTGAGGATGCCGTTGAGGTGCAGCACCAGCGTCGTCTTGCCCGCGCCGTTGGGCCCCAGCAGGGCGACCCGCTCTCCGCGGTGCACGTGCAGGTCCACCCCGAACAGCGCCTGATGACCGCCGGGGTACGCGAAGGCGACGCCGCGCACGTCGAGCACCGGCACGCTCATCCGAGCCGCACCCCCACACTGACCAGCCCCGCGATGACCGCCGGAGCGAGGGCGAGGGCCCACTGCCCGGCCGAGGCCGTCAGGGGTGCGGTGACCGGCATCCGGCCAGACCAGCCCCGGCTGACCATGGCCAGGTGCACGCGCTCGCCCCGCTCGTAGCTGCGGATGAACAACGCCCCCGTGCTCGCGGCCAGCGGGGGCCAGGCCCGCACCGAGCGCGCGGTGAACCCGCGCGAGATCCGGGCGACGCGCATCCGCCGCATCTGGTCGCCGACGACGTCGACGTAGCGCACCATGAACGACGCGATCGAGACCAAGGAGTCCGGCACCTTCAGGTGCTGAAGTGCGCGCACGAGGTCGCGCGGGCGCGTCGTCACGGCGAACGCCACGGCCGACAGCACGCCGGCGGTTCCCTTGAGCAGCAGGGCCGCGGCGGCCTCCAGGCCGGGCTCGGACAGCATGAACGGGCCGACCGCCACCCGCGGCCCGACGGCGACGAACGGCAGGACGAGGGCGAACAGCGCGAAGGGGACCTCGACCGCGAGCCGGGGCAGGACGAGCCGCAGGGGCACGCGGGTGGACACGAGCAGCCCGGCGGCCACGACGAGCAGGACGAGGAGCGCACCGGTCGCGGCGCGGGGCACCGACACGACGGCGAGGACGAACGCGAGCAGGCCGACCAGCTTGGCGTGCGGTGGCAGCTGGTGCAGGACGCTGGTCCCCTCGATGTGCAGGTGAGCGCCGGGGCCGGCTCCCACCTCAGGACGCGGAGTCGGTCTTGGGGCGGCGCCGCAGGACGACCAGGACGCCGGTCATGACCAGACCCACCACGACCACTCCGACCAGACCCGCGAGCCCACCGGCCAGCCTCGGGTCGTCGACCTCGGTGACGGCGTAGTCGGCGAGCGGCGAGCCGGCGGTCGGCGAGTCCCGGGTCGCGGTGTCGAACCCGAGGGCGCCCGCGACGTACTCGAGCCCGTCCGGGTGGGCCGAGGCGTAGAAGGACAGGCCGCCGGCGAGAAGGGCGCTCACCAGCAGCCCGACCGCGACCAGGGAACGGGTGCTCGGGCGGCGCCTCGCGGGGGCCGCGACGGGTGTGGCCGGGCTTGTCATGCGACGACCTCCGGGGTGCGCAGCTCGAGGGCGGGCAGGCGGCCGCGGGCGCCGGAGACCAGGTCGGGGCGTGCCGCGAGGATGCTGGAGACGGCGAGCACGGTGATGACGGACTCCCCGACCCCGATGACCACGTGCCACGAGACCATCGCCGTGGTGAGCGTGTCCAGCGGGATCGGTGCCACCCCGCCCACGGAGTAGAGCCCGACGAAGGCCAGCGCCGCCGCTGGGACGCTGGCCAGCGCGCCGGCGCCCGCCGCGATCGACACGCTCGACAGCCTGCGCGGCAGGACGGCCAGGACCAGGCGGAACACCCCCCACCCGACCCACACGGCGACGACACCCATGAGGAGGATGTTCGACCCGAGCGCGCTGACGCCACCGTCGGCGAAGAGCAGGGCCTGCACGGCGAGGACGACGGTGAGGCAGAGGGTGGCCGTGGCCGGCCCGACCAGCACCGCCGCGAGGGTCGCGCCGATGAGGTGGCCGGACGTGCCGGCGCCCACCGGGAAGTTCAGCATCTGGGCCGCGAAGACGAACACCGCAACGAGCCCGGCGAGCGGCGCCGCCCGGTCGTCGAGCTCTCTGCTCGCCCGGCGCAGCGAGAGCGCGACCACTCCCGCGGCGACGACGGCCGTGCCCAGCGAGGTGGGGGCGTCCAGGAATCCGTCGGGCACGTGCACGGGCTGCTCCTTGCCGGGTCGGGGCTCTTGTTGCATATTATTCGCAACAAGGCCGGCGAGCAATCAGCCGGCCCCTCCCCCGACCTCCGAGTCGCCGACCGGGGCGTGCGCCGGGCGAGTGACGAGCGGCGCCAGGTCGCCCTGCACGGTATTGCTGGCCAGCAGCACCATCCGGGTCGCGGTGAGGTGCACCGCGGTGAGCGACCCGGGGTCGATCCGCACCCGCTGCAGGCCGGCGAGCCCCGCACCGACCGCTTCGGCCACCACGGCCTTGATGGGGTCACCGTGGCTCACCGCGACCCACACGGCATCGGCGCCGTGCTCCGCCTCGACCTCCGCGTCGAGCGCCCGCACGCCGCCGACGACCCGCTCGGCCATCTGCGCGAGGGACTCGGCGGCGTACCCGGCATCGGGGGGGAAGGTCGCGGCGCCCGGGTCGTCCTGCACCACCCGCCACAGGTCGTCCTTCGCGGCGTCGGCCAGCGAGCGCCCGGTCCAGGCGCCGTAGTGGCACTCCCCCAACCGGTCGTCGTGCGCCACGTCGTGGCCGGCCAGCGCGAGGGATGCCGTCTCGAGGCAGCGCTGCAGCGGGCTCGAGACGGCTCGGGAGATGGGGAGGGGGGCGAGGCGCTCGGCCACGCGTGCCGCCTGCTCGCGCCCGATGTCGGTCAGGCCGACCCCCTCGGACCAGCCGGCGAGCACGCCGTCGGCGTTGGCGGTCGAGTGCCCGTGTCGCAGGAGCAGGACGATGGCCACGGGAGCCAAGTGTAGGCCGCACCCGCCCGGATACCGCGTGCCGTCCACACCCGCACCGCCCGTCGGTCACAATGGCGCTCGTGATCGTGGACCAGGCCCTCTATGTCGGGGGCGCCCGCCGCCCGTGCGGCGACCTCAGCGACGAGCTGGCCGCCCTGCGGGCCACGGGTGCGCCGGGGGACTTCCTGTGGATCGGGCTGAAGAACCCCACCCAGGCCGAGTTCGACGTCGTCAACGAGGAGCTGCAGCTGCACCCCCTGGCCGTCGAGGACGCCATCCAGGGCCGGCAGCGCGCCAAGGTCGAGCTCTACGACACCAGTGTCTTCGTGGTGCTGAAGCCGCTGCGCTACGTCGAGGAGTCCTCCGACATCGAGACCGGCGAGCTGATGTGCTTCGTAGGTGACCGCTTCATCGTCACGGTCCGGCGCGGCGAGGCGGCCCCGTTGGCCGGGCTGCGACACCGCCTCGAGGCCGACCCCGTCGCGCTGCACCTCGGCCCGATGGCGGTGCTGCACGCCATCGTCGACGTCGTCGTCGACAACTACACGCTCATCGACGCCGAGGTCTCCGCCGACCTCGACGGCATCGAGACCGGCGTCTTCTCCGGCGCCGACATGGACTCCTCGACGATCTACCGGCTCAAGCGCGAGGTGCTCGAGTTCCGCAGGGCCGCCGCCCCGCTGGCCGCCCCGCTGGCCGCCCTGCACGAAAGCGAGAGCTCCCACGTCGAGGACGCCGAGCTGCGACTGCGGTTCCGCGACGTCTCCGACCACCTGGCGGCCGTCATCGAGCACGTCGAGACCTACGACCGGCTGCTCACCGACGTGCTCGGCGCCCACCTGGCCCAGATCACCGTGCAGCAGAACAACGACATGCGGCGGATCTCCGCCTGGGTCGCGATCGCCGCCGTGCCGACGATGATCGCCGGCATCTACGGCATGAACTTCGAGTACATGCCCGAGCTCACGGCGAGCGTGAACCTCGGCTCCGGCCGGGAGCTGCACTACGGCTACTTCATCATCGTCGCCGTCATGGGCACGGCGTGCGCCTCGCTCTACCGGGCGTTCAAGCGCAGCGGCTGGCTGTAGCCGCCGCCGGGTCAGGTGGCGCTGATCCACCCGGCGACCAGCGCCACGATGACACCCAGTCCGAGGGCGATGCGGTACCAGATGAAGGGCCGCAGCGAGTTCGTCGCGACGAAGCGCAGCAGCCACGCGATCGAGGCGTAGGCCGTGCCGAAGGCCACGACCACGCCCACCAGCATCTGCCCGACCCCGAGTGCCACGACGTCGTCGAAGCCGCGCGCCAGCTCGAAGATGCCGGCTGCCGTCAGCGCCGGGATGGCCATGAAGAAGGACAGCTCGGTCGCGGTGACCCGGTTGATCCCGCGCATCAGCCCGGCCGAGATCGTGGCCCCGGAGCGCGAGACCCCGGGGATGAGCGAGAAGCACTGGACCAGCCCGAGAACCAGGCCGTCCTTGACGGTGATGTCGTGCTCACCGCGCTGGATGCCGCGCTTCTCGAGCACGTCGTGACGCTGCTCCGCGACCCAGATGACGGCACTCCACGCGATGAGCGCGCCCGCGACCACCCACAGGCTGCGCAGCGCTCCCGAGATCAGGTCACGCGCGAGGAACCCGACCACGCCCACGGGGATCGAGCCGACGATGACGGCCCAGGCGAGGGTGTAGTCGGGGTCCTCGCGGCCCTGCACCGAGGTCAGACCGGCGAGCCACGCGCGGAACAGCCGGGCGATCTTGCCCGCGAAGTAGATGAACGTCGCGACGATGGCCCCGATCTGGATGATCGCCGTGTACGCCGTGATTGCCGGGTCGTCGACCGGGAGGCCGAGCAGCTGCTCGGCGATCGTGAGGTGCCCGGTGGAGCTGATCGGGAGGAACTCGGTGAGTCCTTCGACGATCCCGAGGATGACGGCCTGGAGGTAGGTGAGTTCGACGGGCACGAGCCGACAGCCTAGATGCCGTGCGGCCGTTGTCAGCCCAGCCCGGCCAGCGCGTCCCCCACCGTGCGCAGCACCGCCACGCGTGCCGCCGTGGTGGTGGCGTAGGGCGCCACGCTGAGTGTGGTGACCCCGGCCGTCGCATAGCGCCCGATCCGTTCGGCGATGCGCTCCGGGGGCCCGATCAGGGCGGTGGAGTCGACGAGGTCGAACGGCACGGCAGCCGCCGCATCGCGGGCGCGACCGGCGAGGTAGAGGTCCTGGATCTCGTCCGCGGCCGCGTCGAAGCCCAGCGAGCGCGCGAGCCGGTTGTAGAAGTTCTGCTTCCGGCTGCCCATCCCTCCGATGTAGAGGGCGGTGTACCCGGCGACCACGGACCGGGCCGCCTCGAGGTCGTCCATGACGACGACGGGAACGGTTGCGACGACGTCGAAGCCGGCCATCGCGTCACCGTCGCTGCCCGCCCCCACTGCTTCGCGGCCCGCCCGCACGGCGGCGAGCTGGTCGGCCGAGTGCTCCGGGGAGAAGAAGATGCCGAGCCAGCCGTCGGCCACCTCGCCGGCCAGGCGAAGGTTGCGCGGACCCACCGCAGCGAGGTAGACCGGCAGGTCCGTGCGAGGCGGACGGATGGTGAGCCGCAGCGCCTTTCCCGGCCCGTCGGGCAGCGGCAGGGTGAAGTGCTCCCCCGCATACTCCACCTGCTCGCGCCGCAGGGCCATCCGCACGATGTCGACGTACTCGCGGGTGCGGGCCAGTGGCGCCGCGAACCGCACCCCGTGCCAGCCCTCGCTGACCTGTGGGCCGGACACCCCGAGCCCGAGGTGGAAACGCCCTCCGGACAGGCGGTCGAGGGTCGCGGCGGTCATCGCCGTCATCGCCGGCGTGCGTGCGGGGATCTGCATGACCCCGGCGCCCAGCCCGATGCTCGTGGTCTGCGCCGCCAACCAGCCGAGCACGGTCGGTGCGTCGGAGCCGTAGGCCTCCGCCACCCAGGCCTGGGCGTAGCCGAGCCGCTCCGCCTCCTGCACGAGGTCGACGGTGTCGTTGCCCAGTCCCATGCCCGCATAACCGCAGGAGATCGCCAGCCGCATGGCGCCCACGGTAGCGAGGGGCCGGGCGATAGGGTCGCCGCCATGCTGACCCGCCGCCTCGCGACCTCCGGCCTGGCCGTCTCGCGGATGGGCCTGGGCACGATGGCCTGGGGGACACGAACCTCCCCCGAGGACGCCCGAGACATGCTCTCCGCCTTCCGCTCGGCGGGCGGCACCCTCGTCGACACCGCCCACGGGTACGCGGGCGGCGCGGCCGAGGACCTGCTCGGCGACTTCCTGCGGGGCCCGGACCGCGACGAGATCGTGCTCGTCACGAAGTCGGGCATTCGCCGGGCCGGCGGCAGCCGGGTCGTCGACTGCTCACGCCGGGCGCTCATGCACCAGCTCGACACCTCTTTGCAACGGCTCCACAGCGGGCACGTCGACGTGTGGCTCGCACACGCCTGGGACGAGCACACGCCGATCGAGGAGACGGTGAGCGCGCTGGTCTGGGCCGTCGAGACCGGGCGCGCCCGCTACGTCGGCGTCTCCAACCACGTCGGCTGGCAGGCCGCCCGCACGATGTCGCTGCTCGCGGCGTCCGGGGTGCCGCTGGTCGCCGACTCGGTCGAGTACAGCCTGGTCGCCCGCACGCCCGAGCGGGAGCTCGTCGACGCCGCGGCGGCCCTGGGGTTCGGGTTGCTGCCGTGGTCGCCACTGGGCCGCGGGGTCCTCACCGGCCGCTACCGCACGACCGTCTCGGCCGACTCCCGGCTCGCCTCGGAGGAGTTCGCCGGCTTCGCCGGCCGCCACGTGGGCGACCACACCCGAGGCGTGGTCGAGGCGGTGCACACGGCCGCGAACGGCCTGGGGGTGGCCCCGGCCGCCGTCGCACTCGCGTGGGTGCGCGACCGCCCCGGGGTCACGGCACCGGTCGTCGGCCCGCGGACCCCCAGCCAGCTGGCGACCCTGCTCGAGGCGGAGGACGTCGAGCTGCCCGAGCAGATCGTGCTCGCCCTCGACGAGGTGTCGGTCGAGCACACCTGAGGTCGGGACGGGTCAGCGAGGTTCGGTGTCGTCGGGCTCGTCGTACTCGATGTCGTCGTCGAGGCCGGAGTACAGCCGGGCGCCGTCGCCGTCCTCGTCGTCGTGGTCGTCGAGCACGTCCTCGGAGACGTCGTCACCGTCCTCGTCGTCCTCGTCCTCGTCCTCGTCGTCCTGGTCGTCGTCCTCGTCGCGGTCGTCGTCACCGCTGTAGATGTCCAGCGGC
>Ga0105047_10002150_pt1 | contig 35260 bp, 24 predicted proteins | sample MAT04_FD_78384 | JGI IMG/M metagenome (GOLD analysis project Ga0105047, IMG submission 78384) | Freshwater microbial communities from Lake Fryxell liftoff mats and glacier meltwater in Antarctica - MAT-04 (megahit assembly) | ecosystem: Environmental > Aquatic > Freshwater > Ice > Liftoff... | reverse complement strand
CCGGTCTCGCGTAGCGCATGGCGGTTGCTCATCCCTGTGGTTCGGCTGCCAGACGTGGCGGCGCACTGGCCCCAAGGTTTCGCGGCAAAGCCGTCCCTCGTCCAGACCAAATGCGATATGTATGACAGGCTATAACTGGCGCCGTCCCAGCAAAACCAAACGCGCCCCGGCAGGGCCGGGGCGCGACTAGCTGGACTGGCCCCAGACTGGCCCCAGACTGGCCCCAGACTGGCCCCAGACTGACCTCAGACTGGCCTCAGACTGGGCGTCGACGCCGCAGGGCCCCAAGTCCGCCCAGTCCGGCAAGCAGCAGCAGTGCTGTCGCCGGCAGCGGAATGGGTGCCACGGTGACAAGGTTCTGGCTGCCGCGCAGGCTTTCCAGGAAGGTCATGTCATAGCGATGGCCGCCGACATAGGTCTGGGCCGCCAGCAAGAAGCTGTCCGCCATGGCTTGCGCGCCGGCCGTGCCGTCGATTGCCGAGAATATGCCGGTCGCCGCAGACCAGTCGGTGTCATAGATCGCATTCCACAGCGCCATCTGGAACCCGGCGGCCTGCGCCGCATCGCCAAGAAGGAGCGACGAGAAATTCGCGTCGAACAGCGCTTGAACCCGCGCAACCGAGCCGACATCGAGACCGTAGCTGTTTGAAAACGGCGTATCGGTGGTCTCATACTGACCCGACCCAAGATAATGGCTGATGTCGAGGCACCAGGCCGTGATATCGCCAAGCTGGCCAGAGGTGTCCGTCATGTTGAAGCCGTAGGCCCCAACGCTCCAGGGCATCGTCCCTGCGGCAACACCGGCCGGTGCGCTGGTGATTGTGACCCAGCCGTTCGAAGTGCCACCTTCATAGACCAGATCCACAGTCGAAGCCGAGGCGAAGCACGGCAGAAGCAAGGCCACAGACACAGCCAGCGATTTCAGGGCAAAACCAGACATTCATTAAACTCCCGTCAAGATGTCGCCACACTTTTGCCAGATTTTCGACGATTGCCATGCATTTCACCGCAGCGCCGTCCGATTGCTACCGCCGGTAGAACCAGTGGGCATCGCGCGTCATGCAGTTTCATCCCAAGGCGACGATCGTCCCTGCTGTGACGACAATCGCCAAACCTGGCGGAAGTTCGAGGCGAAGAGCGGTCGGGTTGCGGGGCACTGATTCGAGGCGGACGCCATCGAAACCGCAACGACCACGACAGCAGACGGCTGGGCTGCTATCGCAGTGATCCGGACCTTTTTCTGGAACGCGACATGAAGGAAGTGCGCGAAGCCAACCTCGCAGCGCACCAGCACAAGGAAGATGGTTAGCGGCGCCTTGGCCGCGTCGAGTCTGGCGCCGTGCCAGACTGACGCGCTGACAGGGCCCCGAACGACGCAGCGGAAGCTGACATGGCTCGTCGATGTGTCCACCGGTTCGGGGTGACGCGCCGCGCCCGAAGATCGACGCGAAATAGCAGGGGGTGGTAGATCGTCAGCCGCCAGGCCGCACCGCCCGACTCGGTCATGGTCGGCGCGATCACGTTCACCAATTGCGCGATGCAGGCGATCTTCACCACGTTCGATTTGCGGATGAAGGTGTTCAGGATGCAGCCGACCTGAAACACAACCTCGAAATTGTAGATGTCTTCCAGCAGGCACGGCGCAGTCGGCCAGCCTTCGCTGCCGACCAGGACCGCGCGGTCGGCAGTGTTGAAATGAAACCAGACGTTCCATTCGTCAAAGCTGATCGTGACATCATGCCTGGACCGCTTGCGGGCCTTGTCGTCCGAGGTGTGCCAGGCAAGGTCCAGACGCACCGGCCGATCCTTGCGCGGCAAAATCCCGTCTTCCCGGTTGTGGGCCGAGACGAAGTTGCCGCCCGGGTAGCGCACGTAAGGAATGTTCAGATCGCGCACCAGTTGGGCCATTTCGCCGGACATGCCGTGCGTGTCGGCAGTCGGATGGCCGGGTTCGTAAGTGCCGGAGTAGATGGCGCGGCCCAACAGTTCCAGGAATGCGGCATAGACCCGGTCGTCCACGTTCGAAATGGTGAAATCCCGATGGGCTGTGATGGCGGCTTTCTTGATCTCCCCCCAAAGGCCGCGTGAAAACGCCGTATCAGCCTTTTCGATATGAATCGGAAATCCGGGAGCGCCCCTCAAGCGGATTCGCCGCGCGCACGTGGAAAATGGCCCGTATTTGGTCAGCGCGCGCCCGTCAGTGTGCTGCCGTGATCCGCATGACGATGTCCTGATCATGGTTGCCAAAACCGCGACCGAAAATATTGATCCCGCCGGGGTGGCGGGCAGTTGCATCGACGCCGATGCGAAAGCGGATCGAGCGATGCTTGTCCACATCCAGATCACGCAAGGTCACCGGGGAAATCTTCATCCCGTCCACGTAAGTGCCATCTGCTGAGAAGTCGGCGCTCTTGTGGTGATGCGGGTACCGGTGTCGCAGGCTGCGCGCGACACTTCAGAACGACGGAAATTTCCTGTTCACTGTAGGCTTCATATTTGCGCAGGCTCGGGCACAAAAGGTCCGGAAAACGTTTTCCCAAGTGAGAACAGGACGAACCGAATCCTCGATCTCTTGAGGAAAACCTTTTCTGACCGCTGACCCGCACGGCCTTCCTGGGAGGCACCGATCTGGCCGACAACCAATACCCCAAGGGCAATGATCTGGTGCTGACCACCGCCAAAGCGCCGGCGGGCCAATTCGACGACATGGTGAACTCGGAAAGCTCGCCCTGGAGGTCCGCTATACCTGCCGGACAACCTTCGCGGTTTCAGTCCGGAGATGGCCTTTCATCCTGATTTGGTGCTGGCCCGTGAAGGCAGAGTGCTTGCGACTGAATGGGTTCGGCACTTGCGCTTGATTGGACGCGGCGATGGAGCGCCGGCCAATTCTGCCCCGCGCTTGTCGCTGCACCCAAAACAAACTCACCGGCGCAAAACTTCATGCTACGTTGCCCCGCGAAGCAGCACAACGGAGGCCGCCATGTACCGACACATCCTACTGGCCTATGACGGCACGCGTGAGGGCCGGATGGCCTTGCGCGAAGGTGCCCGGCTCGCCCAGATCACCGGGGCGCAAGTCACGCTGATGGCGGTCGTTGACCCGACGATCGGCCTGGGTCTGTCCGTCGATCCGGTGGGGGTCTATATTCCGCCGGACCAGACCGCGACCTATCAGAAAATCCTTGACGAAGGCACGGAGCGGCTGACGCGGATGAAGCTGTCACATCATGCGCGGCTGGAGCGGGGCCAGCCGGCCGAAAGGATCACCGCCGTGGCCAAGGAAATCTCGGCCGATCTGGTGGTGGTGGGCCATCACCGGCAAGGCATCTTGGCGGGATGGCTTTTGGGGTCGGTTACCTCGGACCTGACCAACAGCCTCACTTGCAGTCTTCTGGTGGCGCGGATGGAGATTTCCGATGAGGCGTTGTTTGGCGGGGCCGACACGCCCGCAGAGTGATCGCGGACGGATTGATTGATCGCCGGTTCGGCCAGGCGGATTTGTGCGCCGAGCCCGCCGCCTGCGCCCGCCGCCTGCGCCCGCCGCCTGCGCCCGCGGCATCACTTAGTGAAAGTCGCGGCTGGGGAACAGCGCCTTGGCCTGTTCCCGGGGATGGCGCGCGCCGGAGCGTTGATCCCGCCCGATCGGGCGCTTGCCTTCATCCGCCCGTCCGTCATTTGAATCGATCACGACCGGACGCCCCAGCGTTGCCAGCAGCGATGACACATCCTCGACCGTCTCGGCGATCAGGTGGACGACCTGCCCCTCGCGCTCGATTCTGCCGGTGACGCGGACAAGGCGGCCCGCGATCACCGCCTTGCGGAAGGCTTTGTAAACCCGGTCCCAGACCACGACATTCACCACGCCGGTTTCATCCTCCAGCGTCAGGAAGATCACGCCCGAGGCGGTGCCGGGGCGCTGACGGGTGATGACGAGGCCGGTCACGGTGACGCGGCCCTTGGCGGTCAGCAGGCGGTCATGCGGCAGGCTTTCGGGCAGGCGGGGGCGCAGAAGTTCCACCGGGTGCGCGCGCAAGGACAGGCGCAGCGACAGGTAATCCTCGATCACCTCGCCCCCCAATGTCATCTGCGGCAGGGCCACGGCAGGCTCCACCCCGCCTTCACCATCAGTGCCGAACAGCGGCAACGGCGCAGGGCCGGCCAGTGCCTTGGCATCCCACAGCGCGGTGCGGCGCGACAGGCCGAGGGGGCCGAAGGCATCCGCTTCGGCCAGCCGTTCCAGCGCATCGGGGCGCACCCCGGCGCGGCGCCACAGGCTTTCGACATCCGGATAGCCGTTGCCCCGCGCGGCGGCGATCCACAAGGCATCCTCTTCGCGCATCCCCTTGATCTGGCGAAAGCCCAGGCGCAGCGCCAAGGACCCATCGGCGCGGGGCTCGATGCTGCAATCCCAGAACGAATGATCGACCGAGACGGGCCGCACCTCGACCCCGTGTTCGCGCGCGTCGCGCACCAGTTGGGCGGGGGCGTAGAACCCCATCGGCTGAGAGTTCAGCAGCGCGCAGGTGAAGATCGCCTGATGATGGCATTTCAGCCAGGCCGAGATATAGACCAGCCGGGCAAAGCTGGCCGCATGGCTTTCGGGAAAGCCATAGCTGCCGAAGCCTTCGATCTGCGCAAAGCAGCGGGTGGCGAAATCGGCGTCATAGCCGCGCTCCAGCATCCCCGAAACGAACCGGTCCCGAAAGCCGCCGATGGTGCCCATGCGCTTGAACGTGGCAAGGCTGCGGCGCAGGCGGTCCGCCTCGGCCGGGGTGAAACCGGCGGCCACCACGGCGATCTGCATGGCCTGTTCCTGAAACAGCGGCACGCCGTAGGTGCGCCCCAGCACCTCCATCAGCGCAGGGCCGAGGTCTTCGACCTTTTCCTTGCCCTGACGGCGGTTGATGAACGGATGCACCATGCCGCCCTGAATGGGGCCGGGCCGAACGATGGCAACCTCGCACACCAGGTCATAGAACTTGCGCGGGCGCATCCGGGGCAGGAAATTCAACTGCGCCCGGCTTTCGACCTGAAACGTGCCCACGGCATCGGCACGGCACAGCATGTCGTAGATGCGGGGATCCTCGGGCGGGACATTGGCAAGGGTCATGTGCTGACCCCGGAATTCGTCCAGCAATCCGAAGGCCTTGCGGATGCAGGTCAGCATCCCCAGCGCCAGAATATCGACCTTCAGCAGGCCCAGCGCGTCGATGTCGTCCTTGTCCCATTCGATGACGGTGCGGTCTTCCATCGCGGCATTCTCGATGGGGCACAATTCGTCCAGACGGCCTTGGGTGATGACAAAGCCGCCGACATGCTGGGACAAATGGCGCGGAAAGCCGATGATCTCGCCGATCAGTTGCGAGGCCAGCATCACCCGCTTGTCGGCCGGATCAATACCGGCCTCGCGCATCCGGTCCTCGCCCGGGGCGGCCGAGGACCAGCCCCAGATCTGGCCCGACAGGCGCGCGATCACGTCCTGGCTCAGCCCCATCGCCTTGCCGACCTCGCGGATCGCGGCGCGGCTGCGCAGGTGGATCACCGTCGCCGTCAGCCCGGCCCGGTGGCGGCCATAGCGTTCGTAGATCCACTGGATCACTTCCTCTCGGCGTTCGTGTTCGAAATCGACGTCGATGTCCGGCGGCTCACCGCGTTCCTTCGAGATGAAGCGTTCGAAGATCAGCGTGATGGATTCGGGCGGCACCTCGGTGATGCCCAGAAGATAGCAGACCACCGAATTGGCTGCCGACCCCCGCCCCTGACACAGGATGCCTTTGGAGCGGGCGAATTGCACGATGTCATGCACGGTCAGGAAATAGGGCGCATACTCGATCTCGCGGATCAGCGTCAGTTCCTTTTGCGTGCGGTGGACGATCTTGGGCGGCGGGCCATCGGGATAGCGCCAGTGCAGCCCCTCACGCGTCAGGCGTTCCAGCCGGTCCTGCGCGGGCTCGCCGTCCTTGGTCTCGTCGGGGTATTGATAGCGCAGATCGCCAAGGCTGAAAGAACACGCCCCGGCGATGTCCACGCTGCGGCGGATCGCGGCGGGATAGCGGTGAAACAGCCGCGCCATTTCGGCCCCCGATTTCAGCCGGTGCTCGCCATTGGCCAGGCGGCGCGAGCCGATGGCGTCGATGGTGCAGCCCTCGCGCATGCAGGTCAGAACATCGGCCAAGGGGCGGCGTGCGGCGCGGTGCATCAGCACATGGCCCACGGCGACCAGCGGCAGGCCGGTCATCTGCGACAGGCCCGCCAGCCGGTCGAGCCGGTCCTGATCGCAGCCGTCATAGCGGGGGGCGGCGCCAAGATAGCATCGGTTCGGGAAAGCCTTGCCGATGCGGGTCAGGTCCGCTTGCGCGGCCTTGCCGCCGCCTTCGTCCAGGGGATCGGGCGGCAAGGCGATCAGGATCATGCCCTTGCCCCAATCAGACAGATCGGCGCGGGTCAGATGACATTCCCCCTTGTCCGCGCGGCGTTTGCCAAGGGACAAAAGCCGGGTCAGCCGGGACCAGGCGGCCATATCTGTCGGCAGCGCGATCCATTCCACCGCACTGTCGGTCAAAACCAGCCGCGCGCCGGGGATCAGCTTGGGCAAGGGCGTCTCGGGCAGAACCGGCGCTGCGGTTTCGCCCGAGAAATGCGGCACGGTCTGGCGGCTGGAGTGATCGGTCACGCGCTGCGAGCGGATCATCGGGCCATCGGGGGGGCCACCGAGGGGGCCACCGAGGGGGCCACCGGGGGGGCCATCGGTGGCGCTTTGGGCGGCGGTCTTTGCCTCGTCCTGCAGCCGCGTCAGTTCCTTCAGCGCCGAATAGGCCCGCACCACACCGGCGACCGAATTGCGGTCGGTGATGGCGATGGCCTTCAGTCCCAGTTCGGCGGCGCGGGTCATCAGTTCTTCGGGGTGCGAGGCCCCGGTGAGGAAGGTGAAGTTCGAGGTGACGCACAGTTCGGCATAAGCGGTCATGCAAATTCCCCCGCGACTTGCCAGCCGGGGGTCTGCGGCGTGTGAAACAGCCACAGGCGCGGGCCTTCCCGGGTTTCCACGCGCCAGTAATCGCGCAGGCCCGAACGCCAGGCCGGATCGTCGAACCACCATTCCGGGGTGATCCGTTCCGGCCCCTGAGCGCGAAGCGTGGTGAACCACATCCGCCGCCAGCGGAACCGCGCGGGGGGATTGCCCGGCCCTTGGGCGGTGGCATTCAGCACCAGTTCGGGGGCGAAAATGGTGATCGGGCGCGGCGGAACCTTGCGGCGGGGGGCGGGCAGCGCCGCGCTATAGGCGGCGGGGGCGAGGGTGAAGCTGCGTTCGGGCACCAGACTGTCGGCGGGCAGAAGCCGCAGCACCCGGTCAAAGCCGATCCGGTTGCCGACGCGCGACATGAGGTCCGCCAGCGCGTCTTCCTGGCGGAGGACCGGGCCGCCGCCCATCTGCCCGCCTCCCACCTGTTCGGGCGGCATGGGTTCGGTCAAGGTTGCAGACAGGCGCAGACTGTCGATGCCGAAGCCCGCATCCACTTCGTCCACACCCCGGGCGAACAGCGCCGCGATCCGCACCGGATCGCGCATGGGCCGCGCCAGCCCGATCTCGACCTGAACGGTCGCGCGGTCCACCCGGCGCAGTTCCAGACGGACCCGGCGTGCGCCCATATGATGCAGCGCCAGCTTGCTGCAGAGGCGGTCCAAGAGCCGCTCCAGCCCCGCCATCACATCGCTTTGCAGGCCGATCGGGTCGGGCAGCGTCATCCGCACGCCGAAATGCGGCGGCTCTGGCTCTGCCGCCACGGGTTCTGGTTGCGCCCCGAGCGCCTGATCCAGCCGGAACACCAGCGCCGGGCCAAAGCGGCGGGAGAGCGGCGCGCGCGGCAGCGGGATCAGATCGGCGATGCGGGGCAGACCGACGCGGGCCAGCGCCTCGGCAGTGTCATGGTCGATCCGAAGCGCTGCGACCGGCAGTTTGCCGATGCCTTCGGCCAGCCCCCCATCCGCAATGATGCCGCCGCCGTGCCGGGCCAAGGCATGCGCCGCGCCGCGGGTTCCGGCAATGGCGCTGGCCACCATCAGGCCCGCCCGCGACAGCCTTGCCTCCAGATCGGCCCTCAGCTCCTCCTCGCCGCCAAAAAGATGCCCGACGCCGGAAATGTCGGCCACCAGCCCGTCCGCGCCTTCGGTTGCCACCATCGGCGAATAGCCGGACACCCAGCGGCGCAGCACCGCCAAGGCTGCCGCCTCGCCGGGCAGATCGGCGGGCCGGGTGGTCAGGTCCGGGAAGATCGCGCGGGCATCGGCCAGCGCCATGCCGCGGTGCAGACCCCGCGCCTCTGCCGCAGGGGTCAGGCAATGCAGATGGTCGGCATTGCCGGACCGCAGAACCAGCGCCAGCGCGCCTTCAACCGGGCGGCGGCGCTGGCTCGTGTCGCTGGCCAGCCGCGGAAACCAGATCGAAAGCAGACGACGCGCCATTCCAGTTCAAGACCCAACTGCCAAGAGTTCCCTTTTTGTTCTTTTTAAGGGACCAGTCGTGCAGAGTCGAGTCCCGCGCTGGTCCCGAGACGGGCTCGCAGGCCCAGCGCGTCTCGGTGGCATTGCTGCCGGAATCCTCATGGATCAGCATCAGGCCCCGGGTCTGCCCCGCCTCGGCAGCCAGTTGCATCCGGCGGCCTGCGGTCAGCGACAAGACCTGCTGCGGCTCGGCAATGACAAGGCTGACGGGGGCGGCGCGCAGGGCCTCTTCCACCACCCACAGCAGATCGGTTTCACTGGTGGGACGAAACAGGTGCAGCCGCTCGCTGACCCCGCGCGGCAGGCCGGCCAGCAGAGGCAGTTCGGGCAGATGCGCGGGCGTGACCCAGACCAGCGCGCCGGGGGTTCGGGCGGCATGAAAGAGGGCAAAGGTGCGCCGGTCCCGGCCCTGCGCCTCGTGCACGCGGGCGGGCATCAGGTCCAGCGGATCGCTGGACGGGGTGTCACGCCGCATCCGCACGGGTGCCCTCCGCGACGATCCGGAGCATGCCGTCCGGCAGCGGCCTTTGAAGCTGCAAGGCAAGGGGTGCGGGGGCGGTCAGCCATTGCCGCCATTCGGCGGGCGTTGTCAGGATCACCGGCATGGCCTTGGGATGCACGGGCGCGACATCCCTGTTTGGCGCACAGGTCAGAAAGCCGAACAGGTCTGCCGTGACCAGCCCCTCCTTCAGCCGCCGCACCGAGGACCACTCCGTCCAGACCCCCGCCAGAAACGCCAAGGGGCGGTCCGGCCCCAGCGCCATCCAGACCATGTGACCCCGCGGCGCGCCGGGACGGCTGTCGATCTCGGCAAAGCTGGTGACGGGGACAAGGCACCGATGCGCAGGCCCCAGCCAGCGTTGCCAGTGCGGCGAGGCGGTGTTGCGAAGATTGGTCACGCCGGGGTCGGTGCGCCGGCCCGCCAGAACGCTTTGCGGCGAGGGCATGCCCCAGCGCGCCAGCGTGAGCCTGAGGCCGCCTTTGCCAAGGCGCAGGATCGGCGCGGCATGGTCGGGGTAGATGCCCGGCAAAGGGGCGAGGTTGCCGATGTCCAGGCTGACCCCCTCGCCCGCAAAGGCAACCCCGATCACGTCCCGGATCAGGTGCGGCGCTGCGGTCATGGAATAGGTGTTGGACATCGGGGCCGATCAGGGTTGGGAACGGGGCCGTCCAGAGCGCCCCAGACAAGAACACATAGTGAACGCACGGGGATTCGAGAAGCCCCTAAAGCCGGGCGACCTGAGGGCGGGCCGCCAACCCGCCGCGCAGCCGCCCGATTTCTTTGAAGAAATCGCGCCGAAGCCTTCGAAGGCTTCGGTTCGGAGTTTTCCAAAACTCCGAGCCCACAAGGCGCAGTTTTTCCTCAAGGTTCATCCCGCTTCAACGCCGTTTCGGGCGCGGCGGCATCTTGGCCGGGTCTTCCACATCCATCTCCCAGTCGCTGCTGAACTCGCGCGTGCGGATCAGCGCCATCACCTCTGGGGTGGAGGCGCGGCTTTCGCCCAGCCACAGCGAGATATCCTCCTCGCCGTCCAGCACCAGCGGCATCCGGTCGGTGATGTGCGAGATCAACTGATTGGCCGGGACCGTCACCTGCACGAATTCGCATTCCGGGCCGCGGCCCACATCGAACGCGTCGAAGATCACCCCCAGCACGGCGGGGCGACCATGCTTGTGGCGGATGGTCCATTGCTGGGTCCAGGTCTTGCCGGTGCGGGTGCCATCCTCATAGGTCAGGGGAAATTCGCGGCCCTCGTTGAAGGTCTTGGCAAAGGCGATGCCCCGGCGCAGGTGAAAGCCCTCGGTGAAGGTGCGAAGCTGGTGGACCGTCTCGCCGCGTGCGTGCATATGTTTGGGCACCCGCCGACCATCGCCGCGCCTGTCGGTGAAGCCCCAGATCATTGGCGTGATGATGCGATCACCCCCCGGGTCGAGATGCACGACCGGCACCGCCCGCATCGGGGTATAGGTGCGAACCTCGTCATCCACGCGCGCCGAAAAGAGGTTCGAGAACGCGTGAACCTCGCGCCACGATGCCATCTGGGTGAACTTGCCGCACATGAGATGCCCCCAAGGCCGGTTGCAGATGGGGGAATACTTAGCGCAAACCGCCGCACTTGCACACGGGGCAGCCCGTGCCCGGGCTTTCGCGCCGTTAGTCCAGATGCAGCCGGGCCTTGATCGGCAGATGATCCGAGGTGCGGCGCGCCAGCGGGGTGTCATGCACGGCATGTTCGCTCAGATGCGCAGGCGCGCTGACCATCATCCGGTCCAGCGGCATGACGGGATAGCGGGCCGGATAGCTTGGCAGCGCCACCGATGACTGAAACACGCGCCCCAGATGCCGCATCGCCGAACTGCCACCGGTGCGCCATTCATTCAGATCGCCCATCAGCAAGGTGGGGCGGTCGTCCATGCCCTCCAGAAGTTCCAGCAAGTGCCGGGTCTGGCTGGCGCGCGATGACCGCAACAGCCCCAGATGCGCGCCGATGACCCGCAGCGGCCGTCCCGACTGGCGCAGATCGGCGATCAACGCACCGCGCGGCTCCAGCCCCGGCAGATCGATGCGATGGACGTGCTCGATCGCGGCATCGCGCAGCAAAAGCACATTGCCATGCCAGCCATGCGCCGGGCCGGTTCCCGGCACCGCGACAAGCCCGTGTTCCCGCGCCAGCGCCGCCAGATCCAGAAGTCCCTTGCGGGTCCCGAACCGCGTATCGGCCTCTTGCAGGGCCATGATGTCTGGCGCTATTTCACCGATCACCACAGCGGTCCGGTCCAGATCGCGCCGCCGGTCCGCGCCGACGCCTTTGTGGATGTTCCACGATGCAACAGCCAGCGCACTCACAGCAGCGGACCGACGATGGCAAGAGCGTTGTTCCAAAGTTGCCTGCGCCAGCTCCATCCCGCGACCTGCTCGGCGCTGATCCTTGTGCTGCCTTCCAGATAACTCAACTGGCGCGCCCGCAGCGCCAAGGTGACCTCGGCATCGTGCAAAAGGATGTTGTTCTCGAAGTTGAGCGCAAAGCTGCGACAATCCATATTGGCCGAGCCGATCAACGCCACCTCGCCGTCGATGGTCATCGACTTGGCATGCAGCAGTCCGAGCCGATATTCATACAGCTTCACGCCCGCGCCAATCAGGTCGGCGTAGTAACTGCGGCTTGCCGCGGCCACCGCGAAATCATCATTCCGTGCCGGCAGGATCAGCGTCACATCCACCCCGCGATGTGCCGCCGCACGCAGAGCCGATTGCAGCGAGCCAACCGGGACATAATACGGCGTCGTCACCAGCAGTTCGCGCTGCGCCGCATACATCAGGCTGGCAAACATCTCCGGCGCCGCGGACGGCTCGTCGGTCGGACCCTGAGCGATGACTTGGGCGACAAAGCCCGCGCCGGGGGACGAAATTGGCGCAGTGACGAGGGTCCGCAAATCATCCTCAGGAACCTCTGCCATCCAGTCCCCGGCAAAGAGCAGCTGGTTCTGCCGCACCACTGGCCCGGTCAACCGCATGACGACATCGACCCAAGGCGCATATTTCGCTTTTGGCAGAAACGCCGGATCGGCGCAGTTCTGGCTGCCACAATAGGTCACGGCATTGTCGATGACCACGATCTTGCGGTGATTGCGCAGATCGATCCGCCCGATCAGCGCTCTGAGCAAAACGTTTCCGACCGGCAGCGCACGGGCCATCCTGACCCCGGCGTCCTGCATTTGCGACCAAAGCGGATGGGCGATCATCGTGCGTGAGCCAAGGTCATCCGCCATCGCCCGGCAGGTGACGCCCCGCTGTGCCGCCCGGATCAGGGCTTCGGCCACCCGGGTGCCATCGCCGTCAGGCAGCCAGATATAGACCAGAAGGTGCACATGGTCCCGTGCTGCATCGATATCGGCCACCATCGAGGCAATCGTGTCTTCGGCGTCCGCCATCAGGCGGGCCGTATTGCCGCCCACCGGGGCAAAACCGCTGATCGACTGGCCAACCCGGAACAGTTCGGCATAGCGATTTTGCCGATCGAACGCGGCAACTGGCCCAATGGATGCGGTCTGGGTGGCCATCTCGTCTGGCCCGGGAAGTCGCTCTTTCGCCGCCTGACGCTGCGCCAGCCGTCGCCGCCCCAAACGGATTTCTCCCAACAGCAGATAGGACACCATGCCAAGGACCGGCACGAGCAGGATCACCACCATCCAGGCCAGTCGCGAGGTCGGTTCCCGGTTCGGCCGCAACAAGACGCGAATGACAAACAGCACCTGAAACAGCGAATGGAGTGCGATGATCACGTGCAGGGCTCCCGTAGACACACCGGTTATCGGCCGTGTCTGGCCGACAACCCTAGGCTGGCTTGCCCCGGATGCAAATGCCACCCTGAAACCACAAGGGGCAAAGCATCTCCCGAGCTAGTCTGCCGGAGTGGATGCGCGCTTAAGGCGGTCCAAGAGCAGCGGTTGGTTTGCGCCTCGGCGCCGCGGGCGAAGACCTGGGGCCCCTTCCCCATGCCCCGCAAGCCCAAATCCATCGCGCGCAGTATCTAATCACGCAAGGATTGCGCTGCGCTGACAGCATCCCATTAGGCCTGCCTTTGCCAAGACGAACGCGGCAACCGGCTACGCCCTTCGGCACGCAGGTTCGATCCGCACTGGGGGGTGTATGGCGCTGACGGGCAGACACTGTGCCGTTCCGAAGGCAGTCAGCGCAGGCAAGGCGATGGCCATGCTGCTTCTCGCGGCCTTCTTCTGGGGATCGGGAAATCTCGCGAACAAGTCGATCCTGCTGGATCTTGACCCTTTCGCGGTCGTGGTGCTGCGCCATCTGATCGCGGTCATCGCCCTTTTGCCGCTGGCTTTGAGCGAGCGTGGGCGCAGTCCGTTGCGGGTCTGGCTTCCCAGCGTCTTGCCCGCAAGCGTGTTGTTTGCTGCGGCCAGCATAGTGCAGCAATGGGGCTATCAAGGCACCACGGTGACAAACGCGTCGTTTCTTGTGAACACCGCCGGCGTTCTGACCCCGGTCCTGTCGGTCATGATGTTCCGCGAACGTTTGCGCCCTTTCGTTGCGCTGGCAGCCCTGTTGACGCTGCTTGGTGCCTTGCTGATGAGCGGTGCGGCGACAGGCTTTACCGGGCTGAATTCGGGCGACGCGCTGTGCCTTGTGTCGGCGCTGTTTTACGCCGGTTGGACGGTGCTTCTGGGCAGGCACATCCTGCACCACGCGCGGCCTGTCGCGGCCACGCTGGCCCAATGCGCGGTGGCCGGTCTGATCGCGGCCCCCTTTGCGTTGATCGCCAGCCCGGCCCTGGCCGCGAACTGGACCGGCGCCCTGCCCGAGGCGCTGTATCTTGGCGTGTTTTCCACCGCTGCCGCGGTCGGCCTGACCAGTGCGGCGCAGCGCGTCATTTCGGCCCCGACCACCGCCATCGTGATTTCTGCCGAAAGCCTGTTCGGCGCAGCCGGCGGCATCGTCCTTCTGGGTGAGCGGCCCGGCATCCTTGCCGGTCTGGGGGCGGCACTGATGCTGCTGGCCATCGCGCTCGTGACCTGGCCCCTGCGGGAGCGGTCCGACAAAACTCAAATAATATCTTATGAAATCATAGATTTAGATCAAGGGAGGCTCTAAGATGCAAACGCCTGCTCAGCACGACGCCCGCCGCTCTGGCGTCACCTATGACATTGTGGACGCCGCCTATTTCAAAAAGCGGGGCTTGCGCCGGTATGCGGGGATCTGGTCGCTTTGGGCGCTGGGAGTGGGCGCGGTGATCTCGGGCCATTTTTCAGGATGGAACCTGGGGCTGGCCAGCGGCGGTTGGGGCGGCATGATGATTGCCGGCGGCGTGATGGCGGTGATGTTTCTGTGCCTGTCGTTCTGCATTGCAGAAATGAGTGCAGCCTTGCCCTTGGGCGGTGGATCCTATGCCTTCGCGCGGGTGGCGCTTGGTCCGTTCTGGGGTTTTGTCTCGGGCCTGTGCGAGCACATCGAATATGTGCTGACGCCTGCGGTGATCTGCTATTTCATCGGTGCCTATCTGGGCGCGATCTTTGGGCCGGGCGTGCCGGAAATCGTCTGGTGGGTCGGCACCTATGCGGTGTTCGTCGCCCTGAACATGGTGGGCGTCGCGCTGACGTTCCGGATCACGCTGGGGATCACACTGGCCTCGCTGGCCGTGCTGATCGTGTTTTGCGGCATGGGGCTGCCCCAAATCGATATTGGCCGTTGGGCGCTGAACATCGCCGCAGACGGTAGTCTTCTGCCAGGCGGCCACGGGCCCTTCCTGCCCATGGGCTGGGGCGGCGTGCTGGCAAGCCTGCCCTTCGCGGTCTGGCTTTACCTTGCCATCGAAGAGTTGCCCTTGGCCGCCGAGGAAACCATCGACCCGGTGCGCGACATGCCCAAGGGCATCCTGCTGGCGCTGGCCACGCTGATCCTGTCGGGCTTTGCCATCATGGCGATCAACCCGGCCCTGCCGGGCGTCGGGTCCTGGCAACTGGCCCGTTCTGGAGAGCCGGTTCTGTTGGGGTTTCGCGCCCTGATGCACGGCGTCGGGGCCGAGGTGCTGGGTCTGGTTGCCCTGTCCGGCCTGATCGCGAGCTTTCATGCCATTCTTTTTGCTCAAGGCCGCCAGATCTTCGCACTGTCCCGTTCGGGCTATCTGCCGCGCGGGCTTTCCCTGACCAATGGCGCGCGCAAGACCCCGGTGCTGGCGATGTTGGCGGGCGCGGGGCTTGGCCTTGCGATCATGATCGCGCTGCGGCTGACGCTGGCCGAGGCGGCAGGCACGGTGATCGGCGGCGTCCTTTTGCAGATGGCGGTCTTTGGCGCGATGCTGTCCTACATCTCGCGCGCGGCGGCCTTTCTGGCGCTGCGGCGGGATCGCCCGGACCTGCCGCGCCCGTTCAAAAGCCCGGTGGGTCGCAGCGGCGCCTGGATCACCATTGTCATCTCGCTGCTGACCCTTGTCTGCCAGGTCCAGGACCCGGCCTTTCTGGACGGCACCGTCTGGGTGGTGATCTGGCTGATGCTGGGAACGGGCTATTTCCTGTTGTTCGCGCGGCATCGGCTGGTGCTTTCGCCCGAGGAACAGGCCGCGCTCGCCCTTCCGGAATAAGGGATCCCGCCCAGTCAAGCGGGGGTGATCCTTGACAAGCGTTAACGCTGTGCGAATGCTGAGGCTCGATATTCACACGCCCTTTTCTTGCCTTCGATTGTGACCCCAACATGCGCGTAAGGATTTATGGTCCCTTTCGGGTCCATGACGACAGCGGTGCCGACATTACCCCGCCGGGCATGAAGGAGCGCGCGCTGCTTGCGCTTTTGCTGCTGTCACCGGGGCAACGCCGCACAAGGGCCTGGCTGCAAGACAAGTTGTGGAGCGACCGGGCCCCCGAGCAAGCCTCGGGCAGTTTGCGGCAGGCCTTGTCAAATATGCGCAAGGCCCTTGGTGCTGAGGCCGTTCGGTTGATATCGGACCGCACCACGTTGTGGCTTGCGCCAGAAGTCGATCTGGGCAAGGCCGACGAGGGCGAGCTTCTCGACGACATTCACGTCCGCGATCCCGAATTCTCCGATTGGCTTCGTGACGAACGACAGGCGCGCGACGTCGGCGCGGCGATACCCGGCCCGGGGCTTGACCTGCCGGACCGCCGCCGGGCCATCGTGCTGCTGCGGCAAAGCGATTTTGGCGCCTCCTCGCGGCTGATGTTTCTGGCCCATGCCATTGCGCAGCGCATCTCGGGCGATCTCGTTCTGGTCGGCGAGATTGACGTGATCCAGCTTCGGCAAGGCGATCCGGCCCTGTCCGATGACCGGGCCACCGCAATCATCGATCTGGAAACCTATGACGAAGGCAAGGCTGGGTTCGTATTGGTGCGCGTGGTCGGTATGCCGTCGCGCCGAACCGCCTGGTCGGGCCGACTGGCACTGGGTGCGTCAGTTGCCGACGTCTGGGACGCGCCCGAGGCGACACGGCTGGTCAACCAGACTGTCCGCAAGGTGGCCGAACTGGTCGCGGCCTCGCCCAACATGACGCATCAACTGGCGTTTCACCGGGCGGTGCGGCGCGTCTACGAATTTGACCGCGACGGGCTGATGAAAGCGGACGAATTGCTCGCCAACATTCAGGACGGCGAGTTTCGCGGTCTGGCGCTGGCGTGGCGCGGCTTCGTGCGGCTGACCTATGCGCTGGAGTTCCGCGACACCGGGCCGGAAATTCTGGCAGAGTCCGCCGCCTTTGCCGATGATGCGCTGCGCGCGCTGGCGGATCACCCGGTGGTGCTTGCTTTGGCCTCGCAGGTCCGCCTGAAGCTGGAGGGCGACCTTGATACCGCACATTATCTGGCCCTGCGGGCCGCCGAGATTTCCGATCAGAACCCCTATGCGCTGGAAGCACTCAGCCAGACCCTGATCATGCATGGCAAGTATGAAGAGGCCAATGATCTGGCCCAGCGCGCGCGGTTGGCGGCGCAGGGCATGGCCAACAGTTTCAACTGGGACATGCAAGCCTGCCTGACCGCCGTCAGTCTGGGCCAGTTGGACGTGGCGCTGTCCGCCGCGCTGGATTGTCACCGCGCCATGCCCTTCTACCGCCCGGCGCTACGCTATCTTGTGGCGCTGTCCTATCTGACCGGCGCCCGCGACAACGCCGTCTTTTATGGCGAACGTCTGCGCCGGCTGGAGCCCGATTTCGTGCCCCAGCTGCTGTTGCGCCCCGACTACCCGCTGGAGACCTTGCGTGCCTTGGGCCGGGTCGAAGACCTGAGGACGATTCTGGCCTGAGCTTGCCTCATGGCGTCAGGGCCTCGTCATGGGCAGCGAGGCCCACCGCTGCCGAGGTTCCGGAAAACCGCGCGCGCTGTTCGGTGCCGTTTGCGGCAGCGATCACCCCCCGCAAGGGCGTGCCGTCATCGACCAGCATTCCCGTGTCGGACAAGGCACTGGCAAGCGCCATCGCGGCCAGATCGGGGCCTCCCGAATAGAAGGCCTTGGTCTTCGGGCCAACGCCAAGCTGCTCGTCGGCCTGCACCGCGCGGACCGAGGGCGCAGTGGCCAGAACCGACAACGTGCCCGACCGCAGGACCAGACTGCCGGGAGGGTTGTGAAGGTCGGGAGCGCCATTTTGATCCGCGTCTTCATACAGCGGGTCGTCCAGCCAGGACATCCGGCGCGGAAACGCCTCGTCCTCCACCGGGTCGCGGTCATCGCGCAGCACCCACAGATCGACCGGCTGCACCGAAAGCGTCGAGAGTCGCCATCTGCCAAAGGGCGCTGGTGTCATGCCGCCGGGCCTGTAGCCGGTCGGTCCAAGGCAAAGCCGCAGCCTTGCCCTCAGCTCGGTCGGCGGCGGCGGCATGGCCACGTTTGCATGGCGAAGCAGCATCCCGATGATGGCCCCATCAAAGGTAATCCATTGGTATTGACCGGCTTTCAGCCCGATCGCCTGCGCGGCGGCTGGTCCCGGCGGGGCAATCCGCAAACTGGCGCGCCCATCCGCAGGATCGACATTGTCGATCAGAATCTCGATCTGGTTGGTGGAAAAATCGTCCGGCGCGATCTGCCAATCCACCGACAGAACCGGCACGCCGGCCTGCGCCTGAGGCAGCCGTGCACGGCAACGGTCTTGCAGGTGATTCCCCGCCGGCACCAAAAACGATATGCGCCCAGCGCGCGCGGGGTGACTGGTCAGGATATCGTCGATGGCCTTCGCCGCCGGGTGCATGCCGTCTTGCGGTCCGCCGACAAACCCGAAGGGCAAGACGACGACAAGTTGCTTTTCGCCAATATCCTTGGTGATCTCAAGCACCTGATCGACCAGGATCGTCAGAACCGCGGTCAGCGCATCGCCGTCAGCCTCACGCAGAAGGCTGACCGGCAATTCGATCCCGAACAAGGCCACGCGGTCCATCTCTTCCGAGATGCCCGGCTCCGCTCCCGCCGCAAGGTCAGCGACCGCCGTGCCATGCCAAAGTGCGTCCACATCCGCCGAGCCCGCCTTGCCATAAAAGCTGTTTGGAAACTTCTGGCCGAGCATGTCCATGACCGCCGCAGACCCACCCGTATCCGCCACAGTGCAAAGGTCCGCAATCTGGCCGGAATCCAGCAAGTTTGCGGTGCCGAGCCCAAGGTCGCCACGTTCAAAATCCAGGAACCGGACTTCCTGAAACCTCGGACCCGCTGGCGAGCGAAAGCGGCGGTTCCAGAACGCGATGCCAGCATCGATGATGACGACGGCCACGTCAAAACCTTCCATATCTGCGGGCTGCACGGCAGAGGCATTGATTGGGGTCAGAATGTTGACCGGAGACACCAGCAGATCGTCCGGCCGGTCCACTTCGGGGCCAAGGAAGATCTTCACCTCTCCCGGCGGATCCGGGATCCCGTCCAGCGTGCTGATGAACTGTGCCGTCAGCAAAGGATCGGCCAGGGTCGTGACGTCGATCAACGTGTAGCGCGGGCCGACACGGCCGCCGGTGGCCAGCGGCAGCAGGAACAGCAGCCGCCTTTTTGCGGACGGATCGCCCGAAATGGCAGAAAAGGCGGCAGGCAGGTAGTTATAGGGCAGGAACGGTGCCAAAGCCTCGGGCAGGTCAATGGGGTCGGAAAACGAAACATCGCCTTGCATCGCAGCGCCCCCTAAAATTCCGACCGGACGCGAGCGGCCAAATGCCCAAGCACGCCGGACACCGGCTCGGGCACGGTGGCTGACACATTCAGCGGAACCATGATCGTCGCATAGGTCTCGACATTTGAGGCCATCGGCGGGTTAAGTGCGGGCTTCACCCCGGTGGTGAAACTTGCTTTGCCGCCCGGACCCGCCCAGATCGTTTGACCGAGCGCGCGTTTGACGATGATGCCGCCCAGAAGATCGCCAAGGATTGCGCCGGCATGGTGCTCGACCACGCAGTGCACCCCGGCAAAGCTGCGATTCATCGCGATGCGCGCCGCCATCAGCCGCAGATGGCCCGCGCGATCGGGAAACAGCGCCGCCAGAACCGTGGCAGCAGCAAAGGCTTCGGTCGCATGGCCGCTGGGGAAGGCACTGTGCGCGGGCGTGCGAATGATCGGCACGACATCGGGCGACATCTCATGTGGTCGGGGCATCTGGAAAATCGCCTTGAAATCGGTCGCCACCCGGAAGGCCACTTCCTGCGCCGCATCCAGCAGCGCCAGGGTCCAGGGATGGGTGTCAGCGGCGATGGGCAATCCCAGCGTCATGAAGCTGAAGATATCGGTCTGCTGCAACACGATCTCGGACATCCGGTCGTCGCGATGCCATTTCATGCTGACCAGCTCGGCGATTTGTCCCTGCCAGAACCCGACATCGGTCAGATCCAGCATCAGGTCCAGACGGGCCGTGCCGCCGACGGCCAGCTCGGCCTTGCGGATCAAACTCGCCCCGGGAGCCATATCGGTGACCGCCAGACCCTGCCCCAGCGCCTGCACGATCAGATGCTGGCGGTGGCGCGCGTTCAAACGTCGAAACAGCAGCTCGTCCGGTGCGCGCACCGCAGCCGGCGACAGCGCCGGCACCGGCGGCTTCTTGAAAGCCAGCAAGGCCGATTGCAGCGCATCCGACAGGGTCAGCGACGAATCCTCGCCCACCGCCGAAAGCTCGTCATCATCCAGACCGGATTTGTTCGATTTGTTTGATTTATTGGACTTGTTGGACTTGTTGGATTTGTTCGATGTGGCCATTTTTCTGCCTCCAGACTGCAAGTTTCACAAAGGCTTACGCCCGCCCAGCGGCGATTACCGAGCAATCGTCATCGCAGCGTCATTTTGTCTGCCTGCTTCGTCTGTCCCAGGCCGTGTAATCTGCCACAAACCTCGCAAGCAGCTCCTCGGTTACGCTAGGCATGACGATAGCATGTGCCAAGCCCTTGTTGCTGGCCAGTTGATAGGTGTTGACCGTAGTCTCATCCGGTTCCGGAAATACCACGGTCACGCTGTGAGGATTGCACAGAACCTCGACCCCCTCGGCCCGCAGTTGCGCCGCCAAATCCTGGGCCCGCGCCGTGCAGCGCCGGGCATCCTCGGAAAAGCCTGCATAGCCCTGCCCCAGAAGCCGTGTCCAGATTGCCAGCACGGCATGACCGTTGCGAGATCCCATCAAGGTCGTGTCATTCGACCGCAGATAGGCCACCGCCCGGGCAATCCGCTCGATATGGACTTTGCGGCAGACAAGGACACCGCAAGGCATCGGCGTTCCGATCATCTTGTGGCCCGAGGTGGACACACTGTCGATCGGCATCTCGAAACTCGGGCTGATCGACCGGGCGGCTTCGGGCAGAAAAGGCACGACCATCGCATTCAGCGCGCCGTCGACATGGATATACCGGCGGTCCTCGCCGCACCCTGCTGCGTCCAGCACCGCGATGGCACCCGCGATGTCGTCATGCGCGCCCTTCATGGTTGTGCCGCAGGTCAGCACCAGAATGACCGGCCTGCCGCCAAGTCCGGCCACGACCTCGCCAAGATGGGCAAGGTCGATCTCGCCCTGCGGCGTGCTGGCAACCTCGATGGCGGGCACCCGCTGAATCCGCGCCGCCTTGGGGATCGAGTAATGCGCATCGGCACTGTGCAGCAGAACGGCATCCGGCAAAGCTTCGCGGCCAAGATAGATGCCCCACAGGTTGCCCTCGGTGCCGCTGGCCCCGACCGAGCCCCAATAGGCGTCCAGATCGTGGCAGCCCCAAAGCCGCATCAGCCAGTCCACCGTCTCGCGCTCTTGCGCGCAGACCTCTGCGCCGTAGTGCGATCCGGTATAGGGATCGCCCAGGTTGTTGATCAGGTAATCGGCAAAGCCGGATGGCTCGCCGGGGGAAAACGACAGGTTATAGGGGTAGCCGAGATGGTTTTCATGTGCCCGCCGCAACTTCAGATCGATTTCAAACAGCGTGTCGCGCAGGGCCCGTGGCAAGGATTTCGCATCCTTGTGCGAGGTGATGGAAGAATGGTTCATCAAAGTGCCTCCTTGGCGGAACGACAAAGGGCCTGCGCCACACGACATGGCGCAGGCCAGTGAAGGGTCACTGAACTCCGGCCAGGTAGTTTGCCCGGACCTGGCGTGAGCAGGTCAGATACCGCGCCCGGTAGGCCGGCATCCTCGCTTTGTCGCTGCCCAAGCAGTCGATCATTCCAGATTGCACCTGCACCCAGAAGCTCGCGCAGGGTTCCACGCTCCGCAGCAGGGCCCCCGGCCCCTCGCAGCTTGCGAGCACCTGCGCAGGGCTAACGGCAGCGGCCTGCACCGAGGCCAGAGTTGTGTCGGCAACAGCTGCTTGTGCCGCGAGCACGGGCAGCAAGGCGATGATAAGGGTCTTGAACATGTTGGACTCCCAAAAGTTGGTTTGACACAAGGAAGGATCCGGGCCACGGCCCCTCGCACAAAAGCGTGGCGGCCAATCGCCCTCCTTCACCGGTTCAACATTCGCCTGGCCCCATCAACGCAGCGTCATTTTCTCGGGAGGTTTGGCGACCCCAGCGTCAAAAGCACAAACGAAGCTGCGCGCCGAAAACCGGCCCATGTACCTTGCCGGACTTGCAGGACGGCACATCAGTCCTTACATGTTGAAGAGGCCAGCCGATCGCACATGGCAACTGGTGCGGGTCTGATTTCGATTGCTCATCAAGTGCGTCTGCCGCGTTCAGACGAAGATCTGCCGTTACCCATTTCCGTGGCCGGGACTTCATGCCTGCCGCAGGCTGCATCTCGGCTTCACTGACCTCTCTAACTTCGCAAGGTGTCTGTCGGCGCGGGACGATCGGCGGAAACCAGCGGAGACTCGTTCAGTCAGCGGCAGATTTCCGGGAACCAACCCCCCGCTATCTGCGTTTTGAATTGTGCCATGGGGCCAACGCGGCGCCGTTTCTGGTGCGCTGCGGAGCGCAAGCCGATCAAGCGATGGAGGGAACCCGATGAACTGGGATCAGATCGAAATCAAATGGGCGGAAATGACCGGTCGGATGCGGGCAGATGCCCCGATGCCCGGGGCGGTGGACGGCGACAGGAACGGTGGCGCACTGTCAAGGGTCGGCTCGCCCGCCAGTGATCCGCGCGGGCCTGCGGGGCCGGCCCAAACTGAAGCGGCCGCATCCCCAGCCATTCTGGCGAACGCCGAGTGACATTGCGGCAATCGCTGCTGCCGTGGCGCCGCAATCGCGCCATCGCAAATCTGTGGGCCGACACTGCACCCATCCGCGCTGAACTTTTCGGCACGGACCGGCTGGAACACCATGCGTTGAGCCTCGCCACGGCCCAGGTCGTGACCGCTCGCCGCCCGGTCCAGGTGCCAAGCCTCGTTCGGCGGGTCGATGACAACGCAAAGTTGTTGCTGTCCGCCTACCGGATCAGCGCGCAGGCCCTGCAATCTGGCCAGCAGATCACCCCGGCGGCAGAGTGGCTGCTCGACAATTTCCACATCGTCGAGCAGCAGTTGCGGCAGGTCGCCGATGACTTGCCGCCGGGATACTACAAGCAATTGCCGAAATTGGCGGATGGCCCCTTGGCGGGATATCCACGGGTCATGGGCCTCGCCTGGGCCTATGTCGCGCATACCGACAGTCTGGTGGTCGAACCGGTGCTGACGCGTTTTGTCCAAGCCTATCAGACGATCCAGCCTCTGATGATTGGCGAGATCTGGGCAGTCGCGATCACCCTGCGCATCGTTCTGATCGAGAACATGCGTCGAATATCCGAGCAGATTGTGATCGGGAACAGCCAGCGGCTCGCCGCCGACGCGCTGGTGGACAGCGTGCTTGCCATGACCGGGGCGCAAAAAGGCTCGGTCAATGCCGTGCTGGCAGAACTGGACGCAAGTGATTTGCCCGAAATCATGGCCGGCCAGATCGCGAAGCGTTTGCGCGGCATCGATCCCGTCGAAACCCCCTTGGCAGGCTGGCTGGCAGAGCGGCTGCGCCAACAGGGGTCCTCCATCGACACCGTCGTCGCCAAAGCCCAGGTCCGGCAAGGCGCCTCCAACGTGACGATGCGCAACATCGTCAATTCGATGCGTCGCCTGTCCGAGATCGACTGGGCGGATTTCTTTGAAACCGTCAGCCTTGTTGATGCCGACTTACGCGAGAAGTCGGACTTTGCAGCGATGGATTTTGCCACCCGAAACCGCTATCGCACCGCGATCGAAGTCCTGGCCCGCGGGTCGGGTCACACCGAGATCTCTGTCGCCGAGGCGTGCCTGGCGATGAGCGCCTTGGGCAGCACCATCCAGACAAGTGATCCCGGCTATGCGTTGATCGGTGCCGGCCTGCCCGCGCTGGAACGAAGTCTGGGGTTCGCCCCGCCTTTTAAGATGAGGGTCAGGCGGCTTGTCAGGCATCTGGGGCTGACCGGGTATCTGGGCAGCATCGCGCTGGCCAGCTTCGGAATTCTGGCCGCAGGGATTTGGTCAAGCGGGGCGCCCGCCGCAATCTTTTGGCTGGTCGGTTTTGGCGTTGCCGGCGAGGCAGGCGTGGCATTGGTAAACCTGATGGCCGCGCGCACTGTCGCGCCCAAACCGCTTCCTGCGCTGGAGCTTGAGGCAGGGGTCCCAGCGGAATTCCGAACGCTGGTTGCGGTGCCGGTGCTGCTGGCAGATGCACGGGACCTGCAAGAACAGATCGAGCAGCTAGAGGTGCATCATCTGTCCAGCGTCGGCGGGGCTGTTCACTATGCGCTGCTGTCGGATGGCCCGGATGCGGGCGCCGAAACCTTGCCAACAGATGGGGCGCTCGTCGCGCAGGCGCAGGCCGAGATTGCTGCGCTGAACGCCCGCAATCCAAGCGAGAATGGCGACCGGTTTCTGCTGCTGCACCGCAGGCGCAGGTGGAACCCCTCGGAAGGCGTCTGGATGGGGTGGGAGCGCAAGCGCGGCAAGCTCGTGGAATTGAACCGTCTGCTGAGGGGTGCCTCGGACACCAGCTTCATGCCCGGGCCACCGGTGCCCAATGGCGTTCGCTATGTCATCACGCTTGACGCCGATACGCGCGTTCTGCGCGACACGGTGCGCCGCCTGATCGGCAAGATGGCGCATCCGCTGAACCGGGCTGTACTGGACGCGGGGCGGCAGCGCATCACAACCGGTTACGGCATTTTGCAACCCAACGTCGCGCCTGCCTTGCCGCTGGGCCCGGACGGCTCGCTGTATCAACGGGTCTTTTCCAGCCCGGGCGGGATCGAGCCCTATGCTGCCGCCAATTCGGAAGTGTATCAGGATCTGTTCGGCGAGGGGTCCTTTGCCGGCAAGGGCATCTATAAGGTGGATGCATTCGAGGCCGCGCTGGCGGGTCGGGTGCCGGAAAACACGCTGCTGAGCCACGATCTGTTCGAGGGCAGTTTCGCAAGATCAGGTCTTGCGTCCGACATTCAGGTGGTCGAGGATTTTCCAACGCGCCAGGACGTGGACGCGCGCCGTATTCATCGCTGGGTGCGCGGCGACTGGCAGCTACTGCCTTGGATCATCGGCCTGCGCCGGACGTTTGGCGGCATTTCGGCGCTGAGTCGCTGGAAGATGATCGACAATTTGCGGCGGTCGCTGCTGGCACCAATGACGCTCGCAGGACTGTTCGCCGGCTGGCTGCTGCCCCTGCCGCAGGCTGCGCGATGGACCTTGGTGATGCTGGCGCTGATGGCATTGCCGCGGCTGATCGGGCTGCCGTTCGATATGATGCCGGGCCGTGCCGGTATCACTGCACGCAGCCATTTGCAGGCGCTGCTGCGGGATACCACTCTGGCAGTGGCGCAGATCGGCTTGTCCATCGTCCTTCTGGCCGATACCGCCGAACGCATGCTGGATGCGATCCTTCGCAGTCTGAGCCGATTGGCCCGACACCACCATTTGCTGGAATGGATGACGGCCGCGCGGTCGGGTGGCTCTGGTCTGCCGTCCTACGCGTCCTTCTATCTGTTGCGGCTGCGGGGCGTCCTTTTGGGGCTTGGGGTCTGCGCCCTTGCCGTCGTGCTGAACCCGGTTGCCTTGCCGCTGATCCTGCCTTTCGCCGCGCTTTGGCTTGCCGCCCCGGCCATTTCGCGCTGGATCAGTTTGCCGCGCACACGGCGGCGGGCCCAGCCGCTGAGCGAGGCCGAGAGCCGCGATCTGCGGCTGATTGCCCGTCGCACCTGGCGGTTTTTTGAGACGTTTGTCACCGAGGCCAACAATTTCCTGCCGCCCGACAACTTCCAGGAAACCCCCAGACCGGTGGTCGCGCAGCGCACCTCGCCAACCAACATTGGCCTTTATCTGCTGTCGGTCACCGTCGCCAAGGACATGGGCTGGATCGGGCAGTCCGAGGCCGTCACCCGCCTTGAACAAACGCTGACCACGATGCAGCGCATGCCGCGCTATCGCGGTCATCTGTACAACTGGCACGACACGAGGGACCTCCGGGTGCTTGACCCTGCTTATGTGTCTTCGGTGGACAGCGGCAATCTGGCGGGTCATCTGATCGCCGTGGCGCAGGCCTGCCGGGAGTGGGAGGCAGAAGGGACCGGAACCGGCAACACGCAAGGTGTGAAAGACGCCCTCGCGCTTGCAATAGAGGCAGAGGAGGCGAGTCCCGATGCCGAGCTTCGGACTGCGCTGGCTCAGGTGGCTTTGCGCCCGGCTTTGGCGATCAAAGCGGCGGAGCTTGCCGAAAGGCTGACTGGGCGCGATTCTGAAGTGACGTTCTGGACCCGTGCCATCGCGGCCAGCCATGCAGGCCAACTGGAAGCCCTGACCGAACCGCAGCGGATCCGCAAGGCGGGCGATCTGGCGCGGCGGCTGGCGATGGAGATGCAGTTCGGTTTTCTGCTGCAACCGGACAAGAAGCTGCTGTCCATCGGCTTTTCGGTGGAAAGCAACATGCTGGACACCAATCATTATGACCTGCTCGCCTCGGAATCCCAGCTTGCGAGCCTGTTTGCCATTGCCAAGGGGGATGTGGAAACCCGGCACTGGTTCCGACTGGGCCGGGCCGCTACCCCGATCGGCGCGGGATCAGCGCTGATTTCCTGGTCGGGCAGCATGTTCGAATATCTGATGCCGATGCTGGTCATGCGATTGCCGGCTGGATCGATGCTGGAAGAAACCAATCACCGCGTGGTGGAACGCCAGCAAAGCCATGCGGCTGCCCTGGGTATGCCTTGGGGAATATCGGAATCCTCATACAACGCCCGCGATCTGGAGATGACCTATCAATATTCCAACTTCGGTGTGCCCGGGCTGGGCTTGAAACGCGGGCTGAGTGAGAACCGGGTGATCGCCCCCTATGCCACCGGCCTTGCGGCGATGATCGATCCGCTGGCCGCCGTGCGGAACTTTGCCGCATTGGCATCCTTGGGTGCGCGGGGCCGCTTTGGGTTTTATGAAGCGGTGGATTTCACCCCGTCCCGGCTGCCCGAAGGTGAAGTTCAGGTCGTGGTCCGCAGTTTCATGGCGCATCATCAAGGCATGACGATTGCGGGCATCGCCAACGCCTTGCAGGACGGCGTGCTACGCCGCCGTTTCCATGCCGAGCCGATGATCCAGGCGGTCGATCTTCTGCTGCAGGAACGACTGCCACGCGATGTCGCCTTGGCCCCGCCACGGGCCGAGGAGGTGCAGGTCGCTGCGGTTGAGGGCGGCGCTACCCATGTCGTGCGCCACTTCGAGGCACCCGCGGAAATGTCCCGGACCGCGCATCTGCTGTCGAACGGCAGCTACGGCGTCATGCTGACACCGACCGGCGCCGGGTTCAGCCGCTGGGGCGATCTGGCAATCACGCGCTGGCGGGACGATGCGACCCATACGGCCTTGGGCTCGTTTATCTATCTGCGGGATGTCCGGTCTGGCGATCTTTGGTCTGCCGGTGTGCAGCCCACCGGGGCGGAACCCGAATTGCACCGAGCGGTGTTCAGCGAACATCAGGCCCGCTTCACGCATCAGACGCGGAACTTGACCACCGTGACGGATGTCGTGGTTTCCTCTGAAGACGATGCCGAGGCGCGCCGTGTCACCTTGACCAATACCGGCCGCCAACCGCGCGAGGTTGACGTGACCTCTTATGCCGAGTTGGTCCTGGCTCCTGCCGCCGCCGACCTGACACATCCGGCGTTTTCCAAACTGTTCGTTGTGACGAACTATCTGCCCGAACTCGGCGTGCTGATCGCCACCCGCCGCAAGCGCTCGCCCACGGATCCCGATGTCTGGGCCGCCCATCTCGCGGTCGTCGAGGGCGAGCAAACCGCGCCGCCGGGGTTCGAGACCGACCGGGCACGCTTCATCGGGCGCGGGCACAGCATTGCTCAAGCCGCAATGGCTGAAGCGCCGTTGTCCGGCACCATCGGGACCGTGCTTGATCCGATCTTCAGCCTGCGGCGCCGCGTGCTGATCCCCGGCGGCGGGCGGGTGCGGGTGACGTTCTGGACCATAGTCGCCCAGACGCCCGAGGAGCTGCTGATCCTGGTGGAACGTCACCGGGATGCGTCGGCCTTTGGCCGGGCGGCGACCTTGTCCTGGACCCAAGGCCAGGTGCAGTTGCGCCATCTGGGGGTAACGTCTGCTGCGGCTGCGGATTTCCAGCGGCTGGGCGGCATGCTGATCCGCGGCGATGGCCGCCTGCGTGCGGGGCGGGCGCAGATCCTCGCCGGCGCCGGACCTCAATCGCGGCTTTGGGCGATGGGGATTTCAGGCGATCTGCCGATCGTGCTGTTCCTGATCAGCGATGCCGAGGATGTGGGCCGTCTGCGCGAGGTTCTGGCCGCGCAGGACTACTGGCGAATGCACCAGTTGGCGGTTGACCTCGTCATCCTCAACGACCGCTCGTCGTCCTATGTGCAAGACTTGCAGATCGCCATCGACGCAGCCGTGCGCGCGACCCAAACCCATGTGGAGACGGGCGGCGCGCGCGGTGCCATTCACACCCTTCGGGCCGATCTGACCCCGCCCGATGCCCGCGCCCATTTGCTGGCGGTAGCGTCAGTGGTGCTGATCGCCAGTCGCGGAGGGGTCGGGCAGCAAATGGAGTTGATGCCGCCTCTTGCCCCTTTGGTTGTCCCCTCGCCTTTGCCGAAGACCTTGCCCGCCCCCAACGGGACGGCGGAACCCGCCCCGGACCTGGAGTTCTTCAACGGGCTGGGCGGCTTTGCCGAGAACGGGCGCGAATATGTCACGGTGCTGAAAGACGGCCAGACCACTCCGGCGCCCTGGATCAATGTCATCGCCAATCCTGCTTTCGGCTTTCAGGTCTCGGCCGAGGGCAGCGGCTTCACCTGGGCCGAGAACAGCCGGGAAAATCAGATCACGCCTTGGTCAAACGACCCCGTCAGCGACCCAAGCTGCGAGGCGATCTATCTGAAGGACATTGAGACCGGCCAGATCTGGACCCCGACCGCCCTGCCGATCCGGACGTTTGGCAGCTATGTCGCGCGGCACGGGTTCGGCTATTCCAGCTTCCAGCATAGCGCACATGGCATCGCCGCCGAGATGGTGCAGTTCGTGCCCCTGGACGACCCGGTCAAGATCACGCGCCTGACGCTGCGCAACACCTCGGGGCGCGCGCGCAAACTTGTCGTCACGGCTTATGCGGAATGGGTGCTGGGCACCTCGCGCAGCGCCACGGCGGCGTCGCTGATTTCCGAAATTGACGCCGAGACTGGCGCGATTTTGGTCCGCAATCCGCGGGCGCTCGCATTTCCCGGCCGCGTCGCTTTTGCCGATCTGGGCGCCGGCACCAGCAGCCGAAGCGCGGACAGGTCCGAATTTCTTGGGCTTTCCGGCAGTCTGGCCAATCCTGCGGGGCTGGCGGGCCCGTTGTCGGGTCGCGTCGGTCCCAACCTTGACCCCTGTGCGGCGTTGCAGCGGCCGATCAGCCTTGCGCCCGGCGAGACGGTGGAGGTGATGTTTCTGCTGGGGCAAGCGGCGTCCCCCGAGGCCGCACGCGCCCTTGTTCTGGCTACACGCGCCCGCGATCCGGCGGCGGTTCTGGTCAAGGTCAAGGCCTATTGGGCCGGCCTTCTGACGCAGGTTCAGGTCAAGACGCCAGACCGGGCAATGGACGTGATGCTGAACGGCTGGCTGCTGTATCAGACCCTGGCCTGCCGGATCTGGGCCCGGGCGGGGTTCTATCAGGCGAGCGGCGCGTACGGGTTCCGCGACCAGTTGCAGGACGGCATGGCGCTGACCGCACTGGCACCCGAGATGACGCGCGAACATCTTCTGCGCGCGGCCTCGCGCCAGTTCCCGGAAGGCGATGTGCAGCATTGGTGGTTGCCGCATTCTGGTCAGGGCGTTCGGACACGGATTTCGGATGACCGGGTCTGGCTCGGTTTCGCCGTGGCGCAATATGTTCAAGTGTCGGGCGATACGGGGATTCTGGATGAGGTTCTGCCCTTTCTGGACGGACCCGCGCTGCGGCCCGGTGCGCATGATGATTTCTTCCAACCCGGCCCGTCCGATCTGAAAGCGAGTCTCTTTGAACACTGCGCCTTGGGGCTGGACCTGGCTGTCGCGCAAACCGGGGCGAACGGCATGCCGCTGATCGGGACAGGCGACTGGAACGACGGGATGAACCGGGTGGGCGAGGCGGGCAAGGGCACCTCGGTCTGGCTGGGCTGGCTGCTGATCAAGGCGGTTGCCATGCTGTCCCCGTTGGCTGAACGGCGCGACCCGGCCCGCGCCAAACGCTGGCGGGATCATGCCGAGGCTGTGCGCAAGGCGATCGAGAAGGACGGTTGGGACGGGGCCTGGTACCGACGCGGAACCTACGACGACGGGACTTTGCTGGGTTCTGCCACCTCGGAAGAATGCCAGATCGACAGCATTGCCCAGTCCTGGGCGGTCCTGTCGGGCGCGGCCGATCCGGCGCGCGCCCGCGCTGCGATGACGTCAATGACCGAAAAACTGGTCCGCCCCGGGCTGGCGCTGCTGTTTACCCCGCCTTTCGACCGAACGCCGCTGGACCCCGGCTATATCAAGGGGTATCCGCCCGGACTGCGTGAGAATGGTGGCCAGTATTCGCACGCGGCGATGTGGGCTGTGCTGGCGCAGACCCAGCTTGGCAATGGCGATGCAGCGCACGCCCTGTTCGCCCTGTTGAACCCGATCCGACACGCGGACAGTCCCGAAGCTGCGGCGCGCTACAAGGTGGAACCCTATGTGATCGCCGCCGATGTCTATTCGGCCCCGCCGCATGAGGGCCGGGGTGGCTGGACCTGGTACACCGGATCGGCGGGCTGGATGTACCGCGCCGGGATCGAAGGGCTGATCGGCATCACGCGGGTCGGCGCGGACCTGCGGTTTGATCCGTGTCTGCCCATGGACTGGCCCCAAATCGAAGTGACGCTGCGACTTGGTCGCGGGGTTTGCACAGTGACCGTTCTGAACCCGACCCGGACTGGCAGATATGTCCGCTCCGCCCGGCTCAACACGGAAAGCCTGCCGTGCCGGGATGGTGTCCTGATGGTGCCGATTTCGCGGCTTGTGGGTCATCTGACGCTTGAACTGGGATAACAGGACCGGTCGGCTGATCAAACCACGACCGGGGCCAGATCAACTTGCTCCGACAGCCATCGCCAAAAAATTGGGGGTCAGCGCTGTGGTATTTCAAGGCCTGACAGGGCCTTGCCACCGCATGACGGGAACACCAATGCCCTGCTGCGCGTTGTGATGGGTGCGGCCCTTGACGGGAAAAGCGATCAACACGCTGGCGCATTGCTGCCGTGCCAGAGGCAAAGGAGAAACCATGGCCAACCTGCTCGAAATCATACCTGAAGCCGACGCGGTAAACACCGGCGTGCGTGACGTGAAACCCTTGGTGAAGGGGCTGACCGAAGCCCTGGCCGACACCTACCGGCTGGTGTTCAAGACCCATGCCTACCACTGGAATGTCGAGGGGCCGCTGTTCTTTTCGATCCACATGCTGACGGACGCTCAATATGGCGACATGTTCGCCGCCGCCGACGAGATTGCCGAACGCATCCGGGCACTTGGCCAGCTGACGCCGTTCCGGCTGTCAGACATCATCGCCGCATCGGTGGTGAAGGACGCGGCGGCGCTGCCCTCGGCCATCGCGATCGTCGAAGACCTGACCAAGGATCACGAGCAGGTCGCAAAGCGCATGCATGGACTGATCGAATTGGCCGACAAGCACCGGGACCCGGTGACGGCGGACCTGATCACCCGCCGCTGCGGCTTTCACGAAAAGGCCGCATGGATGCTGCGCGCAACGGCGAAATAAGACAGCGAGGCCCTGCTCCTTGACGGGAGAAGGGCCTCAGGTCACGCAACCAGTGTTTCTGTCGAGGAAAAGAACATCGCCTGACTGACGGCAGAGCGCAGTTGTTCCTCGGTGAAGGGTTTGGTGATCAGGAAAGCCGGTTCTGGCCGCTTTCCGGTCAGCAGCCGTTCGGAAAAGGCGGTGATGAAGATCACCGGGATATGCTCGAACTGTGCCAGGATATCGTTGACGGCGTCTATCCCCGAGGACTGGTCGGCCAGCTGGATGTCGGCCAGGATCAGATCCGGACGCCGCGCTGCGGCCAGATGACTGGCCTCGGACCTTGTCCGCGCTATGCCGGTCACCTTGTGGCCGATGTCGGAGACTATGGCGGAAATATCCATGGCGATGATCGCTTCATCCTCGATCACCAGCACCAGACCACGCACCGAATTTTCCATTTCGCGCCGGGCAATATCGATGAAATCCGCAGCATCTTCGGTTTGAACGCCCATGATGCTGGCAATTTCTGCTGTGGTGAAACCCTCGATAGCGTGCAGGAGAAGCGCCTCACGCGTGTTGGGCGTCAGGCTTTCCATATGCGACTGAGCCCGCGCAGACAGGGTGCTGTCAGCCTCGTCAACCGGAGCGCCGGCGCTGGACCACACCACGTGGAAAGCGTGAAACAACGCCACTTTGCCGCTTGGCATTTCGGCGGGTTCGTCGCTGCCTGCCAAGATCGCCTCCAACGTCGCGGCGGCATAGCGATCGCCGGTGATCTGGCTGCCGGTCAAGGCGCGGGCGTAACGCCGCAGGTAGGGCAGGTTTGCCCCGATGGCCATGACGAAGTCCGGTGTCTCCGAAAGCTTCGATCTGCTGCCAGTTCCCATAAAAAGCCCCCATTTCCATTTTTTCCTTGGAACCGAACGCACTGGGCATGCGTTTGGTTCCAAGCAAATTTGCGGGATCGGAAACGACTGTGTGGCAACTAATGGCACAAAACAACAATGAACCCCGACTTCGGGCACATATCGATGAAAATCTCAAACGGGTCTATGACGAGGCGCTTGAGGTCGATGTGCCACAGCGATTCAAGGACTTGCTTGCGTTGCTCCGAGAGAAGGAGGCGAAGAAATGACCGCCTCGACCATCCCGGAAAAGCCGACGCGAAATCCCCGCGATCAGCCGCAAGAACATCTGCCTTCGCGCTCATCCCACAGCTGTGAAGAGCCGGCTGAGGTGATGGAAGGTATGGTCGGCGCGGCAAAGACCCGGGCCAAGTACGCGCGGGCTCAGATGTGCGAGGGTCTTTGGTGGGGCAAGGGCGAGAACCCGCTTTCAGGTCCCATTTGGGAAATCTTGGAGTGACCAGGTGCGTGGCCGGTCCGTTCGCGGCGCAGGCGGCATGACATCGGCTCCGCGCCGACGGATCGTCGAAAAGCTCGGGTTTCAGATTGCCGTTCTGCTGGCTGCGGCGCTGCTGCCACTGACCCTGATTTCGATGGTGAATTCGGCGCGGGCGGTTCCGGAAGTGATTGCACGGTCCGAGGCGGCGCTGGCGGGTGAGACAATGCTCGCCGCCGCAAATGAAATCCGGATCATCCAGGAAGCACGCGGATCAGCCGCCGCCCTTGCCGCGCTCATCGGGCCATTTCTTGGCGATGAAGGTGCTTGCGTCGCGACACTGCGAAATTTTGTAGCGGTGCATCAAGTCTATTCAGTGGTCAGCTTTGTGCCTTTGGATGGGCAGGTGCGGTGCTCCTCGACCGGCACAGTTTTCGACGCCTCGAAAAGCCCGATCTTCCCGGAGACGGCTCGCGCCGCGCGCGCCCGCATTTCCGTTGCCCACAAGGGGGTGATTTCAGGCGCCTACGTTCTGGAGGTGTCTCATCCTGTCTTCAGCAACACCGGGACCTACCTTGGCTATATCGACATGTCCCTGCCGCAGGCCAAGCCTGACGTCACTCTGGTGGCAGGGCGTGATGCAGGGCCTATTGAGCTGACGACCTTTGACCGCGACGGTGCGGTTCTGACCTCAACTGGTGGCATTGACAACGGCGGAACTGTCTTGCCGCGCGACCGTTCGTTGAAATCGCTGGTGTCGGACCATCTGGTGACCTTTTCGGGAAAGACGCAGTCCGGGCAGAGCCGGGTCTTCTCGGTCGTGCCGCTGGTGCCGGGCGAGCTTTTTGCCTTGAGTGCTTGGCGGTCTGAGCCGGGTTCCAGTCTGAACGCAACGCTGATTTCAGTCCCCTTCCTTTCGCCAGCTCTGGTGTGGATTGCAAGTCTGGTGGTGGCATGGCTGTCGGTCGAATGGTTGGTCAACCGGCATATCCGCCGGCTCAACCTTTCGATCAACGCCTTTGCCGGCGGCAACCGCATGATCACCGATGTCGATGTCAGCGGCGCGCCGCTTGAAATCCGCGAAATGGCCGCCGCATTCGAACAGATGACCGAAGCCGTGATGCGCGACGAGGCGGAACTGGAAAACACCCTGCACCAGAAGGAAGTTCTGCTGCGTGAGGTACATCACCGGGTCAAGAACAACCTTCAGATGATTACCTCGATCATGAACATGCATGGCCGCAAGGCCCGCACGCCCGAAACCAAGCAAGTGATCAAGGGGCTGGAGGGCCGGGTGATGAGCCTCGCGACCATCCACCGCGAGCTCTACGAGACAAAAGGTGTTGGCGATGTACATGCGGCAGAGCTTTTGGGCGCGATCGCGCGCCAGACGGTGAATGTCGCCGCAGGGCCAGGCCGCCGTTTTGATCTGCGTTTGCAGCTTGATAATATTCGCATGACCCCTGATCAGGCTGCGCCATTGGCTTTGCTGGTGGGCGAGGGGTTGATGAACGCTGTGGCCTGCGCGCGGCCAGTGGCGCAGGGCATGTCACCCCTGGACTTGCGATTGATTCAGTCTGGTGCCGATACTGTCGTGCTGCAACTGGACGGAACCACCGGAGAGGCGAACAATCTGATGCCAGAGGCAATGGAGGAAAGCGTCAGTCTTAGCGCGCAGTTGATGACGGTCTTTGCGATGCAACTCGGCGGAAAATTTGAGGAAACCATGGCAGATGGACAGTATTCTCTGCGAATCGCATTTCAATTGCGTCCGCTGGCCGAGGGCGAAAATCGTCACGCGGCCCACACCGAAGAACCAATGTGATTCCGCCAACCGCCGGTCAACCTTCATTCGGTGCGGTAGCCGCGCCATCTTTGATTTGAAGCGGCGGGTTTTGACCTCAGCGCTGCACCGCCTTTACGCTTCTGGCCAGTATTGGCCGGGCCAAGGAACCAGATCTGCCCTCGCGGTGTTTCTTTCTTGCAAGTACACGGCCAAGAAAACTTGGTCCCGGTTTTCAAAGGGAGACCTCAAATGCTCGGATGGGCCATTGCGTTTCTTGTCATTGCGCTGATCGCCGCAGCGCTTGGTTTCGGCGGTATTGCCGGCGCCTCGGTCGGCATCGCAAAGCTTCTGTTCCTGATCTTCCTTGCCCTCTTTGTAGTGGCGATTATTGCCAGAGCGGTGAGTGGCAGACCGCCCGTCTGATCGCTCAATGCAAAAGAGCTGGGTTTGGGGCATCTGATCGCGGCCTT
>Ga0105047_10002149_pt1 | contig 35267 bp, 29 predicted proteins | sample MAT04_FD_78384 | JGI IMG/M metagenome (GOLD analysis project Ga0105047, IMG submission 78384) | Freshwater microbial communities from Lake Fryxell liftoff mats and glacier meltwater in Antarctica - MAT-04 (megahit assembly) | ecosystem: Environmental > Aquatic > Freshwater > Ice > Liftoff... | reverse complement strand
ATCAGGGGCGTTGAGCGTGACTTCGACAGTGAGGTCGTCGATGGCCTTGGCGGCACCCTCGACGATGTACGCCTGCAAGTTGCCCGGGGCCAGGCGATCCAGTGTTGCGACCACATCGGCGGACGTGAACGGCTTGCCGTCGTGCCACTTGACGCCGGAGCGCAGCTTGAACGTCCAGACGCTGCCGTCGTTATTGGGGCTCCACGACTCGGCGAGCATGGGGGCCAGAGCAGCACCATCGCCCTTGCCGACGAGGTACTCGAAGGCGGTGACGACCGGTGTGTAGCTGCCGAGGTTGTCCATCGCGACCGGGTCCAGCGGGCTGCCCGGCTTCTGCGAGGCGATACGCAACGTGCCGCCCTGCTTGATGGTGCTACCGGTGCTGCCAGTGCTGTCGCCGGTGCCAGTGCTGCTGCCAGAATCCTTGTCATCGCCGCAGGCAGCGACGATGGTGCCCATGAAGGCGACCGACAGGCCCATGATGCTGCCGCGGGTGACGAATTGGCGGCGAGAAAGGTTACCTCGCGTGTACGAACTGATGAGGTCGGTTTCGAGCGCGCCGATCTTGCGCCCCGAACCTTCGAGCGGTGATTGAGTCATTGTTCCCCCTGGATGATGTGGTGAAATTCTGCATTGCTTGCACAGGACTGGTGCGGGACCATACCTGTGTGTGTGTTTCGGGTCAACTACCCAAACGGTGCGATCTGCATTGATCGAATCACACCACAGGGCGGGATCTGCTCAGAAAGCTAGGTCGTGACCTTACACCTATTCCCGGTACGGGTGTTCCCACAAAGGACACAGCACCAGCTCGCAAGATGCACCTAGCGCACTCGACATTTGCCCACACGATCGCTACCAGCAGCTGCGGCTCGACCCCATCACAGGTGGAACGTCTCGGTGTGGCCATCGACTGCGATCGCCTGGCCAGAGATCATCCCGGCTGCGGGCGACGCCAGAAACGTGCACAACGCAGCGATCTCCCCAGCCTCCACGAAGCGCTCGATCGATTGACCCGCCACGTATTCATCCGCGACAACCGTGGGGGCGACCCCGCGATGAGCGGCTTCGGCAGCGATCACGGCGTCCATGCGCGGCCCACGTACAGAGCCGGGACAGATCGCGTTGCACCGCACGCCGTGAGGGCCGAGCTCCACCGCCAGTGACTTGGTCAGACCGATGACCGCCCATTTCGCCGCTGCATAGGGCGTGCGCATGCCGTAGCCATGAAGCCCTGCCGTCGACGAGATGTTGATGATGCAACCGTGTCCCTGCGCCTTCATCGATGCAGCAGCGCGACCGGCGCACACGAAGTGGGACTCGAGACCGACCGTGAGGCACACGCGCCACTCCTCCACCGTCACGTCCTCGACGAACGCCGTCGGGCCCTTGGTGCCGGCGTTGTTGACGAGTACATCGATACCACTGAGGTCCGCGATGGCCATGTCCATCCACTGCTGTACGGCCGTTGCATCGGCAAGGTCGACCTTGGTAGCCAGGATCGTGGGCGTCGTGGAGCGGCACTCCGCGAGTGCGGCATCGTCCACGTCACAGACGTGAACAGTGGCCCCCGTCTGGGCAAACGCTTCGGCTATTGCGCGACCAATGCCTGCGGCCCCGGCGGTGACGACAACTCGTTGTGACATGGCAGTCTTCCTAGCACTCGGTCCCGGTCGGAATTGATGGTACGTTCGTACCACTTACCGGCCCGTGGGGGTCGCCGGATCGAGGAGTGCGCATGACCGAGGTCGCCGCCAACCCAGCCCGCACCCGTGGTGGCGGACGCGCTGGCAGAGCTGCCCTCCGCGCCGCCGACGCACATCGCCAGGGACCTGCCTTCATTCGGCGACAAATTCCTCCCTACGAACTGCTCGGTGACGAAGGCCTCGCTCTGGTCGAACAGAAAGCGGACCAACTCCTTGCCGAGGTCGGTATCGAGTTTCACGACGACGCGCAATCACTGCAATTGTTTCGCGACGCCGGCGCAACGGTGGACGGGGTGCGTGTTCGGTTCGACCCGGGCCACGTCCGCGCACTGTGCGCAACGGCACCGAGTGAGTTCACGCAGCACGCACGAAATCCGTCGCGGTCGGTGCAGATCGGCGGCAACAACGTGGTGCTCGCTCCCACCTACGGTTCGCCGTTCGTACGCGACTTCCCCGGTGGCCGCCGGTACGGCACGCTCGCCGATTTCCAGAATTTCGTCAAGCTGGCCTATGCAACTCCCTGGCTGCACCACTCTGGCGGCACCGTGTGCGAGCCCACCGACGTGCCCGTCAACAAGCGCCACCTCGACATGGTGTACGCCCACCTGCGCTACAGCGACAAGGCGTTCATGGGCTCGGTCACCGCCCCCGACCGTGCCGCCGACAGCATCGAGATGGCCCGCATCGCGTTCGGCAGTGAGTTCCTCGACAGCAACTGCGCGATCCTCGGCAACGTCAACGTCAACTCGCCGCTGGTGTGGGACGCGACGATGACAGGCGCGTTGAAGACCTACGCCGCCGCCAACCAAGCCCCGTCGTGGTGCCGTTCATTCTCGGAGGTGCCATGGGGCCAGTGACCACGGCCGGCGCGGTCGCACAGGCTCACGCGGAGACCTTGGTCGGCGTCGCGCTCACCCAGCTGATTCGGTCAGGGGCACCGGTGATCTACGGCAACTTCCTGTCGTCAATGGCACTGCGCAGCGGCAGCCCCACATTCGGCATGCCCGAGCCGGCGCTCGGATCTCTGGTGATCGGTCAGCTCGCACGACGAGCGGGTCTTCCCCTTCGCTGCTCCGGTGCGTTCACCGCCTCGAAGGTTCCCGACGGACAGGCGATGCAAGAGTCCGCGGTCAGCATGCTGTCCGCACTCCTGTGTGGTGCCAACTTCATCCTCCACTCGGCCGGCTGGCTGGAAGGCGGGCTGGCGATGGGCTACGAGAAGTTCATGATGGATCTCGATCTGTGCGGGGCAGCCCACACCTACCTCAAAGGCATCTCGCTGGACGACGACCAGTTCGGGCTCGACGCGTTCGCAGAAGTGGGGCCGGGGCAGCACTTCTTCGGCTCGCAACACACGTTGCGCCACTACGAGACCGCGTTCTACGAGCCAGCGCTCAGCGACAACTCGTCGTTCGAACAGTGGCGCGACAATGGCGAATCGACTGCAGAACAACGAGCCGCTGTGGCCGTTCGAGACACCCTTCGCGATTTCGAACTGCCACCAATGGCAGACGACGTCGATGCTGCGTTGCAGGAATTCATGAATCGGCGCAAGGCCGAGATGCCGGACCAGTGGTACTGATGCACGGCCGATGCATGTGCGGGGCAACGCAGTTCACCGTCGCCGGCGCGCTGCGCCCGGTCGTCAACTGCCACTGCTTTCGATGCCGGCGATGGAGCGGCCACTATTGGGCGGCAACTGCAGCGGCCAGCGAGTCGCTCGTCGTCGCCGACCCGAATGCCGTCACGTGGTTCTCTCCCGCTGAGGGCGTCGAGTACGGGTTCTGCTCACGCTGTGGCTCGTCGCTGTTCTGGTGGCTCGCTGACCGTCCCGACCTCGTCTCGATCAGTGCTGGCTGCCTCGACCAACCAACCGGGCTGGCCACGTCGGCACAGATCTGGATGGCCGAACACGGCGACTATCACACTCCCCTACCTGACCTCGTGGATCACGAGTACGACTGACGATGAGCGACGACCCTCTCCTGCAGCCATTTCAGCTCAAGCACCTGCGCTTGAAGAACCGCGTGCTGAGTACGTCGCACGAGCCGGCGTACAGCGAGGACGGCATGCCCAAGGACCGCTACCGGGCGTACCACGTCGAGAAGGCCAAGGGTGGGCTGGCGATGACGATGACCGCTGGCACCGCCGTGGTCAGCCCCGACAGCCCGCCGGCGTTCGGCAACCTGCATGTATTCGATGACGCGATCGTGCCCTGGATTCGTCAGATGACCGATCAGATACACGAGTACGACTGCGCGGCGATGATCCAGATCAGTCACCTCGGCCGCCGCACCGGATGGGGCCAGGACGACTGGCTACCCGTCGTGGCACCGTCACCGCTGCGCGAGCCTGCACATCGCTCGCACCCCAAGCAGGCAGAGGCGTGGGACATCGCGCGCATCATCAACGACTACGCCGATGCCGCCGAACGGATGCGGGACGGGGGTATGGACGGCATCGAGATCGAGGCGTACGGGCACCTCCTCGACCAGTTCTGGTCGCCGGCAACCAACCAGCGCACCGACGAGTGGGGCGGCAGCTTCGAGAACCGCATGCGGTTTCCGCTCGCCGTGTTGCGGGCAATTCGTCAGCGGTTGAGCGGCGAGTTTTTGGTGGGTCTCCGCATGGCCGTCGACGAGTCGAGACCGGACGGCATCGACACACCGACCGGCATCGTCATCCTGGAACAGTTGACAGCGGAGGGCTTGATCGACTTCGTCAACGTCATTCGCGGCAACATCGTCAACGACGCAGCGCTCAGTGACGTGATCCCGATCCACGGCATGCTCTCGGCTCCTCATCTCGACTTTGCCGGCATGGTCCGCGAGCGCACCGGTCTGCCTGTGTTCCACGCGGCCAAAATCGACGATGTCGCGACCGCACGTCATGCCATACGCGAGGGCAAGGTCGACATGATCGGCATGACGCGGGCGCACCTGGCCGACCCCTATCTCGTGCGCAAGATCGAAGCTGGTCTCGAGGCAACCATCCGACCATGTGTCGGGGCCACCTACTGCCTCGACCGCATCTACATGGCGGGCGAGGCACTCTGCATCCACAACGCGGCAACCGGCCGCGAGCTCTCGATGCCCCACATCGTCGAGCCTGCCGCGTGGCCGAAGCGTGTGCTCATTGTCGGCGCCGGCGTCGGTGGGTTGGAGGCCGCGCGTGTGTGCGGCGAGCGTGGCCATTCCGTCACGCTGTTGGAGGCAATGCCGTGGGCGGGAGGGCAGCTGCGACTGGCTGCACGCAACCCGCGCCGGCGAGATCTATTGGGCATCGTCGACTGGCGACTCAGCGAGTTGGCGCGGCTTGGGGTCGAGGTTCGTCTGGACACCTTCGCCGACACTGATCTGGTGCAGTCACTGAGCCCCGACGTGATCATCATCGCCACCGGCGGTCTACCGCAGAACCCACCCGTCGAGGCCGGCGGAGAGTTGATGGTGAATGCCTGGGACGTCGTTGGTGGTGATGCTCGGCTCAGCGGCGACGTCATCCTCTACGACGACGATGGTACGCATTCGGCGATGACCACGGCCGAGTTGCTCGTCCGCAGCGGCGCCCACTTGGAGGTCGTCACACCAGAGCGAACAATGGGCGTCGATGTCGGTGGCCTCAACCTGGTGCCGTATGCACGCGCCTTCAACGAGACCGACACGCGGGTAACGCTGAATCAACGCGTCCGTTCCGTTCGGCGCGATGGCGATGGTCGGCTGCACGTTGCCATCGGCAGCGATCACTCGCCGGTTCGTCACGAGCGAGTGGTCGATTCTGTTGTCGGCGACCATGGAGTGACTGCCAACGATGATCTGTATCACGAGCTGCTGGAGGGGTCCTCCAACCTGGGTGAGCTGGACCACACGGCCTTCATCAACGGTGCTCCGCAAACCGTGCGCACCAACCCCGCCGGCACCTACCAGCTGTTCCGGATCGGTGACGCAGTCGCGGGTCGCAACATCCACGCTGCCGTCTACGACGCGCTGCGCCTGTGCAAGGACCTCTGACTCTGATGGAGGGTTCCAACGCCCTGGGGAGGGGTTGGAACCCTCCATCAGGATTGGTGTGTTCCGCATCGTGGGCGTGTTCCACCAGACGGAACTCGTGGTGTACTGTCACTGACGAAACCACTCGCCACTGACAGCTCAAGGGGTACCTGTGCCATTCCCATCAGATCTCGAGATTGCCCGCGCAGCAACCTTGGCCCCGCTCACTGACATTGCCGCTCAGATGGGTATCGGCGCGCACCTGCTGGAGATGCATGGCGACGACCTGGCCAAGATCAAGCTGGAAGCACTCGACGAGCTGAAGGACCGCCCGAAGGCGAAGTACGTCGTCGTGACCGCAATCACGCCCACTCCCCTGGGCGAAGGAAAGACCACCACCACCGTCGGCCTCGGCCAGGCCATGCAGCACATCGGTAAGAAGGCCGTTATCAGTCTGCGCCAGCCCAGCATGGGCCCGACGTTCGGCATCAAGGGCGGTGCTGCCGGTGGCGGCTACAGCCAGGTCATTCCCATGGAGTTGCTCAACCTGCACCTCACCGGCGACTTCCACGCAGTCACCGCCGCTCACAACCTGTTGTCGGCGATGGTCGACAACCACCTTCACCAGGGCAACGAACTCGGCCTCGACATCGACAACATCACGTGGCGGCGCGTGCTCGACGTGAACGACCGCAGCCTGCGCAACATCATCGTCGGTCTCGGCGGCAAGATGGATGGTGTGACCCGCCAGACCGGCTTCGACATCACTGCCGCCTCCGAGGTGATGGCCATCTTCGCCCTCTCGACTTCACTGGAGGACATGCGCGCGCGTATGGGCCGCATCGTGGTCGGCTACACCAGAGCTGGCGACCCGGTCACCGCCGAGCAGTTGCACGGTGCCGGCTCGATGGCCGTGATCATGAAGGAAGCGCTGAAGCCGAACCTCCTGCAAACGCTGGAGCACACGCCCGTCATCGTGCATGCCGGTCCGTTCGGCAACATTGCCCACGGCAACAGCAGCATCATCGGCGACCTGATCGGCGAGCGCTGCGGCGACTATCTCATTACCGAGGCCGGCTTCGGCGCCGACATGGGCGCCGAGCGCTTCTTCAACATCAAGTGCCGCACCTCGGGCATGGTGCCAGACGCTGCCGTGCTGGTCGCCACGGTGCGTGCCCTCAAGGCGCACAGCGGCAAGTTCAAGATCGTGGCCGGCAAGCCGTTGCCGGCGGATCTGCTGGCCGAGAACCCCGACGACGTGCGCGCCGGCGCCGCCAACCTGATCAAGCAGATCGAAAACGTGAAGGTGCACGGCGTCTCCCCCGTCGTCGCCATCAACGCCTTTCCCGGCGACTTCGAGAGCGAGCACCAGGCCATCCGCGAGATCGCCGAGGGCGTCGGCGCGCGCGTTGCCGTGTGCACTCACTTCAGTGACGGCGGCAAGGGCGCAATGGACCTGGCTCGCGCCGTTGTCGAGGCCTGCGACGAGCCCAGCAACTTCCAGTTCGCGTACGACGCCGAGGACTCGTTGAAGACGAAGATCGAGAAGGTGGCCACCAAGATCTACGGTGCCGCCAACGTCACCTACTCCGCGGCCGCCAACACGCAGCTGGCCCGCTACGAGAAAAACGGCTTCGGCAACCTGCCGGTCTGCATCGCCAAGACACATCTGTCGATCAGCGCCGACGCGTCGTTGAAGGGTGCACCAACCGGCCACACCGTCAACGTTCGTGAAGTGCGCGCCAGCGTCGGCGCCGGCTTCATCTACCCGATCTGCGGCGACATGACCACCATGCCCGGCCTCGGCTCGGCTCCCGCCGCCAGCATCATCGACTTCGACGAGCACGGCGAAATCATCGGGCTCTCCTAGTGGTCGGGACTGGCCTCCGCTGCGCTTCGGCTGCTCCCTCCGTGTCGACGGCTCCCTGGCGGTCGCACGCCGACGTCAGATCAAGTTGTGTGGAGGATCCAAGTGACTGAAGACTTTGAGCGGACACCTGGTGGAGCCATTTTGATGGATGGCATTCGGCTGCGCGGCGAAATCATCGCGTCGCTGCGCGCCACCATCGAGGCCGCCGGCTCTCCGTCCGTCTGCCTGGCGACGGTGCTGGTCGGCGACGACAAGCCCAGCCAGCTCTACGTGGCCAGCAAACGCAAGCTTGCCGGAGAAGCGGGCATGATCTCACAGCACGTCGGGTTACCCAACGACGCCACGCAGGCGCAGGTCGAAGACGCCGTGTCCGAGCTGGTGGCAGACCCGGCAGTCCACGGCATTTTGTGCCAGTTGCCGCTCCCCGCGGGCCTGGACCCAGAGCCGGTGCTTGCGCTGATTCCGCCGGAGAAGGACGTCGACGGTCTCACCGAACGCTCGATGGGTCGCCTCGTGCGCGGGTTACCGGGTCACGTCGGGTGCACACCACTGGGTGTGATGCGTTTGCTCGAGCGCTACGGCGTGCCCACGGCCGGCAAGCGCGCAGTCGTCATTGGCCGCAGTACGCTCACCGGGCTGCCGCAGGTGCTGCTGCTGGGCCGCAAGGGAGTCGATGCCACTGTGACTCTTGCGCACTCGCGCACCAGCAACGAGGACATGATCGAGATCTGTCGCGCCGCCGACATCATCGTCGCCTGCGCCGGCCAAGCTCGCATGATCACTGCCGCTCACGTGAAGTCGGGCGCAGCAGTCGTCGACGTTGGCGTCTCGCGCACCGAGGCGGGCATCGTCGGAGACGTTGACTTCGACGCGGTGCAGGCAATCGCCGGAGCCATCACACCAATGCCTCGCGGCACCGGGCCGATGACCATTGCCTGCCTGCTGGAGAACACGCTGTCGGCCGCACGGATGCTGGGCGCCTTCCCGGCAGGCTGATGACCACTGTCCAGTCCATCGAGCGGGCCTTCAGCGTCCTACGCTCGCTCGCCTCCGGGCCGGCCGGGGTGACCGAGATCGCCGACCGCGTCGGTCTCCCCAAGAGCACCGTCTCTCGCTTGCTCTCGACGCTGGAAGAACTCGGCGCGGTCGAGCAGGTCTCCGCCGGCGGCGAGTATCGGGTCGGTTGGACGATGATCGAGCTGGCAGCGGCGGCCCGTCCGGGTCGCTCGCTGATCTCGCTGGTTCGCCCACACCTTGCCGAACTGTCTCGCCTCACCGGCGAAGCAGCCGGCATCTCGATCCCCGACGGCGACGACATGCTGTATCTCGACCAGCTGACCCCCGACAGCGAACTGCAGGTGCGCGACTGGACCGGACACCGCATCCCGATGTACGCCGTGCCATCCGGTCACGTCGTGCTTGCTGCCGACGATGGAGCCGCGCAGCGGGTCGCCGCCGGCGAACTGACGGCCTTCACACCGCACACCATCACCGACGGTGCGACACTGCTGCAGCGGCTGCAGCTCGTACGGAGCGACGGGTACGCCTGGGCGCTGGAGGAGTTCGCCGCCGGGCTCAACTCCCTGGCAGCTCCCGTGCGCACGGCCGACGGCCGAGTGGTCGCATCGCTGCACGTGTACGGTCCAGCTTCTCGCTTTCCCGGCGAGCGTGGCGCTGCTGCCCTCGGCGAGATCGTCAAGACCGCCGCGGCAAAGATTCGACTCGATTGACCCGACTGACGCTGAAGAGGTAGCTGCAAGTGGATCGTTACGACTACATCATCGTTGGCGGCGGCTCGGCCGGCTCGGCCCTGGCCAACCGGCTCAGCGCCGACCCGAAGAACAAGGTTCTCGTGCTGGAGGCCGGTCGACCTGACCACAAGTGGGACGTCTTCATCAACATGCCCGCTGCGCTGATGTTCCCGATCGGCAGTCGCTTCTATGACTGGAAGTACGAGAGTGAGCCCGAGCCGTACATGAACGGCCGACGCATCTATCACGCGCGCGGCAAGATCCTTGGCGGCAGCAGCAGCATCAACGGCATGATCTTCCAGCGCGGCAACCCGCTGGATTACGAGCGCTGGGCCGCGGAAAAGGGCATGGAGACGTGGGACTATGCGCACTGCCTGCCGTACTTCAAGAAGATGGAGAACTGCCTTGCCGGCGACGACGAATGGCGTGGCAGCGCTGGCCCGTTGGTCGTGGAGCGCGGCCCTTCCCAGAATCCGCTGATCGAATCATTTCTCGCCGCGACCGAGCAGGCTGGCTACCCGCGTACCACCGACGTCAACGGTTTTCGCCAAGAGGGTTTCGCCCGCTTCGACCGCAACGTGCATCGCGGCCGCCGTCTCAGCGCGTCGCGCGCCTACCTGCACCCCGTGATGCAGCGCCCCAACTTGACGGTGAGGACTCGCGCGTTGGTCAACAAGGTCCTGTTCGACGGTAAGCGGGCCACCGGCGTGGAGTACACGGTGCGCGGAAAGCACAAGGTCGCGCACGCCGCCGAAGTGGTGCTGTGCGGCGGCGCCTTCAACACGCCGCAGCTGTTGCAGCTCAGTGGAGTGGGCAACGCCGAAGAGCTGACCAGGTTGGGAATTCCGGTGGTGCACAATTTGCCCGCCGTCGGCGAGCACATGCAGGACCACCTCGAGGTGTACGTGCAGCACTCCTGTACCAAGCCCGTCTCCCTGCAGCCCAGCCTGCAGTTCTGGCGACGTCCGTTCATTGGCCTCCAGTGGCTGTTCCGCAAGGGTCCGGGCGCCAGCAACCACTTCGAATCCGGTGGTTTCGCGCGCAGCAACGACGAGGTCGAGTACCCCAACCTGATGTTCCATTTCCTGCCCATCGCCGTCCGTTACGACGGCACTGCGCCCGCCGGCGGTCACGGCTACCAGGTGCACGTCGGGCCGATGTATTCGAACTCGGAAGGCTCGGTGAAGATCGTCTCCACCGACCCGAAGGTGAAGCCTGCACTGCGCTTCAACTACCTCTCCACCGGGCAAGATCGTCGCGAGTGGGTGGAGGCCATCCACACCTCGCGCACCCTCCTACGGCAGGAGGCGATGGACGAATACAACGGCGGCGAGATCTCACCAGGGCCAGAAGTTCAGACCGACGAGCAGATCCTGGACTGGGTGAAGAAGGACGGCGAGACCGCCCTCCATCCGAGCTGCACCTGCCGAATGGGCGCCGAGGACGACGACAGCGTGGTCGACCCGCTGACGATGAAGGTGTGGGGCATCGAGGGTGTGCGCGTCTGCGACGCCAGCGCGATGCGGTACGTCACCAACGGCAACATCTATGCGCCAGTGATGATGATGGCCGAGAAGGCCGCCGACCTCATCTTGGGCAACACTCCTCTGCCGCCGGAGACCACCAAGTTCTACCGGGCGTGACGGGCGACCGAATGCGCGGGGTGCTCCTGACCGGACACGGCGGATACGAGTGCCTCTCCGTGCGTGACGACCTCCGCGTGCCTGTTGCCGGCGCAGGCGAGGTGCTGGTCCGAATTGCGGCCGCGGCGGTGAACAACACCGACGTCAATACTCGCCTGGGCTGGTACAGCGGCGGCGGGTGGACCGGATCATTCCAGTTTCCTCGCATCCAGGGCATTGACGCATGCGGTGTCGTGGCGGAGATCGGCGGCGGAGTTTCGCCCTCACTGCTCGGTCGTCGGGTGCTCATCGAGCCGTGCTGGCGAGCACCTCACGAGCCACTGTCCGCCGCCCGCTTCTTCGGTTCCGAGGTCGACGGGGCCTTTGCTCAGTACGCGGTCGTGCCCGAGCGGCACGCTCACCCGATCGACTCTCCCCTGACAGATGTTGAACTTGCATCGTTCCCGTGTTCGTACTCGACGGCGGAGAACATGCTCGTACGAGCGGGCGTGTCCGTCGCAGATCGAGTGCTGGTCACCGGCGCATCCGGCGGTGTCGGTTCGGCTGTGGTTCAATTGGCGGTGGGCCGCGGCGCATCGGTCACTGCTCTCGCCGGACCGACCAAACATGCACCGGTCCGTGCGCTCGGTGCGATCGAGGTCGCCGATCGCGATTGCGACCTCATCGCCACGTTCGGCACTGCCGCTTTCGACGTCGTCATCGACGTGGTCGGTGGGCCGATGTGGCCATCGCTGCTCAGCGCTCTGCGGCCCGGTGGCCGCTATACCACCGCCGGCGCCATCGCCGGTCCGGACGTTGCGTTGGACCTGCGCACCCTCTACCTGAACGACATCACGATGTTCGGCTGCACCGTCTTGGGCGAGGGCGTATTCGACGGGCTGGTTCGCAGCGTCGAGCGCGGCGACGTGAAGCCGCTGGTCGCCGCCGAGTTCGCGCTCGACGAGATCGTGGAGGCGCAGAAGCTCTTCCTGACGAAGCAACACATTGGCAAGATCGTGTTGCGCGTCGGCTGACGCGCGCCGCAGGTACGAAAGTACGGTGAAAGCGCTAGACGAGATAGCCGATGATGTCGACGATCACGTGTGTGTTGTTGTCGCCACCATGGAGCTTGATCTTGCCGGTGCCATCGACGGCGCAGATGACACCGTTGGCAAGGTTCTGGCCGGCTCCGAACCAGTTGATGCTGGAGTTTCCGGGCCACGGTGAGATGGCCGCCGAGTAGGCGCCGACGTAGCCGCCGGCTCCTTCGGTGCCCGTGACCGTGAGGTTGAGAACAGCACTGTGTGCGCCCACGGAGCCGAGCGAGATGACGCGATCCTCACCAGGCTTGAGCTTGCCGTCGGCCGAGGGCGGCCGCGAATCGTAGAGCCGCGGGTTCGTTCCAGCGAACGGAACGAACGATTGCGTCGACGGCGTGTAACCGATCGTCACGCCGAAGATCGTTGAACCCGGGCTGACATAGAACCGAAGCGAGTACGTCGAGTTGGCGACGATGGTGACCGGGGTGGGCAGGTCGACGGTCTGATTGCCATACCCACCTACGGTGACGAGGCTCATCGAATTCGTCTGCAGGGTAGTGGCGCGCGTCCCGGCGAACGGCTTGTCGAGCTGCCGTTGGAAGACGTTGAGAATCGGTGTACCGCGGTAGCCGATGTTGATCTGCCGGATGACCGAGCCGACTGGGAGGGGGATACTGGCGGCGAGCTCGCCGGCCAGGTTGGTCCCGACTCCGTCGGCGTCGGAGGCATAACGACCGTTCGCGGCATAGTTCGTGTCGGGTTGGAAGTCGAAACCGTCGATGGGCAGGTACGTGAGGCTGGGCAGCGCGGCGCCGAGGGTCTCGGGGTGCAGGTTCACGGCGACGATGGGCGGTGCGCCGGCGGACACGGTGGTGGGCAGGGCGAACGCACCGGCTCCGGCGGCCACGGCCCCGATTCCGGCAAGCAGGTTGCGGCGCGAAACGCCGTTGCCGTTGTCGCTGCCGTTGTCCATGTCGTTGTCCATGTCCGGATCCTAGCGCTTCCTTTCCTAGGGTCGGGACGACGGCTGCTCGCTCGCCAGCTATGCGTGCTCTTGTTCTTGGCGGCGCTCGAGAAGCGCCAAGCGGCTCAACAGTTCGTCGCGTTCGATGTAGCAGCTCTGCAGGTGGCGGGCACCCCCACTGGAGAAGCCGGAGCGACCGTGCATCACGCGTCGGTTGTCGACGATGTACATCTCGCCCGCCTGCATGTCGAGGCGCAATTGGTACTGCCCGCTCTCGCGCATGCGACCGAAGGTGCGATAGGCCTCGTAGTACGGGCCGACGACGTGAGCGGGCAGGCGGAACGGGCGCACGGAGTGGTTCGAATAGCGAATCGCCGTCACCTCACCCTCGGGGCTGAGAGTGATGACAGGGCCGCTGGCCGCCAATTCCGCATTGGCGTCGGCGAAATGGAAATGCAGCGTGTGTTCGGTGAGGAGCTGAAACATCGCCGGTTGTTTGCGGCGCATGTCGGCGGCCACCTTGAAGCCGTCGGTCAGCGTCGCCGAACCGCCGCTGGTGTCGTTGCGCAGGAAGTGCTGCAACTGCACGGTGGGAGCCGGGTCGCGGTAGGCCTCGTCGGTGTGCACCACCAACGGCAGGTTGGTGTAGGCCACCGAGTTGGCATCGATCATCGAGACGACGTCGAAGACGGTGCCCCAACTGGTCGAGCGAACCTCACCCAGCTCGTTCGCGACATGCAGCACACTGCCCGGCTGGTTGGACACGTCGGACAACAGCGCGAGACCGTAGGAGCAGAACCCGCGAAGAAAGTCGCGTCGGGCAACGTCGTCGGTCAACAGCTGTGGCCAGCTGGCACGTGGGATCTCAGCGACTGAGTTGCCGGCCCACAGTGTCGGCTGAGCGGCTGCGTAGGTCGCGCCGTTCGAATAGTCGTTCTCCAACAGCCACGCAGCCGAATACACCGATTGCTGGCCATCGCGTGCCCAGGTGAGGTGGAGTGCCCCGTCGTGCACCTCACAGATGGACGGGTGCACGTCGTCTGGAATCGTCGAGGTTTCGACGACGCGATGACGAGTCGTCGCGTGCATCAGCTCGGGGGCGTTGTCGCGCAACCACAGCGACAGCAGCGAACTGGTGCGGCCATCGGCCCAGGTCAGTTCGACCGATGTATCGACTACGTTCGCCGAGACCAGATCGCTCACGAGGCGTAGTCCGAAGAATCGGCATCGAGGATGGCCAGCAGCTCCGCGAAGTGCAGCTCCGCCGCCTGCGGATACTCCTGCCATTGCTTGCACGCAAGCGCCGCTGTCTCGTGGGGAACCAGCTGCAGCGCTTGCCCGGTGGACAATGCCAGCACCTGCAGTTGGGCTGCCTTCTCCAGGTAGTACAGCTCGTCGAAGGCCTCGGCCACGGTGGCGCCAACCACCAGCACGCCGTGGTTCGCAAGGAACAGCACACTCTTGTCGTCACCCAGCAGACGCGCCACCCGTGCACCCTCGTTGTCGTCGAGTGCCATGCCCGAATAGTCACGGTCGTAGGCGACGCGCCCATAGAAGCGACACGCATTCTGATCGAGCGGCAGAAACTCGAAGTCGCGCAGGCAGGTCAGCGTGGTCGTGTACGGCATGTGCGTGTGCAGGATCACCCGGGCACGCGGCACCAGCTGATGGAGGTGCGCATGGAGGTACCACGCCGTCGGATCAGCAGCCGGGTGAATGGCCTCGCTACCGGTGGCAGCGGCATCCAGCAATAGCAGATCACTGGCACAGACTCGCGAGAAGTGTCGACCGCGCGGGTTCAGCAGGAACTGACTGCCGTCGTCGGACACTGCAGCGCTGAAGTGGTTGGCGGTGGCCTCGTGCATGTCGAGGCGAGCGGCCCAGCGAAAAGCCGCAGCCAGGTGGCGGCGGGTCTCGAGTTCGGTGGTGTTCATTGCAGAACCTCCGGAAAGCCAGGAGCACGAAGATCCGTGCCCAGTGCGTCCTCCAACAGTTTCACAACCTGGCTGCTCCAGGCGCTTCCACCGTATTGACTACGCGCGCGGATGAACGTCTGCTCGGTCAGGCCGGCAAGGTCCAGCGGCACACCGAACTCGCGACCGAACTGGGTGGCGAAGCCGAGGTCCTTGCACGCCAGGTCCATCGTGAAGCCGATGTTGTAGCTGCCGTTGAGAATTACCTGGCCTTCGGTCTCGTGCACGAAGCTGTTGCCGCTGCTGTTCAGAATGGCCTCGAACGACTTGGCCAGGTCGAGCCCACCGCGCTTGGCCAGCATCAATGCCTCACCAACGGAGACCAGATTGATGAAGGCAAGCATGTTCGTGATCACCTTGATGACGGCTGCGCTGCCCAGCGGGCCCATGTAGAGCACCGGGTCGCCGATGGCGGTCAGCAACTGACGGTGCTCCTCGAAGAGGGCTTCCTCGCCCCCGACCAGCACGGTGATCTCGCCGGCCGCCGCCTTGTGGACGCCTCCGGTGACTGGTGCCTCCAGTACTCGAATGCCCTGCGTGCCAGCGAGCTCTGCCAGCCGCAGAGTCTCGTCGCGGTCGTTGGTGCTGTTGTCGATCCAGGTTGCCCCGGCACGTGAACCAGCGAGCACTCCATCCGGCCCGGTCACGACAGCGTTGACCGCGGAGGGCGACGGGAGGCACGTGAAGACCACATCACTCGCGGCGGCAACCTCGCGTGCGTTCGGTGCCCACGTCGCCCCTGCAGCCAAGAGCGGGCCAGCAGCGTCGCGCTGCAGGTCGGTGATGGTGAGCGAGTGGCCCGCGCGCAGCAGGCTGCTGGCCAGGTGCACGCCGAGGTTGCCCAGTCCGACGTACCCCACTGACATTGAACTCTCCGCGATGTTGCTCCCCCAGTGGTTCGCTCACCAGTGGTGAGCCCATCCATCAGTATCACGCCACCACGAGCCATCGACAAGCGAAGTGTTGAGACCCTGAGCCATCGTTCTGTTCGTGCTCAGCTGGCTACGCTCGAGTCGTGCGTTCGCCCATCCCTGCACTGATCGACCTCGAAGCGTTCGAGGCTGCGGCTCGACACGGCAGCTTCGTGGGCGCCGCCGGCGAGCTGCACCTGACCTCGTCGGCCGTCAGCCACCGCGTCCGCTCGCTCGAACGCCAACTGGGTGTCGTGCTGTTCACACGGCACGCACGGCGCATCGACCTCACCGATCATGGCCGGGCTTACATGCCGAGTGTGCGCCAGGCATTTGATGAGCTCGCCATCTCCACCGCCGGTCTGTTCGGTTCGGTTCGGCCGTCGCGCCGGCTGACGGCGCGGGTGCCGATCTCCTACGCCGTTGCATTCGTCGCGCCGCGTCTCAACGAGTTCACAGTGGCGCACCCAGACGTCGATGTTCGGCTCGTCTCGGCCATCTGGGCCGATGCACTCGCCCCCGAGGACGTCGACCTCGATGTTCGCTTCGGCAGCGGCACTTGGCCGGGCCACCAGGCGGACCTATTGCACAGCGAGACGGCGACCGCCGTGTGGGCACCAAGCTATGCAGAACGTGTCGGCCCGGTGGCCGACGCCACGGTGCTCGCCGCCCATCCACGCGCGCACGTGCTCGGGATGGAGAACCTGTGGCTCGAGCTGTTCGGCTCCGTCGCCCCGCCGCTGGCGAATGGCGACATCACCGTCGACACCTCCCTTGCTGCGATCGAACTCGCACTGAGTGGTAGCTACAGCGCGCTGCTGCCGAGCCGATTCGTTGCCCGCCACCTCGCCGATGGCCGGCTCACCTCGCTGCCGGGTGCTGTCGTACAGATGACGGAAGCGCACTTCCTCGTGCGGCCGTCCTCACGCACCAACCTCAGCGCAGAGGCAACGCAGTTCGCTGACTGGTTGCGCGCCATCGACTGATGTGTGCGGGGCGGAACCCGGCATCAGACGCGAAGCAGCGGCGGCACGATGGCGCCGGAGCACCACCCTGCCGCCGCCGCGTCAGGTCATGGAACGACGTTGCTCAGGCGAGCCAGGCCTTCCACACATCGGGGTTGGCGTCGACCCACTTCTTGGCGGCGGCGTCCGGCGTCATGCCGTCGCCGTCGATGTAGCTGCCGATCTCGCTCTGTTGGTCGGTAGTGAGCTGCAGTGCTGACAGCATCTTGAACACCGCCGGGTTCTTGGCTGCCAAGCCCGCGTTGGCGGCCTTGTAGAGCTCGTCAACGGGATAGTCGCAGGCGTACTTGCCGTCGGCTGCGGCCAACGAGGCCTCGCACTCGGGCGTGATGGGCGGTAGTGCGACCTCGACCAGGTCGACTTTTGCTTGCTTCCAGTGCGGCTTCCAGAACTGCATCAGCAGTGGCTTCTGGTCGGCAATCGACTGGTCGATGGCGGTCAGTAACGCAGCTTCGGAACCAGCCACCACGTACTTCAGCGGCAGGCCGAGGTTCTGGATGATCTGTTCGTCGTACGTCACGTAGCTGGGGTCACCCATTGTGAACTGCCCCAGGTCGCCGGACTCGGCGGTTGCAAACAACTTCGCCAATTCCGGGTCCTTGAAGCCTTCCCACGTCGCCAGTTCGGGGTGCGCATCGATGACGAACTTCGGCACGTACCAACCGATCTTGGCTTGCGGGCCCAGCTTGCCGAGGTCGACCACGGTCTTCTTGCCGGTGATGTACGTCTCGTAGTCGGCGGCGTGACCCGATGGCCAGATCTCGAGATTGGCATCGATGGTGCCATCGTCGAGACCAACCCAGCTGGCGTTCTCGTCGATGTCGATGATCTCGACGGGAGCGCCGAGGTTGGCCTCGATGACAGCCTTGGCGACATACGCGTTGACGGCAGAGCCCGTCCATGGGTTGACCGCCAGTGTGATGGCCGGCCCCGACGTCGTGCCACCGCCACCACCGCCATTGGAGGATTTACTGTCGTCGCCACACGCCGCGAGGGCGGATGCGATCAAGACGCCCGCGATGGCGAGGCGTCCCTTTCTGCGGATGGATGTCATGTGCTCCCCTTTGTTGAGTATTCGTCCTGTGAGAAGACTTGTTCAGAGTCGTAGCGCATCTCAGGCACCACGGTCGTTATCGGAACGTGTACCCCATGCTTGCGTGAGACGGTCCAGCATGATCGCCAGCAGCACAATACTCAAGCCACCCGCCGTTCCAAGGCCAAAGTCGATCTGCGCCTTTGCCGTCGCTCGATAGGCGAGCAGCCCAAGCCCACCAGCGCCGATGAGGGCCGCGATGATGACCGTTGCCAGCACCATCATCATGGTCTGGTTGATGCCCAGCAGGATCGCCTTGCGGGCAAGTGGCAGTTGCACGTTGCGCATCTCCTGTCGCCCGGTGGCGCCGAACGAGATTGCCGCCTCGCGCGGAGCGAACGGCACCTCACGCATACCGAGCGACGTCAATCGGATGCACGGAGGAACGGCGTAAATCACGCAGGCGACAACGCCGGCTGCACGACCGATGGAGAAGAGAAAGACCACCGGCAACAGGTACACGAACTGAGGCAGCACTTGCGCGCCATCCAAGAACGGCCGGAGCGCGCGTTCCACACGGTCCGACCGGCCCGCCCACATCCCCAGCGGCAGCGCGATTGCGATGCTGATGAAAATTGCCACCAGCACCTGGCTGAGCGTGTCCATTGCGCGATCCCACAGCAGTGTCTTGTTGTCGTAGCCCATGGTGGCGATGAGGCCCAGGCAAAGTGCAATCGTCACGGACAACCGCCACCCCTTGCTCAGCCAACCGGCCAGCGCCGCCAGCACGATCACGAGCAGCCACGGCAGCCACAGCAGGAAGTCGCGCAGCGGGTCGAGCAAGTGCATCGTGATGAAGTCGCTGATGGCCTGTGTGCCACCAATGACAGGTACGCCCTTGCGCAGATTGTCCTGCACCCACTGCACGGCATCGTCGATCACCGTCGCAAGGTCGTAGTGCAGGCTGGTCGGAAACACCGAAGCGTCGAAGAGCCGGGCGACAACGACGGTGAGGACCGGGACCGCAACTGCGATCATCGCAGCGGTGCGGCTGGACACCGTCGGCAGCTTTGTCGCCAGCCGCGAATGTCGCTTGGACTTCTCGCCGGTGCTGATTCGGTCGAGCGCAACCGCCATCAGGACAATGCCGAGGCCAGCGGCAAAAGCCTTGCCGACCTCCAGCTTCTGCAGGGCCGCCAACACCTCTCGCCCAAGGTCTCCAGTACCGAGCAGCGACGCCAGCACGACCACGGCGAATGCCATCATGATCACCTGATTCAGGCCGAGCAGGATGGTGCGTCGCGCCATCGGTAGCTGCACCTTGAACAGCTGCTGCAACGTCGTGGCGCCGAACGACTCGCCGACCTCGTTGACCACCACCGGAACCTGGCGCAGCCCGAGGTTGGTGAGCCGGACTGCAGGAGGCAGGGCGTAGATGACGGTGACCACCACTGCCGGCGGGAATTGGATACCGAAGAAGAGCGTCGCCGGGCTGAAGTAGACAAAGATCGGCATCACTTGCGCAGTGTCAAGCAGCACTCGTACCACGCGCTCGACGCGGTCGGATCGAGACGTGAGGATTCCGAGTGGAATGCCGATCAGCAGGGCAATCACCACTGCGACGATCATGATGGCCAGGGTCCGCATCGCCAGATCCCAATCGGCAATCACCCCCACACCGAAGAGCGCCACTGCGCCGGCGATTGCGGCGCGCATGCCACCTGTTCGCCAGCCAATGACGCCGACCAGCGCGACGACGCCTGGCCACCGCAGCGCCAGCAGGAGCGACTCGGTGTTCTCCACGGCCCATGTCAACACATCGGCAATCGGATTGAACACCCAGGTGAAGATCTTCGAGGACTGCCGATTCACGACCGACCACTTGTACCTGTCCTGCGCCCACTTCTGGATGCCCGAGTCCATCCAGTCCGGCACGTCGTGTGCTGCGACGAGCGCGCCCACCGAGAGAGCCGCAAAGATCGCAAGACCGATCGTGCGCTGCTGTCGGCGCGCCCGAACAGACTCGTCGGACTCCAGGGTGGGCAGTGTCTCCACCGAGACTGCCATCAGATGTCCTCAGTGGCCATGACCGACAGCACACCGACTCGATCGAGGGTTCCCACGTTGCGACCATCCTGGACGACACGAACCGGCAGCTCGCTGCGTGCGACGAGATTGACGGCTTCGCGAACTTTCGAGCCGCTTTGTACGTCGCCGACGAACGGGCCCTCGCTGGGCGCCGACATCACCGCGTCGACAGGAACGACGTGACTGCGCGGCACGTCGCGAACGAAGTTGGCGACATACTCGTCGGCCGGTTCCAGCACCACTTCCGTGGGTGTGCCCACTTGCACGAAGCGACCATTGCGCATGATGGCAATCCTGTCGCCGAGGCGCAGTGCCTCCGACAGGTCATGCGTGATGAACACCATCGTCTTGCGCAGCTCACGGCGCAGGCGAACGATCTCGTCCTGCATCTCTCGCCGAATCAACGGGTCGAGCGCAGAGAAGGGCTCGTCGAACAACATGATGGCAGGATCGGTTGCGAGCGCACGCGCCAGACCGACGCGCTGCTGCTGGCCACCACTGAGCTGGTGCGGTTTGTACGTCTCCATATTGGGCAGGCCGACAAGTTCAAGGGTGCGGGCTGCGGTCTCGCGACGCTGCATCCTGTTCATGCCACGCAGTTCGAGCCCGAATGCGACATTGTCGAGCAGCGTGCGGTGTGGAAGCAGACCGAAATGCTGGAACACCATCGAGACCTTGTGGCGACGGATCTTCAGCAGTGCATCGTCATTGGCAGCGGTGACGTCTTCGCCATCGATGATCACCTGGCCTGCCGTTGGCTCGATGAGGCGGGTCAAACACCGAATCAGCGTGCTCTTGCCGCTGCCCGAGAGACCCATGACCACGAACACCTCGCCGGGCGCGACATCGAGGTTGACCTCGCGCATGGCGACCACGTTGCCCAGCTTCTCCTGTAGCTCACCGCGTGGCAGGTCGGCCTCGGGAGCGCCCACGATGCGCTCGGCCCGCGGGCCGTAGACCTTCCACAGGTCTCTCACCGAAATCATCGGATCCACCACTGGCATGCTCCCCGTGTACAACTTTCTCCAACGATCGTGGAGCATAGACCTCAGCCTGCGAAGCCTGAACGACTGTTCCGTGAACGGCGGGTCGCGATCATGCGCACAGAGCGCGCGATGATGCCCGACGTGACTGCTCTCCCAAGTTCTGCTCGCACCGTCGTCATCGGCGGTGGCATCGTCGGCTGTTCCACCGCCTACCACTTGGCCAAGCTCGGCTGGACCGACACGGTTCTCCTGGAGAAACACAAGCTCACTTCCGGCAGCACCTTCCATGCGGCAGGCCTGGTTGGCCAGTTGCGCACCAGTGCCAACATCACGCAATTGCTGGGCAACTCGGTCGAGCTGTACAAGACGCTGGAGGCCGACACCGGCCAGGCCACCGGCTGGAAGATGAACGGCGGGCTGCGGCTGGCGTGCAACCTGGAGCGTTGGACGGAAGTCAAGCGGCAGGCCACGACAGCGAAGAGCTTCGGCTTGGAGATGCACCTGCTGACACCGAAGGAGGCCCAGGATCTGTGGCCGCTGATGCAGGTCGACGATGTGGTCGGCGCGGCGTTCCTGCCGACCGACGGCCAAGCCAACCCCAGCGACATCACCATGTCGCTCGCCCGTGGCGCACGTATGCATGGCGCCACCATCTGCGAGGACACCGAGGTGCTGCGAATCGAGGTCGAGGCGGGGGTGATCAAGGCCGTCGTCACCGTCTCACCGGACGGCAGCCAGGGTCGAATCGAATGCGAGAAGGTCGTCGTCTGCGGCGGACAATGGACTCGGGCACTGTGCGCCACCGTCGGTGTCAACGTGCCGCTGGTGTCGGTGGAGCACCAGTACGTGATCACCGAGCAGTTCACGCCGGAGGTGCCCCGCGACCTGCCGACGCTGCGCGACCCCGACCGACTGACGTACTACAAGGAGGAAGTCGGCGGCTTGGTGATGGGCGGATACGAGCCGAACCCGATTCCGTGGGCGGTCGGCGGCATTCCCCGACCCTTCGAGTTCCAGCTGCTCGACAGCGACTTCGATCACTTCGCACCCATCATGGAGCTGGCCATCGGCCGCGTCCCGCAGTTGGCCGACACCGGCATTCGCACGCTGATCAACGGGCCGGAGAGCTTCACACCTGACGGCAACTTCATCCTCGGCGAGGCACCCGAACTCCGCAACATGTATGTCGGCGCAGGATTCAACGCCTTCGGTATTGCAGCCGGGGGCGGTGCCGGGCAGGCGCTGGCCGAATGGGTGCACGACGGCGCGCCGCCGTACGACCTGTGGGTGGTGGATCTACGGCGTTTCGGTAGGCCGCACGCCGATACGGACTGGGTGCGCACCCGCACCTTGGAGGCATACGGAAAGCACTACACGATGGCCTGGCCGTTCGAAGAGCATCACAGCGGTCGCCCCGCACGCACGTCGCCGCTCTACGACCGCCTGCTGGCGCAGGGCGCCAGTTTCGGCGAGAAGCTGGGCTGGGAGCGGCCGAACTGGTTTGCGGATCTGTCCGTTGGCGAATCTCCACGTGACGAATACACCTACAGGCGGCAGAACTGGTTCGCGGCAGTGGGTCGCGAGCACACAGCGTGCCGCGAAGCTGCAGTTCTGATCGACCAGACGTCATTCGCCAAGTTCGCGCTGAAGGGGCCAGACGCGCTGACCGCGCTGGACTGGATCTGCGCCAACAATGTGAGACGGCCGGTCGGCTCGCTCACGTACACCCAGATGCTCAATGACCGCGGCGGCATCGAAGCCGACCTGACCGTGGCACGCGTGGCCGACAACGAGTTCTACATCGTCACCGGCACCGGCTTCGCGACACACGACTTCGACTGGATCCAGCGCAACATTCCCGAGAGCCTCGACGCGCAACTGTTCGACGTCACCTCCAGTTACTCGGTGCTCACCTTGATGGGGCCGGCGTCGCGGACGATCCTGCAATCGATCACCACGACCGACCTGTCCAATGAAGCGTTCCCGTTCGGCACGTTCCAAAACATCGGCATCGGTGGCTGCGCAACCCGTGCGCTGCGCATCACCTACATGGGTGAACTGGGCTGGGAGCTGCACCTACCCGTGGAGTCGGCCACTGGGGTGTACGACACGCTGATGGCTGCCGGCGCCGGGCACGGGCTGGCGAATGCGGGCTACCGCGCCATCGAGAGCACCCGGCTGGAGAAGGGCTATCGCGCCTGGGGAAGCGACATCGGCCCCGACCACACCCCCGTCGAGGCCGGGCTCGGCTGGGCCGTGAAGATGAAGAGCGGTATTCCCTTCCGGGGCCGCGAAGCCATCGAGGCGCAGCGCTCGAATGGGGTCGGCAAGTTGCTGGCCGCCTTCACCGTCGACTCGTCCACCATCCTGCTCGGCCGCGAGACCATCTACCGCAATGGCGAACGCGTGGGCTGGCTGACCAGCGGCGGCTACGGCTACTCGGTAGCGCGCTCCATCGGTTACGGCTACGTACGGCGGCCCGCCGGCGTGACCGCCGAGTGGGTACTGGCCGGCTCATACGAGCTGGAGGTAGCCGGCGAACGCGTGCCTGCGGAGGTCGCCCTGCAACCCCTCTACGACCCGACCAACGCACGCGTGAAGGCCTGAGACATGAGTACCGCGAACCCCACGACAAACCCCACGACAACACTTCCCCAACGAGCACGCATCGTCATCATCGGCGGCGGCATTCTGGGCTGCAGCATCGCCTACTGGCTGACCAGGTGCGGCGAGCAGGATGTGGTGCTCCTCGAACAGCATCAGTTGACCGACGGCGCCACCTGGCACGCGGCAGGCCTGGTCGGCCAGCTCCGTTCCTCGCGCAACACCACGCGCATGCTCGAGCAGTCCGTCGAGATGTACCGCGGGCTGGAAGCCGAGACCGGGCAGGCAGTCGACTGGCACGAGACCGGCAGCCTGCGGCTGGCCTGCTCGCCCGAGCGTGTGCTGGAACTCGAGCGACTGACCACAATGGCGAAGAGCTTCGGCCTGCCGATGGAGATCGTGTCGCCGGCGCGAGCCCAGGAGCTCTTCCCGCTGATGAGCACCGAGGATGTTCTGGCAGCGGCCTTCCTGCCCACCGACGGCTACATCGACCCTGCCTCGGTGACTCAGGCGATAGCGCGCGGCGCACGCATGCGCGGGGCGAAGATCCACGAGCAGACGAAGGTCACGTCGGTCACAGTCGCCGGCCGCCAATGCACCACGGTGCACACCCTTCACGCGAACGGCACGCGCGGCGACATCGAGTGCGAGATGGTGGTGAACGCGGCCGGCATGTGGGGCATGGAGGTGGGCCGCATGGCCGGCGTACGCATACCCGCCACAGCGGTGGAGCATCAGTACCTCATCAGTGGCCCGATCGAGGGCTACACCCCCGTCGAGCTGGGCAAGATGCCGACGATGCGCGACCCCGATCATCTCGTGTACTACAAGCCGGACGGCCCCGGTCTGTTGATCGGCGGATACGAGCCCGACACCATCGCGTTCGGAACCGGCCAGGGCGACGACGGTGGCATTCCCTCCCCCTTCCAACGGCAACTGTTCGAACCCAACTACGACCGCTTCGCACAGCTCGCCGAGCTCGGTGCCAAGCGCACGCCATGCCTCGAAACGGCGGGCATCCGGACGTTGCTCAACGGGCCCATTCCCTACTCGTCCGACGCCGACTTCGTCATGGGTCGCGTGCCCGAACTGGACAACTACTTCGTGGCCACTGGCTTCCTGTACGGCATCGCTGCGGGAGGCGGTGCCGGCAAGATGATGGCCGAGTGGATGCTCGAAGGCCGCCCCAGCCTCGACCTGTGGCCGCTGGATGTGCGGCGTTTCTCGTTCCACCACACCACCCGTCACTTCATGGACACGCGCATGGTCGAGCTGTACGCGCATCACTACAAGCTCGCTGCCCCGGGCAGCGAGAAGGTGACCGCACGCGGCATTCGTCGCAGCCCGCTGCAGACCACACTCACCGCGCACGGCGCCGTGTTCGGCTCTCGCGGCGGGTGGGAGCGACCCAACTGGTTCGCACCCGATGGTGTGGAGCCGGTCGACCAACCGTCGTTCACGGAACCGAACTGGTGGCCGCATGTTCGTGCCGCCCACCTTGCTGTGCGCAAAGGCATCGGTCTCATCGACCAGACCAGCTTCGCGAAGTTCGAGATCACCGGCCCTGGTGCACTTGCCGCCGTGCAGTGGCTCAGTGTTGCCGACATGGACAAGCCGGTGGGCACGGTGATCTACACCCAGCTGTGCAACGACCGCGGCGGCATCGAGTGCGACCTGACGATGACTCGTACCGCGCCCGACAGTTTCTACGTCGTCACCGGCTCCGCGTTCGGCGCCCACGACATGGGCTGGATTCGCAGCAACAGTCCCGACGATGGATCGGTTGTCATCCGCGACCTCACGTCGGCTCGCGCCGTCGTCAACATCGTCGGGCCACGAAGCCGCGAGGTGCTCCAGTCCTTGTGCGAAGACGACGTCAGCAACGCCGCATTTCGCTATGGCAAGGCACGCGAGATCACCGTCGGCTCCGCACCGGTTCTGGCAGTACGCATCGGGTACGTGGGCGAACTGGGCTGGGAGCTGCACATCCCCACCGAATACGCGGCGCACGTGTACGAGTTGCTGAACGAGGCCGGGCAACCGTACGGCATCGTCGACGTCGGCTATCGCACGATCGACACGATGCGGATGGAGAAGGGCTACGTGTACTGGAGCACCGACGTCACGCCCGACACCACGCCCTGGGAAGCCGGCCTCAGCTGGCGGGTCAACCTGAACAAGGGTGACTTTCTCGGTCGCGATGCGCTCGTTGCGCAGCGCGAGGCCGGCGTCACGCGTCGGCTGTGTACGTTCACGTTGGAGTCGATGGCGTACCCCGTCAGCGGCGAAGCGATCATCGCCGACGGCGAGGTGGTGGGCTTCACCACCTCGGCCAATTTCGGCCACACCATCGGCAAGCCGATCGCCTACGGATACCTGCCCGCCGCGCTGGCAGACCGCGAGGACTTCATCATCGAGGTCTACGGCGAGCCGATTCCCGCCAAGCGACACGATCGCCCCCTCTACGACCCCGACAACGTGCGCCTGAAGTCCTAGCGCCCGACATCATACTTTGGATATGATCTATCAATGACCATGACCCGAATCACCGTGACGGTCGACGGGGCCACACTTGCCGAGCTCAAGGAACGCGTGCCTCCCGGCGAGGTGTCGGCCTTCGTCGTCGAGGCATTGCGGCAGAAGCTCCGCATCGACCCCATCGAGGAGCTGCTCCGCCAGCTAGATGTCATGTACGGCCCGCTGACCGAACAGGAGACGAAGGAGGGCGAAGAGTGGTACGACCAGATGATGCAACGATTGTCCTCGACGCTGGAACCGTGATCCGTCTGGCCCGTGGAGACGCCCGACTGCGCGCAGCGCTGCGCAAGGCACATCATCTCGGCACGGACGTGGCGGTTCCTATGATCGTGATCAGCGAGACAGTTCGCGGAAACGGGCCGCACGACGCGGCAGTCAACCTTGTTCTTGCCAGGTTTGGACCACACCGACCACTGGATGAGGACACAGCTCGCCTCGCGGGGGCATTGCTCGGAGCATCGAAGAGCAACCACACCGCCGATGCCCTCGTCGCTGCGGAAGCGTTGCGGCGTAGCCCGTCAACGCTGATCACCAGCGATCCGACTGACATGCGATTGCTGCTCACGGGCCACCCCGGAGTGAGCATTGAAGCGATCTGAAGGGGTAGCGATTCTCATGGCCGAACTCGCTGCAGCGCTTGCTCGCGTCCCACTCATGCGCCACGTCGACCCTGCATCGGTCATGCGGCTGGCGGGGCTGACCAACCTCAACTACCTGGTCGACACAGGCACTGAGCGCCTCGTGCTGCGCGTGCCCGGTGCTGGTACCAGTGAGTACATCGACCGGGTAGCAGAGGAAATCGCAGCCCGGTCCGCAGCTGAGGTCGGCGTCAACGCGGAGGTTCTGTTCTTCGATGCCACCGATGGACTGATGGTCACCCGCTTCGTCGACGGCGCCGCAACGATGAACCCGGATCGGTTCCGTGACCTCGGCTCGGTGACGCGAGCAGGCATCGCGCTGCGCCGACTTCACACCGTCGCCCAGCCGTTCTCCACCGACTTTCAGCTGTTCTCGATGATCGACGACTTCAAGCGCCTGCTCGCGGAGAAGGGCGCCGCGCTGCCGGCCGGCTACCACGAGGCCGAGGCGGCGGCCGACGCGACCCGGCGTGCACTGGAAACGGCGCCGCGGCCGCTGGTGCCCAGCCACTGCGACCCGCTCTGTGAGAACTTCCTCGACACCGGCGAGCGCATGGTGGTCATCGACTACGAGTACGGCGGCAACAACGATCCGATGTGGGACCTCGGCGACCTCTCGGTCGAGGGCTTGTTCTCCGACGAGCAGGATGCCGTTCTGCTGCACGCGTACTTCGACGGCCAGGCACCCGCCAGCGATGTCGGGCGCATGGTCGCGTACAAGGCAATGTGCGACCTGCTGTGGACGCTGTGGGGGGTGATCCAGCACGCCAACGGCAACCCCGCGGAGGACTTCTGGGCATACGCCGTCGGCCGCTTCGAGCGTTGCCGGGCACTCATGTCGTCACCGTCGTACGCCCACCACCTGGCCAACATCGACGGCTGAGCACCGTCATGTCCTACTCAGCGGCCGCCAACGCCTGTATGGCCGCCAGCATTCGTGTCTCGCACAATCTCATTCGTGCAACCACGGGGCGCAGCTGCTGCGATGCCGCCGCTTCGTCGCCGGCGACCACGTTCTCATGCAGCGACTCGCGAATGCTGTCGTAGCCGGCAGCACCCAACTCCTCCTGGAGCCGCATCACCGCATCGACTCCACTGCGCTCGCGGAACAGCGCTGACAATGCCTCGTCACCGGCGGCGTGCTGATCGCGAGCGATGTCCAGATTGGTCCAGAACAGCTCGTCAGCGCTGACTGCCGCCGCCCGCCGAGGCAGGACGAACATCCGCATGAACCAGCGAGCGTTCGAGGCGTGCGTGGGCCGAGCTGTCAGGGCGGCGTCGGCCGTGCGCAACGCGCTGCTGGCGGCTCGCATCCCGCTGAGTCCGGCGGCCACCAAGCTGCCGGCAACGCGCTGCTCGTCATTCATTGCTCAACCCCTTGCGACGGTTCACGCGGCCTAAAGTACTGCATCAACTGAGCTGCACCCCCGCCGACCAGTTGTGGTAGATTTCCACCATGCGGTCCTGTTCCACATCGTGGACCGATATCTGGCCACTGAATGACGCCCGCCCGGGCAGATGAAGGACAGCTGATGAGCGACGGCGACGACCTGGATCTGGCATCTCTTCCTGACGACGAACTCGTCACCCAGATGCACGAAGACCTGTACGACGGCATGGGCCCCGAGATCGTCGAGGGCACGATGCTGCTGTTGGACCGTGGCTGGACGCCCGACCGTGTGCTGAACGACGCCCTCGTCGAAGGCATGCGCATCGTCGGCATCGACTTCCGCGACGGCATCCTGTTCGTCCCGGAAGTGCTGCTCTCCGCCAACGCGATGAAGGGCGGCATGGCGATCCTGCGCCCGCTGCTCGCCGAGACCGGCGCCGAGCCGATCGGCAAGGTCGTCATCGGCACCGTCAAGGGCGACATCCACGACATCGGCAAGAACCTCGTCGCTATGATGCTGGAAGGCGCAGGGTTCGAGGTCATCGACCTGGGCATCAACACCGACGCCGACAAGTTCCTCGCTGCGCTCGACGAGCACCAGCCCGACATCTTGGGTATGTCAGCCCTGCTCACCACCACCATGCCCTACATGAAGGTGGTCATCGACACGCTGCAGGAACGTGGTCTGCGCGACAAGTACATCGTGCTGGTCGGCGGCGCACCGCTGAACGAAGAGTTCGGCCAAGCCATCGGCGCCGACGCATATTGTCGCGACGCAGCCGTTGCCTCCGAGACCGCCAAGCAATTGGTATCGGCCCGCCGCGGCCGTGCCGAGCCCGCCGGCCCGTCCGTCTGATTCGCTCCCAATGCACCGCCCACTCGTCCTCGCGTGCGGCGCACTCGTCGTCGAGTTGCGTGCGGTCTTGAAGGCAAACGGCCTCACCGACCAGGTCGAGGTGCGCTACTTACCAGCCAACCTCCACAACCGTCCCGACCACATCGTGCCTGCGCTGCGAACGCTGCTCGGCGAAATCGATCCGTTGGCCCAGCGCCCGGTGTTGATCGGCTACGCCGACTGCGGTACGGGCGGCGGCCTCGATCGGCTGCTGGCCGAGATGCCCCGTCTCCAGCGTCTGCCCGGCAACCACTGCTACGAGTTCTTCGCCGGGACCCCCGCCTTCGATGCTATGCAGGACGCCGAGCTGGGCACCTTCTACCTCACCGACTTCCTGGCGAAGCACTTCGATGCGCTGATGTGGCAGGGCCTCGGCCTCGACAGGCACCCCGAGCTGCTCCCGATGTACTTCGAGCACTACACCCGGCTCGTACTGCTCTCGCAGAGCACCGACGAGTCGGTCGTGCAGGCCGGCCGCGCCGCCGCAGCCCGGCTCGGCCTTCGCTTCGAGCATCGCCACGTAGGCCTCACGCAGTTCGGTGATGCGGTCACCGTCAGCCTCGCCCACAGCCGAAAGGTGGCCTGAGCCATGTCACGCCGCGGTGGTAGCGAAGTCGTCGTCATTCTGTGGCGCGACATTCCCGCCCAGATCAACGGCAAGGTCGGATCAGATCGCCACCAGGTGATCCTCCCCCATCGGTTTCAGAAGGCCATCGATCGGGCCGCAATGGTTGCCGACAAGAAGACGGCTCAGGAATACGTCGGCGAATGGCGCCGTACCAGCTACCCACTCACCGGCGAGCTGATCACGACCATCGACGGCATCGCTGCATCCATCGAGACCGAGTTCACCAACGACCGCCTGCACACCCTCGTCGACAACGGCGGCTGGGACCCGGCGGCACTGGCCATCCACGACACGCCCACGCCTCACGACACGTCCGGAGACGAACCGTCATGACTCACACCGTCATCAGCTCTGCCACCAAGGAAGTCATCATCGGCTTCGATCGCCCCTTCGTGATGATCGGCGAGCGCATCAACCCGACAGGGCGCAAGCTGCTCGCGGAGGAAATGAAGAACGGCGACTTCAGTCGGGTGCAGTCCGATGCGTTGGCCCAGGTTGCCGCCGGCGCGCACATGCTCGATGTCAACGCGGGTATCCCGCTGGCTGACGAGCCGGCCCTGCTGGCTCGCGCCATTCAACTGGTGCAGGCCGTCACCGACGTGCCGCTCTCCATCGACTCGTCCATCATCGAAGCGCTCGCGGCAGGCCTTGCCGTGTACCAGGGCAAGGCGCTGGTCAACTCGGTGACTGGTGAGGACGAGCAGATGGAACGGGTGCTGCCGCTGGTCGCCAAGTACGGGGCCGCCGTGGTGGCCATCAGCAACGACGAGACCGGCATCAGTGTCGACCCCGACGTTCGTTTCGCCGTTGCCCAAAAGATCGTCCGCCGCGCGTCGGACTATGGCATCCCCGCCAGCGACATCGTCGTCGACCCGTTGGTCATGCCCATCGGTGCCATGGGTACCGCTGGGCGCCAGGTGTTCGCGCTGTTGCGTCGCCTGGTCTCCGAACTCAAGGTCAACACGACGTGCGGCGCGAGCAACGTCAGCTTCGGGCTACCGGCCCGCAACCAGATCACCGGCACCTTCCTGGCCATGGCCATCAGCAACGGCATGAGCTCGGCGATCATGAACCCGCTGCACCCGGAAGTGAAGACCATCGTCATGGCGGCCGACGTGTTGGCCGGCAACGATCAGGACTGCATGGCCTGGATTCGTGCGAACCGCGACCCGGATGCTGCGGGCGGCGCCCGCGAGGGTCGCGCTGGTGGCGGCCGACGCGCGCGGCAAGGCCAGTAAGGTACACGTGCCCCGCGTCGTCTTCACTCCGTCGGGCCTCGGTGGCGAGGTACTCACCGGCACCACAGTGCTGCAGGCCGCACGCGACTTCGGTGTCGACCTCGACTCGGTGTGTGGCGGCCGAGGTATCTGCGGGCGCTGCCAGATCGCGTTCGAGCCCGGCCAGTACTCGAAGTGGGCCATCGATTCGACGGCCGCGGCACTCAGCCCATGGGGCGAGACCGAGGATTCGTACGAGCAGCGGCGTGGCATGAAGCCGGACCGCCGGCTGGGCTGCTGCGCACTGGTGCGCGACGACGTGGTTCTGGATGTGCCGCCGGAGAGTCAAGTGCATCGCCCGGTGGTGCGCAAGAGCCTCGACCTCAGCGATGTGGTGCTCGACCCGGCCATCTCGCTGTCCTACATCGAGTTGCCCCCCAGCGTGTTGGGCGATGCCGAATCGATGAGCGATCTGGTGATCGCAGAGCTGCTCGTCGAGTTCGGCCGCACCGTCACCGCGCTCTCGCTCGAGGCGTTGCAGGAAGTCCACCGCGCCTTCGGTGGCCAGGACCGCGCCGCAACGGTCGCTGTCCGCGATCAGACCGTTGTGGCTGTGTGGCCGGGGTACGTCGACCGCGTGTACGGCATCGCGGTCGACATTGGCAGCACCACCATCGCCGGCCACCTGTGCGACCTGCTGACTGGCGAGATCCTCTCCAGCGCCGGGCGAATGAACCCACAGATTCGCTTCGGCGAAGACCTGATGAGCCGCGTGTCGTACGTGATGATGAACCCCGGTGGCGAACGCAACCTCACCGCCGCCGTGCGCGAGGCGCTCAACGAGTTGATCGCCGAACTGTGCCGAGATGCCTCCGATGCTGTCGGTGGTGCCGGCTCGTTCAGTGCCGACGACGTGCTGGAAATCGTGTTGGTCGGCAACCCGATCATGCATCACATCGTCGCCGGCATCGACCCCACGCCGCTTGGCCAGGCGCCGTTCACGCTGGCCACAGCCGAGGCGATGTCCGTGCCCGCGTCAGCATTCGAACTGGTCGGTCGCCACGCCCAGGTGTACCTGGCACCGTGCATTGCCGGACATGTCGGCGCCGATACAGCCGCAGTCATTCTCTCCGAAGGGCCGCACCGCTCGCCCACCATGCAATTGCTGGTCGACGTGGGTACCAACGCTGAAATCGTTGTCGGCGATTCCACGCGTCAGTTCGCCGCCTCCAGCCCCACGGGCCCTGCCTTCGAGGGCGCCCAGCTCAGCTGCGGCCAGCGCGCCACTGCAGGCGCGATCGAACGGGTCCGTATCGACCGCGACACGCTCGAGGCACGCTTCAAGGTGATCGGCAGCGACCTGTGGAGCGACGATGATGGTTTCGCCGCCGACACCGAAGACCTCGAGATCTCGGGCATCTGCGGTTCTGGCATCATCGAGGTGATCGGTGAGATGTATCTCTCCGGCATCATCGACACCGACGGTGTCGTGCAGGGTTTCGAGGCGGCGCGCTCCCCTCGCGTGATCGCAGACGGCCGCACCTACAGCTACGTCGTGTACGAAGCCGATGGTGTACGTCTTGCCATCACACAGAACGACGTGCGCGCAATTCAGCTGGCGAAGGCGGCGCTTCGGGCCGGCATCGACCTGCTGTTCCAACACGCGGGCGTCACCGAGGTCCACGACATTCGCCTGGCCGGCGCCTTCGGCAGCCACATCGACCCCGTGTACGCACTGGTCCTTGGTCTGGTCCCCGACTGTCCGGTTCAGTACGTGCGCTCCGTGGGCAACGCAGCCGGGGCCGGCGCCGTTCGGGCGTTGCTCTCCGTCGCCGCTCGCCGCGAGATGGAGGTTGCCGTGCGCAACGTCGTCAAGGTGGAGACCGCCACCGAGCCCGATTTCCAGGACCTGTTCGTTGCCGCAATGGCGTTTCCGCACGCCACCGCCCCAGCCACACATCTGTCCGCTGTCATGGTGCTGCCGGCACCCATCAGCTCTGCAGCCAACGCCGAACGCGGTGGCCGCCGTCGCCGTCGCGACCAGGCCGTCACGCCAACGGCACTCACTTCTACGGAGGAACCATGAGCGACGAAACCACCGCCGCACCGGAACACAGCTCGGGTGGGCGCCGCTCCGGCGGCCGCGCCGGGCGCGCTGCTATGCGGGCGTCGCACGTCATCGAGCGGGTGCCGTATCTCACGCGCACGTTGAAGCCGTTCGAAGTCGCCAGCGACGAGACCCTCGCACTCATCGAGTACACCGCCGACACGGTGCTCGAGGAAGTCGGCATCGAGATTCGCGACTATCCCGAGGCACTGCCCGTCTTCAAGGCCGGCGGCGCCGAAGTCGAGGGCACGCGTGTGCGGTTCCCGCGCGGCCTGTGTCGCGAGATCGTGTCGAAGAACGCCCCTGCGACCTATGTGCAGCACGCTCGCAACCCGCTGCACAACGTGGTCATCGGCGGCAACAACACCGTGTTTGCGCCGAACTACGGCAGCCCGTTCGTGCACGACCTGGACAACGGCCGCCGCTACGCGACGCTCACCGACTTCCAGAACTTCGTCAAGCTCACATACATGTCGCCGTGGCTGCATCACAGCGGTGGCACCGTTTGCGAGCCCGTTGATGTCCCGGTGAGCAAGCGCCATCTCGACATGGTCTACGCGCACCTCAAGTACAGCGACAAGCCGTTCATGGGTTCCGTCACTGCCGGCTCGCGTGCGGCCGACAGCGTGGAGCTGGCCCGCATTGGGTTCGGTGGCGATCTTCAGGACCGCACCGTGATGACCAGCCTGATCAACGCCAGTTCGCCGCTGGTGTGGGACGGCACGATGCTCGCTGCCGCCCAGTGCTACGCAGAGAACAACCAGGCCTGCATCATCACCCCGTTCATCCTGGCGGGGGCAATGGCTCCGTCCACAAGTGCCGGCGTCGCCGTGCAGACCCTTGCCGAGGCACTTGCAGGTATGACCTTCACGCAGCTGGTGCGGCCCGGCGCGCCCGTCGTCTTCGGGTCGTTCGCCAGCTCGATGAGCATGCAAACCGGTGCTCCCACGTTCGGCACGCCCGAGCCGGCGATGGTGCTGTACACGATGGCTGCTCTTGCCCGACGGCTGGGCGTACCCTTCCGCTCCGGCGGCTCGCTGACGGCGTCCAAGTTGCCCGATGCGCAGGCCGCATACGAGAGCGCGAACACCCTGCAGCCCACGGTGCTCGGCGGTGTCAACTTCGTGCTGCACGCTGCCGGTTGGCTGGAGGGTGGCCTGGCCATCGGCTACGAGAAGTTCATCCTCGACTGCGACCAACTGGGAATGATGACCACCTTTGTGCGTGGCCTCGACGCCAGCGAGAACGGTCTCGCCCTCGACGCGCTGCGCACCAACCCTCCCGGTAATCACTTCCTCGGCACGGCGCACACGTTGGCCAACTTCGAGACCGCGTTCTACCGCAGCGACACCGCCGACAACAACAGCTTCGAGCAGTGGAGCGAGGAGGGCGGCCTCGATGCTTCGCAACGCGCCAACGCCCTCTGGAAGCGTCGACTCAATGAGTACCAGCCGCCGGCATTGGACGAGTCGATCGATGAGGAAATGCAGTCCTACATCGAACAGCGCAAGTCCGAGCTCCCTGACGAATTCGCCTGACCGGCACCAACCCGAACAACCCACAGAGAAGGATGACAACGATGTTGACGCAGCGCTCACTCATCGCCGATGCACGGTACGAGGTCATCCCGATGAAGAACCTCGAACCGCAGATCGAGCACATTCCCGAAGGCGCGTCGGTCTCCGTCACCTGTAGCCCGGCGAAGGGTCAGCAGGCGACGCTCGATCTGACGGCTCGCCTCGTCGACCTCGGTCACCTCACGGTTCCGCACATCTCGGCTCGCCTCACCCCTGACGTCGCAGCCGTCAAGAAGCTCGCCGAGTTCTGCCGCAGCCATGCCTTAGAGGAAGTGTTTCTGATTGCCGGCGACTCCCCCGAGCCGGTTGGCGACTATGACGATGTCGTTGCCTTCCTCCGCGACTTCCTCGACACCGACCACTGCCTCACCCGCATCGGAATCACCGCCTACCCCGACGGCCACGCGTTGATCGAACCAAAGGTCGTTCACGAAGCGCTGCACGCCAAGCAGGCCCTGCTCGAGGAAGCCGGCATCCCCGGTTTCGCCAGCACGCAGATGTGCTTCGACCTCGACGTCTGGAAGCAGTGGGCCACCACCGAACGCGACGCGGGCTTCAAGCTGCCGCTGCACATCGGGGTGCCCGGCGTGATCGACCGGGCGAAGTTGTTCTCGATGGGTATGCGCCTGGGCATCGGCAACAGCATGCGCTTCGTGAAGAAGAACGGCGGCGTGTTGGGTCGGCTGTTCAAGCCCGGCGGCTACGACCCCAACAAACT
>Ga0105047_10002147_pt1 | contig 35288 bp, 27 predicted proteins | sample MAT04_FD_78384 | JGI IMG/M metagenome (GOLD analysis project Ga0105047, IMG submission 78384) | Freshwater microbial communities from Lake Fryxell liftoff mats and glacier meltwater in Antarctica - MAT-04 (megahit assembly) | ecosystem: Environmental > Aquatic > Freshwater > Ice > Liftoff... | reverse complement strand
CGAGGCCCCAGGAAGCGGGCGCAGCATCCTCACCCATGCCCCCCACGCGCCGGCAGCCGAGGCCTACCGGCTGCTCGCCGCCCAACTGCTCGCGCCGGCCCAATGACGCTTCCTCCCCCGTCCTCGTCCGACTCGTCGAACTCGGCGCCCGGGGCACCCCCCGACGCCGCCGTCACCACGGGCTCACGCCGGCCCCGGGCATCACGCATCGACCCCAACGGCAAACACGCCTTGTTCTCGTCGCCCGTGAAGGCCGCCCCCGACCAGATCGGGCCAGGGAACCAGAAGGAGGGCAAACACGCCCTCTACTCCACCGGTCCTCGCCAAACCGGCACGGTGATCGTCGACTGCCGAGCGTGCGGCGTGCGCACCCGATCCACGTTGCTCGATCTCGGCGTCCGCATGGCGTCGATCTCCCTGTGGATCCCCGGCCGGAAACACAGCCACTGGATGCGGTGCCCGGCGTGTCACAACCACACCTGGTGCCGAATCGGTTGGACCGAATAGGCCCCACTGCGGCGCGGCAGCACCACCACGCCCGACCGTCGGAGTCGGCACGAGCGCTGTAGTGGGCGTCCCGCTCAGGTCGACGCTGGCCTTCAGTACCGCGGGGTTGGCATGCCGGGAGAGCCTGGCGCCGGCCTTCGGGCCGGCGCCGGGACGACGCTGGACGGACTACGGCATTGCCCAAAACGCTGCCGTGCTGGCGCTCGTCGACACCATCGCAATCCAGTTCACGCTGTTCGTCACCATGATCGTGGTGCTGGTGTGGGGCCGGAAACGATCTGCGGGCCCGCGAATCGGGGTTGCTCTCTTCGTCACCGTGCGTCGCCGCTCAGCAGCGTCAGCACCCACGGCCACGACGCGTCGGTGGTCACCGGCACCTCCGTGCTGATCGCGGTCACCGGACGCCTGCACCGTTCACCGGCCCGTTGGTTCGCCAATCGCCCCCGTTTGCAACGGTGTCTTGAGAATCTTCGAGCCGCGAGGCGCACCCATCGACTGCACCCGCACTGCCTCGAGGGTCGTGTCAATCACCGCCCGCACGCACGCGTCGAGAGCCATCACCTCGTCCGCAATTCTGCGATCGTGAGGTCGTCGTTGTAGACCGTGGCAGCCGTGACTTCCGGGGGCGCATACAGACCAAAGTGGGCTTGTTCGAGACGATCGGTGAGACGGTCCGGGGGCAAGCTTCCCGCGTCGCGGGCGGCACGCGCCGCGGCATCGACTTGCGGGTCGACGCGAGCCGCCGCAATCAACGTGCTGTTCTGCCACACGGCGACGGCACCGTGTGCCGGGGTCAAGTCGACGTAGGCCGTCAACCGCACCCAGGTCCGCATCGGAAACAGGATGTCCGTGCGTTGCAGTGCCAACGTGTTCTGGTGAGCGAGAGGCACATGGAAGATGTTCAGGTAGCCGGCGGGATCAAGATTCACCGTCACCACGCGGTCCCAGCGCACGGATGAGTCGTTCGTGAATGTGGCGAAGCTGAACCATTGCCCCTTCAACAGCGAAACGTCGAGCCACACCCAGAGCTGTACGAGGCTCGGCGAGCGGAAGCCACCGAGATCTCCGCCGGCTGCCTTGTCGAGCTGGATCGCCCGGTACCCGCGGTGGTTCGGGCCATCGACCTCAAGGCCAGGCCCGCCCGCGCCCGTCACCCACGCATGCTCCGAGTGGGTCCCGCTGTGCGCGATTGCCGAGGTCGTCTCGTGGTGGGTGAGAGCGCTCTGCGGGGTCGAATAGAACCCGGCGAGGTCGGCGGGATCCTCGAAGCCTGTGGTGAAGGTGCGGCCGAAGTCTGTTTGGTCGAAATGCGGGATGCCGAGCTCGTCGAGCACCGGGGTATGTTCGAGATCGACGTCGAGTGGCAGGCGGGTCGGTGTCGTTGCCGTACCGCCTGAGGCCATCGGCTCCGCAGCGGAACCGATGGGGGAGTCCGTCGGGGTCGCACACGCAGCACAAAGAACGACCGCAACCAGCGCGACGAGGCAACCACGAGTTCGCACCGGGCCACGAGCGTGCATGGCATCAGGGTAGAGGGCGTCGGCCGTCCCCGTCGGAGGCACGGGACGGTACGGCCCGTGCCGTGCCGTGCCGTGCAACAGCCTTGTTTCGTAGGAGAACAACCTGCCCTGACGCTGGCCGCGTACCTGCCACACAACGGGGGACCACAAGCACGGCGCCAAACGAGCGCTCGCCCATGGTTGAGCACGAGCGGTGGCGAGGGTCGGCCTTGACCGGTCGAACCGTTCGGCGCACCCCTCAGAAGGCGTCGAAGTCGAGGAACTCGAAGGTGTCGAATCGGAAGGAGGCCTGATCGAGGTCGCCCAGCGTGAGGAACAGCAGATTGAGTGGGGAGGGAAGGAATCGCCTCGGCACCGTGACGCCGCGCATCGGAAGGTGGGCGTTGAAGCCGACGTACATCGCAACCGGCGCACGGTGGTGGCGACAGGCGGCGGTGACGATTGCCTCAGCCGGGAGGGGGCCGCGCGAGCCATACCTCGGCAGCATCTTCATCAGCATCACGACCGGCACGCCCTTGGCCTTGGCCGCCGACGTGATCGCCACCACGTTGTTGGTCGCGTGGAGGGCGTAGGACGTGTTGGGACGCGACAACCGCCAGCGCAGTTGATCGAGCGTCCACCGCTGGGTCCAGTGCTCCGCTGGGTACTGGTCGAGGTCGGAACACAACTCCACGAAGGTCTTGCTCTCGAGGAAGTCCGGTGTGACGGCGAACGTGTCGACACCCTTGCGCCACAACGGCGATGGAAGGAGCACCTTCACCGGAAGCTGGCACACCAGCGTGGCGCCGAGCCCATCGAGAGAGATGGCGGGGTCGGTGGAGTTGGCGTTGGTGACCCCGAACCCACCGATGACCCCCTGCTCGATCACATGGGGGATGTGGTTGAGGATCTCGTGGGCGAACAGGTTCTCGCCCCGTCGGCCCGGCAGGATCGCGATGTTGACGATCTGCACGAACCGGGTGTTGCCCTCGGCATTGCGGAACTCCTGGGGCAGCGCGGCCCCGTGGCCAAAAACTTCCTCGTGCTCGTCTCGAAGGTCTACTGCGATCGCCGTTCCCACCGGACTCTCGTTGTAGTGCCAGTTGAGATACGCCGGATCAGCGAACCGCTCGTCGTGGAAAACCCGGTGAAGCAGCGTCGACGTATCGTCCCAGTCCTTGGTGGGAAGGTCGGCCACGACGGGCACCGTCTCGCTCCCGTCCTCTGCCGAGCGTGGGGTGTTCGCATCGTGCGGAACCGGATCGGTCATCGGTGTTGCCTCCCTGATCCGCCTGCCGTTCGCCGAGAGCCGAGGGTAGTGCACGAGCCTCACCGCGATCCCGGGCGACCGAACTCACCGGACCACCCGACCACCGGCCGAGGTGCCGCGCCCGAGCCACCAGCCGAACTGGGCACACTTTTCGGCGCGGGAGCGCCATAAGGAGTGTCCGGTTCGGAACGGGGGGCGAACTGGGCACACTTTTCGGCGCGGGAGCGCCAAAAGGAGTGTCCGGTTCGGAACGGGGGGCGATCAGCCGCGGTCGCCGACGAGGCGGACCCGCTGGTCGCCCTTCACGATCCGGCCGATCTCCATGGCGCGGTGACCGTGCGACCGGGCGACGTCGAGCGCTTTGAAGGCGTCGCTCGGCGGCACCACGACGATCATGCCGATGCCGAGATTGAACACCTTGGCCATCTCGTCGGGGGCGATCCCGCCAAGGGTTTGGATCTCAGTGAAGATGCGCGGTGTCTCCCACTCCCGGCGATCGACCTCCGCCGAAACGCCATGGGGCAGCACCCGAACCAAGTTGCCGGGGATCCCGCCACCGGTGATGTGGGCCACCCCGCGCACGTCGACCGCCCGATGAAGGGCCAGCACGGCCGGGGCGTAGATCACCGACGGCGCCAGCAACTCTTCGCCGAGCGAGTGGTGGGCGCCGGCGAAGGCCGGTTCGTCGAGGCGCTTCTCCGCCCGGTCGAACAACACCCGCCGAACAAGCGAGAACCCGTTGGACCGGAGGTTGGGCGACGGGAGCCCGATGAGCACGTCGCCGGGTTTGATGTGTTGGCCGGTCACGATGCGATCTCGTTCGACGGCCCCGACCGCGAAGCCCACGAGATCGAACTCGCCCGGCTCCATGGCCCCGGGATGTTCGGCCATCTCGCCGCCGATGAGCGCGCAACCGGCCTGGCGGCAACCTTCAGCTACACCTTCGACGAGCTGCTCGATGTGATCGGGGTCGAGTTTGCCCACCGCGATGTAGTCGAGGAAGAAAAGCGGTTCGGCGCCCTGACACACGAGATCGTCGACACACATGGCCACGAGATCCACACCGATGGTGGTGAACTCCCCGGCCGCTTGGGCCACCAACGCCTTGGTGCCCACACCGTCGGTGGACGAGACGAGCACCGGATGTTTGTAGCGCTTGGCGTCGAAACCGAACAGGCCGCCAAAGCCGCCGATGTCGCCGATCACTTCCGGGCGAAACGTGCTTCGAACCTTGGCTTTGATGCGCTCGACCGCTTCCTCGCCGGCACCGATGTCGACGCCGGCACCGGCGTAGGTCTCACCCATGGGAACGACTCCTCTGTTTCACGACACGGGTTCCGGTGGCGCCGAAGGCCCCGACAGGGGCGGGTGTTGGTCGGATTGATTGCCGTCCCTGGCCTCACTCGCCGGCATCGGCACGTCGGTGTCGAACAGCAGCGTGAGCGTGGCCGACCCGGCATCTACCCGGGGCGTGGGGTTGCGCTCGAGCATCCCTTTGCTGAGTGTGAGCGGCACCTCGACGGGATAATTGCCGGTGAAACATGCATCGCAGAAGCCGGCATTGGCCACGCCCGACGCGGCCTTCACACGGTCGAGTTCGAGGTAGGCCAGTGAATCGACGTTGAGGTATTTCTGGATCTCGCCGACAGACATGCTCGCCGCCACCAGCTCACCCCTCGTACCGGTGTCCATGCCGTAAAAACAGGGCCAGGCGTAGGGCGGCGACGAAATGCGAAGGTGCACTTCGAGGGCTCCGGACTCGCGCAACATCTTCACCATGGCGCGTGTGGTGGTGCCCCGGACGATGGAGTCGTCGACGACGATGAGGCGTTTGCCTTCGATGTTGTCGCGGAGCGGATTCAGCTTGAGCCGCACCCCGAGCGCACGCATCTCCTGGTTCGGTGCGATGAACGTGCGACCGATGTAGCGGTTCTTCACCAGGCCGAAACCGAAGGGGATGCCGCTGGCGTGGGCATAACCCTCGGCCGCGGGTATCCCGCTTTCCGGCACGCCCATCACGAGGTCGGCGTCGACGGGGGCCTGGTCGGCGAGCTGGTTGCCCATGCGCACCCGCGCCGAGTGCACACCCTGGGTGTAGAGCCGCCCGTCGGGCCGGTGGAAGTAGACGAACTCCATGAGGCAGAGCCGGGGGTCGATCTCTTCCACGGCATACGGATGGACGGATCGCATGCCGGTGGCATCGATGACGATCATCTCGCCCGGTTCCACCTCGCGGATCTCGTCGGCGCCCACGATGTCGAGGGCGGGCGACTCCGACGCCACGGCATACCCCGTGTCGAGGCGGCCGAGACACAAGGGCCAGAACCCGTGCGGATCGCGCACGGCAATCACGTGTCCTTCGTCCATCACCACGATGGAGAAGGCGCCTTTCAACCGAGGAAGCACTCGCACCAGCGCGCGTTCCAGTGCTCGTCCGTCGGCGGATGCTTCGGGATCGTTGGCGAGCTCGATGGCGATGAGCTCGGCCATGAGATCGGTGTCGGAGCTGACGGAACCCAACATCCCGGCCTCGGCGGCCAGCTCCTCGGTGTTGACCAAGTTGCCGTTGTGGCCCAGCGCGAACGAGTGCGCTCCCACGTTGCGATACATGGGCTGGGCGTTGTGCCACACGCTCGATCCGGTGGTGGAGTAGCGAACATGGCCGATGGCGAGGTGCCCGTTGAGAGCGGCGAGGGTTCGCTCACCGAACACGTTGGACACCAGGCCCATGTCTTTCATCACGGTGATCGTCTCGCCGTCGCTCACCGCGATGCCGGCCGACTCCTGGCCTCGATGCTGGAGCGCGTAGAGCCCGAGGTAGGCGAGATGCGACACCGGCTGGTTCGGGGCGTACACACCGAACACTCCGCACTCGTGACCTGGCGTTTCGTCGAGGAGAACTTCTTCGACGGATTGGGCACCGACGGCCGGGTCACGCACGGGGCCACTGTAGCGAGCCGACCCCGTCGTTCCGAACCTCGCGTTTGTCGCCTGTCCCACCGTCGTTCACGCCCAGGTGGGCCGCCAGAAGAATCCCACGCGGACAAATGCGGGCGGACGAGCCGGTATCGGTTGGCCCCGCCACGGCGTGCTCAGCGGCCCGGGTTCGCCGAAATCGGACGCCAGCGCGCCGTGGGCAGTGGAGGGGCCGTGGAAGGATTGGAGGCAGGGTCAGGCTTGGATGGTTCCGCCGCCGAGGGCCTGGGGAAGGCGGTCTCTCCACGTGGACGACGCGTCGGCCAAGGCCACGTCGAGAAGGCCCTTCACCGAGATTCGATCACCGTTCGCCACGCCGATCCGGCTGAACGGCACCCCGCCCTGTTCCAGCACCTGCTCCACCGTTCCCAGCACGTCAGGGGCAATGCAGAGCACGGCCCGCGACGGCGACTCGCTGAACAGCTCGGCGGCATCGGCCACCCGGGCCACGTTTACGCCCACCCCGGATCGCACCGCCATCTCGGCCAGCGCCAGGCCCAGCCCGCCGCTCGACACGTCGTGGGCACCGGCAACGAGTCCACCGTTCACGAGGGTGCGGACGACGTCGGCCACGGCCATGTGATGCGTGAGGTCGAGCGTAGGGAGCGTGCCGCCGCGATGGCCCTGGTCGCGCGCCCACAACGAACCGGACAGCTCGGGCTGCGTTACGCCCACGAGGAGCAGTCGCCCGCCGGGCACCAGCGTGACCCCCGGCGGCCGACGGACGAGGGAGTCGATGAGGCCGAGCACCCCGAGCACGGGGGTGGGGTCGATGTCGGCGCCGCGGGACTCGTTGTAGAAACTGACGTTGCCACCGATCACCGGCAACCCGAAGGCCAGGCAAGCCTCGGTCATGCCGTCGATCGCCTCGGAGAACTGCCACATCACCTCCGGGTGCTCGGGATTGCCGAAATTCAGGCAGTTGACGACCGCCAGCGGTCGGGCCCCGACCATCGCGAGATTGAGCACCGACTCGGCCAATGTGAGCGCGGTGCCGGCCCGAGGATCCACGGCGCACCAACGGTGGTTTCCGTCGGTGGTGAGGGCAAGAGCCCGGCCCGTATCGGCACCCGTGGTGGGGTGTTTCAGGCGCAGGACTGCCGCATCGCCGGCGGGACCTTCGACGGTGTTGAGGAACAGTTGATGGTCGTATTGACTCGAAACCCAACTGGTGTCGACGAGCATGTGGAGCAACTCTTTCCCGGCGTCGATCGATACCGGCATCGATCCTGAAGTCGCCAACGCACGGGACGCGAGGTCGAAGCCCGCGGGAGGCACCATCGGCCGGTGATACAGGGGGGCGGCATCGTGGAGTGACGAGGCAGGCACATCGGCCAGAACCTCACCGTCGAACCCTTCCATGATTCGCAATGCGCCACCTTCGGTGACACGACCGACGACGTTGGCGCGTATCTCCCATTTCTGGCAGATGGCCAGCACCTCGTCGAGGCCCGCCGGCTCGACGATCGCCAACATGCGTTCCTGGCTCTCGCTCGTCATCACCTCGAAAGGCTCCATACCCGGTTCCCGTCGAGCCACGGCGGTCACGTCGACGTCCATGCCCATGCCTCCACGAGATGCCGTCTCACTCGTAGCGCAGCAAAGCCCAGCACCCCCGAGATCTTGGATGCCCACGACCAACCCGGCATCGAGCAACTCGAGGCACGCCTCGATCAGCCGCTTCTCCTCGAACGGATCGCCCACCTGCACGCTCGGCCGCTTCTCGGCGTCGGCCGCCTCGTCGCCGAATCCGGCCGACGCGAGCACGCTCACTCCGCCGATCCCGTCGCGGCCGGTGGTGGATCCGAGCAGGACGGCGAGGTTGCCCACGCCGGTTGCGCTGCCAAGGACGAGACGTTCCGTGGGGAGCAGCCCGAGGCAGAGCACGTTCACCAGCGGGTTGCCGGCGTAGGTGTCGTCAAAGACGGTCTCGCCTCCCACCGTGGGCACACCAACGGAGTTGCCATACCCGGAGATGCCGGACACCACTCCTTCGGCAATCCAACGGCTCCGGGCGTCGTCGAGCGAACCGAAACGCAATGGGTCCATGAGGGCGATTGGACGGGCGCCCATCGTGAAGATATCTCGAAGGATGCCGCCGGCGCCGGTGGCCGCGCCCTGGTAGGGCTCGATGGCGCTGGGATGGTTGTGGCTTTCGATGCGCAACGCGGCGGCGATGCCATCGCCCACATCCACGACACCGGCGTTTTCCCCCGGACCGACGAGCACCCATTCGGCCTCGGTCGGGAGCCGCTTCAAGTGCACCCGCGAGGACTTGTAGGAGCAGTGCTCCGACCACATCACCGCATACATCGCCAGTTCGAGATGGTTCGGGTCCCGACCGAGGATCGTGTTGATGGTGGCGGCCTCGTCGTCGGTGAGGCCGAGGGATCGGTGGATCGGCTCGGACATACGGCCAACCTACCCGAGACTTTCGGATGGGCAGAAAGGGGCACCGCCCATCTGGGCTCGCCGCTCTGATGGCGACGGCTGAGCCGCCATGTATCCATTTCGAAGGCATCTGGCGATTTGTGATCGCAAGGGGAGAGTTGCCTTTCGCTTTCTGAGGTAGTTGGCTAGGGGAATGCCAGCATCAAAGAAGCCCAAGAAGTCCTTGTCCGATGACCACAAAGCAGCGCTGAGTTCCGGCCGAACGGCCAGCAATGCCGTGAAACGTTACCTCGACGCGATCGAGGCAAATCGTCCCAAACGAGGGCGGAAACGAACCGTCGAAACCGTGCATGCCCAGCTCGAAGCCATCGCCGAAGAGATCGCCACAGCATCGTCGATCACTCGGTTGAACCTCATCCAGAAGCAAACCAACCTCACCAAGGAGCTCGGCGGCTTCGATGACGTCGTCGACATGTCCGCTCTCGAGGCCGACTTCGTCGCCCATGCCCTCGCCTACAGCGAGACCAAGGGCATCTCGCGCGCCACGTGGCGGGCGCTGAACGTGCCGTCGGAACTGCTCGACGAAGCGGGAATCCCCGGCGCACGCGGGTAACCGCAAGGATCGTTCGGTCGTTCTCACGGGTCCCCTCGAAAGCAGCCAAGTAGGCTCCGGCCGACAGCTTCAGAGGGGGCCCGTGAGCGACTGGACGAACAACTTCTTCGGTGGGGACGAAAGCCCGCTCGGCACCGTCGCGAGCAACCTCGGTCTGCGCCTCATCGGCGAGCCGACCCGTGGCTACCAGGAAGACGTCCCGCGCGGTTTGCCGTGGGCGCTTCCCCTTCTCGCTCAAGGGAGTGAGGCCGACCTGTCCGAGCTGATGTACGGCTCCTTCGCTGGAGTCGACATGCAAGCGTTCCGGTTCAATCTGGTCACCTACCGCGACGACGCCTCGAGCCCTGCGCGATCCTGTGTGGCGTTCGCCTTCGACGCCGCCTTTCCCACCCTCACGATCAGCCCCCACAATCGGCTATCACTGGCACAGGAACGAGACCGTTCACCGTTCGGTCAGCGGTACCGAGTGCTCGGGCATGATCCCGACGTTGTGAAGCTCGTGCTCTCCGACGATCTACGCGTTTGGTTGGGTCGGCTCACGATGCCCCTGCGCCTTGAGCTCGGCGGCGGAAGCCTGCTCGGTCACGTACCGGCCCAGCCCCCCGAGAGGCTGGCCAACCTCGTGCAGACGATGTATCGGATCTACCTGCAGATTCCCGACGACGCTTGGAATCGGTTCGGCACAGGGTCACGGGCGAACGGCTGACGCCACCATGCGGTCGTTCGGTTCGACGGGTGTCCTACAAGCCCGCGGCCACTACACGACTGCGAACCGCCGCCGGGCTACACCCGCGGTGCGGTAGTGAGCGCAATGCATTCGGCGGCGGGAACAGGCCGACTGAACAGATAACCCTGTGCCAGCTCGCAATCGAGCTCACGCAAACCGGCGGCCTGCTCCTCGGTCTCCACGCCCTCCGCCACCGTCTTCAGTCCGAGGCTCTTCGCCATCGCGATAGCTGCCGTGACGATCGCCCGCTCCTGCGAACCCGGCTTCTCCATGCCGTCGACGAACGACCGGTCGATCTTCAGGTAGTCGGCCATGGTGAAGTGTCGGATGTACTCCAAGCTCGCATAGCCCGTGCCGAAGTCGTCGATGGCGATTTGCACGCCGAGCAGCTTCAGATCTTCGAGCGCCGCGACCGCACGGTCGACGTCGTGGACGAGATCGGACTCGGTCACCTCGAAGCACAGGCGTGAGGGGTCGAGGCCTGTACGGGACAACACGCCCGCCACGACGTCGTGCAACTCCGGCGCCGCAAGCTGCCGGGCGGAGAGGTTCACGGCCACCTGCATCGATTCACCGCCGGGCAGCAACGGCCATTCAGAGGTGACCTCACAGGCCCGCTCCAACACCCACCAACCGAGGGGCACGATCAGCCCAGTCTCTTCGGCGAGGGGGATGAACAGCCCCGGCATCACCATGCCGTGGCCGGGCCGATGCCAACGGACGAGCGCTTCCACGTGGTTCATCGCACCGTCGGACAACCGGACGGCCGGTTGGAAGTGCAACTCGAACTCGGCGGCCTCGATGGCGTGACGCAGCGCCTGCTCGAGCGCGAGCTGCTCCACCTTTCGCTGATCTCGGCCGGCTTCGAAGATGGCGTGTTGGTTTCGGCCTTGTGCTTTCGCACGGTACATCGCCACATCGGCGTTGCGAATCATCTGTTCGGCCGACACCGAGGTATCTCCGGCGAACGAGATGCCGATCGAGGTCGTCACGAAGATCTCTCCCGCGCCGAGACGGAAGGGCTCCATCAACACCTTGCCGAACCGGTCGGCGGCGATAAGCGCTGCCGCCTCGTCTTCGATTCGGTTGCACACCACCATGTATTTGTCGCCGCCGAAACGCCCCAGCGTGTCGCCCGGGCGAAGGGGCTCACGCAGGCGTTCGGCAACGAGCTGCAGTAGTTGGTCACCCAACGCGTGGCCCACCGAGTCGTTGATCACCTTGAAACGATCCAGATCGATGAACAACACGGCGACGCCCGTGTGTACACGTTCTGCTCGACGAAGAGCGTCTTCGATTCGAGTGAGGAGAAGGGTGCGGTTCGGCAGCCCGGTGAGGTTGTCGTACAGCGCCTGGTACTCCAGGGTGGACTCGAATCGTCGCCGTTCGATGGCGATCGCCGCCAGGTTGCGGGCTCGGCTCAGCAGCTCGGTTTCGAATGATCCCAAGGGATCCGTGGATCGATGAAACACGGTGAGTGCACCCAACAGCTCGCCCGAACCTGGAGCGAGCAGAGAGGCCACACGGCACACCTGCAACCCTTGATCCCGTAGCAACGCGACGTCACGGAAACGCTCGTCTGTGGCCAGCGGGTATTCCATGACGTCGGGGCCGGAATCGCGAAGCGCCGCCCCCGGCTCGGAACGGGGGTTGAGCTCGTCGAGCAGGTTCACCACCTGCCGGGGAAGGCTCGGCGCCGCCCGCACGCGGATCGCACCATCGGTGTCGAGCATGCCCACCGCGCACAACGACGACTCGATCGAATGCTCGATCATCTGCGTGATCTTCTGCAGCGTGATCTCGAGCGGTGCCCCGCGAGCGATGGCTTCGAGCAGATCCGCCTGCTCCGCGAGCAACTCCTCGGCGCGGCGTCGGGTGGTGACATCACGAATGTTCACCACCACCCCGTTCACCACAGGGTCGTCGAGCATCGGTGTGACCAACAGGTCGAGGATGCGCCAGTCGCCGGATTTGGTGCGGGCACGGATCTCGATGAGTGACGGCGACAGCGAACGATCGAGCGGAGGTGGTTGGTCGAGCGCCGGTAGCTGGTCTGGCATCGGCAACGCCGACTCGGGACGGGCGCCGAAGAACGCCCGCCTCGCCGCCGCCCGATCATCGGGATGGATCACTTCGATCTGGTTTCGCCCGACGAACTCGTCGATGGTGTACCCCAACAACCACTCGATCGCCGGCGTGGCGAACGTGACCACACCCTCCACGTCCATCACGAGCACGAGGTCGGAGCCTCCCGCCACGAGGCGCTGCGCCCACTGCTCGCTGTGACGCAGGCGCTCCTCGGCTTCGGCCCGCTCGCTCACGTCGCTCAGGGTCATGATGATCCCGTTGATCGCCGGATGGTCGAGCAGAGGGCTTCCGTTGGCGAGGATCGTGCGGTAGGTGCCGTCGAGATGACGTACTCGTACTTCGGTGGGGCGAGCGTTGGAGCCCTGCTCGATGGCCTCGGCGAAGTCGTGCATGCCCGCGGCCACGTCATCAGGGTGGACGTAGTCGAACACCGAGGTGCCCAGCACGTCCTCCGGCGCGAAGCCGAGACGTTGCTCTACCGAGGGGCTCACCCACGTGATGACGCCGTCGCCATTGGTGACCAACATGACGTCGCTGATCCCGCCGATGATCGCCTGCGCCCATTCCTCGTTGCGCCACAGCGCAGCCGCCGCCGCGTGGCGGGCTTCGAGATCCCGAAAGGTGGCGAGCACCAACAGATCGTCGCCGTCGCCCGGCAACTGCTCGTAGGTGGCCTCGACACGGAAGGTGTTCCCATCGGCTCGGTGGAGAACTACCTCTACGACAACACGCTCCCCCGCCCGGACCCCTTGTTCCACTTGTTCGATCACACCGCGATCGGTGTCGGGGCCGAGCAGCATTCCCGGCGGCCTCCCCAGGATCGACGCCTCGTCGGTGCCGACCAATCGGAGGAAGGCTTCGTTCACCAACTCGATGGTCATCGAGGTTTCGCCGCCTGCGCGTCGGCTCACCACGACGGCATCGGGCGACCGGTCGATCAAGCGGCGAAAAAGGGACGCCTCCTCGCTGCGAGTGGGCGCGCCGGTCCGTCGGTCGACCGGCCTGCCTGACGGTCCCCCGTCGGGGCCGTCGACGACGGGCGGAGAACCCGGGTCGGTGATGGTGGATCTCCTCGGTCGGGCCTGCTGAGGGGGCAGGAGGGCGGCGGACGCAGCCGGACGATAGCCCGCGCTTCGGGGTGGCGGCGGCCGATTCCCGCCGCATGAGTCATTCGGCCCACGCGTCCGGTTTCGGCTGCGTACGCCGTCACTCTCACGGGCCCAAGCTGGCGCCCTTCGATGCCCGCTCGCAACAACCGCCTGATCCGGTACCGTCCGGCGGTGCCGCGAGATCAGGACCGCCTCTTCGAAAGCCCCGACGATCTCACCTTCACCGTGGCCGACCTCACGGCCACGGTGCGTGACGCGTTCAAGGTGCTGTTCCCCGAGGAGTTGTGGGTCGAAGGGGAGATCGCAAGCCTGAGCTCCGGCCGTGCCAAGTCCGCGTCGTCGCGCGCACGACACGTGTACTTCGACCTCGTTACTCCCGAGGCTTCGCACGACGACCTCACCGTCAGCAGGGCGTCCGCTCGTCCAACCTTGCCGGTCGTCCTCTTTGATGCCAGCCGCCGCCGGGTGAACGACGTGTTGCGTGAGCATCAGTCGATCAAGATGAGCGACGGCGTTCGGGTGCGGATTCGCGGTCGACTCGAGTTCTACCCCGCTCGAGCCCAGGTGCAGTTCGTGATGACCGGTATCGACCCGGAGTTCACCGTCGCCCTGCTCATCGATGCTCGGCAACGCCTGCTGGGCGAGCTGATCGCGGAAGGGCTGCTCGATCGCAACCGTGCCCTTGCCGTGCCGCCGGTCCCCTTCCGGATCGGCTTGATCACCAGCGCCGGCAGCGCCGCCGAAGCCGACTTCCTCCACGAGCTTCGAACGTCGGGCCTGTCGTGGAGTGTCGTGGCGATCGATGCTCCCATGCAGGGCGTCGACGCTCCCCGTCGTATCGCTGCCGCGCTGCGTTCGCTCAGCACCGGGAGCCCGCTGCCAGACATCATCGCCCTGGTACGCGGCGGGGGTGCCAAGACCGACCTCGCCGCCTTCGACCACGAGCTCATCGCGCGCACCATCGCAATGCTGCCGGCGCCGGTGTTCACCGGCATCGGGCATGAAGTGGACTCCTCCGTGGCCGATGCCGTGGCCGCCGTCGCTTGCAAGACCCCTACTGCTTGTGCGGCCGAGATCGTGGGGCGGGCGGCGAGCTGGGTGCATCGGTCGCAACTCGCCGGAACCCGACTTCCGGCCTCGGCGCAACGAGCGATCACGGTGGCGGAAGGGGTGCACGACCACGCCGCATCAACGCTCGTCGCCGCCGCTTCTTCGCGGCTCAGCAAGGCTCGCGAATCGACCAACCGAGGCGAGGCCACCCTCTGCCGAGCCGCCAATCGGGCGATCGTCACCGAAAGCCGCCGACTCGACTCGATTGCCCTCACCGTTCGGTCCCTCGACCCCGCCCGAACCCTCGAACGGGGCTTCACGATCACCCGAACCAGCAACGGCACCCTCGTACGCGATGGTGTTGCGGCCGGCACCACGCTCCTGACCACCACGGCCACCGCCGTCCTCACCAGCACCGCCATCACGGCGGCGGCGATCGAGGACGCTGCCGCGATCGGGGAGGCTGACGCAGACCGCTCGGACGTATAGGGCCCGTACACGCGCTGACCGCGGCCGCATGGCGGCACGATCTGCGCTGCCCCTAACCTCCCCCCGTGAGCAAACCCAAGGCGCCGACGCACGCCGCCTCCCCGTCCGGCATCAGTTCGTACGCCCAAGCCGTGGAGGAACTCGAGGCCATCCTGGAGCGGCTCGACGACGGCCGGATCGACGTCGACCTCCTCACTTCCGAAGTTGGTCGCGCCGCCGAGCTACTCGCCTTCTGCCGGACTCGGTTGACCGTCGCCGACATCGCCGTGGAACGAATCGTTGCCTCCCTTCGGGTGCATGAGGACCCGATCACCGGTCCCGATATCCTGCCCGAGGATGATGACGATGCCGACGAGCCCGACCCCGACGCCCCCTGAGCTCGACGCCGTCGCCGGACGCGTTCGCAACCGACTGAGTGCGGTTCTCGACCTCGAAACCAAACGCTGGCGCGCCGTTGACGCCAATCTCGCGCAACCCCTCTCGTCGATCACCCGGTTGGTGCTCAGCGGCGGCAAACGCCTCCGGCCCGCCTTTTGTTACTGGGCTTATGTCGGTACCGGCGGCGACCCCGACGACACCTTGGTGATCGACGTCGGCGCGGCGTTCGAACTGCTGCACGCGTTCGCTCTCATGCACGACGACGTGATGGATGGCTCGCTCACACGGCGCGGGCTCACCACGATTCACACGGAGTTCGCGGGACTCCACCGCGAAGCCGGCTGGCGGGGCGAACCCCGAAGGTTCGGCGAGGGCGTGGCGATCCTCGCTGGCGACCTCGCCGCGGTGCTCGCTGACCGTCTCCTCCAAGGCGCGCCGCCCGCCGCCTGGGAGCTTTGGCATGAGCTCAAACTCGAGGTCGATGTGGGCCAGTACCTCGACCTCCTCGGCACTGTCCGCGGCAGCACGGATCTGGCCACCGCCCAACGCATTGCGCGGTACAAGTCCGGCAAGTACACCGTCGAGCGGCCGCTCCAGCTCGGCGCCACCCTTCACGCCCGCACGTCGCCCACGCTCCACCGATCGCTCGCCGCGCTCACCGCCTACGGCCGACCGGTGGGCGAGGCTTTTCAGCTCCGTGACGACCTGCTCGGCGTCTTCGGCGATGCGTTCCACGTTGGGAAGCCGGTGGGTGACGATCTGCGCGAGGGGAAACCCACCCCACTCGTGGCGATTGCCACCGAGCGTTGCACCGGCTCCGACCGCACGCTGCTCGCACGCATCGGCCAACCCGACCTCTCGATCGAGGAAGTGGCGAAGTTGCAGGCATTGCTCGATCACTGTGGCGCCCGAGACGCGATCGAGCTGCGCATCAAACAGTGCACCGAAGAGGCGATCGCCGCGCTGGCGTCGGCCGACCTCGCCTCCGAGGCCGGGGAAGCGCTCGCAGTGCTGGCTTCGTTCGTCGCCGATCGAGACCGCTAACTGATCGAGAACGCTGACAAGCGACGGTCGGCCCAGGCTCCTCGGTGGTGGGCGGCCAGGAAGGCGGCGGAATCTCGGTGGGTAGCATGCGCCGATGACAGAAAGCGGGAGCGGTGCCGCGGAGGTGGTCGGGGACGAGCGCTTTCGCGCGCTCATCCAAGACAGTGCCGACGTCATCGCTGTTCTGGATCCGGGCGGTCGAATCTCGTTCCTGAGTCCGAACTCGGAGCAGGTGTTCGGATCCACCGTTGCCTTGGCAACGGCCCACCAGGCCATCACGTTCGTTCACCCCGACGATCACGATCGGATCGTGGAGGAATTCGCCTCGCTCTTCGAGGATCCGATGGCATTGCTGCGCACCGACGTGCGCATCCGCCGAGCCGACGGCGCCGTTCGTTTCGTGGAGATCAGCGCCCGAAACCTCGTCCAGCACCCGCAGGTGGCGGGCATCCTGTGCAGCCTCCGCGACATCACCGAACGGCGCGAGGCAGAGGATCAGCTCCGCGACACGGCACGGCAACTCGAGCGGGTGCTGGCACACTCACGGGATGCGATCGTGATGATCGGTGCGTCAGGAACGATCGAATGGGTCTCCCCCGCGGTCACCACACTCCTCGGGTTCGAATCCCACCAACTCGTGGGGCAGGACCCGTTCGCTTTCGCCCACCCCGACGACCTCGACGTGGCCCTAGCCCGAGCCCCCGAGGCGTTTCTCACCGGTATCGACAACACACCATTCGTGATGCGTATGCGTCACCGCGATGGCGCTTGGGTTCCCACCGAAGCAGCCGCAGGAGCTGTACTCGCCGACGACGGAACAATCGAGAGCGTGGTCGTGAACCTTCACGACGCTCGAGCCCGGCTTGCGGCCGAGGCCGAGGTCGACGCCACCAACGATCGTTTCCGTGCCCTCGTCGAACACTCGGGCGCGGTAGCGGAGATCGTCGACGGCGAAGGCACGATCCTTTGGATCAGCGACAACGTCCTCGATCTGCTGGGGTACCGACCGGAAGAGTTGATCGGTCAATCGGCGGCGCACTTCGCCCACCCCGACGACCTCAACGCCTCCCGCGACATCACTCGCGACATCGGTCGAACCCTTGGGGCATCGGCATCTTTCGACGCCCGCGTCCGCCACAAGAACGGGTCGTGGCGATGGATGGACGTCACCTTCACGAACCGGCTCGACGACCCCACAGTGAACGGTGTGATCGGGAACTTTCGCGACGTCACCGACCGACACACCGCCGAGCAGGCGCTGCGATCGAGTGAGAAGCTCTTCCGCTCCGTGGCGCAATCGAGCCCAACCGGCATCTTCCAGCAAGACGGTCAGCGCAACTGTGTCTACGTGAACGAACGCTGGCAGGAGATCACCGGCTACTCGTTCGAACAGGCGATGGGGGGCGGCTGGCGGCGAATCATCCATCCCGACGACCGCATTCAGGTTGGTGTCGACGATCCCACTCGCCCCGTCGACACTGTTGCCGTCACTGCGGAGTTCCGCGTGGTTCGCCCGAATGGCACGGTCCGATGGGTTGCGGTGAGCACGGCGCCGATGATCGACGACGAAGGGATGGTCATCGGCACGGTCGGCACCCTCGAAGACGTGTCCGAACGCGTCGACGCGGAGCGCAACAACCAGCGCCTCATCGACATCTTCGAGGCCACCAGCGACCTTGTCGGCATCGCCGATCCGGACGGAGTCCTCCTGTATGTGAATCGGGCCGCCCGCGTGTTCCTCGGCCTCGAGGCCGGGCAACCCCTCCAGGGAATCAACCTGCTGGCCCGGTTCCCCAACGATACGGCCGACGACACCACCGAGATGCTCGCCGCGTCCCTGCTCGACAACGGGGCGTGGAGTGGGGAGCTCTCCTTGGTGCGCGGCGACGGTTTGAACGTGCCGCTGCTCGCCCAACTCCTCGTCCACAGCGATGCGGAGGGACGCCCCGAGTTTCTGTCGGCGGTGTTGCGCGACATCTCCGAGCGCAAACAATTTGAGTCCACCCTCCACCACCAGGCCACCCACGATCCGCTCACCGGTCTCCCCAACCGCGCCCTCTTGCTCGACCGTCTTGCCGATGCATTGGCTCGGGCCAAACGCACGGGCCTGCGAGTGGCACTGCTGTTCATCGACCTCGATCACTTCAAGGTGGTGAACGACTCGCTCGGCCACGCGCTCGGCGACAAGTTGCTCATCGGCATTTCCGACCGTCTCAAGACCGCCATGCGCCCCGGCGACGTGATCGCCCGCTTCGGCGGCGACGAATTCGTGCTGCTGTGTGAGAACCTCCACGGCCAGCCCGATGCGGTTGCCATCGCCGACCGTGTGCTGTCCGCCGTCAGCGGTCCGTTTGCGATCGACGACACGGAGGTGTTCGTCGGCATGAGCATCGGTATCGCGTTCCCTTCAGACGTCGAAGCCGAACCTGCCAACCTCATTCGAGACGCCGACGCGGCCATGTACCGCGCCAAAGAGAAGGGGCGCGCACGGTGGGAGGTGTTCGACAACGCCATGCGGCTCCACGCCGTCGATCGGCTCGACATCGAGAACTCCCTTCGGCGCGCCATCGAACGCCACGAGCTGCGGGTGCACTACCAACCCATCGTCCGCATCCAACCGACCGAGCTCGGCGGGGCGTCGGACGAGTCACCCACCGACTGGGGAGGAGGGGTCACCGCATGGATTGAAGGCGTGGAGGCTTTGCTCCGCTGGGAACATCCCGATCGCGGCCTCCTCCTCCCGAACGAGTTCATCAGCATCGCCGAAGAGACCGGCCTGATCGTCGACTTCGGGGCGTGGGTGCTCGAACAGTCATGCCGTCAGGTGATGCGCTGGCAGGCGTCGATCCCCGGACTCCCACCGTTGAAGCTTTCGGTGAACCTTTCGGGTCGCCAACTGGGCCACCCCAAGCTGGTCGACGACGTGGCTTCGGTGCTGCTCGAAACGGGCATCGATGCCGCCCACGTGGGGTTCGAGATCACCGAGAGTGTGCTCATGGACGACGTCGACCGTTCCGAGGAGACGCTCGGCGAACTGAAGTTGCTCGGCGTCAAGCTGTCCGTCGACGACTTCGGCACGGGCTACTCCTCTCTTTCCTACCTGCGGCGGTTCCCCGTCGACGTGCTCAAGGTCGACCGGTCCTTCGTGGACGGCGTCGACACCGACCCCTCCGATTCCGCCATCGTCACCGCCATCGTCACGCTCGCCCACAACCTCGGCATGAAGGCCGTGGCGGAGGGCGTCGAGACCGTCGCTCAACTCGACGAGCTTCGCCGGCTTGGGTGCGACCTCGGCCAGGGCTACCTCTTCGCTCGACCCGCGTCCGGTGACGCCGTAGCCGACCTCCTCGAGCGTTGGCGCCATGGGCTCACCGTGTTTCACTGAGCGGCACCCACGTCGCTGCGTTCTGGGCGCGGTAGGGTGACAGCGACTGCACGGGAGCCCTGCGTTCGTGGGCTGAGAGCGGGGGCCGCGCCCCCGGACCGTCCGAACCTGATCCGGGTCATGCCGGCGCAGGGAGCACCATCGTGAGCCACGCAAACCATTCAGGTGATTCGTCCCCGAACGACGATCCCGCCGTCGCACCGTTCCGGCTTCCCCGGCTGCAACTCATCACGCCCGAAATGGCATGTGACGATCCCGACGATCTCGTGCGCAAGGTTGTAGCCGCCCTCAGCGCCGGCGCCAACTGGCTTCAGCTCCGCACCAAGATCCTCACCGACGCCGAGCTGTTCAGACGGAGCGAGCCCTTCGAGATGGCGTGTGCCGAGTTTGAGAGCACGCTCATCATCGACGATCGCGTCGATGTGGCCATGGCTCTCGGGGCCGACGGCGTGCATGTTGGCGCCGATGATCTACCCGTCGACGTGGTGCGAGAACTGATCGATCCGGATGCCATCGTCGGCGCCACCGCCCGCACCATCGACGAAGCTCGACGGGCGGAAGGCGACGGCGCCACCTATCTCGGTGTCGGGCCAGTGTTCACGTCGGGGTCGAAAGGACTGACCGTCTCCGAGCCCATCGGCTTGGGAGGCCTCGAGGCAATCTGTTCGGCCGTTTCGCTACCCGTGTTCGCCATCAGCGGCATCGAAGTACGCCACGTCCCATCACTGATCGAGGCCGGGGCGTGGGGCATGGCCGTGATCAACGCGGTTTTCGGCGCGCCGTCAGTCGCCGACGCCGTGCATGCCTTTCTCGAAGCACTCCCGGCCGACGGCGGTGCCCCATGATCGAGCGTCCTCCATCCGGACCCCAGGTGGTGGTGATCGGCGCCGGCGTCATCGGGCTTTCGATCGCGTGGACCTTGGCGCAGCGCACCCCGGGCGACGCCGCGAGTCCCGGCGGCGGGGCAACTTGCATCACGGTGATCGACCCCGATCTTGCCCTTCGCTCCGGCGCATCATGGGTGGCCGGCGGCATGCTCGCCCCGGTCGCCGAGGCCCACCAGACCGAACCGGACCTCATCGCGTTGGGTTTGGCATCGGCCGCTCGGTGGCCCTCGTTCGCCGAGCAGCTCGCCGTCGACGCTGGCTTGGACGACCTCATCGGGCCTAACACCCTCGTCTCCACGGCGGCCGAACGCGTAGGCCTCACTCGCACCGGCACCCTCGTGGTGGCTCGCGACGCCGACGACGCGGAGGAGCTGGGGGTGCTCCACCACGTGCAGCAGCGCTTCGGTGGGGTGGTCGAGCGGCTCACCTCCCGACAGGCTCGGGCCAAGGAACCCGCCCTCGCTTCCACCATCCGAGGCGCGCTGTGGCTCCCCGACGACCATCAGATCGACAACCGCCTCCTGCTCGACGCCCTGCGGCGGGCCTGTGAACGCAGCCCTTCCATCGAGCTGCGGGAAGGACTCGTCACGTCGATCGACGCGTTCGGCATCGATACCAGCGCCGAAACCTCCGTCACCGTCCGGCTCGACGACGGCCGCTCGATAACGGCCTCCAGCGCGGTGATCACCAGCGGCGCGCACAGCGGCGGCTTGGCCATCCATCTGCCCGACGGATCCATGGTGCCATCGCTCCCCGTGCGGCCGGTGAAGGGCCAGATCGTGCGCGTGCAAGCCGTGGCCTCCGCCGTGATGCCGACCCGCACGGTGCGCGGCGCGGAGGTGTACGTGATTCCCCGATCGCACGGCGAGATCGCTATCGGCGCCACCACGGAGGAATTGGGCTTCGACACCCGAGTCACCGCTGGCGCCGTGCGGGAGTTGCTCGATCGGGCGTGGGAATTGTTGCCCGGCCTGGCGGAGGCGACCTTCGTCGAGGCAGTCGCCGGCCTGCGTCCCGGCACGCCCGACAACCTGCCGATCATCGGCGAGGTGGCGCCGGGCGTGATCGCCGCCACCGGCCATCATCGAAGCGGCGTACTGCTGGCGCCGATCACTGCGGGCTTGGTGGCGTCGCTGCTCGGTGGCCGAGCGGGGGCCGATGGCACGTTCCTATCTGATATCGAAGCTGCCGCCTTCCTCCAAGCGGTGTCGCCACGACGTTTCCCCCCCGGCCACAGTGCCCGCCACGACCCATTGGACAGCGTGGCCCCCACGCATGTCGATGCCGTTCGACCGATGCTTTCGGCTGGTGCCGTGGCATGAGGTCCGATTCCGATTCCGATTCCGAACCTTGCCGGTCCCCGTCCGTCGGAGATGACATCACGGTCACGATCAACGGCTCCCCGGCCGACCTTCCAATGGGAAGCACCGTTGCCGACGTGATCACCCATGCCGGGGTGTCCGCCCGAGGCACCGCCGTCGCTCGCAACGACGAGGTCGTCCCCCGCTCCACTTGGGCCACCGTGCCCTTGGTCCATGGCGACCGCGTCGAGTTGCTCGTCGCGGCCCAGGGAGGTTGAGATGAGCTCCGCCACCACCGACACCTCAACGACATTCGACGACGATCTCGTGATCGCCGGGGAACGATTCACGTCACGGCTCATCACGGGAACCGGCGGCGCACCGAGCCTCGACGTGCTCGAAGCCGCGCTCGTCGCCTCCGGAACGCAGCTCACCACGGTTGCCCTTCGCCGACTCGACCCGACCGCCGGCGTCACCGGTGGCGTGATGGACGTCGTAGATCGAGTGGGCGCCAAGGTGCTCCCCAACACGGCCGGTTGTTACACCGCAGCAGAAGCGGTGCTCACCGCCAAGCTCGCCCGCGAGGCCTTCGACACCAACTGGATCAAGCTCGAAGTGATCGGCGACGACCGCACCTTGCTGCCCGACGTCACAGAGTTGTGTGAAGCCGCCGAAACGTTGGTCGACGACGGTTTCGTGGTGTTGCCGTACACCACCGACGACCCGGTGGTCGCCCGCCGACTCGAGGCGATCGGCTGCGCTGCGGTCATGCCGTTGGGCTCGCCGATCGGTTCCGGCTCAGGAATTCGCAACCCGTACAACATCGCCATCATTCGCGAGATGGTGTCGTGCCCGATCGTGCTCGACGCCGGGATCGGTACCGCGTCCGATGCTGCCCTCGCCATGGAACTCGGATGCGATGCCGTCCTGCTCGCCACCGCCGTCACCCGCGCCGACGATCCGGTGCGGATGGCCCTCGCGATGCGGCACGCGGTGGAAGGCGGCCGCCTCGCCCGCCTCGCCGGCCGCATCCCCCGCAAGCTCTACGCCGAGGCGTCCACGTCCTTCGCCGGCCTCCCCGAGCTCCCGGCATGACCCCCTCAGCCCAGCCCGGGGCCCCAAAGATCGCGACGCCCATGACACGGGCGTCGGATGGTGGGGAACCATCCCCTCTGCCGTCGCTGCTCGTCCTCACCGACCGCACACAGCTACCCGATGGCCGGACGTTGAAGGAGCAGCTCGGAGCCTGCATCGATGGCGGCGCCCGTGCCGTGATCCTGCGCGAGAAAGACCTTCCCCGGTCCGAGCGCGTCGCGCTCGCCCGTGCGGTCGGCGCCCTGCTCGCACCCGTCCATGGCACGCTTCTGGTCGCATCGGACCGGGTGGTGGCACGACAGGCCGGCGCCCACGGCGTGCATCTCGCCGAAGGGGACTCACCACCCGACGACGGATCGTTGCTCTGGGGCCGGTCCTGCCACACCACCGGGCTGACCGGCGCCGACGGGTGCCGCTACGCCACCCTGTCGCCCATTTTCCCCTCAACCAGCAAACCCGGCTACGGACCGTCCTTCGGGCTTATGGGTCTGGCCCTGGCCAGGGGCGGCATCCCGCTCTACGCCCTGGGCGGCATCGACACGCCTGAGCTCGCCGCCGCGTGCATCGCTGCCAGCGCCCACGGCGTGGCCGTGATGGGCGCGCTCATGCGAGCGCCCGACCCGGCCGCATCCGTCGCCGCCATCCTCGCCGCCGTCGACCCTCGCTCCGGAACCGGAGTCGTCAGGAACCCTCGCTCCGGAACCGGTGTCGTCAGGAACCGTGGGAGGGTGCACAGCGACACCGGTTCGGCGGGCACGGTGCACAGCGACACCGATTCCGGACGGACGCCGAGCGCGCCGGTTCGAGGGGCCCCATGACACCGCCGGTGGTGCTCACGATCGCAGGGTCGGATTCGGGCGGCGGGGCCGGTATCCAGGCCGACCTCGCCACCTTCCATGCCCACAGCGTGCATGGCTGCACCGCGATCTCCGCCCTCACGGCCCAGAACACCTACGAAGTCCGAGGAGTGCTCGCGACACCTCCCGAGTTCCTGCTCGAACAGATCGAAACCGTGCTCGACGATCTCGGGGTGGTGGCAGTGAAGACCGGCATGCTCGCCACCATCGCCAACGTTCATGTCGTGGTCGACCTCGCACGCGCTGGGCGTCTGCCGAACCTGGTGGTCGATCCGGTGATGGTGAGCTCGAGCGGTTCACGCCTGCTCGAACCCGACGCCGAAACGGCCTACCGCAAGCTCCTCCTCCCTCTCGCCACCGTGTTCACCCCCAACTGTCGCGAGGCCGCCGTGCTCCTCGGATGGGACGAACCGATCACCACCGTCGCTCGCCAACGCGACGCCGCGCGCATCCTGCAACAGGAGGCCACCAGCGCTGGTGTCGTGATCGTGAAGGGCGGGGACCTCGATCACGACCCCCACCTCGTGGTCGACGTCCATGCCGGCCCGGGTTGGCTCACCGAGGCGCCCCATCCCCGCATCGCCACCGCCAACAACCACGGCACGGGGTGCTCGTTCGCGTCGGCCATCACCGCCAACCTCGCCCTCGGTCACGACGTCAGCGACGCCGTCGACCTCGCCATCGAGTTCGTTCAACGCGGCCTTGCCGCCGGTGCCTCCTGGCATCTCGGCGCCGGCCACGGCCCTATCCACCACCGGGGTGCGCAGGTGGGAACTCCACACCCGCTCGCTCACCCAGCACCTTCCTCAACTGGAGACGTTCCATGACCATCACCGAACCCACACCCGCCAAAAGCGCTCCCGCGATCGAGGGCAGTGTGCCACCGATCCCAGCGAGTAAAGGCGCCCGTGCTCGTGTTCTCGTGCCGAGCGAGCACCACCCCGACGTGCACGTTCCTTTTGTCGACGTCTCCCTTGCGGCATCGCCCAACGGCGATCCCAACCCACCCGTTCGGCTGTACGACACGGGTGGTCCGGGCGCCGATGCCACCATCGGATTGGCGCCCCTCCGGGATCCATGGATCCGCGGCCGCGGCGACGTCGAAGTGATCACGGGGCGCGAGGTCGACCTACGCGACGACGGCCGAGGCGCCACCCGCCGCGGTATCCATGCCGAACAGTGGCAGGGACGCCAGCGCGACATCCTGAAGGCCAAGCCCGGCCACAACGTCACGCAGATGCACTACGCCCGTCGCGGCGACATCACACCGGAGATGGCGTTTATCGCCACCCGTGAGGGAGTCGATCCGGAGCTGGTTCGGAGCGAGGTGGCCATCGGCCGGGCCATCATCCCCAGCAACATCAACCATCCCGAGAGCGAGCCCATGATCATCGGCCGCAACTTCCTGGTGAAGGTGAACGCCAACATCGGCAACAGCGCCGTGAGCAGTTCGATTCAGGAGGAGGTGGAGAAACTTCACTGGTCCACCGCCTGGGGCACCGACACCCTCATGGATCTTTCTACTGGCCCCGACATCCACACCACACGCGAGTGGATCGTGCGCAACTCGCCAGTTCCCATCGGCACCGTGCCGATCTATCAGGCCCTCGAAAAGGTGGACGGCAAACCCGAAGAGCTCACCTGGGAACTGTTCGCCGACACGCTGGTGGAGCAGGCCGAGCAAGGCGTCGACTACTTCACGATCCACGCCGGAGTGCTGTTGCGTTACGTGCCCCTCACGGCCAAGCGGGTGACGGGCATCGTGAGTCGTGGCGGGTCGATCATGGCGGCCTGGTGCCTCGCCCACCACCAGGAGAACTTCCTCTACACGCACTTCGACGACATCTGCGAGATCATGACCGCCTACGACGTGGCGTTCTCGCTGGGCGACGGGCTCCGTCCGGGATCGATCGCCGACGCCAACGACGAAGCCCAGTTCGGAGAACTTCGCACCCTCGGTGAGCTCACTTCACGGGCCTGGGAGCACGACGTCCAGGTGATGATCGAGGGCCCGGGCCACGTGCCGATGCACAAGATCAAGGAGAACGTCGACCTCCAGATGGAGCTGTGCCACGAGGCGCCGTTCTATACGTTGGGCCCGCTCACCACCGACACCGCCCCTGGCTACGACCACATCACCTCGGCTATCGGCGCGGCGATGATCGGCATGTTCGGCACGGCGATGCTTTGTTACGTCACACCCAAAGAGCACCTCGGTCTCCCCAACCGCGAGGACGTGAAGGAAGGCGTGATCGCCTACAAGATCGCCGCCCACGCCGCCGACCTCGCCAAGGGCCATCCCGGGGCGCAGACGTGGGACGACGCGTTGAGCAAGGCGCGTTTCGAGTTCCGTTGGGAGGACCAGTTCAACCTGGCGATGGACCCCGACACCGCTCGCAGCTACCACGACGAGACCCTCCCTGCCGAGCCGGCCAAGACGGCGCATTTTTGCTCGATGTGCGGCCCCAAGTTCTGCTCAATGCGGATCACCCAGGACGTGCGCGCCTTCGCCGAAGCCAATGGCTTCGACGGCTCGGAGGATATCGGCGCCTGGCAAGCCATCGATATGGGCATGAAACAAAAGGCCGAGGAGTTCCTCGACACCGGCGCCGAGATCTACCGCCCCGCCTAACCCCCCGTACCGGGTTTTTGGTCTCCCAATCGCTTCACTTCTGATGCGATTGGGAGACCAAAACGCGGGGTTCGTGAGGGTTCTTAGGGTTTTGTGGTGCCGGGGCCGCCGGTGGTGGGCGTGACCGGGGGCTTCGAGGTGGTGGGCGCGGGGGTGGTGGTGGGCGCTTGCGTCGTGGGGGTGGTGGTGGGCGCCTCGGTGCTCGCGGTGGTGGTGGGCGGAGGCCCGCTGGACACGATGATCACCACTGCCGAGTCCGGTGGCACCTTCGAACCGCCCGCCGGGTTTGTGCCGATGACGGTACCGGCGGGCACCGTCTCGGACGATTGGTCGCCCGTGGTGACCTTGAACCCCTTCGCCGCCAGTTCGTTCTTGGCCGTTTGGAGGCTCTTGCCGGCAACGTCGGGCAACAGCACCTCGGCTTTGCCATCGCTCACCACGATCGTGACGTTGGCGCCGCGATCGAGCTTGGCACGGGGGCCCGGATCCTGTTTGATCACCAAGTCCTTGGCCACGGTGTCGTCGTTCTGGCGCAGCACGCTCACGTTGAACTTTTCTTGGTCGAGCCGGGCGCGCGCGTTCACCTCGGTGAGGCCGATGACGTCGGGCACCTCGCCCTGGCCGATCCCCCCGCTCACTTTGAGCTTCACGGTGGAACCCGTGTCGACCGAGGTACCGCTCTTGGGATCCTGATCGGTGACCGTTCCCGGGGCCACGGCATCGTTCTGCTCGTTCAGGGTGGTGAACTTCAATCCTTGCGCTTCGAGGATCTTTTGCGCATCAGAGAGGGGAAGGTTCACGACACCTTCCACGTTCACCCGACGAGCGCCCGTCTCCTTGCTCAGGTTGCGGGCGTAATAGACCACGCCGATGGCAAATCCCACGAGCAGGAGCAGCATGAACGCCGCAATCCATCCGGTGGCCCTGGACCGACGGGGCGGCACCGCGTAGTGCTCGGGCGCGGCCTGGGGCGGGCGTGCACCGGCCGGCGCGCCGACGGTGGTTCGCGGCAGCATCGCCGTTCCAGCCATCGCTCCCGCTGCCGCTGCCGTACCAGCCCCCGCAGCACCGGCCATCGCTGCCACCGGTTGACCTTCGAGGAAGCGGCGGAGATCGGTGCGTACGTCCTCCGCAGAGGGGTAACGCGCCGAGGGGGGTTTCTGGAGGAGCTTGATGTCGATCGCCTCAAGCTCGGGGGGCACCGACACACCGAGCGCCGAAGGCCGGACCGGCGCTTCCTGCACGTGTTTGTAGGCAATGGCCACCGGGGTGTCGCCCGTGAACGGCGGGCGAGTGGTGAGCATCTCGTAGAGCACACAACCCAACGAGTAGAGGTCGGACCGCGGATCAACGGGCTTGCCCTGGGCCTGTTCCGGGGAGAAGTAGGCCGCCGTGCCCATCACCGAGCCGGCCTGGGTGAGGGTGGCCTGGCTCGACGACAACGCCTGGGCGATGCCGAAGTCGGCCATCTTCACCACGCCATTCGACGAGATCAACACGTTTCCGGGCTTCACATCGCGATGCACCACACCGTTCTTGTGGGCAAACCCCAGGGCCGCGGCCATGTCGGCGGCGATCTCCGCCGACCGACGGGGATGCAGGGGACCCTCGCTCCGAATGATCTCCGCCAGGCTCCGGCCCTCCACGTATTCCATCACGATGAAATAGGTGCCGGCCTGCTGGCCCCAGTCGTAGATGGCCACGATGTTGGGGTGGTTCAGGTTGGCGGCCGCCTGCGCTTCACGCCGGAATCGCTCGACGAACGTCTCGTCCTTCGCATACTCCGAGAAGAGCACTTTGACGGCGACGGGACGATCAAGCAGAAGGTCGCGGGCCAGGTAGACATCAGACATGCCACCCCGCGCCAACTTTCGGTGGAGCTCATAACGTTCGTTGAAGACGGTGGGTCCGGGCTGCGACATAGCGGCGCAAGACTACCGACCCGCTCACCTCCGCTCCCATCATCCCCTCGTGGACGAGCGCCGCGGCAGGGATCAGTCGTCGTCGTCGTCGCCCGACAGCGGCTTGGTGACGGTGTGGAGCACGGACTTCGCCAGTTCACGCTGGGTGTTGAGCACCCGCTCGGTGAGGTCGAACGCGCGATCGATGAGTTCGTCGACGGCGCTCGTATCGCCCGGCGTGAGCTGGCTCACACTGTCGGTGAAGGTGCGGCCTGCTTCGAGCACCGCATCCTGGCTGCGCTTCACCAATTCGAAAACCTGTTCTTGCAGGGCCTTGATATCGGGGGTGTCCGGCATGGCTGCTCCTCATCGTCCGACAATGCGAAACTCTGCCACGCGCGCCCGATCGGTAATGCATTTCCCCGACCGGACATACCCACGCCGAGTGGGTTGCACACGGTGCAGACTGGCGGGGGTGTAACAGCCCCACGCCGGCTGCCCCGCCCGCACCTTCCCAGGGAGTCTCATTGATCGACGTCGACGGTCTCGTGAAATCGCTCGGCGGCCGCGCCGTTCTCGACGGCGTCACCTTCCGCGCGCCTGCGGGGCAAGTCACCGGCCTGCTCGGACCGAACGGCGCCGGCAAGACCACCACGATGCGGGTCCTTTCCACCTTGTTACGCCCCGATGCAGGCACGGTCCACGTCAACGGCGTCGACATCGCCAAGGACCCGGAGGGGGCACGGCGGATCATCGGGCTCGTCACCGAAGAACCCGGGCTCCTCGATCGTCTCACGGTGCGGGAGCAACTCCTGTTCACCGCCCGCGCCTACGGCGCGTCAACGGCTACGGCCACCCGACGGATCGAAATGTTGGTCGAAGCCCTCGGAGTGGCGGGCCACTTGGACGCTCGAACCGGCACGTTGTCGAAGGGCAACCGTCAGAAGGTTTCACTCTGCCGGGCCATCGTCCACGATCCTCCGATCCTTCTGCTCGACGAGCCCACCTCCGGGCTCGACGTGGTCGCTGCGTCCGCGTTGGAGGACCTCCTCCGGCTCGACGAAGTCAGCGGCAACAAGACCGTCCTGCTCTCCACCCACCGCCTCGAAGAGGCCGAACGGCTCGCGTCGCGTGTGGTGGGCATCGTGGGCGGTCGGGTGGTGGTCGACAGCACTCCCGATGAGCTGGTGATAGCGAGTGGAGCCGCCAACTTCCGAGACGCGTTCGTCCGGATCCTCGCCTCGTCGGCATTCGACACGCCGGTCCCCCAGGAACCTGTGGTTGGGTCCGTATGACCGATAGCCCACCGCGTGAGATCGACCGTGCCCAGCGCCGACGCGAGCTCATTGCGACCGCCCGACAAGAGCTGCTCGATGGGCTTCGCGGCCGTCGCCAACTGGTGGTGCGCGCCCTCACCCCGATCGTGTTGTTCGGTGTTGTGCTCGGCGCGTCGCTCGCCACGCGAGGAGCCGACCCCACTCGTGAAACGCCCTACCGAGTGGCCGTCCAGGGCGATCTCGAAGGTATGCGAACCACCATCGCCAGCCTCGACAAACAGAACCTGGCGTTCGAGCCGACCGGAGATGCCGCCCTCGCGACGGCCAACGGAGCCGACATCGGTCTCGTGGTTCCGAACGGGGTGGACCTGTTGATCAAGGCCCGCGAACCGGTGGCGCTCGAAGTGATTCAGACCACGGTTTCACCATCGTCGCGGGCCGCGACGGCAAATCTGCGGGCCGGACTCGCCGAGGTATATCGGGGCCAGATGATCGAAGCACGTGACGCCGCGAACCAGACCAGCGAACTGGGAACGAACCCGCCCGGAACGACAGCGGGAACGGGAACGGGAACGGGAACGCCGACCACTGACCCAACCGGCAGTGTCGACGGCACGGCCACGCTCCAACGATTCACCATCGATCGCATCAACGTGCAGCGCACCCAGGCCGGCACGCGTGAGCTCTCCGCCCAGATCGTTCCCGCGCTGATCGTCCTGCAGGCCGCCATGCTTGTGAACGGCACCGCCACCCGCATTCTCGGCCGCAACAACCGCGGGCTCATCATGGCCCAACTCCTGCTTCCGCTCCGACGAACCGACCTCGCTCGTGCCAAGGCAATCGCGGAGCTCGGTCTCGGTCTCACGGCAGCATCGCCGGTGCTCGCCGTGATCATCGGGTACGCCGCCATCGCTGGCAACCTTCGGGCCGGGCTCGGCGCTGGCTTGGTGGCAGCCGGCGCCACCGCTGTCGTGGCGCTCGTGCTATCCGCCCCCATGGTGGCGTGCGGCCTGTTCATCGGCACGGCGGCGAGAAGCCAGGAGCACGTCACGTTGGGAACGGCAATCTCGCTCATCCTGACCTCGCTCGTTGCCGCCGTCACCGCCCTCGGGGAGTTCCCCCGACCAGCGGGAATCGCCGTGGTGCCGATCGTGGGTGCGGTATCCGCCCTCCGCGACATCCTCAACGGCGGGGGTGGACCCACCGCGCTACTCGTTGCGTGTCTGAGTGCCTTGGCCCTCACGGCACTGTTCCTCCGCCTCGCCGCTCGGGTGTTCGACGCCGAACGCACGGTCCTTCGCGTCGCATGACCAACGACGCATCCGACTCTCCGATGGCCCACACGACCGACGGTCGCGAGCCCGCCGGTGCCATGCGCGCCGCTCGTGCCGTCGCCCGGATGACAGCGATCGACTTGCTCCGCCGTCCGGGCACCTGGTCGGTCACGTTGCTCACCGGCATCCTGTTCGCAGTGCTTTTCGCGGGTATGGGCATCTCCACCAGCAACACCCAGGAACGCGCCGAGCGGATCACGTTCGCCATCGCCGCCGACGGCGACCTTGCCGGCGCTGCCAAGTTCCTGAAAGACCTTCCCTCCGATCGGCTGGTGATCCGCGTGGCCGACGACGCTTCAGAGTGGGTCACATCGTCTCGGGCCACCGCGGGCCTCACCTTGCCTGAAGGGCTCGACGGCCGTATCGCTCGGGGGGAGCTCACGGAAGTGCGGGTGTACTACCGCGCCGCCAACAACGGCTCCCAGGAAGCCCTGAATCTCCTCCTCATCCGGTTTCAGAGCATCGAGCTCGCAACGCCGGTTGACGGAACAGGCACCCCACCTCCGGGGCTCGATCGTCTACCGACTCCGGTCGACACCCTGGTTCGGGAGGTCAAACAGGACCCGCGCGTGAACCGAAACCAGTTGGCATCTGCGCTCGCCGCCATGGCGTGCATCTTGTGCCTGGGCACGGTGAGCTCGGTCACCGGCGCGTTCGGTCGGAGTCAAGAGCAACGCACCCTCGAGCCGATGCTCCTCCTCCCCCTCCCCCGCCGCCGCCTGGCCGCCGCGCTCGCAGTGGGGGTCTTTCCGGTGGCGGTGCTCCAACTGATCGTCGCCCTGGGCCTCGTACTCCTGGCCACCGCCTTGCCCGTGGAAGGCCTGCAACAGCCGCTTGATGAGGTGGCGAGAATGGCCCTGCTGGGCGTGGGTGCATCGGTGGTTCTCGGGGCACTCGCCACGGGTTGCGGCTGTCTGGCCGGATGCGTGGGCGTGGGGACCGACGACGCGGTGGGCCTCGGCGACTTCTTCGCCATCCCGTTCATTCTGGTGGGGGTGGTGTTCTTCCTCCGCCCGGACCTACCGGCAACCTTTGGCACCGCGTGGGTGCCGATCCTGGGGCCCGCCTTGGCGCTGCGCGACGCCGTGCGCGGCTCGCTTTCGCTGACGTTCGCGGGGGTCGCCCTCGTTGCCACAACCGGGTGGGTGGCAATGGCCATTCACTTCGCCGGCAATCGAATCGCCTCGGAACGACGGCTCCTCCGCGCGACGAGATGACCGGCCAGCAGGCGAGAACCCGTGGGCCGAGACACACGATCCGCCGGAATCTCAGTCTCCCGAGCCCGAGACTCCTGAGCCCGAATCGCCTGAGCCCGAATCGCCCGAGCCCGAATCGCCCGAGCCCGAATCGCCCGAGCCGCCGCCACCGAGCTTCATCATCGACCAGACCTCGACGCACGTGGGACACACCGGGTACTTCTCTGGGTCCCGGCTGGGAATCCACTTCTTGCCACACAACGCGGTGACCATCGCCCCCATGACATACCCCGCCATCTGATCGTCCTTCTTGACGATGTGGGCGAACCGTTCATGATCGCCGTCGTCGGTAACCGGAACGGCGAGGGGGTCGAGTGTCTCGACCGGCATGGTGATGAGCTCAGAGGCCATGGGCACCATCGTGCCAGATCCAACCGGCAACTCGGATCAGGAGTAGAGCGATTCGATCTCGACGGTGTACCGGGTGTGGACCCCGCGGCGCTTCAACTTGGCGGTCGGTGTGAGGAGGTCGGTGTCGGGGAGCCACTCCTCGCCGATCACTCGCACCTTCTTCACCCGCTCAGCGTTGTTGAAGCCGGCCATCACCGCTTCGAGTTGCGCCTCGATCTCGGCCAGCACTCGTTCGTGGGTGGCCAGCTCGGCGAGGGAGAGCGATTCGATGCCTTGGCTCGCGGCCCACGCCGGTGCCACCTCGGGATCGAGCACGACCAACGCCGACACGAACGGACGCTGATCGCCGATGGCGCACGCCTGCCCCACGATCGAAATCATCTTGAGCGCTGCTTCAAGGTTGGCCGGGCTGATGTTCTTACCGCCGGCCGTGATGATGAGTTCCTTCTTGCGGTCGACGATCTTCACGTAGCCGTCTTCATCGACCACGCCGATATCGCCGGAGTGCAGCCAGCCCTCGTCGTCGAGTGCTTCCGCCGTCTTCTCGGGGTCGTTGAGGTACCCCTGGAACACGTTTCCGCCTCGACAGATGATCTCGCCATCCTCGGCCAACTCCACCTCGCAGCCAGCAATGGCCGGGCCGACGGTGCCGGCCTTCACCTTCGTGGCGGTCCAGGTCATGGGGCCACTCGACTCGCTCATGCCGTAGATCTCCGAAAGCGGGATACCGATCGCCCGGAACCAACGCAACATCTCGGCCGGGATCGGGGCGGCGCCCGTGACTGCGGACTCACACTCGTCGAGCCCGATCAACGCGCGCACACCGGCGAACACCGACTGGAGGAAGTCCCAGGTGGCCTGCTCCTCCTCGGTGGCGGTTCCCCAGTCGACCTTCTCGGCCAGCGGCATCGCCGCCGCGACGCCGTCGTTGAACTGCGCCGCCTTGTCGGGGTCGAGGGCGAGGGCAGCGTTGATGCCGGCGTAGAGCTTCTCCCACACCCGGGGCACGCCGAACATGAAGTTCGGGCGCACCTCCTTCATGTAGCCGGCAATGCCCGATGGATCGGGGCAGCAGGTGATCTCGTAGCCAAAGAACGCGCCGGCATAGTGCGAGGTCATCCGTTCGGCGATGTGGGCCATCGGCAGGTACGAGATGACTCGTTTGCCGACGAAGTCGTCGAAAGGAATGCCGCGCTTGAGGCTCTCCACCGTCCAGGCCACGTTGGCATGCGTGAGCATCACGCCTTTCGGAGGGCCCGTGGTGCCCGACGTGTAGATCATGGTGGCGAGCTGATCGGGGGTGCACAGCGCCGCCGATGCCTCGAGGTCGACGGATTCGCCGGGATCGTCTTCGATGCCGAGCACGCCTTCGGGCGCATCGCCGTTCAGAAGGATGATGTTGCGGACAGTGGTGAGCTGATCGCGCACCGCGAGGAAGCGGTCGAGGAAGGTTTGGTTCTCGACCACGGCCAGCACCGCGCCCGAGTGGTTCACCAGGTAATCGATCTGTTCGGACGACGACGAGTTGTAGATGCTCACCGGCGTGGCCCCGCAGAAGTAGGCGGCCATGTCGGAGGCATGGAACTGCGGGACGTTGCGCATCATGAGCACGATGCGGTCGCCCGGCTGCACGCCAAGGTGCCGGTACCAGCCTGCGGCCCGTCCGACGAAGTCGGCGTAGGCGGCGTAGCTCATCGAAGACCATTCGCCGGTCGCCTCGTCCTGCCACCGCAACGCCGTCTGGTTGGGATGGGCTTGAACCGTCTTCAGGAACTCCCCCGGAATCGTTTGGCCAGCGACAAGTTCGCTGAGCTCATCGGACGTGATGGAGTTGGTGGGCATGGTGGCTCCTCGCATAGACCGCCGGGCGGGTCTTCGGCGCCGACATGGTAGTGCGATTTTTCGATCCCGCTCACCGGTGGGGTTGCGGTTTTCTCATGGCTCGGCAAGAATCTTGACCGAGCGGTCAAGATTGGACCGACACCGGGGCCCATCGTCCGGACACCGCACCCGCGGGCCCGAGGAGATGGCCAGACACCAAGGAGCACCCATGGGGAACGCGGTCATCGTCGATGCCGTCCGTACCGCCGGCGGCAAGCGCAACGGCAAACTCTCCGGCTGGCATCCAGCCGACCTCGCGGCGGAGTGCCTCAAGGCCCTCCAAGAGCGAAACAACCTCGATCCTGCCCTCGTCGAAGACGTGATCATGGGCTGTGTCATGCAGGTTGGCGCCCAAGGCCTCAACGTGGGCAGAAATGCCGTGCTCGCTGCCGGCTGGCCCGAGAGCGTCCCGTCCACCACCATCGATCGGCAGTGCGGATCGAGCCAGCAGGCTGCCCACTTCGCCGCGCAGGCCGTCATGTCCGGGGCCCACGACATCGTCGTGGCTGCGGGCGTCGAGGTCATGAGCCTCGTGTGGATGGGTGCCTCGGTCATGGTCGACGGTGTGGGCGCCCCCTTCGGCCCCAGCGTGGGCATGCGCTACATGGACCAGGAGCAGTACCCGGGCCACAAGGGTCTTGTGGGCCAAGGCATCTCCGCGGAGATCATCGCCGACAAGTGGGGCCTCAGCCGTGAGGACCTCGACGCCTTCGGTCTGCAAAGCCAAGAGCGCGCGGCGATTGCCACCGCCGAAGGCCGCTTCGCCAACGAGATCATTCCCGTCACGGAGAAGCGCGTGGAGATCGATCCCACCACCCGCAAGCCCACCGGCAAGGTCATCGAGAGTGGCGAGATGGTCACCAAGGATGAGGGCCTCCGCGACACCACGATGGAGATCCTCGCCAACCTCAAGCCCGCCTTCACCCCCGAGGGCAAGGTCACGGCCGCCAACTCCAGCCAGATCACCGACGGGGCGTCGGCCATGCTCAT
>Ga0105047_10002146_pt1 | contig 35290 bp, 24 predicted proteins | sample MAT04_FD_78384 | JGI IMG/M metagenome (GOLD analysis project Ga0105047, IMG submission 78384) | Freshwater microbial communities from Lake Fryxell liftoff mats and glacier meltwater in Antarctica - MAT-04 (megahit assembly) | ecosystem: Environmental > Aquatic > Freshwater > Ice > Liftoff... | reverse complement strand
GCTTTCAGTCAATTCACGTACAAAAACTCATTGGTCGCCATGAGGGCTCGGCAGAACGCTTGCCAGGCCATAGGCCGCAGGAGTTCTGCAGCCGTGTCACGGGAACGCAGGCTGTCTTCGTAACTGGCAATAAAGGCGAGCGACGATTCGACTTCAGACTCTGCAGGCGGGCGGGAATAAAATCGTTCAAACGCTTCGGCAATACGACCATGATCACCAGCGGTCGATGCAAGCAGCGATGTCGCAAGATTTTTGGATTGTGCTGCAACAAGCTTGCTGTTCATCAGAAACAGCGACTGAGGAGCAACCGTAGTTCGATCACGTTGCCCGCTCATCGAGCTGGGATCGCCGAAATCAAAGGCCGTCAGATAATCATTCAACGCACTGCGGACGACGGGTAAATAAATCGTCCGCCGCGGAGTTTCGTAGACATCGATATTAATGCTTGTTGTACTTGTGACGTACTTGCGGTTTTCAGTAGGCAACAAAGTGCCACCCATCGTCAGATCAAGATCTCCGCCGATCGCCAGCATTGAATCGCGAATCGCTTCTGCTTCAAGCCGTCGCCGATTCATCCGCCCCAGAAGTCGATTCTCCGGGTCAATGGTATCCGCAACGTTGTTGAAATCCGTCGTCTGTTGCCAGACCGCCGAATTCAGAATCAGGCGATGAAGTGATTTGATCGACCATCCGCTGTTGACGAATTCGGTGGCGAGCCAGTCCAGAAGCTCCGGATGTGATGGTTTTTCTCCAAGACTTCCAAAGTTGTCCGGCGACCGCACCAATCCCTCGCCAAAGTGAGCTTGCCACACACGATTTACAAGCACTCGGGCTGTCAGCGGATGATTGGGTTGCGTCAGCCATTCCGCCAATTTCAATCGCCCACTCATCTCGCCGGTGATCGGCGTTTCCTGTCCCGTGGTCAGAATGTGCGGCATGCGACGCGGAACTTCTACCCCAAGCGTCGTATGGCTGCCGCGCAGATGAATCCGCAGATTCTGTGGAGTTCCTTCCGAAGCGGACATGGCCTCGGGAATCGCCGGAATTGCTGTTTCGATCGCGGCTTTGTTCTCCCGGAGTGTTTTGAGATCGGCAACCACTGCTTCGGAATAAACAGTTTCCGCTTTGTCGCCAAGCTGAAACGGGCTGTCGCTGCCTGTCAGCAGCGTTTTCAGGGCCGCCACGTTTGGTGAATCTTCACCATTCGCAAGCTGCTGATATCTGTGTGCGAGACCGTCCAGCGTGGTGGGTCTCGGATCTGCCAGCAGTTCGTGAGTCAGCGGCGAGGCATCCAACGATTCGTCCGGCGAACCGTCTGTCCGCAGTTTGTTCCAGACTGCAAAAGGTCCGTTTGCAACATCCTTCTGTGATTGCAGCAACTTCACCCAGTTGGCAACGATCGGAAGATGGAGCGGAATTGCGGGCGTTTCAATTGCATCTTTCAGAAGTTCATCCAGTCTCAATTGACGTTCTGCGGCCAGCATGTAGGCCGCAAGATGCAATCGCGCTTCGCTGGTGATGCGATCGGACTCCTGCTGCATGCGCTGAGTGATGTCGGCCTGCACGGCATCGGCGGCAGCTTTCTGACGATCTCGATCAGCGACAACTTCCGGCAATGCAATCGGACGTTCCTGCCACCGTGCGACGACATTGAAGTTGTCCATCGTCTTTGTACTTTTGAAGATGCCTGCAAAAGCGTAGTAGTCATGGGCGGAAATCGGATCAAACTTGTGATCGTGGCAGCGAGCACAACCAAATGTCATTCCCAATACCGCCTTTCCCAGCGTGTCAATCTGCTCGTCAATGATGTCCATCTCCATCTTGATGGGGTCATCTTCAGCCAGCATTTTCGCGCCCAGTGACAGGAATCCGGTGGCGATGATCCTTCTTAATTGAACGTCTTGATTGGCGGACGCAGGAAGCAAATCGCCTGCCAGTTGTTCTTGCAAAAATTCGTCATACGGCAGATCGGAATTGAAGGCTTCGATTACGTAGTCGCGATATCGCCATGCATGCGCAAATGCCAGATTTTCGTCCAGACCGTTGGAGTCTGCATAACGTGCGACGTCCAACCAGTGTCTGGCCCAGCGTTCGCCGTAATGCGGTGATGACAACAATCGTTCAACAACGGTTTCAAAAGCTGACGGTGATGCGTCAGCGAGAAACGCTTGAACTTCTTCCGGCGTTGGCGGAAATCCGATCAGATCGAGTGTCGCGCGGCGTATCAGCGTCCTCTTGTCAGCGACCGGGTTGGGGAGTAGCTGCCGGGATTCGAGTTTTTCGAGAATGAAAGCGTCCACCGGCGTGCGGCCCCATCCGCTGGCATTGCCGACCAGGGGAATGGATGCTCGCTGCGGTGCCCGAAACGCCCAGAACTGCTTTTCTTCTTCAGTCGGCATCCGTTCTTCGACCGCAGATTTCGGGATAACGTTCATCGGTTCCGCATCGGGCCACGCGGCACCGTCACGAACCCATTGCGCCAGATCGTCGATGATCGACTGTGGCAGTTTTCGATCCGCCGGCATTTGCAGAGTGTCGCTGTGCCGGACTGCACTGATCAGCAGGCTTTCGTCGGGTTTGCCCGGCACGATGGCGGGCCCACGTTCGCCACCGATCAGCATCCCACTCAGCGAATCCACGCGCAAACCGCTTTCCTGCGCGTCGGCAGAATGGCAATCGAAACAGTGTTCCGCGAGGACTGGCCGAACCTTCTTCTCGAAAAAGTCAGAATCTGCAGCGGCCAGTCGGTTTTCCGATAACGCGGACAGAACCCAAGCGACCGTCAGAATTGTTGCAGCTTTTAACGGCGATTTTGACATAATCTGTCCGTTTGGGGTGGGGGAAAGTGATGAGGGCGGGCGGGACATCTATTGTGGCAATGTCAGGTGATTGATGCCAGTGTCTTTCTGGTTTCGGGCAAAAACTCAAATACTCTGAACTGAGTTGCATCAAATGTGGGGCCAGGCCACGATAGAGTGTGTGCAGAGGGTCGGGAGTCTTTTTTGGACGGAAAGGCCAGCGTTTTTCACCAGGCAACTCTCCAGAAAAGACTCCCGACCCTTTCCGCCATCCAACCCGCCTCTAATGAACCAGTCCCGTCAGGAGTAGCCCGAGTGCTTCGGAACACGACCCTGAAAAACCTTCGCAGCTTTCTGCGCTCACAGTTCACGCCGCTCGGGATGTCGAGTTCTTCGAATCTGATCGTTGCTGCGGTTCTGTTGTTGGCGTCTGCTGTGATGGCGGACGAGCAGGCTCAAAAGCCTGACGCAACCAAAACGGAAGGCGTTGTTTTTTTTGAAACGCAGGTCCGACCGATCCTGGTGAAGCGGTGCTACGAATGTCATTCGACCGAGACAGGCGCTGAAAACGGGGCGTTGGTGATGGAAACGGCAGAAGGGATCGCTGCTGGCGGAAGTCGCGGATCGATGTTTTCAAATGAATCGCCTCAGAACGGATTGCTGTTTCGTGCGATTGACTACAGCGATCCGGACTTACAGATGCCGCCGGAAGGAAAGCTGCCGAGCGAGGAACTCGAAATCCTGACGCGCTGGATTCGCGAAGGTGCTGCGTTGCCAGAATACAAGACAACTCCCCGCGCGAAAGCGACTCAGATTGATTTTGAGGCCGGACGGAACTTCTGGTCGTTTCAGCCACCGACGCAAATAGATCCGCCATCACTGAAAAGTGCTTGGATTCGACGCCCCATCGATGCGTTCGTGCTGGAGAAATTGCGGTCTCATAATCTTTCGGCCAGTCCTGAAGCCGATCGTCATACGTGGTTACGACGAGTCACTTTCGATGTGATCGGATTGCCGCCATCGCCAGAAGAACTCGATGCATTTGAATCTGATGAATCACCCGATGCTTTTGAGAGCGTGGTCGATCGACTGCTCGCGTCGCAGCATTATGGAGAGCGCTGGGCACGAGTGTGGCTGGATCTCGCGCGATACACCGATTTTACACCAGACTGGCAAAGTCCCACAGACCGTGGCTGGATGTATCGCGACTGGATTGTGAATGCGATGAATGAAAATCTGCCTTACGATCAGTTTGTCAGACTTCAGCTTGCGGCCGATCTGATCCCTGGTACCAATCCGAAGGACTTCGCGGCTCTCGGATTTCTGGGCTTGAGTCCAACGTACTGGAAAGAGTTACAACTGGCTCCGGCTGTGATCGAACAGATCGTCGCCGACGAATGGGACGAACGTCTCGATGCAGTGTCGAGAACGTTTCTGGGGCTCACCGTGTCCTGCGCCCGTTGCCATGATCACAAGTTTGATCCGATCTCGACCGAAGACTATTACGGTCTTGCTGGTATCTTTGCCAGTTCGCAACTGGACGAACGGCCGTTGCTTCCGCAGGAAGAAATCGCGACAGTTCGAGCGGCCAGGAAGGCCATCGCGGACCTGGAAGAGAAATTGAAGAAACTTGCGGATTCCGCATCACCAGAGGCAGAAGAAATCCGAAAATCCATTGCTGAAATCCGTGCCTCAACGCCCCATGTCGATCAACCGTGGGCGCATGTTCTTCGCGACGCCAGTCTGTACGTTCAGCCCGACGGTGAGGACAGAACGCGGCTGGAATACCGCGAATCGGAACCTCGTGACCTGCCCGTTTTTCGGCGCGGCAATCCCGCGAATCCCGGCGATATCGTTCCTCGCCGGTTTCTGACAGTGTTGCAGCCCGTATCTGCCGCCAGTTTCACGCACGGCAGTGGACGAGCTGAGTTGGCCGATACAATGCTCATACATTCGGCAGGGCTTGTGGCGCGAGTTCTCGTGAACCGAATCTGGGATCAGCATTTTAATGCGGGACTGATTGGAACGCCCAGTGATTTTGGATCTCAGGGCGATCGGCCAACACATCCCGAATTGCTGGAATACCTTGCATCGGAATTTGTTGCAAACGGCTGGGATCTGAAATGGCTGCATCGCGAGATACTACTGTCGGCGACCTATCGTCAGGCATCGCTGTTTCGCGCGGACGCGGATGCCGTGGATCCGGCGAATCAATTCCTGTGGCGGATGAATCGCCGACGCCTGGATATCGAAATGTGGCGCGATGCCACATTGATGGCAACTGGGCGAATCGATCTGACGATCGGCGGACCTTCACAACCTGTTGATGAACTGAACAACGTACGTCGAACGATTTATGCAACGGTTGCGCGTGAAGAGATGAACGGCATTCTCCGGATGCACGATTTTCCGGAAGCCAGTTCGCACAGCCCGCGTCGCGAACATACGACGACGCCACTTCAACAGTTGTTCGTGTTGAATTCGCCGTGGATGGAGAAACAGGCGGATGATCTTTGGTCACGACTGAAGCTCATCGAATCAAACGACGAGCGAATTACGGCCTGTTATCGATTGCTGTTCGCGCGTTCGGTCACGGATCAGGAACTGACGATTGCCCGGATGTATCTTGCAGACGATGTGAACATGGAAAGCAAATGGAAAGATTATCTGCAGGCGCTGCTGGGTTTGAACGAATTTCATTTTGTGGATTGAGACCATGAACGACAGTCAATCATCTTTGCTGACACGCAGACGTCTGATTCAGGCGATGGGCGGAGGCATGGGATCGCTTGGATTATTGTCGGCGATCAGTTCACAAGCCAGCGGCGGGCTTCAGGTGGCCCACTTTCCAGCCAAAGCCAAACGTGTCATTCACTTGTTTATGAACGGGGGGCCGTTTCATGGCGATCTGTTCGACCCAAAACCGCAACTTGTCAAGTTTGCCGGACAACGGCCGGAGGAAGCGAATCTGAGAACCGAGCGCCGTACGGCCGGACTGATGCCTTCGCCATTTCGTTTTCGTCCGGCAGGAGACAGCGGCGTTCCAGTAAGCGAACTTCTGCCACTGACATCGCGCTGCATCGACGACATGGCCATCATCCGCTCCACGTATACCGACAATCCGAACCACGGCCCTGCCCTGCTGCTGATGAACAACGGCACGATCCTGCCAACTCGGCCCAGCATGGGATCATGGTTGTCGTACGGGCTTGGCAGCGAGAATTCCGATCTGCCCGCGTATGTCGTCCTGTGTCCCGGCAAACCGGTCAGATTCTCAATTCTGTGGACAAGCGCATTTCTGCCAGGGTCTCATCAGGGAACATACATCAATCACCGAGATCCGGTTCCAGACAAGCTGATCCCATTCCTGCGTAATCCTGATGCGTCGCGCGAAGATCAAAGAGCACAAGTTTCGCTGGTCACGCAGCTCAATCGACTGCAACTGGAACGCACGGGGCCCGATGGACAACTGGAAGGCCGACTGCAGGCGATGGAAACAGCGTTTCGGATGCAATTTACGGGCACCGAAGCATTCGATTTGCAGCAGGAAACCAAGACGATTCGAGAATCCTATGGCGAAGGTCATTTCGCCAACGGATGTCTGCTGGCTCGACGACTCAGTGAACGTGGCGTGCGGTTTGTTCAGGTCTACTACGGTGACGGTCAGCCATGGGACACACATTCTGATCACAACAATCAGACTCGAAAGCTTTGCCTGGACATCGATCGTCCGATTTCCGCTCTGCTCACCGATTTGAAACAACGCGGCCTGTTAGATGAAACGCTGGTCCTTTGGGGCGGTGAATTCGGCCGCACACCAACGACAGAAAACGGCAACGGGCGTGATCACAATCATTTCGGTTTTACAACATGGATGGCAGGCGGAGGTGTCAAAGGTGGTATGACGTATGGCGAAACCGATGACTTCGGATTTCGTGCCGTCCACAACCGCGTTCATATCCATGATCTGCACGCCACGATTCTGCACCTGCTGGGCATTAATCACGAACAACTGACCTACCGCTACGCCGGTCGCGACTTTCGATTGACCGACGTGGCCGGCAAGGTTATTCATGAGATTGTGTCGTGAATGATTTTGATCATTCGAAAAACAACTATCGTATCTGCGGCAAGGCGTTCTCAAACAACCTCCCCCAAGCGGAGCTTCAGGGGGAGGTCGGATGAGCGAAGCGACGTTCGGGAGGGGGCTTGCACTTTGGTTTGCGGCGAACGCAATGCAAATACATCTTCAAGAGGATTTCATCGAGCGATGACTGTGGCGGTTCTACGTTTCTACACTCACGCCCGACACCGAATCCAGAATTCATATCTCGCGGCTACCCTCCCCCCGGACCATCGCTTCGCTCGGCCCGACCCCTCCCTGCCTTCGGCGGGCGGGGTTGAGAAATACAACTGTCAATGTTCGAGCGATCCTTAGTAGCCCGACCTGTCTCAGGTCGGGAACCAACAACTCTGCATACAATCTGATAATGCCACGTCTGCCGATCCCCTTTGCAAACGAATCCCATGAAACTCGCCACTGTTCTCACCCCCATGTCCGACGAAAACCTGCAACTGGCGGCCCAGTGCGGAGTCACCGATGTCGTTCATCGATATCCGGGCGCTGATGCCACGGTGCTGCACAAGGCCCAGCAGCGAATTACTTCGTTTGGAATGCGACTGGCCGTTGTGGAAGGTTACCTGCCGATAGAAAATATCAAGCTCGGCTGCGATGATGGATCAGAAATCGCAGCACTGAAGTTGCTGATTCGCCAAATGGCTGATCTCGACATTCGACTTCTATGCTACAACTTCATGGCAGGTACTGACTGGTGCCGAACGCGCCTCGATGCTCCAGAACGGGCTGGAGCCAAAGTCACCGCGTTTGATCTTGCGGAAGTCGAGCACGCGGTGCGGCTGGGATATCGTCCACCCAACGTAGAATTTGATTCGCTGGCCAGACAGTTGACCCCCGACCGAATTTGGGAGCAGCTCGAGCGAATGCTGCACGAACTTCTGCCCGTCGCAGAACAGTGCGGCGTGACACTCTGCATGCATCCTGACGATCCCCCGTTGCCAGAACTGCTGGGGAAACCTCGCATCATGCACAACGTCGCCGGATTCGATCGGCTATTGGCGATTGCTCCGAGTCCCTCGAACGCGATGTGCTTCTGTCAGGGAACATTCGCCACGATGAATGTCGATATTCCGGCCACCATCCGACACTTTGGTTCACACATTCAGTATGTCCATTTTCGCGACGTCCACGGTAACGCTCAGTCTTTTACGGAAACGTTCCACGACAACGGTTCCACCGATATGGCTGCCGCTATGCGAGCCTATCGCGAGATTGGATTTGTGGGCCCGATACGTCCGGACCACGTGCCACAACTGGTGGGTGAAGATGACGGAGAACCGGGATATACGATGCTTGGGCGATTATTCGCGTATGGTTACATGCGTGGATTGATGCAGGCGACGTCAGGTTAGGCTTGTCACTTACCAACCGCAGATTCATAGGCCGGACCAAGGTCGCACGTTGCCGGAACATCACTCGCTGAACGATTCGTCGTGGAAAATCTATCATCTGCGACGTCGGTAGACTGCGACCGCAGTTCCGGAAGTGCGGCGAGCTTGGTCTACCGTCGCCTTCAGCGAAGAAACCATCTCGTTGACGTCTTTCGTCTCTGCAGCTTTCTGTGCCAGCTCACAGTTGTAGGTCACAAACAGCAGCGTCTTGCCATTGGCCAGCCACCATTTCCTCCAGAATATCTCATCTTTAGAATAGACCAGTTGAAACCCTGAAAAGTCGCCCCAAACTTTTTCTTGCAGGTTCTCTTGAGTTTCCTCATCGCAATCCGTGGCATCAAGCAGGTCTTCGCGGCTGATCGAGTCGGCCTGCTTTTGATAGGCGCTGATTTGCAGGGCACCGCCTGTGTTGGATTTCACGATTGTGACGCATTCGTCCTCAGCTTCTGCAGTCCATCCACTCGCGAGCTCGATTTCCCAGAACGTAGCGACATGCTTCCCCATTGCGATACCTTGTGCCCGAACGAATTGCGATCTATGCGGCGGGGATGATCACCTTCAGAACGATGTCGGCAACTACGTGAGCAAGCATCGCTGCTCCGAGCCCGTGACGCCAGTACAACCAACCAAAGATCAGCCCCGCCGTGCCGTTTACAAATGTAACGTACAAAACCACTCCAAACGTGATCGTAATACCGAACTCCACGACATTTGTCAGGTGGAGCAGGCCGAACAAGAGTGCCGCCAATAGATTGGCCGTCCAGACGACGGCAGCGCCCGACGGCTGGCGACGAGCCATTTTTGAGCCCAGCCAAGCGAAGAAAGTCATCGCACCAAACCGAAACAGGAGTTCCTCGATAACTCCGGCGGAGAAACAAGCGAGGGCTGTCTTCCACGAATCCATCCGTTTCGCTACCTCCTCTGCATGGCGTGCGCTTTCTGGCAACTCCGGCATCAGCATCCGCTCGAGCCATGGACTCACGACGTTGATTGTCACCCCGACGGCGACCCCGAAGATAATGGAATAAGCTAACTGTAATCGCCAATGTGAACTCGACCCAGGCGATCCGGCTAACCAGTTCCTCAGGTTAGGCGATTCCAGTCCAACCTTCGGGCCGAGGACCAGACCGAGGCAGATCGCGATGGCCGAAAGAAATATCCGTTCTGTAACAATGCCGGGCACAAGTTCCCACCAGCCATCGACCCTGGTCGCAGCCGACATGATTTCGACTGTGTAGGGGATCACGGCCAATGAGGCAATCAGCGCGACGAGAATCCATAATCCGAACAACTTCCATTGTTGCTCGTCCGAGACTGCTTGCACCTGCGACTGCGCCGAGTCAACTGTCATGTCCTGATCCCTGTGCGCCAAACATTCCAGTTTCCCCAACTCAGTTTGAGGTAACGCGCCTCCTGGGAATTAAGATACTTAAAACTCGAATGAGAAATTATCAAAACTCGAAATCTGATTCAAGTGTCCAATTGCGTGCGTTTTGAGTATCGAGCATTGGAAATTACGGTGCTGGAAATTACGGTGCCATCCACCGAAACAGCGAAACAGCGAAACATCGAGTCTCTGGGATGCTTGCGGCAACGGAATTAATGCGGACAACTGATGGAATCAACCCCGTAGCGGTGAACGCCTTCGGCAGGACGATTTTGGTCAGGACGATTTGGGTCAGGACGATGGGAATCGCGTTGCTGCGTTTCATCTTCCTGTCCCCAATCTTCCTGTCACGATTGGCAAGCCGGGGACGTCAGTTCCCGGATTGTGATTGGTGACCGTTCTCAGGCCCACCCGCAGTGACCGCGATGGCGGCACATGACGCACGAACCTGATTATTGGGTAGGGTCCGCAGCCGCGAGTGATTCAGCGATCGTTTTCAGAAAGAGTTCCTCGCACGGTCCGGCGAATGCGTAGGATTGCTCATAGCCACCGCGATCTGTGTAGATTCTGTCGCCACCGATATAGCCCATGCCACAATCGCCGTAGCCAGCCACACAAACAAAATGATTCGGCTGCATCTTCTGAGCGGCAAGCTGGTACTGCACAAAGGGCTCGCCCGGCAGGTGCAACATCTTGATGGAACCCATCGACAGGCAACTCAATTCCACCGGTTTTCCGGATTCCACTCGATTGATCCACGCCAACGCAATCGCAGCCTTGCGGCGCTGCACTTCATTTGACTCAGGCATCTCCAGAATCCGCCGATTTGTCGTTTCGGAAAATTCGTCATCTGTTCTCAGTGGGAATGTGACAGGAGTGACTGACCATGCTATCGATCGCACAGGTTCCGTGGCGACACTTGCGATACTTTTCTCAATACCAGACTGAAGTCGATCCGTCAGTTCTTCGCGATCTTCCAGCGAGCCATCATTGTATTTCCCGAATGCGACATCTCCGCCACATCCGGTCAGGTATAGCTGGAATACCCCCGTCTTCTGTTCAATCCGTTCGCGAATGATTCCTGGTACGTCGTAACTGGCCCTGCTATCGCCGTAAAAACTCTGCGGATGCGATGCGTAATAGTGCAGGCAGGCAATAGTCCTGTCGTCTTCCAGTACTGCAACAGTTCGCACCCAGGGATCAATCACACCTTCCGGATATTCTCGCAATTTGGGTTCTGATTTCGTGCTACTGCTGCGGCCCAGAATCGTCCCGTTGGCGAGTTCGATACGCCGATTTGATGCGACTCGTTCGACCAGCCCTCGCCCGGTGCCCACATGCGTGGCCCGCTGCCAATTCTTCCGCGCGTCTTTGATGGCAGCAGTAAGATTCTCCCCGATCTGTGTCAGATACTCTGTGGTTGCGATGAGACGTGGATCATCTTCGGCCCGTTCCAGGCGAAGCGCGGCAGTGCAAATCGCCGGCGCGGTATGTTGATGCAGGCAATGCAAAGCGACATGAGATTCTGGTACTTCAGCCACTTCTCCGATCGTACGACGAAGGAAATCGTACGATTCATTGTGGATTTCCATCAGATCCAGCGTACAAATCACACAGGAAACTCCGAAGCCTTTGAGCAAAATCCCTCGAGCCAGCAGCGGATGCTCGGCTGTCTTAAGGAACGGAATGAATCCCTGTCCAGTGGGTATCCCGAGCCTCGGAGTGATGTCCACTGAAAACGTGGCAACTTGAAGCCCATCGTCAGATCGCAATACTTTGTGCGGCGAGGCGACCAGGACGATCATCACAATGAACAGTTGAGAAATCTTCATCGCATGTCTGCTAAGAATTAAGAATCTGGGACAGTATACCGTTCACGGCAACTGATGAAAGCATCCCCGCAGTGGTCAACGCATTTGCCAGGACGATTTAGGTCAGGACGATGGGAATCACCTTTGCCGTTTTTTATCGTCCTGTCCTGCATCGTCCTGTCATCACCAACAAGCCGGGAACGTCAGTGCCCGAATTGTGATTGGTGGCAAAAAGTAGGTCCCGCTTGCCGAGCGGGATTTTCCGGAACCGCCGCAAGGCGAACCGTGTGCGGGGGGACAGTGTGGTGTGACAATAAAACGTCAGCGTGATTTTGATGTGGGAAATTGTCTGGTCGCTGGTCGCAGCGGGCTGCGAAATCCAGCCCGGCAGGCTGGACCTACAAGGAATTACTTGAATCTCTGATAAGATCTCGCGACAAGTCCCAGCACCATCGCAAGAATGAAGAATGCCACGATCCGATAAATCTGCTGCACATTCGCCATATCGACGACAAACAGTTTCAGCACGGTGACTCCAAACAACACCATCGCAAACCATCTCAAACGCGACCTCTCGAATTTGAATCCGAGACATAACAACACGGTTGCGAAGACTGTCCAGAAGACCGTGAGTGCCAATTGTGCGCGCCAGCGCCAGAGATCGACGTCGCCCCCGAACATGGATCTCGAAACAAAATACCCGTGACATTCCAGTGACAACAGAACCCACAGCAATGTTGTGCCGCAGACTGCTGCAACTCCAACGCAAAAACGTTCGCTGCTGCTGAGTCGAGGCAGATAGCGGTCCGACTTCCACACGGCAGCTAACACCAATCCCGCCACCGTGAGCGAAGGAAATGCCGTGCGATTGAAAATCGGGATAAAGGGATCCCGTACATAGAGCGGCAGATCAAAAAGCAATAACCTTCCGACCGCAAGACACGCCAGCGTCGCAGCCATCAACCGCAGAATCCGCGACGATACTCGCAACCCGAACATCCAAAGCGCCATCGCCATCATGGCCCAGCCAAGTGCGATCCAGCGTGCATCGGCCTGTACGGGAATGGCCCAGGCAACAAATCCAACTGACACCGCGAGCGATGTCAGCAGCAGGCGATGATCATTCGGTCGCCATGTCAGGATCAATTTTCCGGCAACCGCATACACCGTCGCCATCAGGAGCGCAACGGTCCCGATCCAGTCGCTCCAGGACTCCAGCGTGAGGACGCGAATCGCGATGAAACCCAGAATCCCGTTGACCACGAAGCGTCCGAGATCTTCGTAATCGGCCGTCCGATTTTGAGATCGAGCCACCACCAGGCATTGAGCGAAATACAGAACAAACATCACGACCTGAAATCCCAGCGCCCACGCAAACTTCTCAGGATGATAATTGCCGTCGTACCACATCCAGAACAAAAACTGTGTTCCGCCAAATGCCACCGACCCGACAGCTCTCCATCGCTGGACACACAAGGCGACGACAACGCCGAAATTCAATGCCGCCAGATACGTAAAGAACGAAGCGTAAGTATCGTGATCGGCCTGCATTAACAACGGTGTCATCAGCCCGCCGATGACGGAAACCAGGCCGATCACGGCCGAACGGCATAACACCGCCACGATCATGGATTCCAGAATCAGGATTGCCAGGAAGATTCCCGCATGTTGCTGAGACAGCAAGTTGTAAAAACCAAATGCGGAATATGTCGCCAGGTAGATAACAACGATCCCTGTCGATATCAGCATATTCGAAAAACGTCGCCAGCCAGCCAAAAGATATCGACAGCCTGCGATCACCAGGCCAGCTCCCACCAGTTCGCCTATTGCCACTCGACCAACAGGCCCGATCCAGTTGTTCTGATACGCATACCTCAGAAAGAACGTGGCGGAAAAAAGAAACAGGATCACCGCCAGCCAGCCGAACGCCTTCTGGCCGATAAACGTTTCCCAGCCGACGGGCGATGCTGAGTCGGCGGCTGGAACAATCTCTGCAGGTGCCGCCGAGGATTTCAATCTGACCGAAGCCGTGTCTTGAATTGCTCCCGGTTCCTGTACTGCTGAAGCGGGGCGTTCGACGCCCGACGCAACCGGTGTCTGTTGAGTTTTCGCCGAGCGATCCAGTTGATCTGCTGTCGGACTTTTTGCAAGTGCCGCGTTCCGCAAATATTTTTCGATACCATCCAGCCGCGTGGAAAGTTTTTTAAACTCACGAGTCTTCACAATCGCCACAATAGCCAGGATGATGGCGAGCACGGGCACAATGAGCAGGACACTGCCCACCAGCAGAATGATCAGAAACTCATCGTTGCCCATAGGACTCAATTCCGTGGTGTTTCGACGGCGACCAGTAACGCTGTAATCTGACTCAACAAGGATCGCTCGATTTCTATCAGACAGAGATTCTTTGGGCGATCATCAGGAATTGTCCCGAAATAGTTTCTCTGTTTGTTCGTCGTCACTCTTTGGCACTTGAACGTCCCGGTCGATAGCCTTGGCCGGGTTTGTTGCGCGACTGTTTTTTCGAACCCTTGCCTTTCGGCTGCGACGCATCCGCTGCGGGAATTGTGTGAACGTACTCACCGCGAACACGACTGTTGGCTTCTGATCGCCGCTTGTCCAAAGCTTCACGAGGAGGATTTGACGGGATCAGACAGTCGCAGCCCGATCCAATCAGATCCTGCCGACCGGCCTGTTCCAGCGCCTTGCGAACGTCAAAGTAATTCTCCGGCTTAAAGAACTGCATCAGCGCCCGCTGTAGTTTGCGGTCACGCAGATGCTGAGCCACATAGACGGGCTTCTTCGTGAAGGGATCAATTCCCGTGTAATACATGGCCGTCGCCACATCAAACGGTGCAGGAATAAAATCCTGCACCTGATCCGGACGGTAATGATTATGTTTCAGAAACAGCGCCAGATCGATCATCGCGTGGAGATCGCTTCCGGGGTGACTGGCGATGTAATACGGGATGATGTACTGCTTCTTTCCAGCAGCCTTCGACTCACGATCAAAGACTTCGGCGAATTTGTCAAAGTCGTCACTGGCCGGTTTGCGCATCAGATTCAGCACACCCGAATCAGAATGTTCAGGTGCCACTTTCAGGTGCCCGCCCACATGATGGCGAACGAGATCCTGCATGTATTCTGGTGATCGTCTCGCCAAATCCATACGGATTCCGCTGGCCACAAAAACTTTCTTGATCCCCGGTGTTTCCCGTGCATCTTTCATCAGCTTTACCAGCGGGCCGTGATCGGTTCCCAGCAGCTTGCAGATCGTTGGATGGACACACGACTGACGACGGCACTTCGCTTCGACTTCCGGTCGACTGCATCGCATCTCGTACATGTTCGCAGTCGGACCGCCGATGTCACTGATGACACCCTTGAACTGCGGATCTTCAGTCATTGTTTGGATCTCACCCATGACCGATTCGTGGCTGCGAGACTGAATGATGCGGCCCTGGTGCGTTGTGATCGAACAAAATGTACAACCACCGAAACAGCCACGCATGATGGTGACGGAGTCTTTAATCATTTCAAACGCCGGAATTTTCTCCGTATACGATGGATGCGGTTTCCGAGTGTAAGACAGCCCGTAGATTGAATCCATCGCTGGCTGAGAGATCGGAAAACGCGGTGGATTGCACACGACCGCCTGCCGATCATGAAACTGTACCAGGCCTTTCGCGTTATACGGGTTGGTTTCGTTGTGAATGATCTTCGTCGCTTCGGCGAAGGCCGGTTTATCGGTCGCGACCGTTTCGAAGGTCGGCAACCTCAGGTACTCTGGCGATTTTGAAGCATCGCCAAATCGCTCTTCCGATTCCTTCGCGCCCAGCACATACGCCATGCCTCGCATATCACGCAGGTCACGGACGGTTTCGCCAGCCTCCAGTCTGCGAGCGATCTCCAGAATGGTATCTTCACCCATTCCAAATCCCACAAGGTCGGGCTTCGCATCCAGCAGAATCGAACGACGTACTTTGTCGCTCCAGTAGTCGTAATGTGCCAGTCGTCGCAGCGATGCTTCAACTCCGCCCGCAATTACCGGGACACCAGGGTACGCTTCACGAGCCCGCTGACAGTAACTCAGAGTCGCTCGGTCAGGGCGAAGTCCGATGCGTCCGCCGGGCGAGTAGGCGTCGTCATTGCGGACCTTGCGATTGGCTGTGTAATGGTTGATCATGGAATCCATGTTCCCCGCGCTGATGGCGAAGAACAGTCGTGGCTTGCCGAAAGTCTTCCATGCTTCACACGTTTTCCAATCCGGCTGACTGACGATGCCGACTCGAAATCCTCCAGCCTCCAGCGTACGCCCCAGAATCGCCATGGCGAAACTGGCATGATCGATGTAGGCATCACCCGTGATGAAGACAACGTCCAGTTCGTCCCACCCGCGTTCCAGCGCTTCGGCCATGGTCATCGGCAATGGGTTGACCTGCCGCGCGTGTCGTTTTTGGTTTAGCAAATCCGCCAATGGATCGGCATCGCTGGTGGACGTGTTTAGGATGGGAAGACTGATTTTTGTCGTAGTTGTCATGCGGCGAATGATACCACCGGACATCCAGCATCACCAGGCGTGACTGCACGTGTTCCGGAGAATATTCAGTCAGAATAGCGGCCGGAGGTTCGCAAACAACCTCCCCCCAAGCGGAGCTTTTGGGGGAGGTCGGACGAGCGAAGCAAAGTCCGGGATGGGGGCTTGCACGGAGTTCGAACACTATTCCGGAATTCACCACTCGCGGCTGCCCTCCCCCCGGACCATCACTTCGCTCGGCCCGACCCTTCCCTGCCTTCGGCGGGAGGGGTTGTGAAATACCACTCCTATCCATCGAGTGATCACTGGTCTCTCGGTCTGAACGCATCCGCTACCAAAAGTCTCTGCGTTTGAAGACGCCGTACGATGTTTCATCACTTGGCGAACAACCGACGTTGCAAGAGCTGGATACCTTTGTAAACTCATTCCAGTTTTGGTGCGGTCACAGACGATTTCCGTTTTATCGCTGCCATTTGACTCGTTGCTTATATTGTTACGCCTGAATACAAACAGCATCAATGCTTCGCCGTGACGTTCGCAAAAAATGCAGTATGATCATGGATCTACCTCTTCGAGGACAGTCCCTGTGTGTTTGGTTGGCGGCAGAACCAGTCGTTGAGATTTGGATTAATTGGTGTATTCGACACGACATCAACGATTTATCAAATACATTCATCGTATGCTTTTGGCGGTGGTACTCAGGCGATGCCACAGATGCTGAGTTTGAAAGTTCCGCGCAGGAATTCGCGTTACTCCTTCCTGAAGATATTCGTGAATTGAAGGATCCTGCAGGCTGTATGGCTGGTGTGGCGTTGCATGATGTTGCCATGATTGCACTCGACAAGTGCGAGGATATGCACTACGACATACTCATCCTTGCCGTTGAATATGCCGCTGCTGCGGCAACCGGAAATATAAAATACTCTGCTATTAGCGATCCCGGCCCTGCTACGGCTGCCGAACAGTCGTTCTTTCGCGTGTGGTGGCAGCGGTGTCAGGAGCAGATCCCGCAACTTAACGAAATGTAGATACAAAACGGCATGACAAGAAAGGCTTTGACTCCGCGAGTGCAGACGAACAGCGTGGAGTCGCGACCGGGTTGAGCGGTGGAGCCTGCGGCGATGTGGAGTTCGTAGTTCCGGCATTAGCCGGTCTTTGGTGGCAATAGGAATAAGCCTAAACACGGAAGTACGGTCGCACACTCACTTCGATTTTGCAGCAATTGAATAGGAGATTGGTGCATATGAGCAATCAACACGACAAGGCGCAACACGTTCGTAGTTCCGCCTTCAGGCGGCCCGAAACTTGCGTTCCAGCGTCCCAGCAGGCAACGCAGGTTCGAAAGCCAGGAACCGAGGAAAGCCGCCTGAAGGCGGAACTACAAACGGGGATGTACAAATATCGAAAATGGACCCCGGAGCAACGGGCCGCCGCCCTGGAAGAGCGACAGACACGCCGATATCCACTTCATAGCCCACCGCACCTTTCGGAACCCGGACGTTTCCGAATCATCACCGGAACATGTTACGAACACGCTCACTTTCTCGACAGTCCTGAGCGCCTTGCATGGTTTGAAACTGAGCTGCTGAATCACATCAAAGAACAATCCATTCCATGCGCCGCATGGGTCGTTTTGTCCAATCACTACCATTTGCTATTGAAGATCGACGACATCAAGGCATTCACACGAAAGCAAGGGGTACTTCATGGACGTACCTCGTTTGAAATGAACCGCCAGGACAACACTCGCAAGCGGAAAGTCTGGTATCGCTGTCAGGATCGCTGCATGCGCAGCGAGGCGCATTACTATACAACCATCAATTACATTCACAACAATCCCGTGAAACACGGCCACGTTGAGAAATGGGGTGAATGGGCATACTCGAGTTTTCACCACTATTTGGAACACAAAGGAAGAGCTTGGCTCGTTGATCTGTGGCGCGAATATCCCGTCCTGAATTACGGTGATAAATGGGATGTCTAATCCGTTCGTAGTACCGCCTTCAGGCGACTGTGGCCTCGCGCACGGCATTCAGGAAAGCCGCCTAAACGCGGAACTACGAACGTTGTACGCAATTTTTTTGTTACTTCACACGCGGCGCAAAACACAAAGCGTTGATCGGGCGACGATGAGTGCTTGTCTTCAGATTGCAATCTTTCATGGGCATGACCAATCAGTGGCGAAAGGAATCCGGAACACGTCTGGAAGGAACACGCGACCTGGATCGTTCCAAAGTTCAGGCTCCGTGCATTGTTAAACTTCCAAACGGGGGATTTCGACTCTACTACACAGCAGTGGGGCCAGCGAAACCGTTTCCTGCGTGTCAGGGATATATTCTCAGCGCGATCTCGGAAGACGGATTGGTCTTCATTCCAGAGCCCGGTATTCGGCTGTCGCCGCAGCCGAGGATACCTCACCTTTCACTACGCGTGATCGCGCCGACGTTGACGCAGTTAAAGTACGGGCACTGGAGGATGTATTTTGAATCGCGGGGACCAGCGAATCAGCCGACGGTTATCTGCAGCGCGGTTTCTTCAGACATGCTGAATTGGGAACTGGAAGAAGGTATCCGCCTGCAAAACCCTGGTGGCATCGGCGGGCCGCGATATCTGAGTCTGCCGGATGGTCGTGGTCGGCTCTATTGCTTCGCTTCGGAGTTTGGCCCCGGCGGCGTGGAGAGTGGCCAACGGATTTCTACAAGCGTGATCAGCGCCGTCACGTCCGACGGACTAAACTTTGACTTCGAGCCAGGATTTCGCTTGAGAGACCGGCAGACGGAATTCGATTCCGCAGGCATCACGGCTGCGGAAGTCATTCCACCAAGTGACTGCGGAGACGGCTGGACGATGTTTTATTCCGCGTGGCAGGACGTGCCGCCTGGAACTAAGGTTCCGTTGCATCCGAGTCAGGACGCCCATGCGGTGGCCACGGGCAAGAGTGACAACTTTGCGGCAGCATCGATCGCATCGGACATGTCAGGATACCGTTCCCGGATTTTTGTAGCGTACTCGAAGGATGGTCTCATGTGGCAAAGAGACTGCTGCGTCATCGAAGGTCTGGGATATGGAGTCGATGGACTGGATGCCGTACATGCCGAGGACATGTGTCTGATAAAACTTGCCAACGGAACCTTTCGGATGTATTACGCCGCCTGTGACAAGGACGGAATCTGGCGAATTGCCAGTGCTGTTACGAACATGGAAGAATAGGGTCAGAAACGACGATTGCGAAGCTCGCATCGATCCATTTGGCTACTGGTTTCTGACGTCTGGTTCAAGGGCGAACAGCCGAACCGCATTGTGTCTGAGAATTTTCCGTTTCACGTCATCTGACAGATCAGCATGTTCGATGCGGGCTTTTTGCATTGCAGTGTGGTAGAGCGGGGTATCTGTACCGAACAGCACGCGATCGGCACCGATTTCTCGAACGGCCCATTCGATCAGACCCGGTGTAATCGATCGGGCGCTTGACGTGTCAGCGAAGACGTTGCCGTGCCGGGCCTGCTGAATCGCGCGGACCTGATGAGTGGCGTCACCGTCCCAGCCGCAACCGATGTGAGCGAGTATCAATCGGACCTCTGGAAACTCGTTAACCCACGGGACAAAATCGGCGGCCAGGCTGTTTTTCTCGCTGCTGTGCGTGAGTATAATCGCGTGATGACGAGCGGCGAATTCGAAGATCGGCTGGGCATGGTCGCGAATCACATAACCATGCTCTTCAGGATGAATTTTAATGCCAACGCATTGTGCCTGAGTGAGCATTTCCGCAGCCTGGGAGTACGTCTCCGGACGCAGTGGGTCGATGACAACGTATTGTCTGAGGCCCGGTGTTTCCGCGACGACGCGAGCCGCTTCAAGATTCCCAGCGACCGCATCACCGTGGAATCGCGGCAACAAAGCCGTGAGTGGCGAGACGATGGTCAGCCCAATATTCACCGCATTCGCGCGACGCACCACTTCGGCGGCATCAGCGGAATAGAAACCGTCCAGAAGGTCATCGCCGCTGCTGCCGGTATACCTTCCATAGTGTCCATGAACGTCAATTGCTTGTATTGAATGCATTGCGGTCATGTAGTTTTTTCCGGCTGCGGCACCCATTCGGGGAGACGTTCGCGAAGCAGGCGGACGAAGGCGTGGAACTCATCATCACTGGAACCGACGTACGGAGGCAGCAGCCGAAGCGGGAACTCAGGATCGTACATCTTTTCGAACAGCTTATCGTATGAGCCGTCAATTCGTCCTGCTGGAACTGCCTCAAACAGAGTTTGAAGGACAATGTCAATCTCACTGTTGATTGCCACCATTGTGGCGACGTCACGGCGGCGGCCTGCTTCCCAAAGTGCTTTCAGTTTTGGCCAGTTCATGACAAACGACGCCAGGATGCTGCATTCGCCAAACATCGATCCGTACACATAGCCCGTTTCTGAAAGAAAATGCTGCAACTGTGGCGCGTCTTCAAGAAGACTGCGAAGGTGCGATTGCGAGTCGCCACAGTTTTTCGTTGCGACCAGATTCGGATGAATCGCTGCGAGTCGACCGTATTCCTTACCCGTCACCATTCGCTTGGTTCGTGGCAGATTGTAGTGCATGAATTGACACTCCGAAAAACGGCCGCACACGCCGTCAAAGAAGTTAAACAGTTCGCGTTCATCCAATGCGGCCCAGCTTGGCAATGAGATTTGAAACTGCTGCACCCCTTTTTCGCGGCTGCGCTCGACTCGCTCGCAAATTGTGCCAAGTGACAAACCAATCACGCCAACCATCGGCCTGGCATCTCCCTGCTGCATCTCATCGAAAAACACTGACACGATCTGATCGAACTGTCGATCCGTCACGGCATAGCCTTCACCTGCCGTACCAAAGACGTACAAGTGTTTCGTTCCGTGAGATAACGTCGTTCGTACTCCACGTCGAAAAATCGCTTCGGCAAACTGCCCGTCCGCGTCCCACGGAATACAGCAAGTCGCCATAATGGCGGATGGATATCGTTTCATGTCAGAGTTTATTCTCGTAAAACCAAAAGTCCGACAGGGTTTTAGACTGAAGGCGATGAACCAGGGGATTAACGCGGTACAGGCTCACGAGGGAGTACCAACATTGTTAACAGTGCTGCCACCAACAGGATTCCCAACGCTGTGACGAAACTAACTCTCAGCCCGAAGTTATCCGAAATGGCTCCGTAGATCAGAGGCATTAAACTGACAGTCACCAGCATGACATTTGTGTACGCCGTGTTCTCGCGGATGCGTTCGGGGGCTGAACAGCCAACAATGTAGTTCAGATAGTAGACGTAGTACAATTCGCCGGCACCCAGAAGTCCAAAGCTAAACAGATACCATTTGCCAGGCACGACCAGAGCCCAGACAACTCCCGCGATGCACATCAGCGTCGTAGCAAGAGCCGGTGTTTTGGCGTTGTACCTGACTGCCATCCAGCCCAGCACGAATCCGAACAGGCTCTTGCAACCGAATCGGAGAGCAAGCTGAGTTCCTGTGTAAGATTCCGGAAGTTCTCCGGTGGCATCGCGAACATACAATGCCAGGTTGTTGAGGATCATATTGCCTCCGGCACTGGTCAGCAGAAATCCAACAACGGCGATGATGATGAGTCGATTTGTGAAGTACTGCCGCAGTCCCAGCAGAATCCCCGCCAGACTCGTACCGGGCTCGCTGGAGCTTGCTTTTGGTATTTGTGCGAGAAACACATTTGCCAGTGAGACACCCATCGCCGGCGCGGTCACTCCAAACAGTACAACGTAGCTCCACGGTTTTTCCAGCGGTGTCATATGAATCAGGTCAAGAAAGTTGCCGTTGAGGATCAGTTGCGATGCGCACGATCCCAGCACTGCGAATACAGGCCCCACGCCAAAAGTGATCCCGAGCGTCCAGCCACGTCGGGCGGGAGACATGCCGCGACCAATCAGCTCCCACAGACACATCGTGGCGACACCATTCGTCACCCCAATGACTCCGGCATGCGTAATGATTCCGATTGCCAGCCATTGTGGTGCCGTGAAAAACAGAACGGCAGCGATCACTCCAGAGATGCCTTTGCAGGCATAATTGATGACAAGCATTCTTCGCAGATGACGGGTCGATGGCCACATCCAGACGATCAGAACCGACAGCATCGACGTCCACATGTAAACGGATTCCGGCAGGTTGGAAACCGTGTCGCTGAAGCCAAGTGAAGAAAGTATTGCGGCATGCAGAACGCCGACATAAAAGACAGGAGCAACAAAGTACCCGATCGAGTTGTTCAGAATGAACACCAGACTGTTACGCCGCTGCGCATGGTCGGAAAACTGTGTCGTTGGTGTGCGATCGGCCGACATTGGTTGTTGTGACGGGTCGTCGTCAATCTGTTTCAACGGACGCTTCCCTGAATACGCGAACAACGATCATTCTTGAGTACCTTCGTTCTTCCACCATCTAAGTTCGTTTGCACCACGCTCGGCTGCAGCGACGATATCCAGGCGTCCGTCTTGATTGAGGTCCGCCAGAATCACCGTCACGGCATTTGGCCAGTTTTCTTTGATAAGATGGTGTTTCCAGCCTTGCGTCGGATCACCGGTATTCTCGAACCACCCAATTCGCCCTTGAGGACTCCAGCCGGTTGCGACAACATCCTTGTCTCCATCTCCGTCGAGGTCTTCAGCGACAGCTTCGAATCCCTGGGGAAAGCCGGACGCAATCTGGTGTTTTCGCCATTCTGACCCATTTCCCGGTTGACCGAAGTTTTCGTACCACGCCACCTGGTGAGACTCCGGCGAATCGTTTCCGACTCCCGCTGCGATCCCGAAGGCCATGACGATGTCCAGATCGCCATCGTCGTCGAGATCTACAGGATGACCATGGGCTGGTGCCAGAGTTTCCGTATCGACTACTGTTTTCGCCCATGGCTTTGACGCTGGTTGTCCCGAATTCGCGTACCACATGAGTTGATTCCCCGTGCGAGATGTCCCAAGCACGTCCGGGTAACCGTCACGGTTGAAATCCGCCACGGCGATCGTTCGAGTTTCACCAACCATGGAATCGATCTCATGCCGCACCCAGACCTCGGTGCCAACAGAGTGACCAGGATTCTCGAACCAGTCGAACCGATTTCCATGCCGCCAGCTTGACGCAGCCACATCCAGGTCACCGTCAGCGTCAAGGTCCGCCAGCGCCACGTCATAAGATCCAGGAACGTCACCCGCCGCACAGATGCGGTTCAGCTTCCACGGCTGGGTCAGGAATTCGGCACCGGGGTTTTCGAACCAACGGATATCCCATTTCAGATTATCGACAATCACAACATCCGGGTGCCCGTCGCCGTTGATATCTCCGATCGCATGCCGCTCCAGTCGCACCGGCTGATTGTCTTCGATGGAATACTTCTGAATGAACGAATGCTCAAAATGACCATTGCCGTCGTTGCGAAGCAGATACAGATTACTATTCGGCTCAGCATCCGAGCTCGTCAGATCAAGATCACCATCCCCGTCCAGATCTGCGGCTGCGCAAGCATACGAATAGGTATAGTTTCCGAGCAGCCGTTGTTCAGTGAATCGTAGTGGTCCGGATTGAATCGTCATTGCTGCTTCCTGCTGAGCGGACGGCTGACCATCAGGGATCAGAAGCGCCGAGAGGACCTGAGCGTAGACGCGATGGCCGAAGTCATTCGGATGATTGACTCCATTCCCCGTCTGATCCCAATCCTTCTTCAACGCAAGGAAACCTGTCCAGATCGATGTCAGATCCGCCAATGCCACACCGGGCTTGGAAAGACTGGCCAGCGCGTCGCGGTATTGTGGAAACAGCGGTTGTTGCAGACGCGTCCAGTCCGCGTTTCCGAGCATTGACGCGACCAGGATGAACTCAACGTCCGGCAAACGATCCCGAATTTTCTCCATGACGGCTTCTGTATTCTGACGATACTCGGCTGCAGGCCGCCCGGCGGAGTCATTCATTCCAAACGCAATGATCACAAGGTCGGGCTTTGATTCCACGACCTGATCAATAGCGTTGAGGACCCAGGCTGTATCGGTGCCCCCGACAGAAGGATTCGCCATTGTGACCTGGCCTTGAAAACGTTCTGCCAGGTTGCGACGCAACAGTTCCGGATATGCCGGCTGAAACGGAACGCCTTCCGCCCAGCCCGATGCATTGCAACCCGCCGAAATGCTGTCTCCCACCACCACAATCGATACGGGCTTCCTGCTCAGCAGCCTGTCGATCGTTCGAGGAAGTGATGCACGATCGAATTTCGGAACCTCGCCGTCCCACAAATCTGGCGCATGTGAGTATGTGACACAGACCTGCATCTCTGCATATTCGAGCCTTGAACCAAAGAAGATTTCGCCATTGCCGTCGCGGTGAGTCAGTTCATACTTCTGTGACTTCGCTGGTCGCCGCAATTCCTGAGTCGTCCGTGACGGGATTCGAGAATCAGACGGAAGAATGATTTCTCGTGACTCACGGTTCCAGAGAAAGTCTCGACCTGCCTCATACGTGACAGTACCCGATGAATTGTGAATCACCGGCACGTCAAGAATTGGAAACAGAACAGATGCGTGACTTTCTCCGGTGGTTTCATCTCTGATGAACAGCACCGACTCTCCCTGCATCACTGTTCCCTGCCAAAACGGACGCAGGAGATCGGCTTTGTATTTCCATTCCGGCGGTGCCTTTTCTTCCGACTTTTCTTCCGCCGTAACAAAACATGGTCCCGAGAAAACAGCAAGACAAAGTACGAAGAGCACGATTCGGTGATTCATCAGAATTCCTGCGTCGGAGAGGCTTTCGGTTTCAGCCAAACAGTTCCACCAGTGGCTGACCACCTTCCATCACGGAAACGGGCCGACCGAACGCATCGTGAATTCGATCTTCGGGCGAAATCCCGAGTGCGTGGAAAACGGTAGCGGACAGTATCTCCGGACTGACCGGATGATCGGCTGGATAAGCGGCATCCATGTCGGAGTTTCCGTAAGTGATTCCGCCGCGAATTCCGGCCCCGGCAAGGACGGCAGGAAAGCAATGACTCCAGTGTCCGCGGCCCCATTGAGCGTTCGCACCACGCGGAGTCCGTCCCATTTCGCCCAGACAAACGACCAGTGTTTCGTCGAGTAATCCCCGGTCGCTCATGTCGGTCAGCAGAGCCGACAGAGTCTGATCAAGGCCTGGCAACAAATGCTTTCCCACATCGTGAGATCCCGTGTGGCTGTCCCAACTGGATCCGTCCGGACAATCCCACAGCACAGTCACGAATCGGGCACCAGCTTCCAGCATCCGACGTCCCATCAGAGCAGACTGACCAAAGAGATGTCGTCCATAGCGATCACGAAGTTCCGGAGACTCGTGACGAATATCAAACGCCGCGCGCATCTTCTCGGATGTCACCAGTTCCACGGCTCGTGCGCGGACTCGATCGTATTCCTGAGTCGCTCTGGCACGGTCGAGTTGGTGGCGCACTGTGTCAAACTGTTCCAGCAGGCTCACGCGCCGAGTCGTTCGTTCGACAGACAGATCAGCCTGCGGATCGAGTCCCTGAATGCGGAAGTCGAGTTCGGTATCAACACAGTCGCGGAAGTATGGATTGTCGTCTTTGCCGCGTTTGTCAATCTTCGTTGCCAGCGGGTTGAACGCACGGCCAAGCCAACCGGCATATTGTCCCGATCGGTCATAGCCCTGAATGTGCCCGAGCGGATTAGGGAGATAGATGTAACTCGGAAAATCTCGCCGCAACTCTGCAGGCTTCCCTGCATCCGCTCGCTGATCAAGATACTCGACGACCGAGCCCATCGCGGGCCAGTCCTTTTCCGTGGCATCGACCATTGCTGCCCCTCTTGGAGCTGGCGGCAGTGGATGTCCCGTCTGGATGTAATGGCATGCGTTGTGGTCATTGTGTGGATGCGTCAGCGTGCGAATCACAGCAAACTTGTCAGACATCGCTGCCAATTTCGGCAACTTTTCACAGATCCTCAGACCCGGAGTACGGGACGCAATCGGCTGATAAGGCCCTCGAATGCCCGACGCAGCGTCCGGCTTCATGTCGAAGGTTTCAAGCTGACTTGGCCCGCCAAACAGGAACAGAAACATCACCGACTTGGCCCGCGGCATGACGAGCGACCCGGCATCTTCTGCAGCAAACAACGAGGTTAAGCTTGTCCCGAGCAACCCTGCACCGCCAGCGTGCAGCAAATCGCGACGCGATAACCCATTGCAGAGGTATCGCGGCTTACCGTGAATCGTGAGCATGTTTCCAGCTCCTGCGAGAAAGTCGGATAACAGCATTCAGCCAGTTGCGAATCCCTGGTTGCCGCTCGAAACAGCTTAACTCCCGAAACGCCAGCCGACAACTGAGATCCGGTTTCCGGGTCGCTTTCATCAGGTTTTACACTTTCGCTGTCACCTCATCCAACTACACGACTTCGAACGATTGCGTGCCAAATGGTTTCCCATTGATCTGCAGCGTCACTCGATGTGTACCGGGATACAGCGTGTACGTTGTCGCGTCCGCTTTCAATACATGGCGTTTACTGACGACTACTGTTTCGCCTTTTGAGATGCTTATCTGCTTTAGTTTGTGAACCCTGGGCGACAGCTTGCCGTTTGCCTTTACGAAGTCGATGACATAATCAACCATCAGCGTTTCATTGCGCATTGCGGTTACAGAGAATGCAAAATCAAGCGCCTGCCCTGGACGAATACAAGACGATTTCAGGGTGAATTGCGTGATTTTGATTTGCGGCTTCGAACTGTATCCAAGAAACGTCAGTGCCTCCGCGTTACCCTGTTTGATCAGCGTACGCAGGGCGTGTTTGCTCATCCACAGGAGTTCTGATGGATCCTGGGTGCCCTGGAGCTTCCATCGTTTCAATGCGCTGAAGACGAGCACTGGGTGCGTTTTGGAAATATCGTTCAGGTGATTGGAGACCGAGCGAGTGACGTAACGCGTCGAGTCGGCCTGAAGCTGGTCGAGGAACGATATTGGCGTTTCCACGTCGATCGACAAGCGACCGGACCAGGGCAGCGCTGGGCGAGTTGCTTCACTGACAATTCTCCGTACGTGGTAGTTCGGATGGGTGGCCCATTGTCTTAATGCCGCCAGCGTCTCCTGGGGATGCGTGTTGATGAATCTCCGGATCGCATCTTCCATCGAGAAACGCTGCGTAATCTCCTTGAGTGTCGCCAGTGACTGCTTGAGGTGTTTTTTTGCGAGGCCGTTGCGAACGACGAATTCGCCAAGCGGAGCAAGAATAAAATCCCCAAAATCATCGTCAGTCTTCGTGGGGTCCAACGGCGGGGGAAGCGCCACGGAGATTTGCTTTGCGGCAACTCGAAAGTCGGACGCAAGGTATTTTTCCAGTGTGCTCGCGATATGAACAATGCGTTCCTTCAGCTCAAGCTTCGGCAAAAGCGTCATAGTCTCACGGACAAAAGCTGATGTCTCAAAGCGATCGTCAGCGGCGCTGAACAAATCTGCGAGATATTCCACTCGTGCTTTATTGAACAAGTGATCTTTGAGACTGAATCGTGCGTTTGTGTTTGACTTTGCCATGCATCTGGACTCGTGTTGACAGTTTGCAGGAACCACATTTCGCAGCGTAGCGCCGAGCGGTTTATGACTGCTCGAAGCCTAACGCCGATATCGCTACAATGGTCAGGCAATCGCGCAGAACCGAATATCCGGCGTAAATCACAGAAATCGTCCGAACAATAGCACAGGTATGAAAGCAGTGACAATGAGGGTCGTTCAATTTGAAATTCCTGGTCATGGCCGACGAGTTGGCGTTGTGGATGGTGGTCGTGTTTGTGATCTGACATCAGTCCACTCGGACTGGCTTCGAACAATTGACGTATTCTATGCGGCGGAGAAATCAAATCAGCGGTTCCGCGACTTGCTCGCCAACGCCGCCCGGCAATCCGGCATCCAGACATTTGACTATGGGACACTTCTGAACAACGAACCTGGTGGCGACGTTCCATTTCTGCATCCTGCGGTAGATGCTGCCGACCTGCATCGCGTCATCATCACGGGAACGGGGCTCACTCATCTAGGTAGCATGCAATCTCGTAACAAAATGCATGCTGCTGACTCGGAGATTCAATCGGGAATGACCGATTCCGCAAAGATGTTCGCCATGGGCATTCAGGGTGGCAAGCCTCCGGTTGGCGAACGCGGCGTATCGCCCGAATGGTTTTACAAAGGCAGCGGCTACAACCTCCGAGGACATCGCTGGTCACTGGAGTTGCCAGGATTCGCCAGCGATGGCGGTGAAGAGGCTGAGCTTGTGGGTTGTTATGTTATCGATTCGAAAGGAACGCCGCGGAGACTGGGTTTCGCGTTAGGTAACGAGTGGTCGGACCACGCGACAGAACGTATCAATTACCTGTACCTGGCACCTTCCAAGCTGCGGCAGTGTGCGGTTGGACCGGAATTGATGGTCGATTTTGATTTTCAGGAACTGAAACTCCACTGTTGTGTTTTTCGTGGCGGGCAAACAATCTATGACAGCGGTGAACTGTTGACTGGTGAGCAGCATATGTGTCATTCGCTGGCGAACTGCGAGGATCACCACTTCAAGTATCCGCAGAATCGCATATCAGGCGACGTCCATTTGCATTTTTTCGGAACAAGTAAACTAAGTTTCGGCCACCGCGAATGGAAGTACAGCGATGGTGATGAAATTCATATAATTCCCGACTCCGGCGCGTCACTGATCAACCGGGTCAAGGCTGTGCCGGAAAGCAGCAAAACGGTTTCTGTTCAACCTGCGTGACAGTCAGATCAGCGATCAGACGTGCGCTATCAACCTCCCCCACGCAGAGCGTCTGGGGGAGGTCGGACGAGCGACGCGATGTCCGGGAGGGGGGCTTGCACTGTGGTATACGGTGAACGTAACCTACAGACAACATCAAGAAGATTTCGTCGAGCAATGGCCGTTGCGGCACTACGCTCCATATATTCACGCCCGACGTCGAATCCGAAACGAATCCAGAATTCACAACTCGCGGCGGCCCTCCCCCGGACCCTCACTTCGCTCGGCCCGACCCCTCCCTGCCTTCGGCGCGCGGGGTTGTGAAAGGCGGCAGTCAATGATCGATCCATCATATTGAAGGATGCAGATCTGCGTATGTAGTCCGACCTGTCTCAGGTCGGATTCCTTTGCCGGGGCCAGGTTATAAGCGGATGCATTTCTGCCGCTCGCCTTACAGAGTGCCACAAAAGTTCCAGAAAAAAAGAAAACGGCAAGCAGAAAATCCACGCGAAGAACTCATACTATTCACAACCTATGACTAACTATTCCGTCCAGATTGCCAATCTGGTCAGCATAGCCTGCTGTTTGAGATCCCAGTCAGAATGTATGCTTGCTGCGATTCCTTGAATGCTATTTCCTGTCATTTTTCATCAGCATCCACCTTCGAGCCAGTGGGAACCTCTTCCAATGGCCCGGTTGCCTGGTATCGTGCTTTGGGCGTGGTATCGTCCGGTACATTTGCCGTCAGGAGTTGTCGTCTCGATACCTCCAGAAGTGTTGACGGCATTTCCAGCAGGCTTCCCAATATCGCTGGGTGACGTCCTGGCCGCAGCGGGCGTTCTTCCGCAGCAGTTTCAGGCGGTTTCGATGTTCGGCAGTGAATGGCATTCGGCCGCACTGTTTGCGTCAGTGGTCAATCACCCGATCCCCAGTGTGCCGACTGGATGTCCACCGGAAATCGCAATTGCCGTCGCCGAACAACATATGTTGATGCCATTGATGCCAGCCATGCCGATGTATCATCCTGGGGGCAACGCATCGGTCGATATGCACGCATTCGCCGGACAGTCTGCCTTTCCTGCAGTGCAGTCGGAAGAATTCGGCCAGTACATTGATGACGACGAATTCGACGACGACGAGACAGCGTTGACTGATGACATGATGTATCACAGGATTGAAGCATCGTGGAAATCCGCTCGTCAGATTGAGCGTCAGATGACAGGCCTGCGTCAGAAACTCAGTACCATGCAGGCTGCTCTCGGAAAGCTTGACCGGGAACTCCTGCCGGAAGAACGACTGGCTTCAGATCGAGAAGACCGGGACGAATGGTCCGACGTTCGTCGCTGGATACGGGAACTTCAGACGAAGTGCCATCGGGAAATCAAATCCTTTGACATTGGCATGACCAGCGGTGCCGGCGGCCGCAGGCGTCTTGAAGAAATTTATCTGACGCTGATCGAACCTCGTGTTACTTCCGGTCAACTGGCGATATATCGGGCAGAATTCGATCAATTTCGCAAAGACATGGTGTCATTACAACGCGCCATGGTGACCGCACTGCAGGCCGCGTCCCAGAATGGAACTCAGCGAGCTTCGCGAATTCTTGGCAAGATCGCTGGAAAGATCCGCGAAATGCGAGTCCGAAATCGCGAACCGCTCGGAGGAACGAATATTGACAGATCGGTGCGAAGAAAAAGTTAAAATCTGTATTGGCAAAGATCATGGAACAGAATCCCTACGAAGTCCTGAACGTCGATCCCGCACCATTGGGCGATGCAGAAAAGTCGCCGAGCTGGTTCTCCATTGAAGGTGACCTGTTGGTCTGCGGCAGATTTTTAATACTGCCCGAAATCTGCGTCTTCACAGGTGCCACTGAAGATCTTGTGGTTCGCAATGTTGACATCCAGTATTCATTTTTTCGACTGGTAATCATTCGCCGTCAATGCCGGATTCAGTATTGCCTGACCTGGGCAGAAGACTGGAAGAGACGTCGTATTTCCTATGTCACGACAGGAGGCATTGTCCTCGGATTCGTGCTGATGATTGCCAGCATACCAACGGAAATGATTGTCCTTGTCGCGATTGGAGCGATCCTGTCCCTGTTCTCGGGCGTCGTGAAGTTGATTCTGAATCCGTTTATTGGATTGAACCTCTGTATCGCAAGATTTGAAGCCCCGGGGACATACAAGATCCGCGGCTTCTCCGTGCCTTTTCTGGCAACACTTGCAGCAACAGTAAGGTCGCTCGATCCATAAGTGAGCTGCAAGGCGATAGCAGTCGGTGATTGACGTCGTGAAATTCCGACGATCAGCATCGCATCGATTTCGTTGCGGAGCAGGCATTTTGCCTGCCTTTTCGCCGGCAATGTTCTCCTATTGCTACTGCCGGTACTGGCTGACTAAGCGAGGGGAGTCCAGTGTTGGTGTCTGGTCAAGGCTGCGGATGGCGTTCTGGCGGTTCTGCTGGATTTGTTGAGCCTGGTTGTTGTAGAAGTCAGAGAACTGCACGATCGCGGGACCCAGCAGAAACAGGAATACCGACGGCATCAGACACAACGCGACCGGAAACAACAATTTGAATGACGCCAGATTCGCCCGCGAATCGGCGCGTTCTTTTAACGAACTGCGAAACCCATCACTGTACTCGGTCAGCGATCGCGAAATGCTGGTGCCGGTCACTTCTGACTGGATCAGCAAAGATGTGAAGGAACTCACTTCAGGGGAATCAATGCGCTGCGAAAAATTGCGGAGTGCCTGCGGCATATTGCCGACTTCTGCCTGATGATGCACGAGCGTCAGTTCTTCCGCAAGTGCCGGATGAACTTTGGTGATTTCACGGCTGATGCGTTTCAGCGACTGGGGAACGGTCAGACCCTGGCTGACTCCCATGTTCATCATGTCCAGCACATCCGGCAATCCACGTTCGATATCCATCCTGCGATCCGACGCTTTGAATGACACAACAAGTGGCGGAAGCGCCCATGCAAGCAATGGAGCAATCACCAGCATCGCAATCAGCCAGGGTTCTGCGGAAGGCGGGAGCGTGATCAGAAAATAGCCGATGAGTACGACCGATAAAAACGCAAGCGTAAATCGAATCGCGGTCAGATTGATCCATGCCGTGCGTGATGTATATCCGGCACCAACGAGGATTTTTCGCTGTACTTCACGGCGGGCTGCTGTTTCCGGAAGAAGCTGAGCAATTGCAGGAGTGATGCTTCCAAACAGCATCTGATCTTCACGCAGCGGAAGATCTTCCGGCACGATGGGATTGAGTACGCTGCTGTTGTCCGAAAGAATGCCTCGGAAGTCAGAAAACAAACGCCGATCATTCCATGTCGATGCGCGATTGGTGTCCGGAGCGGGCGCACTCCCCTGCACTGCCGAGTTCATCGCGGAGTTCATCGTGGCACTCGCCATCGGTACGACATGCTTGACCGTCTTTGGAGTTGCGTGCAAAACAGATGGGACTGACTGCTGCGCGTTGTTGACGTCTGGCTTTGCGGTTTGAGTGACAGGCTTTGCGTTGTAGATGACTGGCGGCGCGAGGTCACTGTCCGCAGTCTGTGCGAGTTTCAGCAAACCGGACTGCACTTTTTCCGCATCATTCCGTTTCGGTGACGAACTGAGATCCGGGCGTGGACGAGTCTGCTGAAACAGGCTAAGCCGTTTTTTGTCATCAGGAAAAAGCAGCTTCTTAAGACCAAGACCAATCGCCAGGACCGCAGCCGCTGCTAGAAACCAGGTGAAATACATAAAGCCTCCGGCATCAAAAACGCGAACTTCGCGCGAGAATTCTGTACACAAAGAAACCACCGGTCAAAAGACCTGAGATGCCCCACCACAACGACTTTCGTCCCCACGATGATTCCGTCAGTTGCGTCAGATAGTTGGGATTCCACGCTGTATAAATCACCATCACAATAAACGGGATCAGAATCATCATGGTCGCTCCCCAGCGACTGGCCACCGTCGCAGCTCGTTGTCGAGCCACGAAATGCAGTCGATCGCGGACGGCCGTTGCCAGGCGTTCAAGCACCACAATCAAATCGCCACCTGTGTCCTGATTGAGGGACAAGGCCGATGAGAAGATCGTCAGCGTCGAAACGCCCGTCCGGTCAGCAAGATCACGGACAGAACTCGCGACATCCAGACCCATTTCCATACGCCTGGCGCTGACTTTGAGTTCGTCGCCCAGCGGCGCGGGTGTGTCACTCGCCACCAGCATCAACGACTGCTCAAGATTTCGTCCGGCTCGCGCGCTGCGGGCCAGTTCTTCCGCCATGCCGGACAGTTGATTCATAATGGCCGTCTGACGCCGGGTTCGCAGATAGATCGCAAGCCCGATCGGCAGCAGCAGCCCCGCAACACCAAAGAACGACGCTGGAATGATCTGGTGAGTCAGGACCAACATAATTCCACCTGATCCAAACGCTGACAGAACGCACAGCCCCAGCCAGACCAACGGTGCCGTCTGAATTCCCGATTGCATCATCAAGCGATCGAACCAGCCATTCACTGATTCGCTCATGCCATTTCCGGATCCCGTCGCGAACTGATGATTCTCGCGCAGCAGACCCGAAAACTCAGGGCGTCGTTCCAGTGTTGGCATAGCAATGTTGGGAGCGATCATGGCGTCAGATTCCGAAGTGTCTGAATACTGGTCTCGACGGTTACGACGAGAATGTTCGTGGAGCGTCGTCTATACTCACCCGGTCGTGGGTAAGATGTCCTGTTGGTTTAACATTGAAAAGTCTCACTCTGATCAAGCGACATTTAATCCCTCGTCGATTTCAGTTCGCGTGCTTCAAACAATGGTCGATACTGTTCGATGTTGACACCGGTGAGCGCCAATCGTCGGAGTGCGACAGGTTGGTAGCCGGTGGCAAAGAAGCTGCCAGTCGGTCGACCGTTTTTGTCTTCTCCGCTGATTCGATGTACAAAAATGTCGTCCATCCGATATTCGCCGTCTTTTATTCCGGCCACTTCTGATACGCGCGAGATACGACGTTCTCCGGTGTGCAGTCGAGTCACATGGATCACGATATCGATGGCATTGGCAATGTATTGGCGAGAAATCCGTGATGGCAGATCGACACCCGAAAGTGCGATCATCAGTTCCAGTCGGTCGAGTGTTTCCCGCGTGTCGTTGGCATGGATGGTACTCATGGATCCATCATGACCCGTGTTCATTGCCTGCAGCATATCGAGCACTTCTCCGCCACGTGCTTCACCGACGATAATTCGGTCGGGCCGCATTCGCAAAGCGTTTCGCAGCAGGTCGCGCTGAGTCACAGCACCTTTGCCTTCCAGATTTGGCAGGCGAGTCTCCAGAGCAATCACGTCGGTCTGCTGAAGACTGAGTTCAGCGGTTTCTTCAATTGTCACCACCCGCTGATTGTCGGGAATAAAACGACTCATGCAGTTCAGAAGTGTCGTTTTCCCGGCGCCGGTGCCTCCGCTGACGATCATATTCATACGACCGCGAATCGCCAGAATCAGAAAGTCGGCAATTGCCGGAGCCACAGAACCGAATTGGATCATATCTTCCATCTGCAGACGACGATTGCCGAAACGGCGAATGGAAACCGTCGGGCCGCAAAGTGCCAGCGGTGGAATCACAGCGTTGAATCGTGAGCCGTCAGGCAGACGCGCATCAACAATCGGACTGGATTCGTCAATGCGGCGACCAGCGCGACCGACAAGGCGATGAATAAACTGCATCAGGTGGTTCGCGTCTGCGAATCGAATGTTGGTCGTTTCAAGAACACCCTTGCGTTCCACCAAAACGCGATCTGGTCCGTTTACCAGGATGTCGGTCACTTCAGGATCCACCATCAGGGATTCGATGGGGCCAAAGCCGTAGATCTCATCCATGATTTCCGTGACCATCGTTTCGCGCTGTGTACTGTCGAGTCGCAGCGATTGACGAGTACACAGATAATCGGCCAGTGAACGCAACTGTCCTCGAAGTTCGTCTTCGGACAGTCCTTCTGCCTTATTGAAGTCGATCGAATCCACCATTTGATGATGCAGCGACGTCTTCAGTTTCTGAAAATCGCGGACGGTTGTATCCAGAGTTGTCGTTGCGGTGACCATGAGAGTAGCCTCGATTCAGGATGTTCGTAAATGCCATCAAAAGCAACATGACAATCAATTACACGGACGATCAATTACACAATCGTACGCTGTACAGATAACGGTTCTGTGCCGCAGTAGCCGAAGAGGAAGTCACTGCGGTTGAAGTGATCAGGACACAAGGTTGCAATCGCACACGAACCACGCCGCGTGAGTCGATTCCGGACGCCATGATCCTGGCAGCCACGGGACGATTGAGTTGTACCGTTGATTGTGCGCTGCCCTTCGCTGAAGAGTTCCGTGAATTCGCAGCACCGATATTCGAGCCACACAGGCACACGATGAAAGTTCGTCCCTGATGCGACTGCAACCACGCTGCGATCTCCGCACATTCGGTGTTGGAAAGACT
>Ga0105047_10002144_pt1 | contig 35301 bp, 29 predicted proteins | sample MAT04_FD_78384 | JGI IMG/M metagenome (GOLD analysis project Ga0105047, IMG submission 78384) | Freshwater microbial communities from Lake Fryxell liftoff mats and glacier meltwater in Antarctica - MAT-04 (megahit assembly) | ecosystem: Environmental > Aquatic > Freshwater > Ice > Liftoff... | reverse complement strand
GACCGTACGGCCGCGCGTTGGCCGTCAGTCGCGCCGCGTAGTACGTCAACGAGCGCTGCTGTTGAAGCAGGCGAGTTCAGAACTCGCATGAATACGATTGAAGCCCAACGGGGCGACCTGTCGCAAAGACGCGGCGCTGCTTCGACAAGCCTAGCAGCGTATGTTGCGTCGTCGAAGCTTTCAATCGTGTGGATGAGTGAGAACATCACCTCGTCGAATTCCGCGTCATCATTGAAAAACGCACATAGCAGCGAGATAGACGTCGGATCATTCATCGCGGCAATGTCCGCCAACGCATTTTCAAATCGGATAACGAAATCGTCGCCCCCTTCAAGGTCGATTTGCCGAAGTGCTGCTATTGCCGCGGGAAGATTCATTTCTCGAGCTGCTTGATCGAATGCGAGGTTTAGGGCGTCCCTCCCGGGACTCACGACGGGATGATGCTAGCCTGCGACCTGGCACTTCGTGCCAGGCTACCTTTGGGCGTCCCTTGCGGGACTCAATGCGCGCGATCCGATGATGACAGCTTGTTCCAGTGCGTGTGTCCGTTGCGGCTCGCACGACAAGGATCGCTCGCTGCAGGCCGCCAATTGCCGGCAAAGTGAATGGGGACCGCCTTACCCAATCAACTGTTTCATCTCGCGCACTGCGGCCTGAAAGCCGATCATGATGGCGCGGGAGACGATACTATGACCGATGTTGAGCTCGCACATGTTGGCCAGCCGGGCGATTGGCTGCACGTTGTGGTAGGTCAGCCCGTGGCCGGCGTGCAGGGTCATGCCGCGTTCGACGATCAAGCGGCCGGCCGCTGCGAGCTTGGCCAGTTGGGCGTCTCGCGCTGAGCCTTCGGCCGCCAAGGCGTAACTGCCAGTGTGGAGTTCCACGGCGTCCGCGCCCAGGCGCTTGCCGGCCTCGATCTGCGCGGGATCTGGATCGAGAAACAAACTGACGACGATGCCCGCCGCCTTGAGTTTCTGAATCGCGTTCTTCACCTTGGCCTCGGACGACAGGATGTCGAGGCCCCCTTCGGTCGTGACTTCTTCGCGGCGCTCGGGCACCAGCGTGGCCTGATGGGGTTTGGTCTCGCAGGCCAGGGCCAGCACGTCGTTATCGCAGGCCAGCTCCAGGTTGAGTTTGACCGTGACGGTTTCGCGCATCACGCGCAGGTCGCGGTCTTGAATGTGCCGGCGATCTTCGCGGAGGTGGAGCGTGATGCCGTCGGCGCCGCCAAGCTCGGCCAGCGCGGCCGCCCAGACCGGATCCGGCTCGAACGTGCGCCGCGCCTGCCGGACCGTTGCCACGTGGTCGATATTAACGCCCAGTAGTGCCATGCGTTGTTGTCGCGTCCTGTTCCAAATGTTCGAAATGGCGTGTTGTTCGCGCCTGGGAATGATCGAGGCAAATCAATCGTTTGCCGCGCGATCATATCGCCCGTGATGCGCGACGATTATAGTTAGAGCGCGGTAGGCCGTATAGCGGTTCCGCCGGCGCCACAACCTCACTTGGAGTTCCGCAACGATGGACGTTCCGCGCGTCATGACGATCATTGCCCTGACATTGCTACTGGCGGAAGGGTTCGCGTTGAGCGTCTTTCCGGCCCAGTTCAAAGAGATGCTCGTCGAGGCTCATCCCAGATCGCTTCAGATCGTCGGCCTGACCGAGACCGTAGTCGCCGTTGGCCTGATCGCCGGGATTTTGTTGACATGATCTGTGAAAACGCATTTGCCTTCAGAAGGAGCAAATGGGCTCGGCCGCGGTGCGCGTGAAGTTCATCAACAGTTCCGCCTGCGAGACGAAGTTGAGATGCAACAGGCTGCCGATCGCCGCGTAGCGGCACATCAGGTCGGTCGCGCCTGCCGGGGCGGCGGCCAGCGATTCTACCGGGCCGTGCGGTTCGATCCGCCAGTTCGAATTCAAGTAACCGCGCACCGGCGCGCCGGCCTTGCCGAGCCAGCTCCGCGCGGACAGTGTTAGTTCTGTTGCGCGCGGCGGCGTTGGGTTGGGCTCGACGGACGCCGTGGCTTCGAAGGCGCCTACCATCGGCAGGCGTTCACCTTCGGGCGTGACCAGGTGTTCGCACAGATAGGCCATTCCGCCCCCTTCTCCATAGATGCGGCGGCCGGCGCAGAGATGCTCGCGCATCGAAAACAACATGCAATGATTGGCGGCGAGCTTCGCGGCGTAGCGCTCCGGATGCCCACAGCCGAGATAAACCAAATCGGTATCCGGCGGCAGCGATTCATCTCGTAGCGGCGAAAAATCCGTCACCGTGGCGCCGTGCAGTTCCAATAGATCGAGCGCATCGGGAAAATAACAGCGGAATGCTTCATCGAAAGCTACCGCCACGCGCGGACCGCGCGGTGGGGCGCAGTTCTCCGGAGCAAACAGATAAGGGCGCGTCGCCGGAAAACTTCGTCGGCCGGCCAGCGCTACCAATTTATGCAGACGCGAACAGCGGGCGAGCGATGCAGCCAGCGCATCGCAAAGGTCCTTGGTCGGAGCGGCGCCGCGCGGCAGCGCTGCCAGTGCGCGGCGCGCGGGCCCGAGTGTTTCGATCGCGCCCAGCACCGGGACTCTCCACAGCGATTCGAGCGTCGTTTGCCACAAGGCGGCGTGACGCGCGTCGCGGACTTTGTCCAAAAGGAGAGCGTCGGCGTTATGCGGTAACGCGGGGAGTCGACAACCGTCGAGCCGCGACACGTCAACCACTACCACGCGGGGCAGATCCAAAATATCGCAGAGTCGCGACAGCGAGGCGGCGTTGTCGATGTTGCTTGTCTTGTCAGACTCGCCAGGCGGTCCAAACGTCCCTTCCACCACATTCACTCGATCGTAGCGTGGATCGTGCGTGGCGGTCCGCGAGAAAACTTCGCGGCAAACTTCAGGGGGCATGAGCCAACTATCGAGATGCCGCGAACTGACGCCGGTCGCTGGCGGTCCACCGTCCAGTCGTGGAAAACATGCCTTCGAATAAAAATGCTGCACGCGGTGACCGTGGCTGGACAGTAAGGCCATTAAAGCCCAGCACGCAGGTTGGGAATCTGTGCTGGAATCAATGGATCCAACGGCTAACCGCGGCAATGGCAACATAGAGAAAGGCCCCCCGGCCGCTTCGGTGAGAGTATTGGGCTTACGGAATTCGCCGAGGTTGATACGTTGAACGTCAGGCGATCGACACTCTTCCGCGGTCTCCCCACCTAGACCACGCCACGCCAAATGCATTCTTAGGGGGCTAGTCAGGTGAGTCAAGGAAATCCTCGCGCCTGCAAGGCGTTGGAGTCCAAGTCGCCGGATCAACTTACGCGCGACCAGCAACAGCCGCATAAACGCGGGCAAGTTGTCGCTATCCGTCTTCCCATTCACAATGTCACATCTCAAAAAAACAGGCCGTGACGCAAGCGTTGCGCACGGCCTGTCAGAACGGTTGTAACAAAGGCGCCGGCTGCATGTGGTAGCAGTTGCCCGGCAGAGCAGTCGACTCCGGCCGGCAGCCAATCTGTCGCCAGACGGCTACCGGTCGGAGCGACCCCCCAACACATTACTTCTTCAAGACGATGAAGCGATTTCCCTCGGCGGCTCGCACCAGCAGCATGACGCCGCGCTCCGGATTGTGATCCTTCATCACTTGCTGGAACTCTTCCAGAGATTTGACTTCTTTCTGACCGACCTTTTTGACGAGCATGCCTTCGCTCAGGCCGTGCTCGGCAGCAAGACTTCCGTCGTCCACGTGCGTGATGACCACGCCCTGATGGCCGTTGAAGCCCAGTTGCTCGGCCATGTCCTTGGTCATGGCGCTGACCTCGAAACCGAAGTCTTTATTGACGTAGCTCGGTTGCGAGCTCTTTTCTTCGCCCTGATTGCGGACCGTGCGGACTTCATCCCCTGGCTCGTCGTCCAATTGCTTGACGCCAATCGTCAAGGTCAGAGGGCTGCCATCGCGGATGATTTTGACTTCTTCCTTACGATCCATCGGCGTGCGTTCGACGTACGTCTGCAACTCGCCTGGTCGGCTGACGTGATGGCCGGCAAAGTCGGTGATCAAGTCACCTTCCTTCAGGCCGGCGGCGGCGGCTGGCGAGTCTGGCATGACCTCGCGGACCAGAACGCCATCTTTGTGTTTGACGCCCAACTGCTTCGCCAGGTCTCCACTCACTTCACCGACTTGCACGCCCATGTAAGCGCGCTTGACGGAGCCGGACTGTGTGAGCTGTGTGGTGACCCACTTGGCGTGGTTGATTGGAATAGCAAAGCCAACGCCTTGCGATCCGCCAGTGCTGCTGGCGATGGCGGTGTTAATGCCAATCACTTCGCCATCCAGCGTTACCAGCGGGCCGCCCGAGTTGCCGGGGTTGATGGCCGCGTCTGTTTGCAGGTACTGAGCGCGCTGCCCGCTGCTGAGCGAACGTCCCTTGCCGCTGATGATGCCGGCGCTGACGGTCAGCTCTTGATTGAATGGGTTGCCAACGGCAATCACCCAATCACCGATTTCCAAATCATCCGAATTGCCGAGCGTGGCGACCGGGAGCTTTTCAGCGCCACGGATGCGGACGATGGCCAGATCGGACTGCTTGTCTGTCTTGATGTCATAGCCTTCGAACTCGCGACCATCCGCGAGACGGACGGTGACCTCGGTGGCGCCTTCGACCACATGGTTGTTGGTCAGAATGACGCCGGACTTATCAATGATGACGCCGGCGCCGACGCCCATCCGCTTATCAGGACCATTGGGAAGGCCGCCGCGGTCTTTGAAATAATCTTCGAACGGTGTCCCCTTAAAGGGGTTCTCGCCTTGCGGCACGCCAGGGGTACCGCGGACCTGTTGTGCTTTGGACTGCGAAGTAATGGTAACGACCGTGGGCATCGAAGCCTCGGCGGCCGAGCGGAATGCGCGCGATAGCGCCTTGGCGTGGCTCTGCGCGGCCTGGTTTTGGGCCGTAGCGGGGACGGGTGCGTCTTCGGCGGAGCTTGGGCCGTGTAGGAAGGCGGCTCCCAGCCCAATGGCTCCCGCGGCGACCAGCGCCAACGAAAGCCGTGATTTCCAACGACGGATCCTAACGTTCATGCGAAACTCCTCCTTCAAAACTGTGCGTAGAATTGCGCCATGCAGATATGAGCGACACGGGGATGATGGTGGTTTGGGCGTCAGAATAATCGCGCCAAGGCCCACTACTGTATGGCATACGCGAGCATGGCCGGGGCGGTTCATTGCCCGGCCCAGTGCTACGGCCCAGCCCTGGTTTTTTTACACAAACCGCCGCCCGTGCGGGAATTTTAATCCGTATGCGCTGCCTAGGGTTTGATCGGAAATTGGCACGGGATCGATTGACAAAAACCCTTCCCCCAGATAGGGTTATAGCAGTGCGTGCACGAGGATTTTTCACCCGGGGCTGTCATGTTTTCTTCGCATGAGCGACATCGTCGAAGTTGACCGTGAGCAGATTGCTGGCATGCTCGAAGCGTGCCAGGAACGGATCAATTACCGTTTTCGAGACGTAACGATGTTGCAGGCGGCGCTCACGCACGCCTCCGGCGCTCCGCACAGGCTTGGCTCGAACGAGCGCCTGGAATTCTTGGGCGACGCCATCCTGGGCTGCGTCATCTGCGAATATATCTTTCACGCCTTTCCCGCGCTGCTCGAAGGCGAGCTCACCAAGATCAAGAGCGTGGTCGTCAGCCGCATCACCTGCGCCAAGGTGAGCGAGTCCCTGGGCCTGGAAGAGTTTCTGATCTTGGGCAAAGGGATGACGAGCCATCCGTCAGTGCCGGCCTCGCTTTTGTCCGATGTCTTTGAGTCGTTGATTGCCGCCATTTATTTGGACGGTGGCGACGTCGAGGCAAAGACGTTTATCGAGCGACACCTGGCGGCCGAGATCGAACTGGCGGCATCCGGCGAGCACGGCGGAAATTACAAATCGCAATTGCAGCAGATCGCGCAGCGCGAGTTGTCCAACACACCCACCTATCAACTGCTGGACGAAAAAGGCCCGGACCACAGCAAGTGCTTCAAGATCGCGGCGCAGGTTGGCCGGGAACGCTATCCGCCAGCCTGGGGTCGCAATAAAAAAGAGGCCGAGCAACGGGCCGCCCGCAACGCGCTAAGCCAGATGAATGGGGAAGAGATTCCCTTTCCTTCGGACTGACGCCGGGCTGGATTCACTGATCCGGGTCCGCTGATCGGGTAGCGCTGGATTTCTTCTCGTCCTATTCTGCAAGGAAGCCTATGACCGTTCGCGCCGTAGCGCTCCTTTCGGGCGGCTTGGACAGCATGCTGGCGATCCGCATCCTGCAATTGCAGGGGATTGAAGTTGAAGCGCTCAACTTCCGCACTAAGTTCGCCTGTTGCCAATCGCAAGCGGCCCAAGCGGCGAATGAGTTGGGCGTAAAGCTCTCCGTGCTGGCCGAGCGAGACGATTACCTGGAGGTAGTCCGCGCGCCGCAGCATGGCTACGGCCGCGGAGCAAACCCTTGCGTCGATTGCCGGATCTATATGTTTCGTTTGGCCGCGCAGCACATGCGCGATTGCGGAGCGGCGTTTGTCGCCAGCGGCGAGATCGTGGGCCAGCGGCCGATGAGCCAGAAGAAACGCGACCTGGCGTTGATCGCCCACCGCGCCGGCCTGACGGACCATCTGCTCCGCCCTCTCTGCGCAAAACTATTGCCGCCAGTCCTGGCCGAACAACAAGGGCTGGTCGATCGCGAGCAACTGTTTGGTTTTTCCGGCCGCGGTCGCAAGGAGTTAATTGCGCTCGCGCAACAGTTCGGTTTTACTCGGATCCCGCATCCATCCACCGGTTGCGCGCTGACCGAGCCACAATTTGGCGCCAAGGTTCACGATCTACTGCTCCACGCCCCGGCCGCCGGAGGCTGGGACTTTGACCTGTTAAAGATCGGCCGGCACACGCGCTTGGACGAACGAACCAAGGTGGTGCTAGGCCGGCGCGCGGAAGAGAACGCGCAGTTAACGCGACTATTCGCAGAACATCCGAGCGAGTTCAACGCGCTGCTCACGCCTGAGAACTTTCAGGGGCCAACGGCGCTCGTCGTTTCCACGGCCGATGCACCAGATGCCGAAGCGATCCGCCGCGCCGGCGAGCTGATTCTGCGGCATACCAGAAGCGCGCCGGCCGATCCCACGGCCGAGGTCCGGCGAGGAGCCGAGAGAACGATTGAGCGATTGCAGCCCGAAGCGGCCACGGCGACGAGCGTATGACGACGAGTGTTCGAGAAACGCGTCGCGCCGATTTGCCGCATCGAGTCGCCTTTGGCGAAGAGGCCAGGCTATCCCTCTTTGTCTCGAATGGCTGACCTGGCTTGCTTGAGAAGTTCGCCGTAATTTGGGGCGAAGACTGGCACTTGAGGCTGAATCGCGATTTCCAGATTCCAAACGACGCGCTGCTCTGCTTGATCAGCAAACCTGTAGGCCCCCTCGTCGTCGCTCCGTCGTAGAAATTCGAACAAGACAAGAGCTTCGTCCGGCGTCAGCTCGATGACGATTTTGGGGGGCGGAGAATCCATTCCCTCATGATAGCCGACCGGCAAGACGGCCATCCGCGCATAGAAACGCCCGGCCAAAAGACCGGGCGTCCCTTTCTCGTTGTTGCTTGCCGCGAAGAGTCGCGCGAGCGTGGTCGCAAGAAGCCCACTAAAAGAAGCAGAGCTGCAAGCAGCAAACCTCTGGACCTGTTGGCTCAAGGGCCAACCGCTACGCTACTTCTTCTTGGCGGCCTTCTTCTTGGCCGCCTTCTTTGCGGTCTTCTTCTTGGCTGCCTTCTTGTCGGCCACCGAGAGTCCTCCTCAAGGAGTGAGTCAGCGAATGGCTCGCACAGGGGCCGGGCTGGGACGGCGTCCGACGAGTATTTCGCTTCGGGACAGAAAAAATCTTGAATGAAACCGGCCGCAATTTGCTTTCGCGTCTCGGATGGTTCGTGTCTCGCCAGGCGATTCACGTCATCCGCTCGCGACCGATCTCACTACTCTGTTCAATCGTTTCACTAAAGCAGCTTCGCGCGAACGCTTGAGCATGCTCTGTGCTCATCCTACGTAGTCGCTAGCAGGCATGCAAGAGATATTTTGTTTTCGCGCGCTCGCGCGGCGCATTTTTTCTGCGCGGCGCGCATTGATCGCGCGCTGTGAGTCCCGCGCGCAAGCGCGTATCAACATCGCGCGAGCGCGCTTGCGTGTCGCGCGTTCACAATACAAACACGCAGGAATCCCCGGACGAAATGCATAGTGAAAGGACCATGAACAACGAGCGCGTCGTTCGAAGTGAAGGTCAGCGCGATCGAGGACGAAGCGCGTCGCGATGTTTTTCATAGCGCAAAAAAATGACGAAGAAATTCCAGCGCAAGCGCGCTCACGCGAATCAAAACGCGCCGAGGAAATCGTCAACGGTCGGTTCAGCGCGCATTGCGCGCGACGTTACGCGCCGTGCCTGAAGCCTGTTCTCGCGCGAGCTTGCGCCGCTCTGCGCGATGCTACTCCATCTGCGCGGCGCAATTCCCTCGATCACATCGCAACGTCATGGGCGCGCATCGATTGCCTACCGAGACGAGAACGCCAGAACTGTCGCGACAGCCGCCTCACCGATCGATTGCGCGCACTCGCCTGCTTGTTGCACCGAAATCTAAGGTGAATTGCAGCAACGAGTTGCGTTCTGTCGAGCAGGCCAAGGTTCCGACCGCCGTCGGCCGGCTTTTGCCGAGCACGGAGCCCTGCCGTCGCGCGACTAAATCGCGTACGGCGTCCCCAGTTTGAACTCCGGTCGAACCTGGGCGAACTTCGCGGCGCGATCCGCGCGCGTGATGGCGATCTTCAGAAACTCGACCGCTTCCAGGATCACTTCGGCTGTTTCCGCGCAACTGAATCGCAGGAAGCCGGCGCCCGCGCCACCAAAACATTCCCCGCCCAGGCAGGCCACCCCCATCTGGTCGTCTGCGCCCTCGAGTAGAAACATTGCCAGGCCGTGCGAAGTCAGCCCTAGCCGATTGCAGATCGCGCGAACGTCCGGAAAGACGTAGAACGTGGCGTCCGGCGCCGAGCAGCGGATCTCGGGGATCGCCGCCAGCCCCGCGGACAGCGCCATTACCTGCCCTCGGAACATTTCCATGTTGGCGTCGCGCTCAACGCCATCGGCCAGTAGCGCCGCGGCGCCGGCCAGTTGCACAATGGGTGGGACGCACGAGATCGTCGTGTTCAGTAGCGTTGCCATCCGCTCGATCACGCTGGTTGCCGCGACGGCGAACCCCAGCCGCCAGCCACTCATGCTGTACGACTTGCTGAAGGTGTACGCGGCGACGCATTGATCGAGCATGCCGGGCTGGGCGAGCAGCGTGTGATGCCGGCCGCGCCAGACCATCTTGTCATACGGCTCATCGCTCAATACGGCCACGTCGCGGCCGCGGATCATGTCGGCAATGGCGCGCAAGTCTTCTTCGGTCGCTACGCCACCGGTCGGATTGTGAGGGCTGTTGAGGAAGATCGCCCGCGGATGTGGGTCTTCATTCAAAAACCGCTCGACCTCGTCCAAGCGAGGGCGGAAGCGATCCTCGGCGCGGAGGTCCACCAGCCAGGCCCTGGCGCTGCGGCGGGCGATGTTCGGCAAGTACGTCGGAAAGTAGGGGCTGAAGACCAGCACGCCATCGCCCGGATTCAAGAACGTCTCGCAAAAGATCTGCTCGAAGATCTTGGCGCCCGGCCCGATCACGACGTTCGCCGCCGTCACGCTCAGGCCATGCTCGCGGTTCACATACAGTGCCGCGGCCTCGCGCAGCTCCGGCAAGCCGATTGAAGGGCAATAGTGCGATTGATCCGCGGCAATCGCCGCTGTGCCGGCCTGCTTGGCGCCGTGCGTGCTCGGAAAAGGGCTGTCGCCGATTTCCAGTTCGATCACCCGCTTACCCTGCGCCTTCAGACGCTTGGCCGTGGCCAGGACGCTGAATGCGGTTTCTGCTCCGACCTGACCAGCGAACTCACTAAAACTGACAGCCATTGGATTGGCGCCTTTGTGCAAGGCCGACTTACTGTCGCCAAGGCGAAGGTTGGGCCGCGAGTGCGCGGGCGAATGTCCGCGCTACCGGGGCAGCGGTTTGTCGCCCCTCGCCCATCGATTGCCTGGGACGCAATAGTTAGTCGGCGCGAAGTGGACCCGCGGGGTCCGTTCCCTGTTCCTGTTGCCGCAATTGACGCACGCTTTTTGCGGCGTCCTCGCACGCCACAGGTCAAGCAGCTTATCGCAAGGCGATGGCGCGAGCCAGTGGCCGCAAGACGCTGTCCACGACGTAATTATCGACCATTTCATGGCAAGTTCTGGCCAGCTCAGCCAATGCCGAGACGTACGTCGTGCCTGGGCCCAGGCTGCCGTACTGACGCGCCGTGAGATAGACGCTGAGGTGTTCTTCCGGGTAGTCGCCGGTCCGCACCTGATACGCGTTGGTCCGCGTCTCGACGCTCAACCGGCATTGCATCCGGCAGTTCGAATCGAGCGCCAGCGTGATCGATGGCTCATGATTAATCACCGTGGCGCCTGGGATATCGCCAAACCGCTCAAACGCAGGACTAAAGCCCAATGCGTCCGCCACCAATTGATTGTGGTTGCCGCGATAGGAAAAATCGAACCCGAACAGCAGATCCAGCGCCTCGCAATCCAGCGGACTGACCGAAAGCATGTAAGGCGCCAGGTCCAGCACGAGGTGATGTTGCTCCAGCACGCTTTCTACACTGACCGGATTGACCTGACCGGAGCAGAGCCGGCGAGATTCCACCGTGGCCCAGCGATACTGTCCACCATCTTTGTCCTCTTCGAGAACAAAGTCCCCCTTCTCGCGACTGTAGAAGTTGCGCATCGTGGGATACGTCTTCTGAATTCGCTCAAAGAAGTGGAGGATCGTTTCGCGGTTGTTCGGCAGCTCCATCTCTGTGCTGAGATTCATGTTCACATAAAAGTCATCGCACAGATCGCCGTAAGAAGTCATGCCGTTATGCCGCGTAGAGGGCTGATTAAGGAGTGGGCGCCAAGCTGTTGCGCCCAGGGGCTCAGGCAGAACCCCGGCGCCCCGGCGGCGTTCTTGTCCGAGTCTCCTTGCAGTATAGAATGGGCGGATTCTGGCTGTCAAAGCTACCGTCGGCGGGCCCATGGACGCTGGACCTATGCAAAAAGCCGCGTTCCATCGCCCCAGGCTTCAATGCATGGCGGCTCCTGCGAAATCACTTCTTCGAGGTCGATCATGCCTGCGACCAAAGCCAAGCTAACCCAGAAAGTAGCGCCGCGGCGCGTCACTGCGTTCCCCACCGATCTCGGCTGGGTGGCAATGATTGGTCATGGCGATGCCCTGGCGCGGATGGTGTTTGGCTTTGAAAGCGCCGAGGAATCGCTCGCTGCACTCGGGCCGTGGCGCAACGAAGACGTGGAGTTGGGCGCCTGGAACAAGCCGTTAGCCGCGCGCCTGCAAGCCTACGCGCGCGGCAAGCGGGATGATTTCAGCGACGTGAAGCTCGATCTCGGCTCGCTCACGGATTTTCAGCGGCGCGTGCTGGCCGCCTGTCGCAAAGTGAAGTACGGAAAGGTCGCCACCTACGCCAGCCTGGCCGAGGCCGCCGGCGCCCCACGCGCCGCCCGCGCCGTGGGGACCGTGATGTCCAAGAACTGCATCCCGGTAGTGATTCCGTGCCACCGCATCCTTTCGGCCGGTGGCGGCATCGGCGGATACAACTGCCCCCAGGGCCTCTCAATGAAGAAATGGCTGCTGGCGATCGAAGCCCAGACGGTGGCGAAGCAGCCGAAGGCCGGCCAATCAAAAGCCGCGCAGCCGAAAGCTGAACGAACGATTTCCAAAAAATCCTCATCCGCCAGGCCCGCTTCAGCGAAGACATCTTCCGTGAAGTCGTCTTCCACCGCGCGGCGTGGTAAACATGCCTCCGTCGCGACCTAGACCCCTGTCGCCGGTCGCCAGGATATTGAAGTCGCGTCACGGCGTGCTGTTTTGCGTTTCTCATTTGCAATCCGAGGCGCGTTCCTAGTGGCTGCTGTTCCTTCCATTCGCGTGCGAGCCATGAACGACGAGTCCGTCGCGGCGCGAGGTCATTACGTTCTGTACTGGATGATCGCCCAACGGCGGCTGCGGTATAACTTTGCGCTCGACCGGGCGATCGAACACGCGCGCGACTTGAACCTTCCTCTTGTGATCTTCGAACCGCTGCGCTGCGGCTACCCGTGGGCGAGCGATCGGTTGCACCGCTTTGTGCTGGACGGCATGGCGGACAACGCCCGCGCGGCGGCCAGTGGCGCGGCGTTCTACTTTCCTTATGTCGAACCGAAGGCCGGCGCAGGGAGCGGGTTGTTGGCGGCCCTTAGCAAGCAAGCGGCCCTGATCGTCACGGACGACTATCCGTCGTTCTTCTTGCCCAAGATGGTCAGCGCGGCGGCAGCTAGACTCCATGTGCGCTGCGAAGCGGTCGACTCGAACGGCTTGCTGCCGCTGGCGGCGGCCGATCGATCGTTCCCCACGGCGTACGCTTTCCGACGATTCCTGCAGCAAACGCTGCCAGCGCATTTAACACAGACGCCTCGCGCGACGCCGCTGGCGCGTTTGTCACTGCCGACGATCACAGCCTTGCCGGCCAAGATCACGGACCGCTGGCCGCTGGCGTCGGCCGCGCTGCTGGCGGGTGAACCGGCGGCGCTCGCGGCGCTACCGATCGATCACAGTGTGCCGGTCTCACTCATCCGTGGCGGCGCGGAGGCTGGCCGCAAGCGACTCGATTGGTTTCTAAAGACAGGGCTTGAGCGCTACAACGAAGATCGCAACGATCCGGCGATCGATGGCGCAAGCGGCCTTTCGCCGTACTTGCACTTCGGTCACACCAGCGCGCATGAGATCTTCACGCGCGTCACGTCGCGCGAGCCTTGGTCGGCCGAGAATCTTACGAACAAGGCCAACGGCAAGCGGACTGGCTGGTGGAAGCTGAGCGAACCGGCCGAAGCCTTTTTGGATCAGTTGATCACGTGGCGCGAGTTGGGATTCAACATGTGCCGGCAGCGACCGGACTACGCCGAGTACGACTCGCTCCCAGATTGGGCTCAGGCGACGCTAGCCAAGCACGCCAGCGATCCTCGGCCCGTGGTCTACACACTGGCGGAACTCGCGGCGGCCCGGACGCACGATCCTCTGTGGAACGCGGCCCAGCGACAACTGCTGACCGAAGGCCGGATGCACAACTACCTACGCATGCTGTGGGGCAAGAAGATTCTCGAGTGGTCGCCGTCGCCGCAGGAGGCGCTGCGCACGATGATCGAGTTGAACGATAAATACGCGCTCGACGGACGCGACCCCAATTCGTACTCCGGCATCTTTTGGACGCTGGGGCGTTACGATCGCCCCTGGGGCCCGGAGCGGCCTATCTTTGGCACAATCCGATATATGAGCTCCGACAATACCGCCCGGAAATTGAACGTGAAGCCGTATTTGGCCAAGTATTCGGGCGGCGGAGCACAGCAAGCACTGCCGTTTTAGTTCCTGTTGTTCCCTGCGAACATACGACTCCGCTGGCGTGTCCTGCCTGCCAGGCGTGGCGACGGAGCGGCCCTTGGCGGCTTTCGTCCGCGACCGGTATACTGCCGGCGCAGGGAACGTTTTTGTGTGTCCCGGTAACCTGCTCCAACGCTTATCGCTGTCCCGCCTTCGGTTCCTTTTTCGAGAGTGAGCGATCCCACATGACGCGCGTTGCCATTCTCGGCGCCACTGGGTATTCGGCCCTGGAGTTGATCAAGATCTTGCTGCGCCACCCGGGCGTTGAGATCACCACGGTCACCAGCCGCCAGGAGGGTAATCCGCACATCGCCATGGTCCACCCGTCGCTAACCAAGCGTCTGGACCTGCTGCTAGAAGATCTACCGCCGGCGGTTGTCGCCACCAGGGCGGAGTGCGTCTTTAGCTGCCTGCCGCATGGCGTTACTTCGTCGCTGGTGCCGCACCTGTTGGCCGGCGGCGCCCGAGTGATTGACTTCAGCGCCGACTATCGGCTGAAGGATCCAGAAGTCTTCGCCCAGTGGTACGGCGAGAAGCATGGCGATCCGCAGCGACTCTCCGAAGCTGTGTACGGTTTGCCAGAATTGTTTCGCAAAGAGATTCTTAACGCCCGGTTGATCGCCAATCCCGGTTGTTATCCCACCAGCGCAATCCTGGCGCTGGCGCCGCTGCTCAAGGCGGGCGTGATTGAGTCAGAAGATATTGTGATCGACTCCAAGAGCGGAGTCTCCGGCGCCGGCCGCAATCCGAAACTGACCACGCACTATCCGGAATGCAATGAGAGCATCTCGGCCTATAACGTCGGCCGGCATCGCCACACGCCTGAGATCGAACAGATCCTGAGTACGGCCAGCGGCCAACCGATTCAAGTCATCTTCACGCCGCATCTGGTGCCCATGGATCGCGGCATCCTCAGCACGGCGTATTCTCGTCCGCGCGCCGGCGTGACCGAGGAAAAACTCTTCGACACGCTCCGCGAGTTCTACGCGAACGAACCTTTTGTGCGCGTGGTGGATCATCTCCCCGGCACCAAGGACACGACCGACACGAACTATTGCGACGTCACGGTCCGCCTGGTGCGCAATCGCGTGATCACGATCAGTTGCCTGGACAACCTGATCAAGGGCGCCGCCGGAGCCGCCGTGCAGAACTTCAATTTGATGTTCGGTCACGCGGAAACCACGGCGCTGTAGTCGAAACGCACGCAGAAGTTGACTGACGCAGGCGACTGCTGGCCGCATTTTCATCGAAGGCCTGCTGTCGCGCCGCAGCGCGAGGTGGACACGTCTGTTTTTTATAGAAAGCACGCACATGGGTTTTCCGGTACCGGTAGGATTTAAGCTGGCGGCCGTTTATTGCGGTCTGAAGACCAGCGGCGAAGACAAGCTCGATCTCTCGCTCATCACGTGCGATCGCAACGCGACGGCGGCGGGCGTCTACACGACGAACCTGGTCTTCGCCGCGCCCGTGGGCCTCGACCGCGCCCGAACCCCCAGCGACAAGATCCGCGCGATTGTCATTAACTCCGGTAACGCCAACGCCTGCACCGGCGAGCGCGGCGATCAGGACGCGCAGCGGATGGCCGAGTTGGCCGCTGCCAGTTGCGGCGCGACGGCCGATCAGGCGCTCGTCCTCTCGACCGGCATCATTGGCGTCTTCTTGCCGATGGAGAAGGTCGAAGCGGGTGTGCGCGACGCCACTCCGCGCCTGGCCAGTGATGAAGCGTCGCTCGTCGCCGCCGCGCGCGGCATGCTGACGACTGACTCGACGCATAAACTAGCGAACAAGTCGCTCCAGGTCGCCGGGCAAACCGTGCAGATCACTGGCATGGCCAAAGGCGCCGCGATGATTGGGCCCAAAATGGCCACGATGCTCGGCCTGATTTTGACGGACGCCGCGATCTCTCCGGCAGACGCGCAGCGGCTGTTGTCGTTTGCGGTCGAAGATACGTTCAATTGCATCAGTGTCGACGGTCACATGAGCACCAACGACACCGTGCTGCTCGTCGCCAGTGGCGCGGCGGGTAACAAACCGCTGGCCGGCGCGGACCTCGAAGCGTTCGGCAAAGCGCTCCACCAGGTTTGTGGCGATCTGGCCAAGGCGATCCCGGCCGATGGCGAAGGCGCCACGCACCTGGTGACAATTCAAGTGACAGGCTGCGCGAGTGTCGACGCAGCCCGGCAGATCGCCAAGGTGGTGTCCGAGAGCGCGCTGGTCAAAACGGCCATCGCCGGCGCCGATCCCAACTGGGGCCGAATTGTTTCGGCCGCCGGGTACGCCAACGTGCCATTCGATCCAGCCAAGGTCGGCCTGCGCGTCAACGGCGTCACGCTCTACGATCGCGGCGCGCCGGTGGCGTTCGATCGGGTGGCGGCGTCGAAGTCAATCCGCGAAAATCGCGACACGAGCATCGAGCTCAGCTTTGGCGAAGGAGAAGCGCGAGCCCGCTTCTGGACGACCGACCTCACGGCCGAATACGTGCGGTTGAACGCCGATTATACGACGTGAGTTGCGGCATTGGCCCGAACAGTTAGCGCGCCGTGGACGGTTTCATCACGGTCTTTCGCGTGCCAGTTGGGATGGGCGCCTTGGGCCAACTTGACGAGGGCGTGTTGGCTCCCGCCGAGGGTGGTGGCGACTTCTGGGCTTGTTGCGGCTGCGGACGGGCAGGCGCCATGGCCAGCGGCTTGGATCGCGTGGCCAGCGTGCCTTGTGGCTGCCGGGCGGACGTTTGCGCGATCGGCAGCGGCGGCGTTTCCTGGCCAGATGGTTGACTGGATGGTTGCCCCAATTGTTGCTCGGCAAGTTGTTGCGCTGTTTGACCGACTCGATCCGTGATCGCCGCGAACTGGTCGCGATCTTCGTCGCTGACTCGCGTGAGCCGCTCTGTGAGCTGTTGCAGGCTGGGGTGCTGCACCTCGGCGCTACGCGAGATCATGGCCAGAAAGGCGGCCGTCTCGCGGAAGTTGTGGTCGGCCGTCTTGCCGATCATCGGTTGGAACGTCCGCGCTACGAATTCCAAGCCCACATTCTCCAACTGGATGAATGTGTCCAGCCGGCAGGTGACAAAGTATTTACCGTTGGTCTCGCGAACGTAGCCGGTCTTTAATACCAACAGGCACTTGCCTTTGACGGCGTTGACGAACATCGGCCCGTTGTACGCGCCCTCGGCGAACATGATGTGCTGATCGGGCGAGTGATACAGGAACTCGACTTTGCCGACCGTGCCGACGCCGTCGTTGACCTTGAATTGATCGGCGCCGGACTTCTCCAGCTTCATGTCGCTGACGTCCATCACCTCCCACATGTTGACGACCATCTCCGGATGTTCGATCAGAAACAGGTAGAGGTTCGGATCGCACTCAATAACTTGTGTCGGCAGTCGCCGAAAGATGGAGACTTGCTTCAGAACCGAAGCGATTTTTTGCTGCGCTGTCTCGTTGAGTTGATCGAGCGGAATGCCACGCACTGCCTCGTCGCGCGTCGAGCGCGAATTGCTCGCCGCGTTTTCTGGCTTGGCCGCGCGGAGCGCAGGCGCCGCTAGCAGCAAGGCGAAGCATGTTAGCCCAGCGATCGACACCGGACGCAGACAGGCCATCACAGAGCGAAGCAGCGCGCAGCGCGTCAGGACGGTATCAACGGGCCGCGCGGCGTAAGCGGCCGGCGCGCAGTGTCGCGCAGAAGTCTCGGATAGTTCGTACACCACAGTCCCCCCTTCGGAAACACACCGGCGCGATCCCGGTAGCATCCAACGCGCGGTTGCCTCCACGCGTTGGCCGCCCACGATTCCGGGCCACTGTCCAGCGGTCTTGCAGATTATTCGGCTTATGCGCGTCGCGAAGACCAGAGAATCTGGTGGCTCTGTGCGGGCAAGTGCTAGCAGGGGCGAGAGAGATTCGCGATCGTGGCACAGAACCTTGGCGTTGCGGATGCAATCGTCCCGCTATTCGCCCGACGCGAAGCGATAAAGCGCTTCGCTGGCTAGCGTGAGCTCCTCGATCGATAGCCATTCATCACAGGTGTGGGCCTGCGCGATCGAGCCGGGGCCGAAGACGACGCTGGGGACTCCGGCGCCAGCGATTGTCGCCGCGTCGGTGCCAAAGGGGACGCCAATCGTGCGGCTGGGCCCACGCACAGGACGCGCGGCCGCGGAGAGCTTGGCCGCCAGTGGCAAATTGTCACCATCCGCAAGCGAACGTCCTTCCAAATAGGGTCGCTCGTGCTCGACGCCTTCGGTCAGTCCGCAATGGCGCGTGACGAAGTCGACGACCTGCTGGTAGGCGTCTTGCGTCTCTTCGCCCGGAATGACGCGGCGGTCGATCTCGATGGTTGCGCGGGCCGGTACAGTGTTGACGCTCAATCCGCCCGAGATCATGCCGACGCTCAGCGTCGCTCGTCCACACAACGCGTGCGAACCGAGCGTGGGCGGAACTTCGGTGGCGTAGCGTTCCAACGCTTGCAAGACGCGGGACATTTTATAAATCGCGTTATCGCCCAGATGGGGTTGCGAACTGTGCGCCGCGCGGCCATGCGTGTGGCAGCGCCAGCGGACCGCGCCTTTGTGGGCGACCACTACGTCCAGATTTGTGGGCTCAGCAATGATCGCGGCGTCCGGCCTGCGCGGAATGATCGATTCGCTCCCCGCCGTGGTCCAGAGTTTTGTCAGCGCCGTGGCGCCGCTGTAGCCGTGCTCCTCATTGACTGTGCAGGCCATGATGATCGTGGGCCGGCGCGCTGGTCGTTCTTCGACCAGTCGAACGAGCGCGCCGAGCATCGCGGTCATGCCCCCTTTGATATCGCAAGCGCCGCGGCCGTAGATTCGGCCTTCGCGAACCGTGGGCGTCCAGGGCTCGATCGTCATGCCGTCAACCGGCACGGTGTCTTGATGTGCTTCCAGCAGCAGGATCTGACCGCCATCCGAAGGGGAAATATCCCCGTCGAACCGCGCAACGATGTTGTCGCGGAGCGGCTCCACGGTAGTGCGCTGCCAGAGGAGTCCGAGTCGATCGAAGAATTTCTCGAGCCAATCCGTGACCCGATACTCGTAATACTCCGGGCCGGTGACCGCGCGTCCCATCGGATTAACACTGGGGATCGCGACCAACTGCTGCAGCGTTTCAACTAGATCAAGCGGCATAAAGACCGATCCAACGAAGAAAAAGTTTTTGAGGTCGCGCGACTGCGCATTCGTCTGCGAAATGGCGCGGTGGCGCTTTCGCGGCCTATTCTACGGATTCTGCGCGCAAGCCGCGACTCGCATCGCCCCTGAATACGCCTGCATTTTGCCCCCCGACGTGGTTATTGTCCCCAGGAAGCATTATGCCGATGATTATTGACGTTGAGGGGTCAAACCCTCAGCAATCGCCCTTCGTAGGTTCCTGCCCCACCTACGAAGGGTTTTTTTATGCGCTGGTTGGCGCGACGTTCGACGACAGCTCGATCGCGTCCGCGTCCGTCCTGTTGACAACAACAGCGTTAACTCGGCGCGCGTTTGCGATTGCCGCTTTCGCTCCGCGCCTCCCGGCCCCAGGGTGTGTGGTAGGGCAACGATCGCAAAGTGTTAACGGCGCAAGGCCGGGTCCCCGATCGGGACTTCGACAACCCCGATACGATCGATTGGCGAGCCTGCCCAATGGTTGCCCGGCAGCCAGCCGATGGTCCCCTGATCCGACTCCCAGGCGACCGCCGAAGTCCCCCTTTCCGCGCTTGACCGTCCATTGCCGAAGCGATACGATGCCGGAGGCTCGGCCAGACAGGCCGGGCTTTTGTTTGGCCTACCATTGTGAAACGATTCACAAAGTCGACTTTCTGCCCCTAAAACGGACCGCAAAACCTCACGGCGGTTGCCCATGCCTAGCGTCATGCTGCCGCTGTTTCTGCTGGTGCTGGCGGCCATTGGGCTGTCGGTAGGTCTGGTCACGCTGGGCTGGCTGGTGGGACCTCACCGCGAGACGGACATCAAGCGGATGCCGTACGAGAGCGGCATGAATCCCATCCATGACGCGCGTCGTCGGTTCGACGTCCGCTTCTATCTAGTAGCAATTGCGTTTCTGGTCTTCGACGTGGAACTCCTCTTCCTTTATCCCTGGGCGACGGCCATGAAGCACGCCCCCGAGGGAGAACCGGCGCGCGGCCTCGATCGCGCGGTGGCGCTCCACTGGGTCGAAGGACGCGGAATGATCTTTGCCGAAGTCATGTTGTTTCTTGCGCTGTTGGCGCTGGGCTTTGTCTATGCCTGGCGGAAAGGTGTGTTCCGATGGCGATAGAACTCCCCGAAAACGTTGTCGTCAGCAAGCTCGACGAGCTGGCCAGCTGGTGCCGCAAGAACAGTTTGTGGCCCATGCCCTTTGCCACGGCTTGCTGCGGCATTGAGCTGATGGCGACGGGCGCCAGTCGGCACGATCTGGCGCGCTTTGGCGCCGAGGTGTTCCGGTTTAGCCCTCGCCAGTGCGATCTGATGATCGTCGCCGGCCGCGTGGTGATGAAAATGTTGCCGGTGCTCCAGCGGATCTGGGGTCAGATGAACGAGCCCAAATGGTGCATCTCGATGGGCGCCTGCGCGTCGACCGGCGGCGTGTTTGACACGTACTCGGTCGTGCAAGGGATCGATCGCTTTATCCCTGTCGACATGTACGTGCCCGGTTGTCCCCCCAGGCCAGAGCAATTGATCCAGGCGATCATTGATCTCCAGGACAAGATCCAGGCCGAAGGGACGATCATGGGAGACGAGTTCAATCTCCCGTCGCGTCAGATGAAGAAGCGAGCACTGGTCGAATTGCCGGTGTTGCCTTCGCTGCCGCCAGGTTTTATTCCACAGTTGCGCCGCTGATTGCTATTGTTTGTCGTTTGATTAACGCTTCAACGCACACTTGTCCCGTATGATCCAAACCGCCACGCTCGACAAATTGAAAGCCGCGTTTGCCGGCTTGGCGGTCAGCGAGTTTCGCTCGCAGACTCGCGTGGTGGCGCCCCTGGCTTCGGCCGCCGCGCTGATGGCGTATTTGAAAAAAGATGGCGGCTTCGATCTGCTGGTCGACGTCACTTGCGTGGACTATCTGAACTTTCGCGACGCCAAGGACCGCTTTGGATTGGTCTACCTGCTGGCCTCGACTGTGACCAACGAACGCCTCACGGTCCGCATCTTTGTCAACGAGCCCGACCTGACCGTCCCCTCAGTCACGTCCTTGTGGGCTGGCGCTAATTGGCTGGAACGCGAAGTTTACGACATGTTCGGCATTAGCTTCGCAGGGCATCCAGATCTGCGCCGGATTCTGATGCCATTTGAGTTCGACGCGTTTCCGCTCCGCAAGGATTACCCGATGCAAGGGCGTGGCGAGCGGCACAATTTCCCAGTCCTAACGCGGGGCCGAAGCTGATATGCCGCTTGAGCCCGCCACATTCGCCGCCGAGCAAGAAGACGCGCAGGACTACGTCTGGTCGCTGAACTTCGGTCCGCAGCATCCGGCCACGCACACCACGTTGCGACTGGTGCTGAAGCTGGATGGCGAGCGCGTTATCGACGCCATTCCGGACATCGGCTACTTGCACTCCGGCTTTGAAAAAATCGGCGAGCACCTCAACTACAACCAGTACGTGACGGTCACGGACCGGATGAACTACATCTCGCCAATGGCCAACAACGTGGCCTGGCACGGCGCGGTGGAAAACCTGCTGGGGCTCGAGATTCCGCCGCGCTGCAAGTACATCCGCACGATCGTCGCGGAGTTGGCGCGGATTAGCGATCACTTGCTCTGCAACGGCGCGGTGGGCTTGGACGTTGGTGCGTTCACGTACTTCTTGTACGCGTTCAATCGCCGCGAAGACATCTACAACATTTTTGAGTCCCTCTGCGGCGCGCGGTTTACCAACAGCTACACCCGCGTTGGCGGCGTGATGCGCGACGCCAATCCGCAATTCGTGGACTTGGTTCGTAAGTTCGTGCAGACCTTCCCCAAGACGCTGGACGACATGGATCGGTTGCTGAATCGAAATCGGATTTTCATCGACCGGACCAAGGGAGTTGGCGTCTTCTCGAAGGAAGCCGCCACCAACACCAGTTGCACCGGACCCATTGCGCGGGCCAGTGGCGTCACGCGCGATCTCCGCAAGGACGAGCCCTATCTGGCGTACGCCGATTTTGATTTTCAGGTTTGTTGCGCCACGGCCGGCGATTGCTTCGCCCGCTATTTGGTCCGCAACGCCGAGATGCGCGAGAGCCTGAAGATCGTCGCCCAGGCGATCGAGAACCTGCCTGGCGGTCCGGTCAACGTCGACATTGGCGAGCGGACGGCCATCCCGACCAAGCAAGCGGTTTACTCGACGATCGAAGGTTGCATCTCGCACTTTGAGCTGACGATGAGCAATCGCGGTTTTGTCGTTCCGAACGAAGAATGCTACTCGGCGATCGAAAGCCCCAACGGCGAACTCGGCTTTTACCTGGTGGGAGACGGGTCGGAAGTGGCGTATCGCGCCCGCTGCCGGCCGCCATCGTTCATCCACTTTTCGGTCTTTCCGCAATTGATTCGCGGGCACACGCTGTCGGACGTCGTGGCGGTGCTGGGGAGCTTGAACATCATTGCGGCCGAATTGGATCGCTAAGCGGCACAGAACAGACATTTAGAAACACGCGGCAGCAGACAGCGATAACCTTCGCGACAACAACCCAACGAGCGCATGGCAACGGAACGCGTACTTACTGACGAGATGGTCGCGGCGATCACGGCCCTGTTTCCGCGCTATCCCACGCGCCAAGCGGTGACGCTGCCGGCGCTACACATCGTCAATGCGCAACTCCGCTACGTGCCGATCCAGGCCGTGGTCGAAATCGCCCGGCTGTTGGAGTTGGCCCCGGCGCAGGTGCAAGACACGCTCAGCTTTTACGGCTTCTTCAAACAAGACGAGCCGCACGGCCGGACGCGAGCCTGGGTTTGCCGTTCGATCAGTTGCGCGCTCCGCGGCGGCGAAGAAGTTCTGGACCATATGTGCCACACGCTGGGCATCAAGCCTGGCGAGACCACGGCCGATGGCCGCGTGACCCTGGAGTTTGCCGAATGCCTAGGGGCGTGCGATTTCGCCCCCTGCATGCTTGCCGGCGACACGTTGCATAAGAACCTGACGCCTGAGACCGCCGACAAAGCGATCGCCAGTTTGCCTTAGTTTTTCCTCTTACTAGCCAATTTGCACAGAGTCTGACCGCAGTGCCACCATTCGAACCCATCTTGTTGGCCAACATCGGCAACGCCGATAGCCATACCCTGGCCGGCTATGAAGCCGTGGGAGGGTATCGCGCGCTGCGCAAGGCACTGACCGAGATGCAGCCGGTCGACGTGATCGATGTGGTGAAGTCCAGCAACCTGCGCGGGCGCGGCGGGGCCGGCTTCCCCACCGGTCTGAAATGGACCTTCTTGCCGAAGGACCATCCCGGCCCGATCTACATGTGCATCAATGCCGACGAAAGCGAGCCGGGTACCTTCAATAATCGGATCCTGATGGAGGAAGATCCTCATCAGGTGATCGAAGGCATCATCCTGAGCTGCTACGCCACCCGCGCGCAAACGGCCTACATCTATCTAAGGTACGAATACCCACAATCGCTCAAGCGTTTGCAGCAAGCGCTCGACGAGTGCTACGCCAAGGGCTACCTGGGCAAGGGAATCCTCGGCAGCCAGTTCTCGCTGGATATCTACCTGCACCGGGGCGCCGCCGCTTACATCTGCGGCGAAGAAACCGGATTGATTGAAAGTCTCGAAGGCAAACGCGCCTGGCCGCGGATCAAGCCGCCGTTTCCGGCGATCGAAGGCGTGTTTCATAAGCCGACCGTCGTCAACAATATTGAGACCGTGGCCTGCGTCACGCAGATCGTGAATCGCGGCGCCGAGTGGTTCAAGTCGATCGGCGTTCCGTCGGACCCCAACAATCCGCGCGATCCCGGCAGCTATGGTCCCAAGCTCTACTGCCTGAGCGGTCACGTGAACAAGCCGGGCTGCTACGAAGCGCCGCTGGGCATCACCTGCCGCCAACTCATTGACGAGTACGGCGGCGGCGTTTGGAAAAACCGCAAGGCCAAGGCCGCCATCCCCGGTGGCATCAGCATGGGCTTGCTGACCGAGGCCGAACTCGACACGCCGCTCGATTTTGCCGGACCCGGCAAGGTTGGCTGTTTGGGACTAGGGACCGCGGCCGTGGTCGTGCTCGACGAAACCGTGAGCATGGTCGACTTCTTGCACAACAGTTGCCGTTTCTTCCAGCACGAGAGCTGCGGTCAATGCACGCCGTGCCGTGAAGGGACCGCCTGGAGCTTGGACATGCTCAACCGCATCAAGGCGGGGCGCGGCCGGTTGAAGGATTTAGAGCTGCTGCTGGAGATTGGCGATTCCATCGGCATCATCCCCGGCACCACCATCTGCGGCCTGGCAGACGGCGCGGCCTGGCCCATTAAGAACGCCATCCGCAAGTTCCGCGCGGAGTTCGAAGAGTACATCAAGCGCACCAACCCCAAAGGCTACGCAGAAACGCACGCCGTGCCAGCGCTGATCAGCGCCGGCGCGCATTAAACCAGACTGGCGTTATTTGTGACCGTGCGCAGAACGCTGCGACGGGCCGCAACATCCAGCGCACAACGAAATAGCAGTTCATCATGGCCGTCGTCCTAATTGATAATCGCGAAGTCGAAATCGGCGACTCCGAGCGGCTGAATGGTATTCAAGCCGCCGAACGCGCCGGTGTCGAAATTCCGCACTATTGCTGGCACGCCGGGTTGAGCGTGGTCGCCAGTTGTCGGATGTGCCTGGTCGAGAACGGCCAGAAGAACAAGGAGACCGGACAGGTTGTCATGCAACCCAAGCTGGTCCCAGCTTGCCAGACTCCGGCCAAAGATGGCGCCGTCTTCATCACAGATAGTGACAAGGTCCGTCAGGCCCGCGCCCAGGTCGAAGAGGCGCTGCTGATCGATCATCCGGTGGACTGCCCCATCTGCGACAAGGCGGGCGAGTGCCGGCTGCAAGATTACCACTTTGAGCACGGCCAAAAAGAGCGCCGCGCGGACATTCGTCCCTTCACCAGTCGCAAGCGCGAGATGGGTGAGACCGTCACGCTGTTTGTCGATCGCTGCGTGATGTGCACTCGCTGCGTCCGCTTTTGCCGCGAGATCAGCGGCAGCGCGGAGCTGATGGTGATCAATCGCGGCAGCCACGAAGAAATCGACGTCCTCGAAGGTTTCCCGCTAGACAATAAGCTGGCCGGCAACGTTGTAGACCTTTGCCCTGTCGGCGCGCTCGGCGACAGGGACTTCCTCTATCAACAGCGCGTCTGGTTCCTCAAACGGCACGCCAGCGTCTGCTCCGGTTGCTCAACGGGTTGCAGCATTTGGGGCGAAGAAAATCAGGATCGCCTGTGGCGTTTGAAGCCGCGCGAGAATCCGCACGTCAACCAGTGGTGGATGTGCGACGAGGGTCGCTACGGCTTCCACCACGTTCATTCGGACGATCGCCAGGTGGGCCCGCGCAAGCGAGACGCCGACGGCGTCATGGCCAATGTCGATTGGGCCGCGCTGCCGGACGATCTCTCGGCGCGATTGAAAAAAGCGGGCCAGTTGGCCGCTGTCCTATCGCCCCATCTGACGGTCGAAGAAGCCTACATGCTCGCGCACTACATTCGTGGGCTGGATCCTCAGGCAGTCATCGCGCTCGGCCCCGTGCCGATCGAAGGGGAAGACGAGCGTTTTCCGAATGGCTTTACCATCCGTGCAGAAAAGTGCCCCAACCGCCGCGGCGTGGAAGAGGTCGTGCGGTTCTTCGGTGGGATCATGTCCTTTACGGAATTCTTGGGTGAGCTGGATAAAGCTCAGATCCGCGGCGTCTGGGTCTCCGGCGGCTACAAGACCGACTGGCTCGACGCCTCGCAGGCGAATCGCTTTGCTTCGCTGGAAGTGCTCGTCGTGCAGGACATGTTCGTCTCGCCGCTGTGGGAACTGGCCACGTATCAATTGCCCGGCGGCTCGTTCGCTGAACGCGACGGCTCGTACGTCAATCATGCGGATCGCCTGCAACGTGTCTCTTGGATCATCCGCCCGCCATCGGGCGCCTGGGTCGAAGGGGCATTGTTCTGGCGGTTGCAGAACCGGCCGGGTTTGTATGACTCGCGTCGGATCCTGGCCGAAGTCGCGGCCGAAATTCCGTACTACAGCGTCGCCTGGGGAGAGATTCCGGAAACCGGCGTCGACCTGAAACTAAACCAACTTGCCGCCGCGCGCTAAAACGGATTGATCGCAGTTATGTCATTCGTCGAATTCGGAATCGCCCTGGTCAAGATCGCGCTGATTTTGTTCGCGCTTTTGACCGGCGCCGCGTACCTGGTGCTGCTAGAGCGCTGGATCGCCGCGTGGGTGCAGGATCGCCGCGGCCCCAACCGCGTCGGTATTCCGTTCACCAAGATCAAGATGTTCGGCCTGGGTCAGCCGCTGGCGGACGGCCTGAAGATGATCTTCAAGGAAGAATACACGCCTTCGCACGTCGATAAGTTTCTCTACACACTGGCGCCGATCTCGATCATGGCGGCAGCGATCATTCCGTTTGCCGTGATCCCGTTTGGGAGCGTGCTGCCGCCGTTTTCGATTGCCGGCGAGGCGATCAATATCCAATTGGTGCTAGCCCCCAATGTGGACGTCGGCATGATCTTTGTCTTTGCCATGGGAAGCATTGCCGTCTACGGCGTGATCCTGGGTGGCTGGGCCAGCAATAACAAATACAGCTTTCTGGGCGGTCTACGCTCGAGCGCTCAGTTGATTGCCTACGAGCTGCCATTGGGCTTGGGCATCCTGGGCGTGGTCCTTGCCACCGGCTCGTTGCGGTTGGAAGACATCATTCGCCAGCAGGCCGATACCGGCGTCTGGAACGTGATCATGCAGCCGATCGGCTTTTTGGTCTTTATGGTGGCCTCGTTTGCCGAAAGCGCGCGGTTGCCGTTCGACTTGCCCGAGGCAGAGCAAGAGTTGATCGGCGGTTACCACACGGAATATTCCGGCCTGCGGCTGCTGCTGTATTTGATCGCCGAATTTTTGCACATGGTCACCGCCGCCTTCCTGATCAGTATTTTGTTCCTGGGGGGCTGGCATCTGTGGGGCGTGACGGGTTCTGGCGATGAGAGCATCACCTGGGTGACGGCCCTATTGCGCGTGGCGGTCCTGTTGGCCAAGGTCTTTGGCATGATCTTATTCTTCATGCTCGTCCGCTGGAGCTGGCCGCGCTTTCGCTTCGATCAACTCATGGCCCTGGCCTGGAAGGTGATGCTGCCGCTGGGCATGGTCAACCTGGCGATCATGGCCGTGGTCGTGGAGTACCAGACACAAATCCTGCGCGCGCTCGGTGGCAGCCAGGCTGCGCTGATCGCCCTGATGTGGGCCATTGCGATCCTCGCCTGGGTGATCGCCGGTTTGATTTCGCCCCTAGCCACCGACAACCGTCCGCGAGTAGAACTCAGCGACCGGCTCTAAGGCCGCCAGACGCGAAGCAACTTATGAAACCAAACGATCCCGCCATCAAGTGGCTCGAAGATCCCAAGCTCGGGCTTGCCGGCAAGATGTACGTGCCGCTGTTCGTGCAGGGGCTGACGACGACTGCGCGCCATTTGTTCTCGCCCAAGATCACCGTCGACTTTCCGGAAGTCCGACCCAAGATCCACAACCCGCTGATTTATCGCGGCGTGCATCGTCTGAATAAAGACGCCGCCGGCCGCGTCAAGTGCGTAGCCTGCTTCCTGTGCGCCACGGCCTGCCCGGCGCATTGCATTGATATTGTCGCGGCCCCCAGTCCTTGGCCCGATCGCGAAAAATATCCCGAGAGTTTTACGATCGACGAGCTGCGCTGCATTTTTTGCGGTATGTGCGAAGAGGCCTGCCCTGTCGACGCCATCGAGCTCACCAGCTTGTTCGACCTGACCGGGCGCAGCCGCGAAGAAATGATCTTCGACAAGGAAAAGTTACTAAGCGTGTTCGACGAGACCGTGGACGCAGAGCCGATGCAATCCGCCGCCGTCGGAGGCACGTTGTGACTCCTACGGAAACCATGACTCTGGTCGCAACCGTGTTGGCCGCTCTGTCGCTCTGGCTGCTGTTGCCGCGCGGCGGTCGCTGGGGCCGACCTGTCGGCGTAGTGCTAGGGCTGATCAGCCTGGGGATCTTCGTCTCGCGGCTCTCCGGCCTCACGGCCATGGGGTTCAGCGACGAGGCCAGCGGCGCCAAGCTCATGTTCTGGGTGCTGGCCGCGATTACGGTCATCTCGGCGGCCGGATCGGTCACCATGGGGAGCCCCGTCTACTGCGCCATCTGGTTTGCGATGACTCTGTTGGGGACGGCCGGACTGTTTTTGTTTCAAGGCGCGCAGTTTTTGGGCGTCGCCACCATCGTCGTTTACGCCGGCGCCATCCTGGTGACATTCTTATTCGTGCTGATGCTCGCCCAGAGCGAAGGGCATGCGTACTACGATCGCGTGAGTTGGGAAGGGTTGATCAGCGCGGCTGTTGGCGCGGCGATGATCGGCGTGCTGACCATGGTCATCTCCAACGCCCTGGCGCCGGTGACGCCTGCAATCGCCAAGGCGTCTGCAACCAAAGTCGCGTCTGCCAACGCCGCGCCGGAACCAGCGGCCAAGATCTTGATCGCGGACCCGGCCACGGCCGAGGAGCGCGCGGCGGATATCCTTTCGGCCCAGCACATGGATCATTTGGGCGCGCAGCTCTTCAGCAAATATTTGATCGCGGTCGAAGTCGCCGGCACGCTCCTGCTGGTAGCGCTGGTAGGCGCCGTGGCGATCGCCATTCAAGGGAAGCAAATGCCCAAGACGGCAGGAGGCGCGCGTCATGGGTGAGATCGACCTGTTGCACGGCTACCTGATCCTCGGCGCCTTGCTCTTTGGCATTGGGCTGGTTGGATTTTTGGCGCGCCGCAACATGATTGTGATGTTCCTGGCGGCCGAAATGATGCTGCAAGGAATCTCGGTCAGCCTGGTCGCCTGGGGTCGTTTTCATAACGACTGGGGCGGACAGATGATGGTGATCTTTATTCTCACCGTGGCCGCCTGCGAGGCCGCGATTGCGCTGGCCCTGATCCTGATGCTGTTCCATTCCAGCGGCCGGTTGGACGTGGCGGCCTGGCAGCACCTGCGAGAAAGCAATCAACAGCCGTTTGTAGATCAAGAACTACCCGAAGCCCAGGTGGACGAACAGACCTGGCCAGAGCTTGCGCCAGCCGGCATAGAACCAGAGCATTCCCTCGACGAATTGGTGCACCGCGGACATGTTTGAAGGCGATAAGATCCACCTGCTGATGGTGCTGATCCCGGCGCTGCCGCTGGCTTCGACGTTGATCGTCGCTGCGCTCGGCAAGTTCGTGTTGCGCGAGCGGTCTCACCTGCCGGTGATTGCGGCCATGGCCGGCTCCTTCGTGCTCAGCCTGCTGCTGCTGTACGAGGTCCATCATCGAACCCTCGCCGCAGAAGCAGGCGCTAACGCGACGACCGAATCCGCCGCAACAGAAACCGCGCCGGCCGGCGGCGCCAGCGCAATCACCGTTGCCAGGCACGGCGTGGAAGAGGTCTATACCCTTTGGACCTGGGCGGCGATCGATCGTGAGTACGCCCGTGGGCCGGAGAACGTCGATAGCACGGCGGCCCCCACGGACGTGGCAGGGCAAGAGTTCAACTTTATTGTCGACGTTACGCTCCGCGCGGACCCACTGACGGCGATCATGCTCTGCGTCGTCACGTTCGTCTCGACGCTGGTGATGATCTACGCCGTGGGCTACATGCACGACGACCCCAGCTACTGGCGGTTCTTTACGTACATGTCGTTGTTCGTCTTCTCGATGACCATGCTGGTCTCGGCCAGCAACTTCGTCATGCTCTATGTCTTTTGGGAAGCGGTCGGCGTCAGCAGCTACCTGCTGGTTGGTTTCTGGTTCGAGAAACCTTCGGCCGTGGCCGCCGGCAAGAAGGCGTTCTTGGTCAATCGCGTGGGCGACTTCGGCCTGGCGATCGCCATCTTCTTGATCTGGGTCACCTACGGCACGCTCAACTTTCATGACACTCCGGCGGCGGACAACGTCCCCGCGGTGGCCGGTATTCTGGGGCAATTGCGTTTGTCGACCCCTGAGTTGTACGTCGGCGGAGCGGTGGGCCTGGCGATCTGCCTCTGCCTGCTGACCGGCGCCTGCGGCAAGAGCGCCCAGTTTCCGCTGCACGTGTGGTTGCCCGACGCGATGGAAGGGCCCACGCCCGTCAGCGCTTTGATGCACGCAGCCACGATGGTTACGGCGGGCGTTTACATGATCGCGCGCTGCACGCCGTTGTTTATGGCTTCTCCCCAGGCGCAAGAAGCGGTCGCCGTGGTGGGTGGATTTACCGCGCTGTTTGCCGCGCTGATTGCGATTACGCAAACCGATCTGAAACGCGTCCTTGCCTACTCCACGATCAGCCAGTTGGGCTACATGTTCTTGGGTTTAGGCGTCGGGACCGTCGCCGGAATTTCGGCCGGTATGTTCCATCTGTTTACGCACGCCTTCTTCAAGGCGCTGTTGTTCCTGGCCGCCGGTAGCGTGATGCACGCCATGGGGGGCGTGATCGACATGCGCCGCATCGGCGGATTGCGGCACTTGATGCCCAAGACTTGTTGGACGTTCTGGTTTGGAGCGCTCGCGCTTTCGGGCGTGTTTCCCTTCGCCGGTTTCTGGAGCAAGGACGCGATCATCGCCTCGGCCGGCGAGCGCGGCGACGCCGGCTCCATGCTCTACACCGTGCTGTTTTGGGCGTCCCTCTTTACTGCCTTCTTGACCGCGCTCTACACGTTCCGCGGATTGTTCCTGACGTTCTACGGTCGGCAAAGGATTGCGCCCGAGGCTGGGCATCACGCGCACGAGTCGCCGTCGGTCATGACCTTGCCGCTAGCCATCCTCGCGTTTTGCGCGCTGCTGGCCGGGGCCGTCTTTGATTGGCACGGCATGTTCGCCAAGTTCCTGGGGCACACGCCTTCGCTGGCGTACTCATTGGTCGAAGCGACCGCCCCGCATGGCGAGCATAGCCACTTGGGCCTGGCGGTCCTCAGTACCTTTGTGGCTCTGTCAGGCGTGGGACTGGCCGCGTATTTGTACTTGGGCGATCGCAAAGCGGTCGAAGGGCTGACCACCTGGTTGAGCTCGCCGTTTGGACTGAAGCTCTATCAACTTTCGTACGGCAAGTTCTTCATCGATGAAATCTATCAATGGACGATCGTTCGTCCGTTGCTGCTGTTGGGCAACGTCTTCTCGTGGCTTGATCGCACGCTGGTCGATGGCCTGGTGAACGTGGCAGGCGGATTGCCGCCTCGAGTGGGCGCGCTGTTGCGTCCGCTACAGATGGGCCTCGTTCCGTTTTATGCCTTGGTGATGATGTTGGGGACCTTGGTTTTGATTGGCGCCTTATTCATGTGGCCGACTGGATGAACGAACTCGCAGCTACAGTCTTACTGCCGCTGGTGGGCGTCGGCCTGATTTGGGCCCTGGGCGAATCCTCGCGCAACGCGGCGCGCTGGATCGCGCTCGGCACAAGCATCGTCACGCTGCTGGCCGCCGGCCGCTTAATGCTCGCCTTCCCTGATGTCGCGCCGTTCGATCGGCTCTGGGTGAGCTCCCCTGGCGTGCAAGTCCACTTCAGCCTGGCGCTCGATGGGTTGAGCGCATGGTTGTTCGGCCTGAGCGCGCTGTTGGTCTTCACTAGCGTGCTGGTGAGTTGGGAAGCGATCAAGGACCGGGCGCCGCTCTTCTACAGCCTGCTGTTGCTGCTCGAGACGGCCATGCTAGGCGTCTTTGCCGCGCGCGACATCATCCTGTTTTACGTCTGCTTTGAGTTCACGCTGATCCCGCTCTTTTTCTTGATCGGCGTCTGGGGGCATGAAGACCGGCGTTACGCGGCGATTAAGTTCTTCCTGTTTACGTTCACCGGCAGCGTCCTCACGTTCCTGGGTTTGCTGTCGATCGTGCTATGGAATTTTTATCACGCTACGCCAGGCGTGTTGGACTTTTCGTTCAACGCGGTCACCGCCGGATTGAAGTCGCAGCCGATCGATCCCCAGCTGCAACTCGTGCTGTTCCTGGCGCTGTTTGCCGGCTTTGCCGTAAAGGTACCGCTCTTTCCGGTCCACACCTGGTTGCCGCTGGCCCATACCCAGGCGCCCACCGCCGGTAGCGTGCTGCTGGCAGGCATCTTGCTCAAGGTCGGCGCGTACGGCTTTCTGCGATTTAGCTTGCCGCTGTTGCCAGACGCCGCGGCGACCTGCATGCCGTGGCTGTTGGGACTTTCGGTCGCGGGCATTATCTATGGCGCGCTGGTCGCGCTGGTGCAAAAAGACATGAAGCGGCTGATCGCTTATTCCAGCGTCAGCCATCTTGGGTTTTGCATGCTCGGCCTGTTTTCGCTCAACCGATTGGGCGTGCAGGGCGGCGTGTTGCAAATGATCAATCACGGACTCTCGACCGGCGGCCTATTCGCCTTGGTCGGCATGATTTACGACCGCTACCACACCCGCGAAATCAGCCAATACGGTGGCCTGGCGAAGCGGACGCCGCTGTTGGCCATGTTCATGGTGATCTTCACGCTTTCCAGCGTAGGCTTGCCTGGCTTGAACGGCTTTGCTGGCGAGTTCCTGCTGTTGCTCGGCGCGTTTCAGCGTGGCTGGACCGACGCGCCGGAAGCCTGGTGGCTGCCGATGCGGATCTTCTCCGTGCTCAGCGTCACCGGCGTGATCCTTGGCGCCTGGTACATGTTGTGGTTAGTGCAAAGGGTTTTCTTTGGCCCGTTGAAAGAGCCCGAACAAGTCGGCGCGCATGAGCCGGTCAAAGATCTGAACTTCCGCGAAGTCTGCGCCCTGGCGCCGCTCGTGGTATTTGTATTTTGGATTGGTATCGCGCCGCATCACTTTCTGAAGCCGATCGCGCCAACGCTCGACCCGCTGGCGGATGAGATCGCCCTGCGATTGGAACAGCGCCGTGCGCCGGTCGAACCGGCCGCTCCGGCCTTGATCGCGGACCGCCGCTTCGTCGGCCCGACCACCGCGGCGCCGCAATCAGAAGTGCCAGTTGCAAGATTGCCAGCTCTAGGATTGCCAGCCGCAGAATTGTCAGACTCAGGATCGCCAGTCGCTGCCAGCGCTCGCTCCGAAGAACGGGAGGCGCCGCGTGCCGACTAACGCCATCTACATGTCGAGCGAAACGGTCTACTGCCTGCTGCCAGAATTGGTGCTGGCAGGCGCGGCTACGTTCATCGTGCTGGCCGGAGTCTTTTTCGCCGGACGGGCGATCTGGTCCTGGGTTGGCGTCGCGTCCGTCCTACTGGCCGGCTGGTTGCTCTACGGACAATACGAACATTACTTCTGGCACGACCAGGACCCGGTTCGCCTGGCGGCCGAAGGTGACAAAGCCCCGGCGGCGAATGCTGCGGACGCGGCGCCCGCAGCCGACGATCCGTTTGCACAAAAGCCCGTTCTCGCAGTCGACGTCGCCGGTCCGCTGGCCGTCGATCTGTTCGGCCAATACGTTCGCTGGCTGGTGCTGGTCGTCGGCCTGGCGATTCTCTTGATGTCGGCCCGCCCCGCCGCGGACGTGCAAGCCCCGGAATACGCCGGCACGCTCGTCTTCGCCATTGCCGGCATGATGCTGGTCGCGTCGGCGCGAGAGCTGGTGCTGCTATTCCTGGGTCTCGAAATGATTTCGATCCCAACCTACGTGCTCCTCTATCTGGGGCGACGGGACGTCAACTCGCAAGAAGCCACGGCCAAGTACTTCTTTCTGAGCATTGTCTCCAGCGCCGTCATGCTGTACGGGTTTAGCTTCTTGTACGGCGCTGCCGGCACAACAGAACTGACCGGGGTGCGCGCCGTATTGTTAGGCGCCACCGCTGACGGCACGATCTGGTTCGCCAGGCTGGCGCTGGTGCTGATCTTCGCCGGGCTGGGCTTCAAGCTCACGGCCGTGCCGTTTCACTTTTACGCGCCAGACGTTTACCAAGGGACCACCAACACCAACGCCGCTGTCCTTTCGGTCCTGCCGAAGTTGGGGTCGCTGGTGGCGCTGGTGCGAATTGTGGTCGTCGCCATGCCAGGGCTCGAGGCGTACGGTTGGCGGATCGCGCTGGTCGTGGCGCTCCTGACCATGACGCTGGGGAATGTGGTCGCCCTGTGGCAGGACAACATTCGCCGGCTGCTGGCCTATTCGGCGATCGCGCATGGCGGATACCTATTGATCGGCCTGGCCGTGGCGCTGGCCAGCGGCGCGGGCGCAACCACGGCCGCCGGTTTCGACGGCGTCGGCGGCATCCTCTACTATGCGGCAGTCTACTCGCTGGCTACCACCGGCGCGTTGGCGACTCTGGTCTACCTGGGACGCGGCGCGCGGGAGATCGACACGATCGAAGACCTGGCAGGCGTTGGCCGCACCAGCCCTGGCGCGGGCGCGGCCATGGCCGTATTTATGTTCAGCCTGGCCGGCGTTCCGCCGCTGGCCGGTTTCTGGGGTAAGCTCAATCTCTTCACTGGTGCGCTCAGCGTGCATGCGCCCGAAGGGGGAGATGGCGTGCAGCGAGATTGGTTTATCGCGTTGGCCGTTGTCGGCGTCATCAACGCCGCGATTTCAGCGGCTTACTATCTGCGGATCATCGCGGTGATGTACTTCCGTCCGCCGGCAGACAACGCAGGCAAGGCCGAAGGAGGCGTCGGCGCCGCTCTCGCCATGACCATGTGCGCCGTGCTGGTCTGCGTCGTCGGCGTTATTCCGGACCCCTTGCAGATCGGGGCAAACGCCGCCAGCCAATCAATCCGCGTTCCGGCCGGCGTCGCTGTCGCCGTGGATGCGAAAGAAACAGAAGCAGCGCCCGCCGCTGCTAAAGTCACTGCCGCTAAAGTCACAGCCGAGCACGCGGCCCTTGAAATCACTCCGGCAAAGCGCGCCAGCTAGTAGCCAAGCGCGACCGCTGGCAACTCCGCCCGCTCATTCTTCCGTGAACGGCGATTCCGGCTCTGCTTCCGCCAGGCCAAGCTGCACCAGTCGGCGATACAGGCGGGGACGCGTCATGCCCAGCAGCCGGGCTGCCTTCGCTTTGTTTCCCTTAGCGCGATCGAGCGCACGTCGAATCAACTGCTCTTCGATGCGCCCCATGAATTCTTCCAGCACGATCGTCTCGTCCTGCTTGCGCGGCCGCGCGGTGGCCTCGGCCAGGCGTTGAATCTTGGCCGGCAGGTCACCCGGCACGATCTTCGATCCTTCCGCCTGAGCATGCGCGGCGGCGATTGCCTCGGCCAGCTCCGCCACGTTCCGCGGCCAAGGGTAGGCCGCCACGCGATCGAGCGCTTCGGCCGACAGTCCGGCAATCTGCCTTGCGCCGCGGCGATTCTGCTCTTCGACGAACATCTGCGCCAGCAGCGGCGCGTCCTCAACGCGCTCCGCCAGCCGTGGCAGGCGAATCTCGACGGTCGCCAGCGCGCAGGCCAGATCCGACCTGAAGGCTCCGCGCGCCGCGAGCGCGCCCAGCGGCTCGCGCGAGGTGGCAATCAAACGCAGCGCGCCGCGCAGCGAAGCCAGCGTTCGCATCAAGTGCTTCTGCACGTCCGGATCCAACTGGTCGACATCTCCCAGCAGCAACGTGGCCGGTCGCGCGAGCGCGGCGGCCTGTGGCGTGGCCGCGCTCAATGTCGCGGCGCTCGCCTGCGCCAGCCCGCGAATCGTCGATTCCAACAGTGTCTCGTCCAGCAGAGGGCAGGCGAG